>JGI20191J14862_1000318_pt1 | contig 16799 bp, 14 predicted proteins | sample NGESurdeep092012_7_FD_14862 | JGI IMG/M metagenome (IMG submission 14862)
TGGCGCGCGCGCTCGGCTTTGTCGCGCTCACTTTCGCCTCGGTCAACATCTTCGGCGGCTTCCTGGTCACCCAGCGCATGCTGGCGATGTATCAAAAGAAAAAGAAGTGACGGCGGGGATGAATTCTCTTCCTCGAACTATGTCGTCGTCATTGCCGGGCAACCGGCAATCTCGATCCGCGGATCTTGAGGTATTGTTATGAGCCCTAATCTCGTCGCGCTGCTTTATCTGGTCGCCGGCGTTCTGTTCATCCAGGCGCTGCGCGGACTGTCGAGCCCCGACAGCAGCCGGCGCGGCAACTATCTCGGCATGATCGGCATGACCATCGCCGTGCTGACCACGCTCGGCTCGCATCCGCCGGAAGGCGCGCTGGCCTGGGGCCTGGTGCTGGGCGGGCTGGCGCTCGGCGGCGGCGTCGGCGCGGTGATCGCGCGCCGGGTGCCGATGACCTCGATGCCGGAACTGGTCGCCGCCTTCCATTCGCTGGTCGGCATGGCGGCGGTGCTGGTGGCGGCGGGCGCGTTCTACGCGCCGGCGGCCTTCGACATCGGCACGGTCGGCCATATCCATCAGCAGAGCCTCATTGAAATGGCGCTCGGCGTCGCCATCGGCGCCATCACCTTCACCGGCTCGGTGATCGCTTTCTTGAAGCTCTCCGCCCGCATGAGCGGCAAGCCGATCACGCTGCCGGGACGCCACGTGATCAACATCGCGCTCGCCTTGGCGCTGGTCTTCTTCGTCTACCACTTCTACGTGGCGCAGACCGCGCTCGACTTCTGGCTGATCGTGGCCCTCGCGCTCACGCTCGGCGTGCTGATCATCGTGCCCATCGGCGGCGCCGACATGCCGGTGGTGATCTCGATGCTCAACTCCTATTCGGGCTGGGCGGCCGCCGGCATCGGTTTCACGCTCGGCAACTCGGCGCTGATCATCACCGGGGCGCTGGTCGGCTCCTCGGGCGCGATCCTGTCCTACATCATGTGCCACGCCATGAACCGCTCGTTCATCTCGGTGATCCTCGGCGGCTTCGGCGGCGAGGTGGCGGGGCCAGGCGCCGGCGCCGAGCAGCGGCCGGTCAAGCTCGGTTCGGCCGATGACGCCGCCTACATCATGAGGAACGCGCAGAAAGTCATCATCGTGCCGGGCTACGGCATGGCGGTGGCGCAGGCGCAACATGCTCTTCGAGAGATGGCCGAGAAACTCAAGAAAGAGGGCGTCGAGGTCAAATACGCCATCCACCCCGTGGCCGGCCGCATGCCCGGCCACATGAACGTGCTGCTGGCCGAGGCCAACGTACCCTACGACGAGGTGTTCGAGCTGGAGGACATTAATTCGGAGTTCGCCCAGGCCGACATCGCCTTCGTGATCGGCGCCAACGACGTGACCAATCCGGCCGCGGAAGACGACAAGACCTCGCCCATTTACGGCATGCCGGTGCTCCAAGTCTGGAAGGCCGGCACCGTGATGTTCATCAAGCGCTCACTGGCATCGGGCTACGCCGGCATCGACAACCCGCTGTTCTACCGCGACAACACCATGATGCTGCTCGGCGACGCCAAAAAAATGACCGAGAGTATCGTCAAGGCGATGTAGCGGCTGCTCAGTCATTCTTATTGTCATGGCCGGGTTCAACCCGGCCATCTCGTTTACGCTCATATGAAATCCCGATAGGCTTACGGGCGGCACTTTGGCGTAGCCGATCCGGAGAATTTCATTGCACAAATCACCTGACGTTCCGCGCATCGATGCGGGTCCGGCCACGGTGCATTGGGGCTTCTTCGACGCCAAACTCCCGCCCATCCTCACCATCGGCAGCGGCGAGCGGGTCACGATGTCGTCGGTATCGGGCAGCCCGGAAATGCTGCCGCCACCGCCTTTCAAGATTCCGTCGGCATTGCCCGCCATTCATGCCGCCAACGGCCCGCAGCAGTTTTTCGGACACATGTGCACCGGACCGGTCGCCGTGCGGGGAGCAAAAGCCGGACAGGTCTTGCAGGTCGATATCGAGACCATCGATCTGCATTACGATTGGGGATACAACGTCATTCGGCCGCTCGCCGGCGCCTTGCCCGACGATTTTCCGGAATACCGGCCGATCTACATTACGCTCGATCAGGCCCGCATGACGGGACGGTTGCCTTGGGGCCAGGACATTCCGCTGCGGCCTTTTTTCGGCGTCATGGCGGTGGCGCCGCCGGTTTCCTGGGGCCGCATACCGACCCCGCCGCCGCGCCGCAACGGCGGCAACATGGACAACAAAGAGCTGGTCGCCGGCACGATTTTGTATCTGCCTATTTTCACCGACGGTGCGCTGTTCTCCGTGGGCGACGGGCATGGCGCGCAGGGCGATGGCGAAGTCTGCGTCACCGCGATCGAGACCGGGCTGGTCGGCACCTTTCGTCTCACCGTCCGCGACGATATGCGGCTCGAGTGGCCGCTGGCTGAGACGCCCACGCACATGATCACCATGGCGTTCGACCCCGATCTCGATGACGGCGTGGTGATTGCGCTGCGGCAGATGATCGATCTCATCTGCGCGCGCACCGGCCTCGACCGCTACCAGGCCTACGCACTGTCGAGCCTTGCCGCCGACCTGCGCGTCACCCAGGTGGTGAACGGCAACAAGGGCATCCACGTGATGCTCGACAAGCGCTATCTCAAGCGGTGAGCGGAGTTTGGCGGGCTACCGCCGCTTCTTCTTGCTCGCACGTTTCACAGGCTTGGCGGCTTTCGGTTTTTCCGGCGCGGCTTTGCGCGCCGGAATGATCGGCAGCAACACGAAATTTTCCCGGCCGCCGCCGAGATGGATCGTGGTTTGGCCGCCATAGATCTCCAGCGGGCGGTCCCGCGGGTCATCGTGCAGGAACGGGCCGTTGCCGGTGAATTCGTTCTTCATGTTGGAGAGCTTGCCGCCGGAACCGCCGGGATAGACATAATCGCGCCCGCGCACGCTCAAGGCCACGCGATAGCCCTTCGGCACAACGATGCAGGTCGGAATGATTTCGATATCGAGTTCGTAGGTTTGGCCGGGCGTGAGCGGCTGTTTCTCGTCGTGGCTGTGATAGGGCCGGAACGGCAATGAAAGTTTCTTGTCGAGCTTGCGATGCGAGGCGCGCAGCCAGCCCTGGCCGATTGCCGTATGCGGGTCGAGCGCGCCCTGGAATACGACTTCTTTCATGTCGGGCGAGAACACCCGCAGCACCAGGAATATATCGGCATCGGCGGTCGACGATGAGACGTGCAGCTTGGCGGCCACCGGGCCGGTGATTTCGGTCGGCTCCGCCATCGGCTCGGTGAGAAACGTGACGCCATCGCCGAGTGCGTCGAACGTCACCGCCGTCGAGCCTTTCGGCGATTGCGCCACTAACTTTTGAGAATCAGTCGCCAGATGGAACTTGGTCCACCTGGTGCTCGGCAGCGGCCAAGCGTCCTCATGGCGGATGACGAATTGCTCGCCCGGATGACGGACATTGAGCTGTACGCGCGGCTGCTTGTCCCAGCCGTTCTTCTCGCCCTTGAGGAAGTAGCCGAAAAACTTCCTCTGTAATCCGACCCCGTAGTCGGTGTAGTAGTGCGTCCAATGCTCGATGCCGTGCACTTCGAGCCATTTCTGTTTCGACGCCGAGCGGAAGAAGCCCTCGAAATTGCCGCGCGGGTGCAACGGCTGGCCGCCCCAATTGGCGGCCGAGAGCAACGGCACCTTGACCTTCGACCAATCCGGCGCCATCGCCTTGTAGAATTTGTCGTCCAGCGGATGCGCGAAGTAAGTCTTGCCGAGATCGTAGCGGTTGGCACCCATTTCTTCTTCGGTGAGCGTCTCCGGTCCCGACACCCAGTCGCCATTCATGCGGCTGCGATGGCCCTTGGTGCCTAGCCCATGCTGAACGCTCTTGACCTGCATGTCGTACCAATTTTGTGCGAACGTGTTGTAGATGCCGCCGTTGTGGCTGAGCTCGCGATAGAAATCGGCAAAGCCCTCCCACACGCAGATCGCAGCCAGATTCTTGGGCTGCAGGCTGGCGACCTGCCATTGGTTGATGGCGTAGTAAGAGATGCCGCTCAATCCGACCTTGCCGTTCGACCACGGCTGCACGCCCGCCCACTCGATGCAATCGTGAAAGTCCTTGGTCTCGCGCGGCGACCAGTGNTCGACGTAGCCGGGCGAGCGGCCGCAGCCGCGCGAATCGACGCGCACGCACACATAGCCATCCGGCACCCACTTTTCCGGGTCGCAGATTTCCCAGCTCTGGTACTTGTTGCTCGAACCGGCCATCACATCCGGCTGCTTCTCCTGCATGCGCTTCCACGCGGTCTTGTAGCCGTCTTCGAAGTGCAGCCATTTGCCGTAGGGACCGTGGCTGAGCAGCACCGGATAGCGGCCTTTCTTGATCGGCCGGTACACGTCGCAGCGCAGCACCAGACCGTCGTCCATCGTGATCGGCATGTCCCAATCGATCCGCATCCCATCGCGGACTTCGCTGACCTCACGATAGCTCATGATTTTCCACTCCTCGAAAACGCTTGCGGACGTTTATTTCTTCGGGATGACCGGCAGCAAGACATGAGCTTGCCGGTCCGGGCCAGCGTGCAGTGTCACATTTCCGCCGAACACCGCCGGCGGCCGGTCGCGCGGATCGTCATGCGTGAAGACCGCGCAGCCGGTCCACACCTTGCCCAGCGTCTCCAGCCCGGCGCCGGGCTCGCCCGGAAACACATAGTCGGTGCCGCGTACGGACAGCGCGAGCCGATAGCCCTTCGGGAGCACGATGCAGGTCGGCCATACTTCGACGTCGACCTCGTAGACTTGGCCGGGCTTGAGCTTCTGCTCTTCGTCATGGGTGTGATANNGCCGGTAGGGCAGGGTGAGCTTGGGGTCGAGCTTGCGGTGCGAGCAGCGCAGCCAGCCTTGCGCGATCGGCGTATGGGCATCGAGCGCGCCCTGGAACGTGAGTTCCTTGAGGTCCGGCGTGAACGCTCGCACCACCAGAAACAGGTCGGCGTCTTCCGTCGCCGACGACACCCACAGCTTGGCCGCGATCGGCCCGGTCAACTCGGTGTCGTGTTCGAGCGGCTCGGTCAGGAACGTGACGCCTTCGCTCAAACCGGCATAGCTGACGGCGCTTGGTGCGGTCGGCGTTGCGGTCGACATCGTCAGGTCGGCCGGATGGATATAAAATTTGGTCCATTGCGTGCGCGCCAGCGGCCACTCGTTCTCGTNCCGCTCGACGAANTTCTCGCCGGGATGGCGCACCTGCAGTTGCACCTTCGGCTGCCGGGCCCAGCCGGACTCGTCGCCTTTGAGGAAGCGGCCAAAGAATCGCTTCTGCAGGTCGAGACCGTAGTTGGTATAGAAGTGTGTCCAGTGCTCGATGCCGTGCACTTCGAGCCACTTATTCTCCGACGCGGAGCGCACGAAGCCTTCGAAATTGCCGCGCGGATGCAGGCCTTGCCCGCCCCAGTTGGCGGTCGAGAGCAGCGGCACCTTCACTTTGTTCCAGTCCGGCATGCGCGACTGCCAGTATTCGTCGGTGTCGAGCTTGCGCGAGATGCAATCTTCGTAAAAATCGCGGCGATTTCGGCCTAGCTCTTCTTCCGATAAAGTCTCCGGCCCTGACACCCAGTCGCCGTTCATGCGGCTCTTAAAGCCACGCGTGCCGCGACCATTTTGCACGGTGTAGACCTGCGCCTTCGACCAATCCTGCACGAAGCCGCGGCAGAAGATGCCGCCGTGGTGCGCCATGTCGCGATAGAAATCGGCGGCGCCCTCCCAAATGCAAATGGCGGCGAGATGCTTGGGCTGCAGCGCGGCCGCCTGCCACTGGTTCTCGGCATAATAGGAGATGCCATTGAGGCCGACTTTGCCGTTCGACCACGGCTGCACGCCGGCCCAATCGACGCATTGCGCCAGATCTTGCGCCTCGCGCAGCGACCAGATGTCGATGACGCCAGGCGAGCGGCCCGCGCCACGGCTGTCGACACGGATGACAATGTAGCCGTCAGGCACCCATTTCTCCGGATCGACGACCTCCCAGTTCTGATATTTGTTGGTCGAGCCGGTCGGCACGTCCGGCTGGTCGGCGCACATGCGCACCCACTGGTCCTTGTAAAGATCCTCGAACAGCAACCACTTGCCGTAGGGCCCATAAGTCATGATTACGGGATATTTGCCGTCGGCGATCGGCCGGTAGATGTCGCATCGCAGCACTAGGCCGTCTTCCATTTTGATCGGCATATCCCAGTCGATCCGCATGCCATCGCGGATTTCGCTTTTTTCACGGTATTCCATGGGCTCCTCGACGTTCGGTTTGCAGTCGATAATTATCGGGCGCCGGCAATCCGCAGTCCGTCGCCGTCGAACAGGTGGATGCGGCGCCGGTCAAAGGACAGCGCGATGCGTTCGCCGGCCTTGATCTCGGCCATGCCGAGACCTTCGGTGACTGCGACGAACGCCCGCTCGACGCCGGCGTCGAAATAGAGCAGCGTATCCTTGCCGAGCGGTTCGACCAGCCGTACCGGCAATTCGATGTCGCCGCCGCCGCCGAGCGTGACGCCGACGTGCTCGGGCCGGATGCCGAGCGTGACCGCGCCCGCTTTCGCGGCCTTGAAGCTGTCAGGCAATGCGACGTCGAACGACGCTGAGCGAAAACGGGCGGTCCCGTTCGCTTGCACGATCTCGCCGGCAACCAGGTTCATCGATGGCGAGCCGAAAAAATCGGCGACGAAATAGTTGACCGGATTTGAATAGATCTCCATCGGTGATCCGATTTGGACGATTTCACCCAAGCGCATGACGACGATGCGGTCGGCCAGCGTCATCGCTTCTTCCTGGTCGTGGGTGACGTAAATAAAGGTGCGCTTGAGTGCCTGGTGCAGCCGATCGCATTCCGCGCGCAGCTCGCGGCGCAGCTTGGCGTCGAGGCTCGACAGCGGCTCATCGAGCAGGAAGGTGGACGGGTTGGTGACCAGGGTGCGGGCAAGCGCGACGCGCTGGGATTCGCCGCCCGAGCATTGGCTCGGCATCTTCTCGAGCAGATGACCGATGCGCACCATCTCCGCCACTTCGCGCACGCGCTTGACGCGCTCTTCCGGCGGCACGTTCTTCATGCGCAGCCCGAACTCGATATTCTGCGCCACGTTCTTGTGCGGGAACAAAGCATGGCTCTGGAACACCATGCCGAGGCCGCGGTCGCGCGGCTCCAGGTCGTTGACCACGCGTCCATCGATGCGGATTTCGCCGGAGGTCGGATCTTCGAAGCCGGCGATCATGCGCAGCGTCGTGGTCTTGCCGCAGCCGGAGGGGCCGACGAAGACGACGAATTCGCCGTCCTCGATGGTGAAGCTCAGATCTTTCACCGCCTGCACCGCGCCGAAAGACTTTTCCAGATTGCACAACTCGATGCGCGCCACGTCTATCTCCGTACCATGCCGAAGCTGAAGCCGCGCGCGAGATGCTTGCGGATGATCAACCCGACGATCATGAGCGGAACCGTGATGCCGACCGCGAGCGCCGCCTGGCGGCCGTAGACGCGGCCTTCGGTCGAGCCCTGATATTTCGACAATTCGATCGGCAGCGTGGTGACCTGAGTCTTGGTGATGATCAAAGCCAACAGGTACTCGCTCCAAGTTAGAATGAGGATGAACAGGAAGGTTGCCACCAGGCCCGATCTGATCAACGGCAGCACGATCTCGAACACCGTGCGCCAGCGCGAGGCGCCGAGAATTTCCGCCGCCTGCTCGACTTCGAGCGGCACCTCGTCGATGAAGCTTTTGGTCATCCAAACCGCGTAGGGAAGCGTCGTCAGAAAATAAACGAGAATGAGACCGAACCGCGTGTCGATCAGACCTATCGCCGTATAATAGAGTGACAGCGGCGCCACGATGACGATCGGTGGAATCATCCGCAGCATCAACAGCTGGAACATGCGCGCCTCGGACAGGATCCGGTAGCGCGACACCCCGTAGGCGATCATCGATCCGAACAGCACCGAGAGGAACGTTGAGGTGACCGCGATGACCGTCGAGTTGTATAGCGAGATCAGCGGTTTTTGCGACGAGATGGCGTACTGGGTCTGCGCATATTCCTCGGCGCCAAACCAGACATTCATGTAGTTAGCGAGCGTCGGCGGGCTAGGAAAATAATAGGGCGGCCAGGCGAACCACTGCGTGTCCAGCTTGAACGACGTGGAAATAATCCAATAGATCGGGAAGAATGCCATCAGCCCCCAAACACTGAGGACGACATAGCGAACGCCGCTCGTGATGCGGCGGCGCTGCGACTTGGTCATCGCCATTCAGGCCTCCACTTTTGGACTGTCGGTTTGTTCGTACATCTTGTCGAGCGACCGCTTCTCCCGGCGCAGTAATCGAATCGCGAACAGGACGATCACGATCATCAGCAGCATGACGATGTAAGACATCGCCGCGCCTTTGGAGATTTCGAAGTACTGCCATGTGGTCATGAAGATGTAGACCGGAAGCGTTTCGGTCGCCGAGCCGGGACCGCCTTGGAACAAGGACCAAGTCTTCGGGAACTCCGCCATGGCTTCGAGGAAGCGCAATACGAGCGCAAGCAGAATGACCGGCCGCAGCAGGGGGACTTGCACTTCCCAGAAGATCCGCCACTTCGACGCGCCAAGGATTTCCGCGGCCTCGATCGGTTCCTTCGGGATCGCCGTGAGGCCGGCGAGCATGATGATGAAGGAGAACGGGGTCCAGTTCCAAATCTCGAGCAGGCTTACCGTCATCAGCGCGAGGTGTGGATCGCTGAGCCAAGACGGCTTGAACTCGATGCCGCTCAAGCGGGTGATGACGTCGTTGAGCGGGCCGCTCTGGTACAACATCATTTCGGCGGTATAGGCGACCACGACCGGAACGGTGAGCATCGGCAGGATGAAGATGATGTAATAGATCGCCTGGCCGCGGAACGGCTTGTGCATGAGATAGGCCAGCAGGAAGCCGAACACGAAGCATCCGATCGTCGAGCCGGTCGCGAACGCCAGCGAGCGCACGACGGCCCAGCCGAAGCGCGGGTCGGTCAAGACCTCCTTGAAGAGATCAAGGCCGATATAATCGGCATCCCACCACGAGCCGAGATAAACGGTCCATTGGTGGACCGAGAAATAGAGCTGTAGGAGCAGCACCGGCATCAGCACGAAAGCAAACAGCGCGATCAGCGGCGCTAGCAGCGAAAGCTTGAAGCGCCGGATCGCGCGACGCCGGGAGACCGCGCGCGGTGACGCCTGCAACGGTGCTTCGGCAGCCGAAAGTGCGGCCACAGTCATTCCTCGCCCCTGATTAGAAAGTCCGGACGAGCGCGAGGCTCGCCCGGCTGATTTAAAGGCAGGTCTGCTTCCTGCGGTTGCTCGTCACGCCGGCTTGAGGCGCTTCGGCATTAAGGCCTTATAGCTCACTAGATCCTTCTTGAGCTTGCTTTGGCCGATGCGGCGGATGATCGCGGTCCATTCATCCTCGGTCTTCTTGAGCACGTCCTTGGCCGGAAGCTGGCCGACAAAGGCCTCCGAAAGATTCTTGCCGAGCGCGTCCTGGAATTCCAGGTAACCGGTCAAATAGATCGGCGGCGCCACCACCTGGAAGTTGGCTTCGATCGCTTTGACGCCGGCCGGACTATAGGCGTTCTTGACCGCGTCGGACGTCATATGTTCCTTCGCCCAGGCATCGTTGAACGTGTTCACCGGGTCGGTCACGATCGGAATGCTGTTCTTGCCCGAGCCAAGCCAGAGCGCGAGATAGGCGGCTTGCGCTTTGCGCGGGCTATATTTGTTGATCAGGATCGCGGCGAGTGGCGAGGAGATCGAGCGGTGCATGCGCTTGCCGGAGAAATCCGAGCCCGGCACCAGACCATAAAGCCATTTGCCGGTCGTTTTCGATTTCGCCGGATTCTCATTTAGTTTTGCGGTGCCGTCCCAGTACTGGGTGCTCACCACGTGACCCTGCGCGATGCGCGGAATCTGCTGCGGCGTGCCCCAGTTGGCCGCCTCCGGGTGATTGTACTTCTTGTCTTTCAGATAGATGTCGACCGCGTACTGGCCGGCCGGCGTGTTCAGCGTCGGTTTCATGTCGTCGTCGAACGGGAAGCCGCCGGCGCTGTAATAGATCATGTACCACCAGGTCGGGCCGTTGGCGCGGTTGCGCAGGTTGGCCGAGCCATAGAGGTCCTTGGAGGGATCCATGAAGAATTCCTGGATCGTCTGTTCTTCCTCCCAGGTCTGCGGAAACTTAAGCTCTTTGCCGAACTTGTCGGCAAAGCGCTTTTTGTTGTCCGCATCCTCAATAATATCCTTGCGAACGTATTGGATGTGCACGTTGCCGTCGGTCGGAACGCCGTAGGTCTGGCCGCCATAGGTCATGAAGGTGCCGTAGTCGCCGACCGCGTCGATCTTGAAGTTTGCCTTCTTCATGTACTCGTCGAGCGGCTCGAGATAGCCGGCCGAGACGAGCGAAGGAATCATGTTGGAATCGATATGGATGAAGTCGAACTGCGGCGAGCGCGAGAGCGCCTCCGCCATCGCCCGCTGCGGGGCATCGAAGATCGAGATATCCTGCACCGCGCCGATGGTGATATTCGTCTGTTTGGAGAACTCGGCGATCACCGGCTGCATCGGCACCAGATAAGGCGACCAGATCATGCCATTGACGGCAGCCGGGCCGGCGCTCTTGGCCGCCGCAATGGTGCTCTCTTCCATGGTCGCAGCGTTGGCGAATGGCATTGTGCCGGGCAGGAAGTTTGTCACGGTCAGCCCGAGGCCGCCTTCCACGAATGTTCGCCGCGAAACACTAAACTTAGTCATGACATCCTCCCGTTAGGTTTTTTTGGCATTGCTCAAGCATGCGCGTTCCGACGAACCTCGCGCCGCCGCCGATCGCGGTGACCACGATGATGTTGTTCGGTCGATGAAGCTGATTGTGCGAAGATAGCAATCCGGCGCTGCCTGCAACGCGCGGGCGCAGGCAGATTGTCATAATTTTGTTCGCGAGAGGCGTAACCCATCGGCCCTCCCGGGCCTCGGCTCTCAACGCAACGCATGCCGCTCACGGCCATCGCGCGTCAAAACCAAGTGCAACTTTGACGTTTAAGTCCCTAGAACATCCGGGCTAAAGGCCGCGGTTAATTCCATCGTATGTTGATGCGTCTCGATCCGCAACACCTACGCGACGGTCTCCAGGTCCCACTTGGGCGCGCGCTCGGGCGGATCGGCGATGCGGACGTTGCGGCTGCGCAGCGCCGAGATCCGCCGCATTTCGTCTTCGCTGAGTGAGAAATCGAACACGTCGAGGTTTTCCGCGATATGCGCCTCTTCGAGCGCGCGCGGCACCGCCGCGACCATCGGCTGTTGGATCAGCCAGCGCAGGCAGATCTGGGCATGCGTCTTGCCGTGCGCCTTGGCGATTTCGCCGACGACCGGATCGTCGAGCAGCTTGCCGCGCGCCACTGGGCAATACGCGGTCAGGATCATGCCGTGCCGCTTGAGCGCCGCCAGCATACGGTCCTGCGGCAGATAGGCGTGGTACTCGATCTGGTTGGTGATCAGCGGCTCGGGGCAGACATGCACCGCCTCCTCGAGCATGGCGATCGTGAAGTTCGACACGCCGATATGGCGCGTGAGCCCGCTTCGCTTGGCCTTGGCAAGCGCGCCGAGGGTCTCGGCGAACGGCACCTTCGGCTGCGGCCAGTGCACCAGCAGGAGGTCGACATAATCGAGTTGAAGCGCCTTCAGGCTGGTTTCCGCCGAGCGCAGGAAATCGGTCTCGCGCGCATCCAACTCAGTCACCTTGGTGGTGACCCACAACTCCTCGCGCGCGATGCCGCTGGCGCGGATGCCTTCGCCGACGCGCTCCTCGGTGCCGTATTTGCGCGCGGTGTCGATGAGGCGATAGCCGGCTTCGATAGCGTAAGCCACCAGTTCGGCCGGGCGCGCCGGAAATTCCATGGTGCCGTATCCGATCGCCGGCATTTTTGCGCCGTGGGCGGAAAGCGTGAAGGCCTTGGGGGATTGCATCGAAGGACTCCGCGGCGGGGAGGGCGGGGACGAAATACGTGCAGCGGACATCCGCCGCACCGCTAGTTGCTCAACTTGATTCCGGCGTCTTTGATCACCTTCGCCCATCGTGGCGTCTCGGTTTTTATCGCGGCCGCAAATTCCGTCGGTGTGTTACCGATGGGATCGAGTCCCTGTTGCTCCATGCTCTTGTGAACATCGGGCAAAGCCAGGTCCTTGACCGTCTCTTTGTAAATCTTGTCGATAATGTCGGCCGGCGTGCCGGCCGGCGCCAGCAAGCCGAACCACGGCACGGCTTCGAAGCCGGGAAATCCGGACTCGGCCATGGTCGGTAGATCGGGCGCGAGCGCCGAGCGCTTGAGCGAGGTGATGGCGAAGGCGCGCAATTTTCCCTCGCGCACCTGCGGCAGCACGTTCACGATATTGCCGAAGAACATCGTCAGGCGGCCGGCGAGTAAGTCCGGCAGCACGGCGGTTGAGCCGCGATAGGCCACCGGCGTCACGTCGATGTGCGCCATGTATTTGAACAGCTCGCCGGCGAGATGCTGCGACGTGCCGATGCCGGCATGGCCGTAGGTGAGCTTGCCCGGTTGCGCACGCGCCAGTGCGACCAGCTCCGGCAAGGTCTTGGCCGGCACGTCGGGATGAACCACCAGCAGATTCGCCGCAACGAATACCTGCGAGATCGGCGCGAAGTCCTTAATCGGATCGAACGGCAGCTTGTCATACAGGCTGGGATTGATGACGAGCGATGGATTTCCGCCCATCAGCAAGGTGTAGCCGTCCGGTGTCGATTTGGCGACGTGATCGGTGGCGATGTTGCTGCCGGCGCCGGTGATGTCCTCGACCGTCACTGGCACGCCCCAGCTGTCCGAAAACTTGGCGGCGAGCAGGCGCGCTGCAACGTCCGGCGCCGTGCCCGGCGTAAATCCGACGATGATGCGCACCTGCCTGTTCGGGTAACCCGTTTGCGCGGCAACAGGGTTCGCGGTCAGCAGTATGGTCAGCGCAGCAAAAACCTGAAAGACGACCTTCATCGCTTCCCCCGCCGGTTTGAACGCCGCAGGGTGACATCGGCTCTGTCCGGCCGCAAGGGCAGGCGTTACGTCGGCGCCTGCTCGACCGACAGCACGCGCATGATGTCGTCGTGCATCGTACGCCGCTTTTCCTCGCTGGTGCTGGCGTCCAGACGCGTCTCATAGGCGATACGCGCCGGGTGGTGGAACACTAGCACGCGGTCGCCGATCTCCATCGCCTCGTTGATCTGATGGGTGATGAACACCGCGGTCTTGTTGTTCTGCCGCACCAGGCGCACGAATTCGGCGCGCAGGTCGCGCGCGGTCATTTCATCCAAGGAAGAAAACGGCTCGTCGCACAGCAAAATCTCCGGATCGACCGCGAAGGCGCGCGCGATCGAGACGCGCTGGCGCATGCCGCCCGAGAGCGCGTGCGGATAATCGTTTTCGTGGCCGGACAGGCCGAGCCGCATGAGCCACTGGCGCGCGGTCTCGTTGGCGTGGCCGGCGTCGGTATCGAGGATCTGCAAGCCGAGCCGCACATTGTCGAGTGCCGAGCGCCACGGCATCAGGCGGTCGTTCTGGAATACGATGCCGATCTTGCCGCGGAAAAATGCGAACTCGCGGAATGGGTCGTGGCCGATGACCCTGGCTTCGCCGGAGCTCGGCTCGATCAGCCCGGCGACGATATTGAACATGGTCGACTTGCCGCAGCCGGTCTTGCCCAGCACGGCGACGATCTCGCCCTTGCCGATCTCGAACGACAACTTGTCGACCGCGACAAAGTCGCCGCGCCCGTCCGGGCGGCGGAATCTCTTGCTCACATCCCGGAAGCGAATGACCGGATCGGCGCTGGCCATGATCTACATGGCCCGCTCGGACACCGCGCGATAGCGCAAGGCCCAATTTTCGATCGCGTTGATAGTCTGCTGCACCACCAGCACGAACAGCACCAGCTGCAAGGTCCAGGCCATGGCGCCGGCCATGTCGAACAACTGCTGCTGGCGCAGCAATTGGTAGCCGACGCCGCCGGTGGCGCCCACCAGCTCGGCCACCACCACCACGCGCGCGGCATTGCCGAGATTGACTTTCCACGCGGTGAGAATGCCCGGCACGATGGTCGGCACGATCAGGAAACGGAACAGCGTCCAGCGGGAAGGGCGAAACGCCATGGTCATCTCGAACAGGTCCTTCGACATCGAGCGGAAGGCGTCGAGAATCTGGAAGGTGAAGGCGGGCAGGGTGGTCATCACCATGATGAACAGCACGCGAAATTCGATGCCGTGAAACCAGATGATGGCGAATACCACCCAGGACAGCGCCGGAATGCCTTGGAAAAACGTGAGCACCGGCGCGATGAAATTCTCCGCCGTCTTCGACTGTCCGATCACCAGCGCCAGAATGCTACCCAGGATGAAGGCGCCGAACAGGCCGCCGAAGATGCGTCCGGCGGTGAGCAGCACGTCCACCAAGAGCGAGCCGGTGATCAGCACCTCGATGGTGCGCGAAATGATCTCAGGCACCGGCGGGAACAGATAGTGCGGAAAAACGTAAGACAAAATCTGCCAGCCCGCCGCCAGCACGACCATGCCGGCGGCGGCTTGCAGGACGCGCATGGTGCGCGAGTTCGTCATTTCATCGGCTTGCTGTAGATCGTGTCGTTCGACGGCATCGTCTTGAAATAGCCGACGTCGACGCCGGCCTTATAGACCGCATCAATCTGCTTGGCGACCTCGCCCGCTGGCACCACGCTCATGCCGAGCCGGTCGTTGGCCTTGATCAGCGACACCAGCGCGGCGCGATCCTCCGGCGTCGATTTCGGCGCGATCAGCGCCGCCGCTTCCTCCGGATTTTTGGCGATGAACTCGCCGGCCTCCTTGTAGGTCGCGTAGAGCTTCGGGATCAATGCCTGGTTGGCCGCGATCCAGTCGTCATGGGCGGCGACGCCGAGATAGGGAATGCGCTCGCCGCCGGCAAAGCTCTTCCAGGTCTTGTTGATGCCGGTGTCGATCATCCGAATGTCGGGCTTTTTCGTCTTCAGCAGGGTATAGGCCGGCTCCCAAAGCTGGATCGCATCGGCGCGGTCGGCCAGCGCATAGCCGACCAGGCCGGGCGGCGCGGTGTTGACCACCTGCACCTTGGAGACGTCCACGCCGAGCTTCTTGGCGAAGAATTCGAACATCACGAAATTGGTGGTCGAACCGGCGGCGGCGAGCTGCTTGCCTTCGAGGTCCTTGAGCGTCTTGATCTCCGGCCGCGAGGTGACGACCGTGCCCCAGAAGTCGAACAGGTTGAACAGGTACTTCACTTTCACGCCGCGCGCGTCGGCCAGGCCGACCGTGAGGACGGCGGCGCTGCCGCCGACTTTGAACTCGCCGGAATTGAACTGCGTCGTATAGGCGTCCGGCGGCCGCTCGACGAATTCGATGTCGAGCCCGTGCGCGGCGTCCATCTTCTTGGCCTTGATCACCGGCGGCATGAAGGCGCCGAGCGAGGGAAAGCCGAACACCACGATGGTGACCTTGGCCGATGTTTGTGAGGCGGCGGGAACGGGGCTTAGCGCCACCAAGGCGAGCGCCGCGAGGGCGCAGCCGGCGGCACGCATCAGTGCGGATAATCTTGTCATCTGATCCTCCCTAGCATCGAGTGTCTCGATTGTTGTGCGTCGTTTCTTGTTATGGCTGCGCGGGCGATGCCGCGGTAACTTCGCGCCGCAGCGAGGTAAAAAACTGCTTGACCAGGTGTTTCGCGACGCCCTTCAGGATGCGCTGGCCGACGCCGGCGACCAGGCCGCCGATTTCGCCCTCGCCACTATAGCGCATCGCGGTTCCGCCGTTCTGGGCGCTGAGCGCAAAGGTCGCTGAGCCGCTGCCGTGCCCGAGCGTGCCGGAGCCGGAGACGGCGACGTTGCATTGCGCGGGCGGCGTCTTTTCCGACAGCGAAATCTCGCCCTCGAAGCTGCCGCCGACCGAGGCGACCTTCAGATTGAGAATGAGTTTGAAGCGGTCGCCGCCTTCAGGGATCATATCCTTACAGCCGGGAATGCATTTCTTGAGCACTGCCGGATCGTTGAGCGCGCTCCACAGCGTCTCGATCGGGACTTCGAAATTTTCCTCGCCGCCGATGTCGAGCTTCATGGTTTGCTCATGCGATCTTGAACAGCCGCGCCGCCAAGGCGCCGTTGATCGACGCCGTCTGCGCCGGCGACAGGTCGGCCTCGGCGACGATCTTCATCGGCTCGCTATCGCCGATCGGGAACGGCATGTCGGAGCCCATCATCAGGCGCTCGGTTCCCATCATCTCGATCACGAATTTCAGCACGCGCGCGTCGTGCAGGATGGTGTCGGTGTAGATAGCGCCAAGCGCGGCGACCGGGTCGCCGATGCCGGGCGTGATCGCGTAATTGCGCTTGAGGCGTCCGAGTACGAAGGGCAGGGCGGCGGCGCCCATCGGCGCGAAGAATTTCGCGTTCTTGTAGCGCGCGACATGGCCGGCACTTATCAGCCGCGCCAGTGCCACCGCTGCGTCGGTGATGCGGCCGAGCCCATTGGCGAGACCGAAATCGTTCACCCGCACGTCGCCGGCATCGAAGCTCGGATGGATGTGGATCAGCGCGCCGGTCTCGTCCGCCGCCTGCCAGAACGGATCGAGATCGGCATGATCGAGCATGCTGCCGACCCCGCGTGGCAGCGTTCCGATCATGGCGCCGGGGAAACCCGCCGCTATCGCCGCCTTCAGTACGCCGGCGGCGCGCGCGCCATCGCCC
>JGI20191J14862_1000319_pt1 | contig 16792 bp, 18 predicted proteins | sample NGESurdeep092012_7_FD_14862 | JGI IMG/M metagenome (IMG submission 14862)
CGCACCATGCGCGCCAACCCCGTGAGGTTTTCCGACAGCACCGGATTGCGCTTGTGCGGCATGGCCGAGGAGCCCTTCTGCTTCTCGGAGAAGAATTCTTCCGCCTCCAGCACTTCGGTGCGCTGCAGATGGCGAATTTCGGTGGCCAGCCGCTCGATCGAGGACGCGACCACGGCCAGTGTCGCGAAATACATGGCGTGGCGGTCGCGCGGGATGATCTGGGTCGAGACCGGCTCTACGCCTAAGCCCATCGCCTTGGCGACATGCGCTTCCACGCGCGGATCGACCTGGGCGAAGGTGCCGACCGCGCCTGAAATCGCGCAGGTAGCGACTTCTTTGCGCGCGGACACGAGCCGTTCGCGCGCGCGCGCGAACTCGGCATAGGCAAAAGCGAGCTTGAGCCCGAACGTGGTCGGCTCGGCGTGGATGCCGTGCGAGCGGCCGACCGTCGGCGTCAGTTTGTGCTCGAAGGCGCGGCGCTTGAGCGCGGTGAGCAGGGCGTCAGTGTCGGCAATCAAAATATCGGCGGCGCGCACCAACTGCACGTTGAAGCAGGTATCGAGCACGTCCGACGAAGTCATGCCGGAATGCACGAAGCGCGCCTCCGGCCCGACGATTTCGGAAAGATGCGTCAGGAAGGCGATGACGTCGTGCTTGACCTCGGCCTCGATGGCGTCGATGCGGGCGACGTCGAACTTGGCGGACTTTCCCTTGGCCCAGATTTTCTTGGCGGCGTCCTTCGGGATGATGCCGAGCTCGGCCATGCTATCTGCCGCATGCGCCTCGATCTCGAACCAGATGCGGAAGCGCGTTTCCGGCGACCAGATCGCGACCATCTCGGGGCGGGAATAGCGGGGGATGGTCACGCCGCTTCCCCACGCGCCAGTGCCGCGGCATTGCGGATCGCGGCGATATTGGCCTTGTAGTTGCCGCCCAAATTACCGCCCTTGAACACGGCGGAGCCGGCAACCAGCACATTGGCGCCGGCCTGCACCACGCGCGCCGCGTTGTCGGCGGTGATGCCGCCATCCACTTCGATGTCGATCGGCCGCGCGCCGACCAGTGTGCGCACCTCGCGCAGCTTGTCGAGCGCGGCGGGGATGAAAGCCTGGCCGCCGAATCCGGGATTGACGGACATGACCAAAATGAGATCGACCATGTCGATGACGTGCTCGATACTCGAAACAGGTGTCGCGGGATTCATGGTGACGCCGGCCTTCTTGCCGAGGGCGCGGATCGCCTGCAGCGAGCGGTGCACGTGCGGCCCGGCCTCCACATGCACGGTGATGATGTCGGAGCCGGCCTTGGCGAAGGCTTCCAGGTAAGGATCGCAAGGGGCGATCATCAGGTGCACGTCGAGCGTCTTTTTGGTGACCGGGCGGATCGCCTTCACCACGTCGGGGCCGATCGAGATATTGGGCACGAAGTGCCCGTCCATCACGTCGACATGGATCCAGTCGGCGCCGGCGGCCTCGACGGCGCGGATTTCATCGCCCAGTTTGGCGAAATCGGCCGAAAGAATCGACGGCGCGATGAGGAGCGGGCGCATGACGGCCTCCAAACGCCGTTCGCGTAACACGCGGCGCGCTTACGGGCAACGCCGCAGGCTGCGCCATGCACTGACCTGTTAACGATTGGCCGCCAGCCGCCGCGCCAGCGGGCGCAAAACCGCCGGCAGCAGAAAGATCGGAAACTGCACCATGGCGAAATAGAACCAGGCAAGGTCGGGCAGCGAGGTCCCGACCGCCGCCATGACCACGCCGATATTACGGAAGGCGGCAAGCAGGCCGATGACCAGGCCGCGGTCGAGGCCGGCGCGCAGGAACACCAGCACGCTGAGACCGATCAGCGCGCAGGTTAGTACGAAGATCAACACCAAAAGCTCGACCGCGAACAGCGGGTCCGCCATCACGTGGCGCGGCACGCCGTCCATGGCCGCGATCGCGAAGATGAAGACCGCGATCACGTTGAGCCCGTCGATCGGCTCGTTCTGGCGCTCGATCCACTCCTGGCCGGCGACGCGCCGGATCGCATAGGCGATGGCGCCGGAGGCGGCGAAAAAGAAAAATAGTTTTATGCCAAGCTCGATCGGCGAGAACAGCGACGTGCCGAGAAATAAATAGCTGAATGCGACGGTGGTGATCGGCGACAACGCGTTGCTGACAATTAGCGTTACAAGCGAAAACGCCACGTCGAGGCCCATCAGCGCCGCGAACGCCGCCGAGGAGGTGATCGGCGTGATCGCCATTTGCAGGATCATGATAGTGTAGAGCGCAGGCCAGGCCTCGCGGATGCCCGACAGCGCGTAGGCCGCGCCGAACAGCAGCGGCACCGCCACCATGACCCAGAGCGCGGCGACGATGGTCAGGCCCGGCGCCTTGAGATAGCGGCCGAAGGCCGTAGGGTCGGTGCGCAGATAGGAAAACAGCAGCAGCACGAACACCGTCTCGCCGAGATGTGGCTTGACGTAGGCCGCGAGCGGCGGAACGGCGAGGCCGAGAAAGATTGAGGCCGCCAGCGCGCGCGTGCCCTGTCGTCCGAGCCACGCCAGCGCGGCGTTCAGCCCCTTCAGGATCGGCATGGACAATCGGTCTCCGGCACGGCGTGGGTCATAGCGCGCAGGCCCGATCGGTTCCATATAAAAGAAGCCAACACGCGGAGATGGAGATCGGCAACTATGGCACGCACGGACGCCATCGTGCTCGGTGCCGGCATTGTCGGCACCTCGATCGCGCTGCACCTTGCCAAGCGGGGCTTGAGCGTCGCGCTGATCGACCGCGCCGGCGTGGGCGAACAGACCTCCTATGGCAATGCCGGCGTGATCGAGGGCAATACCGTGTTCCCGCCGGCGTTTCCGTCCGATCCCGGCGCGCTGGCGCGCATCGCACTCAAGCGCGCGAGNGAGGCCAATTATCATCTCTCGTTTTTGCCGCAGATCGCGCCCTGGCTGCTGGCGTTCCGCGCGGCGTCGCGGCCGCAGCTGCTGGTCGAGAACGCGCGGCTGATTCGCCCGCTGTTTGCGCGCGCGGTGGCCGAGCACGAGGCGCTGATGGCGGAATCAGGCGCCGCGCATTACCTNCGCAAGACCGGCTGGCTGAAAGTCTATCGCAGCGAGCGCAGCTTCGNGGCGCTCAAGCCGGAATTCGAATTGGCGGCGCAATTCGGTCTTCCCCTGCAAGCGTTGGACACCGCGGGCGCGCAGGCGCTGGAGCCTTCGCTCAATCCGGTGTTCGCGCATGCGGTGTATTGGCCGGAAGCTGCGAGCGTGAGCAATCCGCTCGGCGTCACGCGCGCTTATGCCGCGCGCTTTTCTGCGTTGGGCGGCGTCACGCTTACCGGCGACGCGCGCTCGCTGCATCGCTCGGGCCAGCGCTGGCGGGTGGAAACCAACGAAGGCGGGATCGATGCGGCCGAGGTCGTGGTGGCGCTCGGGCCGTGGGCGGGCGATCTGCTCAGCAGCCTCGGGCTAAAACTGCCGCTGATGGTCAAGCGCGGCTATCACCGGCACTTCCATGCGCAAGGCAATGCCGTCCTCGCGCGGCCGGTGCTCGATACCGGCGCGGGCTACCTGATCACGCCGATGNANCAGGGCATCCGCATGACCACCGGCGTCGAATTCGCCGCGCGCGATGCGGCGCCTTCGCCGGTGCAATTCGAGAGGATCATGCCGAAGGCGCGCGAACTGTTTCCGCTCGGCGAGCGCGTGGACGACCAAACTTGGCTGGGTAGCCGGCCATGCTTGCCGGATTCACGACCCGTAATTGGCCGCGCGCCGGGTCTCGCCGGTCTATGGCTCGCCATCGGGCACGCGCATTGGGGCCTCACGCTCGGGCCCGCCACCGGGCGCATGATCGCCGAGATGATGATGGGCGAAGCCCCATTCTGCGATCCGGCGCCGTATCGGGCGGAGCGGTTTCTCAAATAATCGCGGTCATTCCGGACGCGCGCGAAAGCGCGCGATCCGGAATCCAATTGCAAATTCGGCATGTGTTCCTGGATTCCGGGTTCGCGTGCTGCGCACGCGCCCCGGAATGACGGTTATTGTCCGAACTTATCCTTCCAACTCGGCAGGCTGCCTGCGAAGGGCAGGGCGCTCGCCTGGTAGACGGCGCGGGCGATGGCGCGCGCCAGCACATTGGCCGCCAGCATGCCGAGTTCGCTCAGCGAGTAGACCGGATCGGGCAGCGGCTTTGCCCCCATCGCCGCGGCGAACACAACGTCGCCGTCGAGCGGGGTGTGCACCGGATAGATCGCGCGCGACAGGCCGCTCTGCGCCATCACAGCAAGACGTTTGGCTTGCGCCTTCGACAGCTTGGCGTCGGTCGCCACCACCGCCAGCGTCGTGTTCTCGCGCGGCGCGCCCTTGCTGCGGAAGGCCAGCGCGTCGGCGGAGAAAGCTTGCGGCCAGCCACGCCCGCCGAACTCCTTGTTCTGCTCGAACGGCGCCGCCCAGAAATGCGGTCCCTCGCCGACGGTCACGCTGCCGGCGGCATTCGCCGCCACGATGGCGCCCACCAGCAGCCCGTCGAGCGTCTGCGCGGAGGCCGAGCCGATGCCGCCCTTGAGGTTGAACGTGGTGGCGCCGAGCCCCGCGCCGACACTGCCGAGCGCGAATTCGGCACCCGCGATTTTCGCCGCCTCATAGCCGAGCTCGCGATAAGGCGGATAGCGGCCCCAGGCCTTGTCGCCGCCCGAGAGCAAATCGAACAGGATCGCGCCCGGCACGATGGGAACGCGCGCCTCGCGCACCTGGAAGCCGCGGCCCTGCTCGCGCAGCCACGCCTGCACGCCGGAAGCGGCATCGAGCCCGAAGGCCGAGCCGCCCGACAACGCGATGGCGTCGATGCCTTCCACGGTCTGCGCCGGATCGAGCAAAGCGGTCTCGCGCGTGCCCGGACCGCCGCCGCGCACGTCCACGCTCGCCACCACGGCGGCGTCGAACACGATCGCGGTGACGCCGGAGCCGAGCTTGGCGTCGCCGGCATGGCCCACCCGCAGGCCGGGAATATCGGTGATGAGATTGCGTAACGTCATGATAGCTCCCGACCCTTAGTCTATCACGGCCGATCACTTCATGGTCAGGGCCGGGGCGGCCGACTTGCCATCGCCATAGTTGCCGGGGCATCTAGGGCCCATGAATGGCGATGTCACTTATCTGGCCGCTCTGATTGCAGGGATAGTCAGCTTCCTTTCCCCGTGCGTGCTGCCGCTGGTGCCGCCCTATCTGGTGTTCCTGGCCGGCACCTCGTTGGAGCGTTTCGCCGACAAGGAGCCGGAGCCACGGGTCAAGCGCGAGACCGTGGTTGCGGCGTTGCTGTTCGTGCTCGGCTTCTCGACCGTGTTCGTGGCGCTCGGCGCCAGCGCCAGCGTATTCGGGTCGCTGATCCGCGCCTATTCCGGGCCGCTCGCCACCATCGCCGGCGTCGCCATCATCGTCATGGGCCTGCATTTTCTTGGGCTCACGCAGATTGCGCTACTGCATCGGCAAAAACGCATCCACGTGGCCAAGCCCGTGGGACTGTGGGGCGCCTATGTGATGGGCTTGGCTTTCGCTTTCGGCTGGACGCCGTGCATCGGGCCGATCCTGGCCGCCATCCTGGCGGTGGCGGCGTCCGAGCAGACGGTGACCAAAGGCGCCGGGCTGCTGGCGGTCTATTCGGTCGGCCTCGGTATTCCGTTCATCATCGCCGCCTTCGCCATCGAGCCGTTCGCGGCGTTTCTCTCGCACTTCCGCAAATATCTGCGCCGCGTCGAGCAGGCCATGGGCGCGCTGCTGGTGCTCACCGGCATTGCCTTCCTCACCGGCAGCATCAACCAGATGAGCGTGTGGCTGCTGGAGGCGTTTCCGGTGTTGGGCAGGATCGGGTAGCTCGTCATTCCGGTCGCGCGCTTCAGCGCGCGGGCCGGAATCCATATCCCCTGTCTGTGAATATGGATTCCGGGCTCGTCCATCGCCGCCCTTCGGGCAGCGACGGACGCCCCGGAATGACAGATTATTATTTCATCTTGCTGCAGTCGGAGCCCGGGCACTCGACATAGGTGATCTTGCCGCCGGTGTCCTTCTTCCAGACGTACATCACGTAGTCGAGCTTGGTGATGTCGCCCTTCTTGTCGTAGGAAATGTCGCCGAGCACGGTCTTGAAATGCATGCCGGAATGCATCTTCTCGGCGACCTTTTTCGGATCGAGCGACTTGGCCGCTTCCGCCGCCTGCTTGATGATCTGCACGCCGGCGTAGCTGTAGAGCGTGTAGGCTTCCGGCTCGAACTTATTGGCGCGGAATTCCTCCACCGCCTTCTTGGCTTCCGGCTTGTTGCGTGGATCGGGGCCATAGGTCATCAGCGTGCCTTCCACGCCCGGCCCGCCGACCGAGGCAAACTCGTCCGAGGTGATGCCGTCGCCGCCCATCAGCGGGGCCTTGACGCCCTGGTCGCGCATCTGCCGCACGATCAGGCCGCCTTCGGTGTAGAGGCCGCCCCAATAGATCAGGTCGGCGCCCGACTGCTTGATCTTGGACACCAGCGCCGAGAAGTCCTTCTCGCCGGTATTGACGCCTTCGTAGAGCACTTCCTTCATGCCGCCCTTAGTGAGCGCCTTCTTGGTCTCGTCGGCGAGACCTTTGCCGTAGGTGGTCTTGTCGTGGACGATGGCGATCTTCTTGCCCTTGAAGTGCTTGACGATGTATTCGCCGGCGACCGCGCCCTGCTGATCGTCGCGGCCGCAGACGCGGAAGATGTTCCACATCTTGCGCTCGGTGACGGTCGGATTGGTGGAGGCCGGCGTGATCTCCAGGATGCCATTTTCCTGATAGACCTCGGATGACGGCATGGTGACGCCGGAATTGTAGTGGCCAATGACGAACTTGACGCCGTCGGCGGCGAACTTATTGGCGACCGAGACGCCCTGCTTGGGATCGGACCCGTCGTCGCCATACGAGACGATGATCTTCTGGCCGAGAATGCCGCCGGCGGCATTGATGTCGGCCGCGGCCTGGTCGACACCGTTCTTCATCTGCGCGCCGGTCGCGGCGCTCGGTCCAGTGATCGGGCCGCCCACGGCGAGTTTGACCTGGGCCGATGCTGTTCCCGTCAGTGCAATCGCGAAACCCAGCGCCAAGCCGAGCGTGGTGATCCTCTTCATCGCTTTTCCCCTCAACTGGAACCGACCGACCGGTTCTCCATTGGCCAATGCTACGTCAGGGCGGCTTTTTGCGCCAGCGCAGGAGGCCATCCGGCACGTTGATCCAGCGATATTGCGTGACCATTTGCGCGGCACGGGCGGCGCGGAACCCGAGCAGGCCGAACGCCAGGCAGACCGCGCAGTCGACCAGATAATAGTGCGCCGACAACAGGGTGCCGCCGAACAAGGCGAAGTGGAAGAACCGCACGGCCGCACCCAGGATAAAGCTATAGGCAACAACCTGTCCCCACGGCCGCCAGGTGGCGGCGATGGCGCGGCCGGAGAGCGCCGCCGCCCCGCCGCCGAGGATGACGGTGACCAGGACGAACACGCCGAACGAATCTTCCTCATAGAGGAATTCCGGAATCGAAATGGTGGTCGCGAGATACACTAGCGTTTGTTCCGCTCTGGCTGAATCATAACCACGCTAACATTTTGCTTGCGCATGATCTTATCCGAAAACCGGTTCCCACTTTTCGGGATCATGCGCTAGTGCTTCGCCTGCTGCCGACCGCCCTCGAGATAGGCGGATTTGATCTCGGGCCGCTCCAGCAGCTCGCGGCCGGTCCCGCTCAGCGTGATCAGCCCGTTGACCATGACGTAGCCGCGGTGGGCGAGTTTGAGCGCGTGGAAGGCGTTCTGCTCGACCAGGAACACGGTGAGGCCGTCCTGCGCGTTGAGCATTTTGATGGCGTCGAAGATCTGCCGCACGATCAGCGGGGCGAGGCCGAGCGAGGGCTCGTCGAGCAACAACAGCCGCGGCCGCGCCATCAGCGCGCGCGCGATCGCCAGCATTTGCTGCTCGCCGCCCGATAGCGTGCCGCCGCGCTGGTTCAGGCGTTGCTTGAGGCGCGGGAACAACGTGAGCACGCGTTCGAGATCGTGCTCGAACGCGGACGGCTCGGCAGTGGTCGCGCCCATTTGCAGATTTTCCAAGACCGTCATGCGCGAGAAGATGCGGCGGCCTTCCGGCGCTTGCGCGAGATTGAGGCGAGCGATCTCGTGGGTCGGCATCTGCGTGATGTCGCGGCCGGCGAACGCAATCGTGCCCTCGCGCGCGCGCGGGTTGCCGCAGATGGTCATCATCAGCGTGGACTTGCCGGCGCCATTGGCGCCGATCAACGTGACGATCTCGCCGTCGTTGACGTCGAGATCGACGCCTTTGAGCGCCATCACGCGGCCGTAGAAGGTCTTCACGCCGCGCACGCAGAGGAGCGGGGAGGTCATAGCCCGACCTCCGCTTCGGCTTGCGCCACGTCCTCGTCGGCAACGCCGAGATAGGCGGCGATCACCTTCGGGTCGTTGCGCACCGCCTCCGGCGTGCCGTCGGCGATCTTGACGCCGTAGTCGAGCACGACCACGTGATCGGAAATTTCCATCACCACCGACATGTCGTGCTCGATCAGCAGGATCGAGATGGCGTGTTCGTCGCGGATGGCGAGCAGCAGCGCGTTGAGCTCGGCGCTTTCGCGCGGATTGAGGCCCGCCGCCGGCTCGTCGAGGCAAAGCAGCAGCGGATCGGTGCACATGGCGCGCGCGATCTCCAGCCGGCGCTGCGCGCCATAAGGCAGGTCGCCTGCGGAATCGTCGGCGCGTGATAGCAAGCCGATGCGCTCAAGCCACAGCCGCGCTTTTTCGATCGCTGCGCGTTCGGCGGCCGCATAGGACGGGAAACCGAGAATTCCGAGCAGCGTGTAGCCCGACGCCAGCATCAGCCGGTTGTGCTGGGCCACCAGCAGGTTTTCGAGCACCGTCATGCCGGGAAACAGCCGGATGTTCTGGAAGGTGCGGGCCACGCGCGCCTGCTGGGTGACGAGATATTCCGGCATGCGCTCGAGCTGGTAGAGCGTTCCGTGTGCGCGCGCGAGGCGGCGCTTGCCGCTGTCGGTCAGCGTTTCCAGTTCGCCCCACACCGACGCATCGCCGTGGCGAAGCCCGATGCGTCCCTCGCTCGGCTTGTAGAATCCGGTGATGCAATTGAACACGGTGGTCTTGCCGGCGCCGTTCGGCCCGATCAGCGCGGTGATATTGCCTTGCCGCGCCGCGAACGACAGGTCATCGATCGCGACCAGCCCGCCGAAGCGCATGGTCAGGTGTTCGACCCGCAGGATCGTGTCGCCATTGCCCGCCATCAGCCGTGACCTTCGTTAATGCGGTCAGCGGAGATGCTCTTGCGCTCCTTCAGGAACACCGAGGGCTCGCGCGTCGCGATCAGGCCGCGCGGCCGCCAGATCATGATCAGCACCATGGCGAAGCCGAACAGCAGCATGCGGTACTGGGTCGGATCGAAGGTGGGTCCGAAAATCTGCTTGAGGAAATCGAGCTCACGCATGATCTCGGTGCCTCCGATCATCGCGATGGCGGCGATCGCCACGCCGATCTGGCTGCCCATACCGCCGAGCACCACGATCGACAGGATGGTGGCCGATTCCAGGAAGGTGAAGGATTCCGGAGATATGAAACCCTGGCGCGTCGCGAAGAACGAGCCGGCGAAGCCGGCGAACATCGCGCCCATCGCGAAAGCGGTGAGCTTGGTGTTGGTGGTGTTGATGCCGAGCGAGCGGCAGGCGATCTCGTCCTCGCGCAGCGCCTCCCAGGCGCGGCCGACCGGCAGCCGGCGCAGCCGTACGGTGACGAAAGCGGTCAGCAAGGCGAGCGCGAGGATGACGTAGTAGAGGAAGATGACACGGTAGAGCGGCGAGAATTCCAACCCGAACACGGCGGCGAAGCCGTTGTCGTCGGCATTGAACGGAATGCCGAACAAGGTCGGGCGCGGGATGCCGCTGATGCCGGCATAGCCGTTGGTCAGGTCGACCCAGTTGATAATGACGATGCGGATGATTTCGCCGAAGGCGAGCGTGACGATCGCGAGATAGTCGCCGCGCAGGCGCAGCACCGGAAAGCCGAGCAGAATGCCCCAGAACGAGGAGAGAATGCCGGCGAGCGGCAATAGAACCCAGAACGCCAGGCCAAAAGTCTTGGCCAGCAGCGCATAGGAATAGGCGCCGACCGCGTAGAAGGCGACATAGCCGAGGTCGAGCAGCCCGGCCAGGCCGACCACGATGTTGAGGCCCCAGCCCAGCATCACATAGATCAGTATCTGGATGCCGAAATTGTCGATCCATTTCACCGCGCCGCCGAATCCATTGAGGGCGATGACGAGCGGCGGATAAACGATGACGAAGCCGATCGCGAAGGGCGTGAACCATTTGGCGAAAACCGCGCGCCAGCCGGCCGGCGCCGCTGCGNCCGGCCGCAACGTNCGCTGCTTGAGCCACGGCTCAAACACGAGCGAAAAGGCGAGCCGGCCGGCACCGACCACGGCGACGATGGCGAACAGCAANGGCCAGCGCGTGGTCAGGATGAGGTCGTTGCGGATGTTCGTGACGGTCTGGAAGCCGATCAGCGGCAGGAACAGAGCGAAGGCGAGCAGGGCGGTGAAGCCGGCGTCGCGCAGCGCGCGGGCCATATCGACGCGCTGGTTTGGCGCGCCGTCGGCCATCTCACACCTTCTCGACATCCGGCCGGCCGAACAGGCCCTGCGGCAGGAAGATCAGTGTGATGGCGAGCACGGAAAAGGCGGCGACGTCCTTGTAGTCGATGGAAAAATAGGCTGACCACATGGTCTCTATCAGGCCAATCAGTAGGCCGCCGATCACCGCGCCCGGCAGCGAGCCGATGCCGCCCAGCACCGCGGCGGTGAATGCCTTCACGCCCGGCACGAAGCCGTCGGAGAAGCTCACTACGCCGTAATACATCAGGTACATGGTGCCGGCGACGGCGGCGAGCGCGGCGGCGATCACGAAGGTCATCGAGATGGTGCGGTCGACGTCGACGCCGACCAGCGCCGCCATTTTCTGATCCTGCTCGCAGGCGCGTTGCGCGCGGCCGAGCCGGGTCTTGGCCACCAGATACCAGAACGCCAGCAGCAACACGGCGGTGACGCCCCAGATGATGAGCTGCTTGTAGGACAGCGTCACGGCGTAATCGTTCTGCGTGAAGATCACGAATTCGCCCTGCACCATGGGCGGGGTCGATTTGTTGCGCGGACCTTGCGCGACCTGCACGAAGTTCGACAGGAAGATCGACATGCCGATCGCCGAGATCAGCGGCGCCAGGCGGAACGAGCCGCGCAACGGCCGGTAGGCGAGGCGCTCGATCACCCAGTTGACCAACGAGGTGAACAGCATGGCCACGATCAGCACGATGAACAGCGCCAGCGCGATCGAGGTAATGCCGAGCCAGGTAGTGAGGATCAGGAAGGCGATCAGCGCGATAAAGGCCGAGACCATGAACACGTCGCCATGGGCGAAGTTCACCATGCCGATGATGCCGAACACCATGGTGTAGCCGATGGCGATCAGGCCGTAGATCGAGCCGAGGGTGATGCCGTTGATGAGCTGCTGGAGGAAGACTTCCATGCGTTGCGCTCAAGCCTTTCGCGTTTGTCCGCCCGGCTGACGGCTATTGCTTCGATTGTTTAAGGCTTAACAGGGCATGACGGGAGCGGCAACGCTGGCCGCGATGCGTGTTATTAAGTCGGATCGTCGCAGCAGAGGCCTAAAGGAAAGCCGCATGTCCCCCAGCCTCGAAATCGCCGTCCGCGTCGGTGGTTCAGCCGCCGTTTTCGCCACTATGGCGCTGTGGGAATGGTTCGCCCCACGCCGCCACCTGACGGCCGGCCGGCGGCCGCGCTGGCCGGGCAATCTCGGCATCCTGGCCATCGACATCGTGGCGGTACGGCTGCTNGTACCGGCCACCGCGGTCGGCGTGGCGTTGATCGCCACGACACGCGGCTGGGGGCTGNTTGCAATGCTGGGCTTGCCGGCCTGGGCGGCNNTCNNGNTNGGCGTGATCGCGCTCGATCTNGTNATCTANACCCAGCACGTCGTCTTNCATCACGTGCCGGTGCTGTGGCGGCTGCACCGCATGCANCACGCCGATCTCGATATCGACGTGAGCACCGGCGTGCGTTTCCATCCTTTTGAGATACTGTTGTCGCTCGCGATTAAGATGGCGGCGGTGCTGGCGCTCGGCGTGCCGGCGCTCGCCGTGCTGCTCTTCGAGGTGCTGCTCAACGCCACCTCGATGTTCAACCACAGCAATGTGGCGCTGCCGCCGCGGCTCGAGCCGATCGCGCGCTGGCTCGTGGTCACGCCGCAGATGCATCAGGTGCATCACTCGATCGAGCGCGCGGAAACCGACAGCAATTTCGGATTCAATCTGCCGTGGTGGGATCGCCTGTTCGGCACCTATCGCGCCAAGCCGGCGGCCGGCGAAGAGCGCATGACGATCGGCCTGCCGATCTTCCGCAATGTTGCAGAGTTAGCGATCGTGCGTCTGCTGACGCAGCCGTTCCGAGACGCGCGTTAATGTAATCCGCCAAACAGCCAGATCAGCACGAGAATCGGAATCGGAATCCCCAGCAGCCAAAGCAACAGATAGCGTCCCATAATGCGTCCCTCAGTCGGTTTCGTTGCAGGCCTCGATGGAACTCCGATGGTCTCCAACTGGTTCCCACGGCCCTATCGCGGGCGGCGATGCGGAACCAAAGGCGCGGCGGCGCGTTATCTCGACGTTGGGGTGGGGAGTAACCAACGTTGGAAGGAAATAGAATGAGTCAGAATCAAAATCCCAACCAAAACCCAGGCCAGCAGCAGCAGGGTGGCCAGAAACCCGGCCAGCAACAGCAGGGTGGCCAGAAGCCGGGCCAGCCCGGCCAGCAGCAGCAGGGTGGCCAGAAGCCAGGCCAGCAGGGCCAGCAGGGCCAGAACCGCTAACGCACTGCAACACGACGAACGGAAGCCCCGCCAAATGGCGGGGCTTTTCGTTTTGGCGGTCTTCGATTGCGTTGGCCTGGCGTGCCGCCTCGCATATGCTTGAGCGCCATGGCTTCGTCCACGCTCCCGCTATTTCATCTCTACGGCGATCCGCCGGACGATTCCGCTTTCGACTTCATCCATATCGAAACCATCGCCTCGCGCTCCTCGGTGCACGACTGGACAATCCGCGCGCACCGCCACCGCAACCTGTTCCAGATCCTGTTGATCGAGAAGGGCGGCGGCGAAATGAGCTTCGAGACCGCGACCGTGGCATTTTCGGCGCCGGCGGCGATCCTGGTGCCGGCCACCACCGCGCACGGCTTCCGCTTCACGCCACAAGTCACCGACGGATGGGTGGTGAGCTTCACCGAGGACGTCGCCGACGCGCTCGGCGACCAATCGGGCGAGGCGCTGGCGCGGCTCAAGACGGTGGCGGCCGATCCGCTGGTGCCGCTGGCGGGCGCGGCGGAAGCCAAGCGCCTGGGCGCGCTGTGCGCGGACCTCAACGAGGAGGCCTCGCTGGCGCGCGAAGGCTATCGCCTCGCCATGCGCGGCCTATTGGCGCTCATCGCCATCGAGGTGGTGCGGCTCGCGGTCAGCCGCGCGCGCAGCGGCACGGTGACGCTCACGCGCGCCGATGCGCGGGTGGAGGAACTGCGCCGGTTGCTGGACGAGCATTTCCGCAAGGAACGGCTGATCAGCTTCTATGCCGAGAAGCTGGCGATGACCGCCGACCGGCTCAACGACCACGTCAAGCGCGCGACCGGCGTGACGGCGGGCCATCTGATCCGCCAGCGCGTGTTAACCGAAGCCAAGCGCCAGCTGGTGTTCACCAATCAGCCGATCCACGAGATTTCCTACGATCTGGCGTTTTCCGATCCTTCGCACTTCACCCGATTTTTCCGCAAGCAGACCGGCATGACGCCGCAGGCCTTTCGTGAAGGCCGCGGAGGTTAACATTAAGAGCCGCGCTTAAGCGGTAAGGTAAAGGTCTGGTTTCTTTTGAAATTAGCATTTGAAGCGCTTACGCGTGATGTCCTGTCTGAGGAGGACGCCATGCGTAAGCTGTCCGGGATCGCCGTGGCCATCATCATAGGCGTTGCGCTCTATTTCACCCTGGTCTGGGGCTATGACGGGCTGCGCACAATAAGTTCGCCCAGCTATGGCCTGGACGACGTCTGGCGCTCGCAATTCATATTCGCGATCGGCAACCTGTTCGGCCTCGGCCCGATCGGGCTGATCAAGCTCGCGGCGTTCTTCGGCACGCTCAAGCTGGCGGTCGCCAGCATCTGCGCCGTGCACGTCCTCGATCGCTTGCGCGTCTTCATCGGCGGCAAGCCGGATTCCGAAATCTTCGAGGGTGGCCTGATTCTGGTGGTGCTGATCAGCATCGTGTCGGTCGGCCCGGCGGTGCTGTCGCAGAACGCCGAACTGGTGCGCGAAGCGACCATCCAGTTGATGCTCGCCGCGTTCGCCACCGCGCTTTGCCTGGTCGAGCGCAGCCACGGCCGGCCGGCCGCACCCGCCAAGCCCGCCATCGTGACGGAGCTCGCCGCCACGCCGCGCGGGGCACCCTGGTTCTCGCCGTTCCGCTAAGGGCGCGCGGGTCTCAAACTCATCCGATTTTGAGTTTTGCCTTAGCTCGTCCGTAAGGACGGGCTATTTTGCCTTCGCCACTTCCGCCATCACCTCGGCGGCTTCCTTGAAGGCATGGTTGGCGGCCGGCACGCCGCAATAGATCGCTTGTTGTAGAATAACTTCCTTGATGTCGGCCTCGGAAAAGCCGCCCCCGGCCAGCGCCGCCCGCACATGCAGGCGGAACTCGTCCCACTGGGCGAGCGCGATCATGGTGCCGATCACCAGCACGCGGCGGGTGCGCTCATCGAAATGCGGCCGCGTCCAGATCTCGCCCCAGGCGTAGCGGGTGATGAGTTCCTGGAATTCCTCGTTGAACGCGGTCTTTTTCGCATTAGCGCGATCGACCCATTCGTTGCCCAGCACCTTGCGGCGCTTGGCCATGCCGCGTTCGTGGCGTTCCTTCTCGTCCATGAGTCTGGCCTCTAATTCAGCAGGAAGTTGAGGACCGCGTCGGTGAAGGCCTTCGGCTGCTCGACATTGGAGATATGCGCGGCATCGAGCGCCACTAGCTTTGCGCCTTTGATGGCCTTCGCGATGGCTTCGCCGGCCGCCGGCGGGGTGGCGGGATCTTGCTTGCCGACGATGACAAGGGTCGGCGTGGTGATGCGCGGATTGGACTCGCGAAAGTCCATGTCGCGGACGGCTTCGACGCAAGCGATGTAGCCGTCGAGATTGGAGGCGAGGAACATCTCCGCCATGCGCGCGATCGCCTGCGGTGCGCGATCGCGGAAACCCTTGGTGAACCAGCGCTCCATGTTCGGCCCGACCAGTTGGGCAAGGCCATTTTCCCGCACGAATTTGATGCGGTCGGCCCACGGGGCCTTGTCGGCGTAGTAGAAATTCGTGTTGGAGAGGATGAGCTTGTCGACGCGGTCCGGCGCATTGGCGCCGATCCACTGGCCGTCCATGCCGCCCATCGACAGCCCGCACAAGTTCATCCTCTTGATCTTGAGCGCATCCATGATCTTGAGGATGTCGCGGCCGAACAGAGCGAAGTTGTAGGGACCTTTGGTCGTGCCGGACTTGCCGTGGCCGCGGCGGTCGTAGCGTACCAGGCGAAAATGCTTGGCGAATTCGGGAGCCTGGTCGTCCCACATATGCAAGTCGGTGCCGAGCGAATTCGACAGCATCAGCACGGGCGCGCTATCGCTACCCTCGACTTCGACATAGATCGAGCAGCCGTCGGCATCGATCATCGGCATGAAATTCCTCCCTGACGCGGTTTATGGTTGTTTCGGCGTGGCGGTAGGCGACACCCTTAAAGCGGTCGGCGCCCGCTGCAAAGCTCTTTTCAGCGTGGCTGCGAGGGCTTAAGCCTTGGGCCAAGGCCGGGTTTGGCTTGCGTTCCCAAGGAGACGACGGCGATGGCGATGGTCATGACGGGGGAGGTTCAACTCCCAGCCAGCCGCGAGGTTGTGTATGCAAAGCTCAACGATGCCGAGGTGCTGAAAGCCTGCATCCCCGGCTGCGAGGAGCTCAACAAGATCTCCGACACCGAATTGCAGGCGGTTGCCGTCACCAAAATAGGCCCGGTGAAAGCGCGCTTCAAAGGCAAGGTGCACCTGACCGATCTCGACCCGCCCAACGGTTACAAGATTTCGGGCGAGGGCGACGGCGGCGTCGCCGGCTTCGCCAAGGGCGGCGCCACGGTCGCGCTGACCGAAAAGGACGGCGGCACCCTGCTCACCTACAATGTCGAGGCGCAGATCGGCGGCAAGCTCGCCCAGCTCGGCCAGCGCCTGGTCAACGGTGCGGCCAAGAAGATCGCCGACGACTTTTTCAAGAATTTTGCCGCGAATGTCGCGGCAGGTAGCGCCCCGATCACCGCGGTTTGAGCGGTTCCCGGCTGCAGAATCCCTTGACCCGGCCCGCGCTGGGGGTTCAGAGTTATTCTCGTTCCAAGGCGCATTCGGGCCGAAATCGGCTACATTTCAAACCCGAGCCGCCGCCGCCCCGGGCGGGCGAAGCGAAAAGAGGGCTTTTGGCCCCGAATTTGGGAGGAATGTCATGCCTGCGGTGTCCATGACGGTGAATGGCAAAGCCGTCACCGGCGACGTCGAAGCGCGCACCTTGCTGGTGCAGTTCCTGCGCGAAAATCTCCGGCTTACCGGCACCCATGTGGGCTGCGACACTTCGCAGTGCGGCGCCTGCGTC
>JGI20191J14862_1000320_pt1 | contig 16778 bp, 13 predicted proteins | sample NGESurdeep092012_7_FD_14862 | JGI IMG/M metagenome (IMG submission 14862)
GCTTAATACTGCGCTGCCGTCGCCACGGCCAGGGGTGACCCCTGCACCCGATGCTAAGAAAAGATGCGGGCTTCGCCCTGTTAGAAGGGGTTGAGAGGAGTGAGTCTAGCGCTTGCTTGGATGTAGTCGCTGGAGGGTTTGGACGGCGGAGCCGGCGAACCCGCGCGCTGGTGGACCAGGAGCATTTCGTCGGTGCCGTCGAGCGAAGTCGGGTTGGAGACCATCACGATGTCGAAGCGGCCCCGCTTCGAGGTGGGGAGCGCGTTGAAGATAGCGCGCCAGGCGATCAGGTATTCGGGCATGCCGGGATCTCTATGCGAGACGATCGGAATTGTGCGGTGGCTGTAAAAAGCGACGTCGTAGTTGAGCGCGCCCAGATAGCCGACCGGACTGTCGCCCACGATTTTCATGGCATGATCGGTGAAGTCCCTCAGCGAGAGCGTGTTGGCGATGGCCGGTAGGACGACAACGTTGACCGCAACGGTGGTGAAAACCATCGCGGCCGCAATCGCGAGAACCATTCGTTCGATACGCGGACGAGTGAAGATCATAAAGACGCCGAGTGCGACGACCGCGACTGGTATCGCGAGGTCCAGCACCCGATTCTCGGCAACAGCCAAGGTCAAGGCGCGTGGAAAGGCGGGTGCGCGAATGCCCGCCGCTTGCAGCAAATCGGCGAACGCCGCGGGTCTCGCGACGAGCATCGCGAGCGCAATCAAGTCGGCGCCGCCGAGGATCAGCATCGCGACACCGGACAATCGCGCGATCCAGCGGACATAGGCGCGTGCCGGCTCAGGACGCACGATGGTCTGCCGGACATAGATCGCGATCAGCGTGGCAAAAGCGGGATACATACACAGCAGGTACACGCCGCGCTTGCTCTGCGGGATGTTGTAAAAGATCAGCACCGCGGCGAACCAGATGCCGATGAATTTGAAGCGTGGATCGAGTGTGAGCGGCGCGCGCGCGGCCTCGACGCCGACGATCGGCAGCAGAATCGTCCACGGCATGAATCCGGCCAGAAGCGCGAGTTCCATATAGTAGAAGGGATGGATGTGGCCCTCGTGGAAATTGCCGCCGCCGGTGAAGCGGAGCAGGTTTTCGGCGAGGACCTGCTTGCGGAAAAAATCCGGGCCGCCTTCGATCAGCGCGGCGAGGTACCATCCTCCGGCAAGCACCAGCACGACGATCGCGCCGCGCACGAGACTCATCCGGCGCAGCAGGTTCCATCGTTTCTCGGCGGCGATCCAAATCAAGGCGACGAGGCCCGGAAGAATAAGCCCGATCGGGCCCTTGGTCAAAATGGCGAGCGCGATTGTCACGTAGAGCAGCATCCGCCGCCGCGTCAATCCCTCGGCCATGAGAATGAATTCGAAGAACGCGACCTCCATGAAGAAGGTCAGCGTCATATCGACGCGGGCGCCGGTCCCGGCTTGCAGGTACTGAAACGTGGAGGCGAGGATGAGCGCGGCGATGAGAGCGGTCACGTTGTCGAACAGGCGGCGCACATAGAAGTAGCAGACGATCACGCCGGCGATGGCGAGACCGGCGGATGGCAGGCGCACGGTGAATTCGTTTACGCCGCCGGCGACGAGAGAGACCAGCGCGGCCATCCAGTGCATCAGGAGCGGCTTGGAGGGAATTTCAACGCCGGCCCGCCGGGGCAAAATCACGCCGCCGCCGTGGACGATGTCGAAGACGGTGACGGCCTCGCGCGGTTCGCCCTTGGTGTAGAGCGGATAGCCGCCGAGATTTACGAGATAGAGAGCGACTCCGAAAATCAAAAGTATCGGCCATGCGTAGCGCGGCTCGGCTATATACTGGAGCCAATCCGGAGGAGTCGCCGCCGGCGCGCCGTATGCGGGTATCGGAGCAGGCTCGGGATGGTCGCGGGTAATCTCTTCAGGGAGTTTCAATTGGAATTTGCGTTACCGACACCGACGCCGGATTTTTCGTTGCCCGTCGAGATTCTTCGCTGCAGCAGCTTGCGCTCAGAATGACACAAGAGCGGAGGGGTACAATTAAACACTAATATTCGTTCTTGAGGCGAGCGCGGCCGATATCGTCGTAAACGTAAACGTCCGCGGGATTTTCGTCGCGCGTTTTCTTATGCGAGCCGTCGCAAAAGGGCTTGTTCTTCGAGAGTCCGCACGCGCAGATATAGACGGGCAACTCGGTGCCTTCCGCAACCTCGTAGGGCGCGTTCTTTTCGTGTCTGACAATTCGGGCCATGAAGAATTCCTCGCGTTGAATTTCTGTCTTCTGTTCGCGCGCAAGTTCGAGCGGCGGTATCTGTGGGTCACTTAAGACCAGCAGAGTCGTAGAGTCAAATGGCAGGGCCGGCGGACGCGGGGGAAGGGGAGAGCAAAAAGGGAGAACCTGATTGAATGTGAAACCCACCGTGGGTTTCACACTTCCTTGGGCAGGGGTGACCCCTGCACCCAGTGATAAGAGAAAAGAGAAGATGCGGCCTGACGGCCTGTTAGAAGGTTAAGGGAAAAGAGATGAGATGCGGCCGCTCGCTTTTTTTGTGTCATCCTCAGCGCAGGGAAGGGTCTCGCGCGCCAGCGCGTGTCGCTCCAGCACCAACCCAGGAGAGGAGGGGATCAGATCAGGGGTTCGTGGATTGCCTCGGCGGCTTCGGAAACAGGTTGCTTGCGATGCGGATCGGCGCCGAGGATGAGAGCCAGCACGCCGCTGACCGAAATGAGAATACCGACGACCTCGCGGATAGTCGCGCGCTCGCCGAGAAACATCACGGCGAACAGAATCGAAAGTATCGGGATTCCGGGCACGACCAGCGCCGTCACCCACGCCAATGAGAGCCGGTAGATGGCGCCGAACCAGGTGAGCGCGCTCAGAAAATAGATAAACAAGCCGGTCACGGCGATCACGCCGAGCGAAGTCAGGTCGGCGAGTTGCACGAGCGAGTCGCGGCGGAACATCAGCAGCATCGCGGTCAGAACAATCGCCGCATAGAAAAATCGGCCGCCGGTGACCGAAAGCGGCGTCAACGGAGGCATCAGCTTCAGACCGATCACGTGCGACGTCTGCCAAAACAGAGGAGTCGTGAAGATGATGGCCGCGGCCCATAGCGGTGAAAATGAGCCGCCGCCGGCGAACACCGAACCGATGCCAACGAGGATGGTGGTGGTCGCGAGCAGCTGGCGCGCCGACGGNCGCTCGCCGACGAAGACCGTCGATAGAACCAGCGAATAGACCGGCTCGGTNTGCAGNAGCAGCACACCGGCAACCGCGCCGATGCGGGTGAGTCCGTAGGTGAGGGTGAGGCTTGTCATCACGGTTCCCGCCATCGACATCATGAACAACCGCGCGCGATAGCGCGGGTCCACGATCAATCTCAACTCGCCGCTGAATTGGAGAAGCGGGATCGTGCAAATCGAGGCGAACACCACCGCGCCGGTGCAGAAGAGCAGGGGATCGAGATGAACCGCACCCCATCGCGTGATCACGGGCTGGCCGGCGCCGATGATCGTGTTGATGATGCAGAGCGTTACGCCGACCTGAAAGGCTCGGGCGCGACGGGCTGTTTCGCTGGCTCCGGCGATCGAGGGTGCGGAACCTGCCGAGGTGTCGGTTGGCATCGACTACAACCGCGCCACGGCGACGGCGATGACAATCACGGCCAGCACGATTCGATAAATCGCGAAGGGCCGATAGCTGTGGGTTCGCAAGAATCTCAGCAGGCCGACGATTGCCAGAAAACCGAAGATGGTCGAGGCCGCAAAGCCCCATCCGAGCTGAGCGGCGAGGCCCGTATGGAAAAGCTTGTGCGCCTCGAGCATGCCGGCGCCGGCGATAATTGGCGTCGCCATCAGGAACGAAAAATTGGCGGCGGCGGCGCGGTCGATGCCGAGGATGCGGGCTGTCGTAATCGTGGCGCCCGAGCGCGAGACGCCGGGGATGATCGCGAGCGCCTGGCTTAGCCCGATGAGGAGGGCGTCGAGGAAAGTGAGGTGATCTATGGTGCGTTTTTTCGAGCCATACCAATCTGCAACCAATAAAAAGAGCCCAAGAGTAGCCATCGTGGCAGCGATCAGCAGCGGCGAGCGGAAGATCGTCTCGGCTTGTTTCTCCAGCAGGACGCCGATGACGGCGCCGGGAACTGAGGCGACTATCAATAGGAATAGCAGGCGGCGCGGGAGGCGGTTGCCGACGGCCAGCGATAATCCCATATCGAGCCATTCGCGCCAGTAGAAGACTAACAGCGCCAACAGCGTTCCAAGATGAAGGGCTACATCGAAGGCAAGCCCCGGATCCTGCCATCGGAGCAGCCAGGGGACGAGTATAAGGTGGGCCGAACTGGAGACCGGCAGGAACTCGGTCAAGCCCTGGATCGCGCCGAGAACGATAGCCTGAAATATGGAAAACATAATATTTTCAGGCCCTTAGGAAAGGACCGGACTTTTCGCGCATAATTGTGCCGGTCGGGACCCATGACCACGAAACGCGCCGAGAGGTGAATACATTTCGAATTTGCTCCTTGACCGGTTCAATACATGGTCTAGAATCAATTGCGAGGAAAGTGGCCGGATGATGGTGAGCGTAGCAGGAGGTCCTGCTGTTTATGAATCGAGTTGCTAGAGGCAAAGTAATTCCTTTGCGGGAAATAAGCGTGGTCGACTCGGACCGAGCGCCCGACCAATCTGCCGTTTGGGATAACATCAACCAGGGCGAACCGCATCCATTTCCGGTTGTTTCAACGCTGCCGCGGCTGCCGGTGATGATCCCGGACGAGATTCTGGACTACTACGGATGGGTCTTTTGCCAAGGCGGGTTTCTCAATCTCCAGATGACATTCGAGCAATTTTTGGCTGTGGTCGCGGCGGTAAGTCCGGCCGGCCTGAGCCCGGAATACGACGCGAGCGAGGTGTCCTTCCGTAACGACTGACCCTCCGCGATAGCGCGAGAGCATTGTTTCGATGCCTGCCCGGGCGCGCTTGGGCAGGCATTGATTTTTGTGGCAGTCGATTTTCATGCTTTGGTTTTTCGGTTTTTCGGGCCCGGCGTGGACGCGCCCTGGGTTCAGTTGTCAGTTGGGGCTTCCTTTTTCGGCCCGCTCAGCAACGCGTTCCTGATCCAGACGCTGGGCAGATTGGCAGCGTCGGTGGGCGATTTGAGCCCGTTATCCTCCGCGATTTGCCGCCAGTTGTCCTCGTTGCCGGTCACCCGGCGGGCCAGAGCCTTCAAGTCCTCGTTGGGCAGCAGGGCGTAGTTGACGCCGCCCTCTTTGGGAGTGCCGCCGGAGGGAGGGAATTTCGCGGCGAGCTGGTCGATTTTGCCGAACAGGTTCAGGCGCGTGCCGGCCTTGTACTTGTCGAGGTCCTGATCGGGGATGTCCTCGGTGCGGACATTGACGATTATTCGGGAGCTGCGATCGCCATTGGGCACGACGTCAATCTCGTAGCGATACTGCGGATGCACGCCGACGATACTGCCGAGGATGCCGGCGCCCGTGTCGGCATCCTTCCACAGCGTGACGAGTTTGTCGTCGGGCTTGACCTCGAACAGAACCCCCTCACCGCGCAGCACATCCTGGGTCAGAAGGAACGAATCATTTACGTTGTACGGGACGTCGTGCTGCTCGCCCTCGGCCGTATCGGTGCCGCCGCCTGCGGCGCGGTTGGCGAAATATGGGGCGAAATAACATCCCGCGAAAAGCACTATCGAGGAGACGATCGCGATTTTTCGAAATTGCCCAAACACAGTCCGCGCCACACTCATCACACCGGGTAAGGAAACCATGAGAGTTTCATGCGCGCAAGACGAACTACCGGGAGGCGCGGCCAAAGCGGCATTGTTTCCGGTTGAGGTTGCGTGACACGCTCGCAGACGGTAATTAAATACCCTTATGAATGTCGCAGGAGGCAATTAAGGGTCCTTATGACTGATGCAGCAAATGTTTCATCGCGCCACGTGATGGCTGTGATCGGGGGCGCGACCGCGGGTTCGGAAATCGCGAGGATCCTGGCGGGGTACGGCGCGCTCGTGATCGTGTTCGAGCAGAATCCGCGGCCGTATGGAAAAATCGAAGACGGGTTGCCGCGATGGCACGTCAAGCAGCGCCACGATGAGTACGAGGAGATCAACAAACGCCTCGACCATCCCAACATCGAATACGTGCCGATGACGGGGATGGGACGCGATATCGATTTCGAGGANCTGCGGACCCGCTGGGGAGTCAGTGGAATAGTGCTGACCAACGGCGCGTGGAAGGATCGCCCGCTTCCGATCGACGGCGCAGAGCAGTACATCGATCGCGGGCTGGTGTACCAGAACAAGCTGATCTATTGGTGGAATCACTATCCGGAAAAGTCCTACGACGGCCCGCGCTACGAGCTGCCTGCGGGAGCGCTGGTCGTCGGCGGCGGACTCGCGTCGATCGACGTGGTCAAAGTCGTGCAAATCGAGTACGCGCTTGCGGGGCTCAAGGCGCGTGGTATCCAGGGCGATATGCTCGAGCTCGAGCGCGAAGGGATCGAGCCGGTGCTGAATGCGAAAGGGCTGAAGTACTCCGACCTCGGCATCGCGCCATGCAGGTTGTATTATCGCCGGCGCGTAATCGACATGCCGCTGTCGGATATTCCCGCCGGCACGCCGGACAAGCGCGCGGACGCGCTCAGGCAGGCGCGGGTGAAGATCGTTGACAAGGCGCAGCGCAAATTCCTGTTCGAGTTCCATGAACTGCGCGCGCCGGGCAAAGTGATCGCAGAGAACGGCGCGATGGTCGGGATCAACTTCAGCCGCACCGAAGTCACGGGCAGTCAAGTGAAGACGGTCGAGGAGGGAGTCGAGGACGCGCGCGCGCCGCTGACGATCAGCTCGATCGGAAGCATCCCGCAGCCGATTCCCGGAATTCCGCAGAAGGGCGAGACTTATATCTACGCCGATCAGAAGGTCGGCCTGCTGATGGAGGGCTCGACCGCGGTGTTTGCGGCNGGAAACGTGCTGACCGGCAAGGGCAACATCAAGGACTCGCTCGAGAGCGGAACCGAGATTGGAATGCGCGTGGCCGAGGCNTACCTGGGGCTGTCGAACGAGGAATTGAAGATCGCAGAGGGCGCGCGCAAGGAGGCGGCGGCGTCGGCCGAGAAGATCGCGGGCGCGATGAGCGTGCGGCCGAAACTTGCGCCGGAAGCCGTGGCGAGCCTTCTGCGCCGGGTGCGCGAACGCCAGCGTGCGGTCGGCTACCCGGGCAGTTTCCGCGCGTGGCTCGCCAAGGTGACGCCGCCCGATATGCCGTAGCAGGCTGTCGAAATATTTTCGTGTGCCGGCTGGCGGACAACTTCATCGCGAGTTGTCCGCCAGTTTTGCGTCGGTGCGTCCGCGCTTATAGGATCATTCGATGACGGCAATGGAGGTGCGGCGTGGACGAACTCAAGCGAACTGACCCGGAGATTTATCAGCTCATCAAGGATGAAGAGCGCTACGAGGTCGATTCGGTCCGGCTGATCGCGTCGGAGAACTACGTTTCGAAAGCGGTGCTTGAAGCGACCGGGTCGATTCTCACCAACAAATATTCCGAAGGCTACCCGGGACGCCGTTACTACGAGGGTCAACGCAACGTCGATCGGATCGAAACGATAGCGATAGAGCGCGCCAAGGCGCTGTTCAAAGTCGATCACGCAAACGTTCAGCCGTACTCGGGGTCGCCCGCAAATCTCGCGGTATATTTCGCGCTGCTCAAGCCGGGCGACACGATCATGGGCTTGTCGCTCCCGCACGGCGGGCATCTGACGCACGGATGGCAGGCGAGCATCACGGGCACGTTCTGGCGTTCGGCGCAGTACGTGGTGGATCGCGAGAGTCACGTCGTGGACTTCGACAAAATTCGCGAGATGGCGCGCGCGGAGCGGCCGAAAATCATCGTGACGGGAGGCACGGCGTATCCGCGGCTGTGGGACTTCAAGAGCTTCAGCGAGATCGCAAAGGAAGTCGGCGCTTTGCTGCTCGCCGACATTTCACATTTCGCGGGACTGATCGTCGGCGGCGTGCATCCGGATCCCGTGCCGTACGCCGACGTAATCACGACGACCACGCACAAGACGCTGCGCGGCCCGCGCGGTGCGATGATCATGTGCCGCAACGAATATGCCGAAGCGATCGACAAGGCGGTTTTCCCCGGCCTGCAGGGCGGTCCGCACAACCATACGACAGCAGCGATCGCCGTTGCCTTGAAGGAAGCATCGACGCCGGAGTTCAAGTCGTACGCAAAAAAAGTGGTGAGCAACGCCAAGACGCTCGCCGACGAACTGCTTGCGCGCGGCTTCAGCCTCGTCTCGGGCGGCACCGACAATCATCTGATCCTGATCGATTTGACGAACAAGAAAGTGATTGGCAAGAAGGGCGCGAAGGCGCTCGATGCGGCCGGAATCGTCTGCAACTGCAACACCGTCCCGTACGATCCGCGCAAGCCGTTCAGCCCAAGCGGGATTCGGCTCGGCACGCCCGCGGTAACCTCGCGCGGGATGGGCGACGCGGAGATGCGGCAGATCGGAAAATTCATGGACGAGGCGATCGCGCACGCCAACGACGAGGCGGCGCTGAAGCGCATCGCGGCCGAAGTCACGGAGATGTGCCGCAGGTTCCCCGCGCCAGGAATCACGCTGAGCTAGCGGTCGCGGGTGCGCGCGAGACCGGCGACTCCGGATCGCGCGGCCGATCGCGGCCTCAGCCCGCCATGGTCAGGCCGCCGCTCACGCTGAGCACCTGGCCGGTGACGAAGTCCGAATCGGAAGAAGCGAAGAATGCGACCGCGCCTGCCAGGTCGGCCGGTTGCCCGAGCCGGCGAAACGGGATGCCNCGCGCCATCGATTCGAGAACCTTCTCGCGCCCCGCCATCGCGTTCTTGAGCAGNGCGGTGTCGGTTGGTCCCGGGCAAACGACGTTGACATTGATNTGATTTGCGGCGAGTTCGCGCGCGAGTGTTTTGGAGAAACCGATGATNGCGGCCTTGCATCCCGCATATACCGCTTCGCCACTGGAGCCGACGCGAGCCGCGTCGGAAGAGATCGAGACGATTTTGCCTGCGCCGCGCGATTGCATCCGCGGCGCCACGGCCTTGCAGCAATTGAGCATGCCGCGAAAGTTAATCGCGATCACTTTATCCCAAAGATCGGAGGTGGACTCGACGAACGGCATCACCACGTCCCATCCGGCGTTGTTCACCAGGATGTCGATTGGTCCCAGCTCGCGTTCGACGCGGTCGGCGGCCGCGATTGCTTCGTCAAGTCTGGTGATGTCAAGCGCAACCGCGATTGCGACCGCGCCGCCGGATCGGATTTCCGCCGCGGTATTCTCGGCGGAAGCGAACTGGATATCCGCCAGCGCGACCTTTGCGCCTTCGTCGGCGAACCGCGACGCGATCGCGCGCCCGATTCCCTGGGCGGCGCCGGTTACGATTGCGACTTTGCCTGTCAGGCGACCCACGACGCTACCTTAGCGTGCGATCAAACCGCCGTCGATGATGGAGCCGGCGCCGAGTTGACGCCATGCGAATTACCGGACGGAGTCGTAGCCTACTGGCCGCGACCCCGTCCAAGTGGTGGGACGTTTTGCCGGATTATTTCCTACTCGGCCGGTGTTGAATCGCTGCCGCCTTGCGCCCACAGGGCCTTCATCTCGGCGTGAATCGCGTCGAGCTTGGCCTTGGTGGCGGAGATTTGCGCGAGCTGAGCCGGGGTCAGCACGTTGCGGATCGCGATGGCGTCCTGAATTCGCTCATTCATCATCTGACTCTGTAGCTGGGCGATCTGCGAAGCCGGAGCGGAGAAATCGCTGGCTGCCACCGCGCCGGTTGAGGTGAACTTGGCCGCGATTGCCTCCTTGGCTGCCTTGAGCTGCTGGTATTCAGCCTTTCGCGAAGCGTGTCGGGCCTCGAAGATGGCATGAACCTGCTGCTTCTGCGCGTCAGTCAGATTGGCGGTTTTCAGCAAGAGCATAAGCGGGAAGCCGTGCCCTCTCATGCCGCCACGCATGCCGTGATGACCCATGGGACCGCCCATACCGCCTGAATTCGACGAGGCGACGTGTGCGACCGCAGCGACCAGAAGGACGGCCATAATTACGGGAACGATACCGCGGGAGAACTTCGAAACCATAAAAACACTCCTTGAATGCGTGTAGCGGCCACCTTCGTCGGCAGCGATCGCTCTTATTCTAAATGTACGTTAATCAAAAAAACCGGTTACGCGCTTTGTGTGCCATTGGCGACCAGGTTCGGCCGGGACCTCGATTGGTACGTGAAATCGCGCGATCAATGAAAATCATGCGACGGCGGAACCGCGCCGGGAAGCTTGATCTCCTCGAAACGCCGCGCGCGAATCGCGGTCACGCCGTCAACCGTTTGCAGCACGCCCTCGGCCAGGATAATTCCGGCACTGCGCAGCAGCAGGCGGTTTTTCTGGAACAGGCCGGGTGTGACGATCAGGTTGGCAATTCCGGTTTCGTCCTCGAGCGTGATGAACAGGAAGCCTTTGGCCGTGCCGGGGCGTTGGCGCACGATCACGACGCCGGCGGTCTTCACCCACGATTGATGTCTGGCGCGCGCGAGATCGCCGGCGCTGAGAATTCCGCGCGCGGTCAAGTTCCCGCGCAGATAAGTCATCAGATGAGGTCCGGTGGTGAGGCCGGTCGCGGCGTAGTCCGCGAGCGTTTCATCGATCGGCGCCATCGATGCGAGGGGAACCTCGCCATCGCGCGGTTTCGCGCCCGCCAGCAGGCTCGTGGGATCGCGCTCGACGGCGGCTGCGTTCCACATCGCGTCGCGCCGCGCCAGGCCGAAGCCGGCAAACGCGCCCGCGTAGGCGAGCGCGTCGATCTCGCGGCGGTTCGGTCCGACCCGTGCGGTAAGGTCGGCAATCGAATCGAACTGCCGTCGCGCACGCTCGCNNTCGATTCGAAGTGCGATTTCCTCGCGGATGCCCGTGACGTATCGCAGTCCCATGCGAATCGCGGGCCGCCGATCCACAATCTCGATNGTGCATTTCCAGCNCGAGCGGGTCACATCGACCGGTAGCGCGACGACGCCGTGACGCGCGGCGTCNTTNACCAATGTCGAGGGATGATAGAAGCCGAGCGGGTAGCAATTCAGCATCGCGGCAACGAACGCCGCCGGATGGTAATGCTTCAGGTATGCCGACGCGTACGCGATCAGCGCGAAGCTGGCGGCGTGCGATTCGGGGAAGCCGTACAGCGCAAAGGATGTGATCGAGCGCACGATGTCGTCGGCGGCATCGCCTTGCAGGCCGTTGCGCAGCATCCCGGCGCGCAGCCGCGCTTCGATTTTCTCCATCCGCTCGGCAGAGCGCTTGAATCCCATCGCGCGGCGCAGCTCCTCGGCCTCGCCGCCGCTAAACCCGGCGACCGTCATCGCCATTCGGAGCAACTGCTCCTGAAAAAGCGGGACGCCCAGCGTGCGTTTCAGGATCGGCTCGAGCGAAGGATGCGGATACTCGACGGGCGCGCGATGATTGCGGCGATCGAGATAGGGATGCACCATTTTGCCGACGATGGGACCGGGGCGAATTATCGCGACCTCGACCACCAGGTCGTAAAACCGCTCCGGCTTCATCCGTGGCAGCGTCGCCATCTGCGCGCGGCTCTCGACCTGGAAGACGCCGACCGTGTCCGCGCGCCGGAGCATCGCGTACACGCCTGGGTCGTCGGGCGGAAGATGCGCGAGATCTATGTCGACTCCTTCGTGCGCGCGGATCAGCGGAATCGCCTCTTTCAGCGCGGCCAGCATCCCGAGTCCGAGCAGATCAATTTTGATAATGCCGAGATCGGCGCAGTCGTCCTTGTCCCATTGAATCACCACGCGGCCGGGCATCGAGGCCGGCTCGAGCGGGACGATTTCATCGAGCGGCTGCGCGGCGATCACCATGCCGCCGCTATGCTGCCCGAGATGGCGCGGCACGCTCTGAATCCTGCGCACGAAATCGACGAGCATCATGATTCGCGGCGCTTGCGCATCGACGCCGCCGCGCTTGAGGATCGCCACGAGATCGTCATGATGGTCGCGGAACTCGTACACCTGGTTGAGCTTGGCGAGGCGGTCAACCTGTTCGGGCGAAAAGCCCAGCGCCTTGCCGACTTCGCGCACCGCGCTTTTAGTTCGATAGGTGATCACGTTCGCGGTCATTGCGGCGCCGCGTTCGCCGTAGCGGCGATAGACGTATTGAATCGCCATCTCGCGATCGTCGCCGCTGGGCAGGTCGAGGTCGATGTCGGGCCATTCGCCGCGCTGCTCGGAAAGGAAGCGCTCGAACAGGAGTTCCATCTTGACCGCATCCACCGCGGTGATTCCGAGCGCGTAACACACCGCGCTGTTGGCCGCGGAGCCGCGCCCCTGCACCATGATCCGATTCTCGCGGCAGAACTGGACGATGTCCCATACGATCAGGAAGTAGCCGGCGAGCTTGAGCCGCTCGATGATCCCGAGCTCATGTTCGAGTTGGCGGCGTGTGCGATCGTCGATCGCGCCGCGCCATCGCTCTCGCGCACCCGCGTAAGTGAGTATCCGCAGATAGCTGTCGGGCGTTTCTCCAGGCGGGAGTGGGTAGTCGGGGAAGCGATAGCCCATGTCGGATAGCTGGAAAGNGCATCGCTCGGCAATCGCGCGTGAGGCGGCGACGGCGCCGGGCAGATCGCGAAACAGCGCGGCCATCTCGGCCGGCGATTTCAGATGGCGCTGGCTGTTGATCCACAGCGCGCGGCCGGCTTCCTCGAGCGTGGTCCTGAGCCGGATGCAGGTCAGCACGTCGAGCAGCATGCGATCCGAGCCGCCGTGGCATACGTCGTTGGTCGCGACCACCGGGATTCGCGCCGCGCCGGCAAGCGCGGCGAGCTTGCGATTGAGGCGTTCCTCGCCGGCGTCGAGATGACGCTGCAAATCGATGTAGAAATTTCCCGCGCCGAAAATCCCGCCGAGCCGCCGGCTCAGATCGCCGGGATCCTCGCCGCGAACGAGCATGCGTGACAACGGGCTCATCACGCCGCCGGCAAGGCAGATGAGCCCGCGGCCGTAGCGTTCGAGATCGTCGAGCGTAATGCGGCTCTCGCCCTTGGCGGGATAGACGGGCAAAGCGGCGGAGCCGTCGCGTGCGAGCGCGCCGGGATTTAGGACGCGCATCTTCGCGTCGGTGATCATGCGGCAGAGATTTTGGTAGCGCTTGCGATCCGGTGCGAGGACGTAGAGGCGCGAGTTGTCGTCCAGCGTCAGTTCCGCGCCGACGATTTGCCGGATTCCCGCGGACTTCGCGGCCTGGTAAAAGCGTGGCGCGCCGTAAAGTCCGTCGCGATCGCCAAGCGCCATCGCGTTGTAGCCGAGTTCCGCCGCGCGCGCGGCGAGATCCTCGGGCGTGCTTGCGCCTTCAAGAAAACTGAATGCGCTGCGCGTGCGAAGTTCGATGTAGTCGGAGTTCATGGCGATTCGCCGCGATTAGTCAGTCGTAGGCGCCGTCGAGAAACCACTTGTGCGAGTTCAAGTCGCGGAAGATGCGGTAAACGCCGCCATCTTCGAGCGCGAGTTCGTAATAATCGCGGATGAAGCCGCATTTATCCCCGCCATTGAATCCAAGCCACCATTCGCCATCGCGCCGCCATGGCCCGGCGATCGAGATGACGCGCGCGCCAAGATTCTCGCCGCGGACGAACTCCGGAATCTCCCGCGAGCACATCACCTCGATTTCCCGCGCCGGACGAATCGCGCGTATCACCAGCTGCGTCACAGTCTTCGCCGCCGCATTTTCGGGGATCGGCGGCGCGGCAGGCGGTGCGAACGGATCGAGTCGCATCGCTTCGGGGCGATGCGAATTCTCCGCACTCAGCGTGCCGACGTTGCCGGGGCCGCATAGCGCTGCCAGCCGCGCAATCGTGGTCTGCAGCTTGTCCGGCGCGGGACTGGGAGGCAGAAACATATCGGTCTGTGCGGGACGCGGGACGCGCGGCGCGATCTCGATTCGAATCGATTCGACGGCGGCCTCGGGCGGCGCCGCTTCAAGGCTCAGGTTGATGAGCGTGAGAATCGCGCGGACGTCGTTCGACGGCGCCGCGACCGCGACCCGGCGATTGAAACTGCGATGACCGCTCATCCCGAACGCGAGCGTGATATCGCCGGCGACCAGCGCGCGCATCGAAAGCCGCTCGGCGAGCCGCTCGAGCATCGCACGCATGACGAATCCCAGCGGCGTCAAGTTCTCGATTCCGTATTCAAGCTCGACGGTTTCGACGAAAAACTCGGCGCGGCGGCGCGGCACCAGCGGCGCGTGACTTCCACCGCGCGCAAGGCGGACCAGCTCGACGCCGCGACGGCCCAGCCGCGTGCCGACAGCGTCGGGATTGAGGCGCGCCAGCTCGCCGAGCCGGCGCATCCCCCATCGGGCGAGCGTGGTCTCGAGGTCGTCGCCGCGATCCGATTTTCCCAAGCCAAGCATGTCGAGCGGCAGCCAGTTCAGGAACTCGCCCTCGCGCCCGGCTTCGATCACGCGCACGCCGCCGCATCGCGCGGCCAGATGCGCCAGTTCCTTGTTGGCCGCGACGCCGGCGGCGGGTTCCATCCCGACTCTGCGCACGCATCGCACCAGCTCGGCGGTAAGTTCTTCTTCGCCGTTGTAGATGCGATGCAGGCCGGCGAGATCGAGCCACACGCATCCCGGCGCGCCCGACTCGACGACCGGCGAAACCGATTCGACCGCGTCGAGCAGGGCCGAATGCGCCGAGCTTTCCGCGGCGGATGAGCGATGGACCACGGCCAGATCGGAGGAGATCGCCCGCGCCTGCGCGATCGTCATCCCGGCGCGGATTCCAAGCTCGCGCGCGCGCGGCGAAACGGCGTCGAGCTCGGCGTGCGGCGCGAGGCTTCGGCCGATAGCCAGCACCTTGCCCTCGAACGCGGGATTCGAACGCACGAGAGCCGCAATGGGAAAATCGGCGACCATGATGCACGCGATACGAGCCATCGGGACACCGCGCTAGCTGCTTGCGGAAACTCGAACCTGCGGATGCGAGTCGGGCGGATTTGGAATCGGAACCGGATCGACGAGCGCGCGAACGCGAACGCGCCGCCCGGTCCCGCCCATCTTGTTCCGCGCGACCATCGCATCCACCGCAAGTCCGTCGAACATTGCCGGTGAGCCGGGAGCGAGCCGGCTGAACGACGTCTCGGCGCGGCTGGCAGCCAGGCTCAGGGCAGCGAACGTCCCGCACATCCGCCACGGTGCGATCGCGATCACGGCTGCGCCGCTGCGCTCGGCCGCGCGGGCGATTCGAAGCGCTGACGCGTGAGCGAGTGCGCGTGGCGCTTCTCCGAAATCGACGACGACCAGGCCGAAGCCGCCGGCCTCGAGCACGAGTTCCGCAGCTTTGACGATCGCGGATTGACGGCGCGCGAGCGGGTCGACTGCGAAGCGGCTGTACGGAAGAGTCGCACGCGCCATCCGCGCCGCCGTCGTCATCTCCATAGATGCCCACAGCATCCGGCCAAGCTCTACTCCGGCTGCAGCCATGCTCTCGGGGTCGAAGGCGCTCGCCGCGTCGAGCCATGCGGCGACCTCGCCGCGGCGGGTGGCGAAGGCGGCGAACGATGCGGCAATCGAGGTCTTGCCCGAACCGGCGCGGCCAGTGATCTCGCTGATTCGCCCACGCGGAATTCCACCGTCTATCAGGGCGTCGAGCGGGGCGAGTCCAGAGCTTAGGCGGCGGTCCTTGCGGGTGAGTTCATGGCCGCGAAAAACCCCTGAAAATTCAAGTGGTTGTGGCTTTTCGACCGGGATATGAGACGGCAGTCTGACGGCCTGAATCGGGCTTGAAGGGTTGCTCCATGAGGGTTTTGGNAGTGCCGCCATCAGCACTGTTTTCGCCCTTTCTTCGCNTNATGTCAACCAAAATGGGCAAGTCAGGCTGCGACGGGCGCGATTCTGCGCGATTCTGGCTGATCGAATCGGCTTGGAAATAGCAATTCATACCATATGTTGTGGTTTTGGGACGGCTCCGCTCTATGCGTAGTTTCGTTCCGTCAAAATTAATTTTCGCCGGATAGTGTTGCCCGAGTTCGGGCGAGCCGGGCGAGTACGGGGCATCGTGGCGGTTGTCCATAGCGTACGCATAGCACACCGAATCCGGCGCGGGCAGGCTGAATAGTTCATCCCCCAAAGCTGGCCTGAAAAACAAAGTTGGACGCAGCGACTCAAAACCGGTACCGGCTTCGCTGGCGCGAAGCTGTCCGAGATCCTTCCCTGCGCTCGCGTTGCTCGCTTCGGTCAGGATGACAGAAATGACTGAACCGCGTTTACTGCTCGATCACGACGCGAGTGACGCAGTTCAGGCGTAAACGCGCAAGCGGCAGGGGGCTTATCTCCGCTGACCCTACCGCCGGTAACCGAATCCGCGCCAAGAAGTTACGGCCTGCGCGATTCGTACTCCGGGGCGGTCAGCGCCGCGAGCCTTCGCACTGACGAACGTGTGACATTGAGCGAGCCTTTGCTGCCGAAGCTCTTGCGCACGATAAGGATCAGCAGCATCCCGAACCCGATGAAGGGAAGGGAAACCACGTAAAGAGCACCCATCCCGAGCGCAAGCGGGATGAACAGCAAGGTCGGCACCTTCACGTACTTCTGCGTCGGATCACCGGGCAGCGTTCCCTGTTTCCCATCGACGGTCACAAACTCCCGTCCCGCGGTATTCCAATAGAAGCCGCCTTTTACGTTCGCTGCGCCATGGTACTTCGTACCTCCACTGCGGACCTTGCGCACGACGAG
>JGI20191J14862_1000325_pt1 | contig 16577 bp, 13 predicted proteins | sample NGESurdeep092012_7_FD_14862 | JGI IMG/M metagenome (IMG submission 14862)
TCCTACGGTTCATACGTTCCCTATCGGCGACTCAAGCGCTCCGCGATCGCGGCCGTCCTCGGCACGCCCGCCGGCAAGGGTGAGCGCGCAATCGCGAGCTTCGACGAAGACAGCGTCTCGATGGCGGTCGAGGCGGTTCGCGACGCGCTGAAAGCCGCGCCGCCCGGCGACGTGCAGGCGCTCATCTTCGCAACCACGACGCCGCCCTACGCGGAAAAACTCAGTGCCGCGGTGATCGGCGCAGCCGCGATGCTGCCGGCGGAAATTCGCGCATCGGATATGACAGGCTCGGTCCGCGCCGGATTGTCTGCCCTGCTGCAAGGCGCCGATGCGATCGGCGGCGGCGCCAAGCGCGCGCTCGTCGCCATCGGTGATTGCCGACTGGCAGCGCCCGAGGGCAAGGCCGAGCAGACGACCGGCGACGGCGCGGTCGCCTTCGTGCTCGGTGCGGGGGGCGTGATCGCCGAAATCGAGGCGAGCGCCTCGCTGACGCGCGANTTCCTGGACAGCTGGCGCGCGCAGGGCGAGCGTTTCTCGCATTCGTGGGAAGAGCGCTTCACGCTGACGCAGGCGNATTCTCCGCTGCTCGGTACGGTGATCAAGAACGTGCTGGAGAAGGCGAAAGTCGCGCCGGGCGATCTGTCGAAGGTAATCCTCGACGCGCCCAACGCCCGCGCGGCCGACGAGATCGCGCGCGCGCTCAAGATCGATCCCGCCAAATTATCCGATTCATTTGCCTTGACGGTCGGACAAACCGGCGCCGCACACGCGGGCCTGATGCTCGCGGCCGCGCTGCCGGCCGCCAAGCCGGGAGACAGGATACTCGTCGCGACGGTGGCCGACGGCGCCGACGCTATTTTGCTCCGCGTCACGCCGGCCAACGCCGGCTTCAAGCCGGTGCGTTCCGTGGGCCGCATGATCGAGTCCAAGGGCGACGTGTCTTACGCCAACTATCTCAAGTGGCGCGAAATTCTGCCCACCGAGCCGCCGCGCCGCCCGGATCCCGACCGTCCCGCGGGACCGCCGATGATGCGCTCGGAGAAGTGGAAGTTCGGCTTCGTCGGTTCGCGATGCACCAACTGCGGGACTCCGCAGCTTCCGCCGCAACTGGTCTGCGTGAAATGCCATCAGCGCGGCAAGATGGAGCCTTATGGATTCGCCGACCGCACCGCGAAGATCGCCACCTACGCTATCGATCGCCTCGCCTATTCCCTCAATCCGCCGACTGTTAACGTCGTGGCAGACTTCGCCGGCGGCGGCCGCTTCCTGTGCGAGATGACCGACTGCGAGCCTGACAAGGTCGCGATTGGCGACGAAGTCGAAATGACGTTTCGCCGGCTCTTTACCGCCGCCGGCGTCAACAACTATTTCTGGAAAGCGCGCCCCAGGCGTTAAGGCCGAGGAGAACATCAATGGCAAGCAGAGGAATCAAGGACCGCGTCGCGATCATCGGGATGGGATGCACCAAGTTCGGCGAGCTTTGGGACAAGGGGACGGACGACCTGCTGGTGGATGCCGCGTACCAGGCCTATGAATCGGCGGGCGTCGAGCCCAACGACGTTGACGCGTACTGGCTCGGCACCATGGCGTCGGGAATCTCGGGCCTGACGCTCTCCGAGCCGCTCAAGATTCAGTACAAGCCCGTCACTCGCGTCGAGAACATGTGCGCGACGGGATCGGAGGCGCTGCGGCAGGCGTGCTACGCGGTCGCATCGGGCGCGTTCGACATCGCGATGGCGATCGGCGTCGAGAAGCTCAAGGACTCGGGCTACTCGGGATTGGTGATCAACAATCCGCCCAACGACGGCACCGAGGGCAGCATGACGGCGCCCGCGTCGTTCTCGCTGCTGGCGCCCGCGTATTTCAAAAAGTACGGACTCGACCCCGACAAAGGCAAGGACGTACTGACGCGCATCGCGTGGAAGAATCACAAGAACGGCGCGAAAAATCCCAAGGCGCAGTTCCAGAAAGAAGTGTCGCTCGAGACAATCAAGAACTCGCCCAAGATTGCCGACCCGCTCGGAATCATGGATTGCTCTGGCGTATCGGACGGCTCAGCGGCCGCGATCGTCGTTCGCGCCGAAGACGCGCACAAGTACTGCAAGAATCCCATCTACATAAAGGCGTTGTCGTTCATCGCGGGGCCGGCGGAAGGACCGCTGTCGCAGGACTACGATTTCACGACCTTCAGCGAGGTCGTCGCCAGCGCCAAAGACGCGTACGCGCAGGCGGGCATCACCAATCCTCGCGAACAAATCAGCATGGCCGAGGTCCACGATTGCTTCACGCCCACCGAACTCGTGCTCTACGAGGATTTCGGCTTCAGTCCGCGCGGGACGGCATGGCAGGACGTGCTGGACGGGTTCTTCGACCTCGAAGGCAAGCTGCCGGTCAATCCGGACGGCGGTCTCAAGTCGTTCGGTCATCCGATCGGCGCGTCGGGGCTGCGCATGATGTACGAGATGTGGCTGCAGTTGCGCGGGGAGGCGGGACCGCGTCAGATCAAAAATCCGAAAGTCGGACTGACGCACAATTTAGGCGGCGCGCCGGGCCGATGCGTCAGTTTTGTGTCGGTGGTCGGCAGCCAGGTCGGCTAACCGCGTTGTCATTCTGAGCGAAGCGAAGAATTCCGACGGCCGGCATTGCAGAGTGCCGGCCGTTTTCTTTCCGGCGCAACGACGATGCAGAACGCCGCTCCATTACTCAGACGAATAGCCACTGTCGTAGTAGTGTTAGTATGTATCCTATACTTCGGCGAATATATTTCAGTTAAGTATAGAATCCCCGCGAGCCGCGAGCCTTTCGGAACCGTGCAGATCAATAAGTATTACGCGGTGCCTCAGAAAAACGGCAAGACCGAATTCGAACCGGGCGAGCCTGAGACGCAGACCTGTGTTAACTCGATATTCCCGCACCTGGGTTACAGTCCGTGCTGGTATGTCAAACGGCACAAAAACCAGCAGATAAATCTCTGACGGCGCGCCGCGGCGGCTGCTCTTTCAGGCTGCTCGTTCACGAGGGCGGACCTCGCGATCAATTCGCGCCGCCAGCTTGTCCATTGTGCTCTCCAAATCGTAGCGCGCCTGCAAATTGATCCAGAACTGCGGCGAGGTTCCGAAGTATCGGCCAAGCCTTAGCGCGGTGTCGGCGGTGATTGCGCGCTGGCCCGCGACGATCGCGTTGATCCGATTGCCGGGCACGCGCAGCGCCAATGCAAGCTGATTCATGCTGAGACCCAGCGGCTTCAGGAACTCCTCGCTCAGGATCTCGCCGGGATGAACGGGCGGAATTTCTCTCTTTTGTCGTGTCATAGTGGTGTTCTCTCCAACGATAATCGACAATCTCTTCTTCCCTCGAGGCAAGAGGAACAATCGCGCGGGGGGCGGTCGAGTGGTAATCACCTGAGAAACAAAATAGAAACGCTTGCGCATCGCGCGGCTCGCGGGGCCTGACCGACAGCTGTTGCGCGGAGAGACGATAGCATGAGTAGGGTTCCCGAGATCAGTTTGAACAAGGTGCCGGAAGTTACCCTGGCTTTCTGGGTCATCAAGATCGCCGCAACGACTATGGGTGAAACAGCCGCCGATGCGGTGTCGATGACGATGCATCTGGGGTACGCGATCGGCACCGCCATTTTCTTCACCTTCTTCATTGTCACTGTCGCAGCTCAGGTCACCGCGAAATCCTTCCATCCATTTCTGTATTGGGGCGTTATCGTCGCAACTACCACCGTGGGCACGACGATGGCGGACTATGCGGATCGTTCTCTCGGGATCGGTTACATCGGAGGGTCGCTGACCCTCTTCACCATGTTGATGCTTGTTCTTGGAATATGGCGGTTCACCATGGGCTCCGTNTCCGTCAACANCATCACGTCGGCNAANGTCGAAATGTTCTACTGGGCGACGATTCTATTCTCTAACACGCTGGGTACCGCCCTTGGCGACTTTCTAGCCGATGATTCCGGGCTCGGATTCGGAGGAGGGGCGCTGGTTTTTGCCGGCGCGCTGGTGCTGGTCGCAGGCGCATACTTCTATACCAAGGCGTCGCACACATTGTTGTTTTGGATGGCGTTTATCCTGACCCGGCCGCTCGGCGCGACGCTCGGCGATCTCCTGACCAAGCCGCATGCGGATGGCGGTTTCAATCTCAGCCGTATCAGTTCTTCTTTAATCATCGCGATTTTCATGTTCGCCTGTATTCTGTTCACGTCCCAAAGAGCGGGCAGTCATCCGGGACAGCAGGAAACGAGCCGATGATAAAATAGTAGGTGATGTATCGTTGCGGCTCGGCGATTTCGATGAAGTTTGCATTGAAGAGCACGATGCATTTTGAGATGTCATGCGATTGAAGGCTGCAAAAAGCCTTGCCGAATCTGAGTTTCCGCATTGGCACGCGTGGTGCTGATAATCTTGTATGCTGGCGTGCCTGCACGTGAACGAATCGGANGGCCGCGCTCCCTGGTTACCCCGGGAACATTCTCGTCGCTCCGAACTCCGTCCGCACTAACAAAGCGCACTGAACTTTACTAAGTGGAAAAACCATTATGTGGGATTTGATTTCAATTCTTGGCGGCATCGCCTTTTTTGCGATCGCAATCGCCTACGTTCGGGGGTGCGACAATCTATGAGCCCGGTTGAAACGATTCTCGGCGGGGCATGCGCCGTATTGCTGGGTGCTTACTTGATTTATGCATTGCTGCGTCCCGAACGATTCTGAACCGCACTAGCCGGTACATACCTACATGCTATCCAATTCGGTAATTCAGCTCGTTGCTTTTTTCTTGATCGTCGCCGTAGTCAGCGTGCCGTTGGGCCTGTATATGGCGCGAGTGTTCTCGAATGAGCGCACCTTTTTGGACCGGGTGCTCTCGCCAATCGAGAGATTGATTTACAGGATCTGCGGGATAAACCCCGCCGTCGAGATGGGCTGGGCGGGATACGCGGTGTCGATGCTCGCGTTCAGCCTGATCTCAATGATCTTCCTGTACGCGCTGCAGCGGCTCCAGTACTACCTGCCGCTGAATCCGAATGGACTCGCCGGGATGCCGCCGGGACTTGCCTTCAACACCGCCGCGAGCTTCACGACCAATACCAACTGGCAAGCATACTCGGGCGAGCAGACGCTGAGTTACCTGACGCAGATGGTCGGGCTGACGTCGCACAACTTTCTCTCGGCGGCGGCTGGAATGGCGATGGCGGCGGCGGTGATTCGCGGATTCGCGCGCCGCAGCGCAAAGACGATCGGTAACTTCTGGGTCGATCTCACCCGCGCGACGTTGTGGGTGCTGATTCCCATTTCTTCCATCTTTGCACTGTTCCTCGTTTGGCAGGGTGTGCCGGACAACTTCAGTCCGTACGTAAATGCGACAACGCTCGAGGGCGCCACGCAAACGATCGCCGAAGGACCGGTGGCGTCCCAGGAAATAATCAAGGAACTCGGCACCAACGGCGGCGGCTTCATGAACGCCAACTCGGCGCATCCGTACGAGAATCCGACGCCGCTGACGAACCTCATCGAGATGCTCGCGATCTTCTCGATCGGCGCGGGCCTGACCCACACCTTCGGCAAGATGGTCGGTGACCGGACGCCAGGGATGGGCACTGTTCGCGGTCATGTCGATTCTGTTTCTCGGCGGCGCGGCTACAGCCATCTGGGCCGAGCAACACGGCAATCCGCAATTCAGCGCAATTGGAATCGATCAGCATGCCTCCGCGGCGCAAAGCGGCGGCAACATGGAGGGCAAGGAAGTCCGCTTCGGAATCGTCGAGTCCGCGCTGTTTGCGACCGTGACCACCGACGCCTCGTGCGGCGCCGTCAACTCGATGCACGACAGCTTTACGCCGCTCGGCGGGCTGGTGCCGATGGTCAACATGCAGCTCGGTGAGGTGATCTTCGGCGGGGTCGGTTCGGGCCTTTACGGAATCATCGTGATGGCCGTGCTGGCGGTGTTCATCGCGGGTCTGATGGTGGGGCGAACGCCCGAGTACCTGGGCAAGAAAATCGAAGCGCGGGAAATGAAGCTCGCGATGCTCTACGTGCTCATCTTTCCCGCGGTCATTCTGATACCGACTGCGCTTGCGACCGTCTTGCCCGCGGGCCTGTCGGGCATTTCCAATCCGGGGCCTCACGGCTTCTCGCAAATCCTGTACGCATACACCGAAGCGGGCGCGAACAACGGTTCCGCGTTCGGCGGGATCAACGCGAACGTGCCCTTCTACAACGTGTCAATCGCGATCGTGATGCTGCTCGGCAGGTTCATGATGGCGATTCCGGCGCTTGCGATCGCGGGCTCGGTCGCGGCCAAGAAAAGCACCGCCGCCAGCGCCGGGACTTTCCCGACCGACGGCATTCCGTTCGTGTTCCTGTTGATTGGCGTAATCGTGATCGTCGGCGCGTTGACATTCTTCTGCGCCGTCGCGCTCGGACCGATCGTCGAGCAACTGCTGATGATGTCCGGGAAACTCTTCTAGGCCTGGTGTTTCAAGCATGAGTGATCGTAAGGCTCCCGCACTTTGGAATCGCGAAATCGTCTCGCGCGCGGCGATCGACTCGTTCGTCAAGCTCGACCCGCGCCTGATGGTCAGGAATCCAGTGATGTTCGTCGTCGAGGTCACCAGCGTGCTGGTGATGTTCACGCTTTTTAGCGACCTGCTGGCTCATCGGATGGCACTGGCCGGGTTCGAATTTCAAATCGCGCTGTGGCTGTGGTTCACCGTGCTGTTCGCAAATTTCGCCGAGGCAATGGCGGAAGGCCGCGGCAAGGCGCAGGCCGATAACCTGCGCAAGACTCGCACCGAAACGCAGGCCAAATTGGTCATCGAAGGCGGCCAGACGAAACTCGTGCCGGCCGCGCAGCTCCGGCGCGGCGACATCGTAATGGTCGCTGCCGGCGACGTCATTCCAGGCGACGGCGAAGTCATCGAGGGCATCGCCGCGGTCAACGAGGCCGCCATCACCGGCGAATCCGCACCTGTGATTCGCGAAAGCGGCGGCGATCGCAGCGGCGTCACGGGCGGGACCACGGTGATTTCCGACTGGATCAAGGTGAAGATCACCGCCAATCCGGGCGAGACCTTCCTGGACCGCATGATCGCGCTGGTCGAGGGCGCGCAGCGTCAGAAAACGCCCAACGAAATCGCACTGAGCATTCTGCTGTCCGGCCTGACGATAGTTTTCCTGCTGGTGGTCGTTACGCTCTACCCGTTCGGGCTGTATGGCGGCACGCGGCTGGCGCTGCCGGTGCTGGTGGCGCTGCTGGTATGCCTGATTCCGACGACCATCGGCGGATTGCTTTCGGCGATCGGAATCGCCGGGATGGATCGCCTGGTGCAGCACAACGTGCTGGCGATGTCGGGCCGCGCGGTTGAAGCGGCCGGCGACGTCGATACCCTGCTGCTCGACAAGACCGGAACTATCACGCTCGGAAACAGGATGGCGGCGGAGTTCATCCCGGTGCAGGGCGTGGAAAAGCGCGACCTCGCCGAGGCCGCGCAACTCGCGTCGCTGGCCGACGAGACCCCCGAAGGACGCTCAATCGTCGTGCTGGCCAAGCGCGAATACAACTTGCGCGGCCGCGAACTCGGCGAGGTCGGCGCGACCTTCATACCGTTTTCCGCGCAGACCAGGATGAGCGGCGTCGACATCGGCGGGCGTCGAATCCGCAAAGGCGCCGCCGACCAGATCGTACATTTCGTCGAGGATAATGGCGGCACGCCGCCGACGGACTTGAAGGCAATCGTCGAGCGCATCGCGCGCAGCGGTGGGACTCCATTGGTCGTCGCGGACGCGTCGAAGGCGCTTGGCGTGATTTATCTCAAAGACATGGTCAAGGAAGGAATCCGCGAGCGCTTCGAGCGGCTGCGTGCGATGGGTTTGCGCACCGTCATGATTACCGGCGACAACCCGCTGACGGCCGCGGCGATAGCCAAGGAATCGGGGGTGGACGACTTCCTGGCCGAGGCCACTCCCGAAACCAAGCTGCGCCTGATTCGCGAGGAGCAGAACCAGGGCAAATTGGTGGCCATGATCGGCGACGGCACCAACGACGCACCCGCACTCGCGCAGGCCGACGTCGGGATCGCGATGAACGCGGGCACCCAGGCCGCGCGCGAGGCCGGCAACATGATCGACCTCGACTCGAATCCGACCAAGGTGATGGAAGTCGTCGAGATCGGCAAGCAACTGCTGATGACGCGCGGCGCCTTGACGACGTTTTCGATCGCCAACGACGTCGCCAAGTACTTCGCGATTATCCCGGCGCTGTTCATCGTGGAATATCCGGAGCTGCAGCGGCTCAACGTGATGCATCTGGCGACGCCGCAGAGCGCGATTCTGTCGGCGGTAATTTTCAACGCGCTGATCATAATCGCGCTGATTCCGCTGGCGCTGCGCGGCGTGCGCTACCGTCCGGTCGGCGCGGCCGCGATTCTAACCCGCAATCTTTTTATCTACGGCGTCGGCGGCGTGATTATTCCGTTCATCTTTATCAAGGCCATCGACATCATAATCACGGCGCTCCATCTCGCCTGAGGTCAAATCCGTGCGAAACTTCATAACGGCACTCGTTGCGACTGCGCTGCTCAGCGTGCTCACCGGCATCGTCTATCCGCTGGCAGTATGGGGCATTGCGCAGACGATTTTCCCGAGCCAGGCAGGCGGCAGCCTGGTCGTTGCGGGCAACAAGGTCGTCGGATCGAGCCTCATCGGGCAGAAGTTTTCGTCGCCCCGCTATTTTCAGAGCCGGCCTTCCGCCGCGGGTGACAAGGGCTACGACGCCGCCAACTCGAGCGGCTCGAATCTCGGGCCTACCAACAAGAGGCTTATCGACGCGGTCAAGGCGCGGCTGAAGAACTTCGTCGAGAGCAATCCGGGGACCAATGCGCGCCAGGTTCCGGTGGACCTGGTGACGGCTTCAGGCAGCGGCCTCGATCCCGAGATAAGTCCCGCCGCTGCCGGCCTGCAGGTGGCACGGGTTGCCCACGCGCGCGGCATAAGCGAAGATCAGGTGCGGCAGTTGATTGCCGAGAATACGCGGCCGCGATCGGCGGGAATCTTCGGCGAGCCGGGTGTAAACGTCCTGTTGCTGAACCTGGCGCTCGATCGCGGCGCGGGAAGTCATGGCGGAACAACTCCCGAGACTTGAATGGACGATGAAAAACGGCCTGAGCCCGAAGCTTTTCTCGATCTTGTGGCCCAAACTCAACGGGGACAGCTCAAAGTCTACATCGGCGCCGCCGCGGGCGTAGGCAAGACATACAGGATGCTCGAGGAGGCGCATCAACTCCGCGATCGGGGAGTGGATGTCGTGCTTGGCTTCATTGAAACGCATCACCGCCGCGAGACGGAAGAGCGGATTGGCAACCTCGAGATCGTTGCGCGCCGCAAGATTTCGTACCGCGAAGTTACGCTGGAAGAGATGGACGTCGATGCGATCATCGCGCGCAAGCCCGAGGTTGTAATCGTCGATGAGCTCGCGCATACCAACGTCCCCGGCTCCAGCCACGAAAAGCGCTACCAGGACGTCGAGCAGATCGTCAGCACCGGCATCAACGTGACTACCGCCATGAACATCCAGCACGTCGAAAGTCTGAACGCGGTGATGAGGCGCCTCACCGGTATCGACGTGCGCGAGACGGTGCCCGATTCGTTTCTCGCGCGCGCCGATCAAATCGTTGACATCGATATGCCCATGGAAGCGCTGCGCGAACGACTGCGCGAGGGGAAGATTTACCCGCAAGAGCAGATCGAGCACGCGCTCAAGAATTTTTTCAAGCCGAGCAATCTTGCCTCGCTACGTGAACTGGCGTTGCGCGAGGTCGCGCGCAGTCTGGACCGCCAGCGCCTCGACCGCGAGTCGCTCAAGCGCGAAGGCGGCCGCCACACGAACGTGATCGATCGCATCATGGTCGGAATCTCGTCCAACGCCGCCGACATCGGACAGCTGCTGCGCAAGGCTTCGCGCATCGCCGGGCAGCTCAACGCCGAATGGTTCGCCGTGCACATCGAGACGCCCGCCGAGTCGGTGAAAAATATCGGCACCAGGGATTTTGTCGCGCTGCTCAACAACATCAATGTGGCCAGCGACCTCGGCGCAGAAACCGTGTGGCTCAAGTCCGACGACGTGGTCAAGGCGTTGATCGACTTCGCGCACGACAAGGGCGTGACGAAGCTAATCGTCGGCCGGACCCATCAGCCGCGATGGCGCCGGTGGCTCAAGGGCGACGTGCCGGCGCGGCTGGTTGCGGACGCACGCGACCTGGACGTGGAAATCGTGGCGACGGAAGAACGGGAGGAATCGCGATGAGCGCGCCGTCGCTGCAACGCCAAATTCGCAACGGTACTTTGCTGCTGCTGGCGTTGGTGATTGTGCTGGGACTCTACACGCTGCCGCGGGTGTACTCGCTTGGCGGCGCAATCCGCGAGACCCTCTATCGCAACTACGTGAGCGTCGAGGCCGCACAGAACATGCACGCCGCGCTTACGACGCTTCAGATCGCCGAGCACGACGGCCGCGCCAAGGACGTCCTGCCCTCGGCGCGGCAAAATTTCCTGCAGTGGATCGATGTCGAGAATCACGACTTTACTGAAGTTGGCGAGCCTGAACTCGCCGCCGATATCGCCCGGCGCGGCAACCATCTGTTCGCCGGCGTCGCCGCCGCGCCGCCGGGCACGTTTCACGATCGCGAATTCGCCGAATTGAACGGCCGCCTCGACGATCTGATCGCGATGAACAAGGCCGCCATGTTCCGCGCGGACAGCCGCTCGGTCCGGTTGGGGCGGCGGCTCGCGTACGAATTCGCCGGCGGGCTTGCGCTGGTGCTGCTGGTGGGCGCCGCGGTCTCGTGGGGGCTGGGATGGCGGCTGTCAAAGCCGCTGACGGAACTCGCCGAGCGGCTGCGCGGAATCAGTCTGCGCAAGTCGCAGATGCGGCTTGGCCCCCAGCCGCTGGCCGAGCTCGAAGCGGTCGCGCGCGAATTCAACCAGATGGCCGAGCGACTCGAGCAGTACAACAAGCTCAACGTCGAGCGGCTGGTTTACGAAACGAGCAAGACCGAAGCGATCATCGAGAGCCTCGAAGACGGGGTCGTGCTAATCGACACGGAAGGAATCGTTGCGCACATAAATGAGATCGCGTCGCTGATCCTCGGCGTCGATGTTCAGGAAGCACTCGGCAGCCCGTTCGACGATCTCAGCAGCAACCATCCTCATTACCTCCGCGTTCGCGATGCGCTGCGCACACTGCAGAGGGCCGGGCCGGACGGCCAGCGCACTGAAATCGATCTTCACGTCCGCGGCCGCGAGCATTCCTACGTGCTGAAGTCTGTTCCGCTTCATCATACGGTCGGCAAGTCGCTCGGCACGCTGCTGATTCTGCAGGACGTGACGTACCTCCGCGATCAGGATCGCGCCCGCACCAACCTGGTCGCCACCCTGTCGCACGAACTCAGGACCCCGCTGACCTCGCTTGCGCTGTCGGCGGAGCTGCTGAGCCGGGACGTGCAGGATTTAAATCCGAAACGCAACGAACTGCTGCAGGTGATCCTCGAAGAATGCTCGCGGATGCGTCAGCTTACCGACAACCTGCTCAACCTCGCGCGCGGAGAGATTCCCGCGATCGCCGTTGCGCAAAAGCGTCTCGATCTTGCCCGACTGGCGGCCGACGTGAGCAGGCGCTTCGCAATCCAGGCGCGCGAGAAGCACGTCGAGATCGAGGAGCAGATCGAATCGGTGCCCGAGGTTATCGGCGACCCGGTCAAGCTCTCGTGGGTGATTTCAAACTTGCTTGGCAACGCGCTGCGCTACACCCCGGCCGGTGGAACTATCAAAGTCTCGACGCTCGGCGCCAAGCAGGCCACGCGGCTGGAAGTCACCGACTCGGGGCCCGGAATTCCGCCCGAGCTGAAAGACTATATTTTCGAGCGTTTCGTGCAGTACGGGTCCGACGGGCTCGAAAAGGGATCGGCCGGGCTGGGACTGTCGATCGTCAAGGAAATAGTCGAGGCCCATGGCGGCAGGATTTTTGTCGAGAGCGCCAACTCTCACGGCTCCCGATTCATCGTCGAAATTCCCGCCGCACCGGAGATTTGATGGCCAAGCTGCTCATTGTCGATGACGAGCGCAATATCCGCCGAAGTCTCGTCTCGTTTTTCGAGTCGCTTGGCCACGAGGTTCGCGCGGCCGAGAACGGCACGCAGGCCGTGGCTATGCTCGCCGAGACGCAGCTCGATCTGGTTCTGACCGACTACCGGATGGCCGAGATGAGCGGGCTGGAACTGCTGCGCGAGATCAAGCGGCGCGCACCCGAGTGCCTGGTAATTCTGATGACTGCTTATGCGACCGTTGAAAATGCCGTCGAGGCGATGAAGTCCGGCGCCTACGACTATGTCACCAAGCCATTCTCGCTCGAGCAGATTCAGCACACCGTCAATCGCGCGCTGCAGGTCGGGGTCCTTCAGGCGGAAAATCGCGCACTGCGCAGCGCCATCGATGAGGAGCCGCTGCTCGACTCGCGCAGCCCCGCGATGCAACACCTGCTCGAAACTGCCCGCCAGGCCGCCGCCAGCGACGCGACTATTCTGCTCACCGGCGAGAGCGGCACCGGCAAGAACATTATCGCCCGGCAGATCCATCGATGGAGCCGGCGCCAGAGCAAGCCGTTCGTCGTCGTCAATTGCACCACGCTCTCGGAAGAACTTCTGGAGAGCGAGTTGTTCGGGCACGTCCGCGGCGCGTTCACCGGCGCGGTCAAGGACAAGCCCGGTCGGCTCGAGGCGGCCAACGGCGGGACTGTTTTCCTCGACGAGATAGCAGACTTGACGCCGACCCTGCAGACCAAGTTTCTGCGCTTTCTGCAGGATCAGAACTTCGAGCGCGTCGGCGGCGAACGCACGATTCACGTCGATGCGCGAATAATCGCGGCGTCCAATCGCGACCTCGAGTCCGAAGTCGCCGCGCATCACTTTCGCGAGGATCTCTATTACCGCCTCAACGTCATCGCCCTTCGCGTGCCTCCGTTGCGCGAACGGCGCGAGGATATTCTGCCGCTCGCGCAATGGCTGCTGAACGTCGCCGCCGTGCGCAATTCGCATCCCGGCCTGGCATTTTCACCCGGAGCGACCGCGGCGCTCACGCGCTATCGATGGCCCGGAAATGTGCGCGAACTTCGCAACGCGATCGAACGCGGCACAGTCCTGATGCACGGCGAGACGATCGCGCCCGATGACCTGCCCGATTCGCTGTTTCACGATTCGACCGAGGCGCTCAGCGGCCTCCCCAATGCTGCCAGCCTCGATGAAGTCGAGCGCGAGCACATCGCGCGCGTGCTCGCCGCCAGCGCCACGCTCGAAGAAGCCGCCGACACGCTCGGCATCAACGTCACGACGCTGTGGCGCAAGCGCCGACGCTACGGAATCGAATAGTCGCAGGCGGCCGTCGTCGGCGGGATGCTGAAGCCGCACGCCGAAAGGAGCAATCGTGGAATATCGCAAGCTTGGCAACTCGGGACTCAAGGTTTCGGCCGTCGGACTGGGATGCAACAACTTNGGCATGCGATGCGACGCGGAGCAGACGCGCGCCGTGGTGCATCAGGCGCTCGACGACGGCATCACGCTGTTCGACACCGCCGACATATACGGCAANCGGGGCGGCTCCGAAGAGCTGCTCGGCAAGGCGCTCGGAGATCGCCGTCGCGAGGTCGTCGTCGCGACCAAATTCGGCATGGCGATGGGCGACGGTCCCTACCTGCGCGGCGCGTCGTGCCGCTACATCATGGCGGCCGCCGAGGCGAGCCTTAAACGGCTGGGCACTGACTATATCGATCTGTATCAGATTCACGCCCCGGACGCGGAGACGCCGCAACAGGAAACTCTCGAGGCGCTGAACGATCTCGTTCGCGCCGGCAAGGTCCGCTATATCGGATGTAGTAACTTCGCCGCGTGGCAGACCGTCGATGCGCTCTGGATATCGCGCAGCCGCGGGCTTGCCTCGTACATCTCCGCGCAAAACCAGTACAACTTGCTCGACCGCCGCATCGAGCGCGAGCTCGTCCCCGCATGCCGCCAGTTCGCAGTGGGTATCCTGCCCTACTTTCCACTGGCTAGTGGATTTCTGACCGGAAAATACCGGCGTGGCGCCGAGCCGCCAAAGGGCACCCGGCTTTCTCTGGTGCAACGGATGGCGCAGCAGGCCCTCACCGACAAAAACTTCGCGACGCTCGAACGGCTCGAGGAGTTCGCGCGCGGCCGGGAGCACACGATGCTCGAGCTGGCCGTGGGATGGCTCGCGTCGCAGCCGGAGGTTTCCAGCGTAATTTCCGGCGCGACCAGCCCCGAGCAGGTCACCCAGAATGTGAAGGCGGGAAGTTGGAAATTGTCCGCCGAGGAACTGGCCGAGGTCGACAAGCTCACCGCCGCTAAGTGACAGGGGGCCGCTCCGGTCAATCGCCGCGATGAGTGGACCGGCGGCGGCGATCATCGATTTGTAGTCAACATGAAGCGGCCTCGCCGTCATAAGGACCGGCGAGGCCATTCGATCTGAGTATCGGAAGCGGTACGCCTGTTCAGGCGGTATCGCACCCGCGATTAGTTCTTTGCTTCGTGCCCGCTCGCGTGACCCGCATTCGCTTGCTTGTTCTGTTCAGGCCGCTGGCGAGCCGCCTGTTGATGAGCGGCCTGCTGCGGACGCGCCTGCTGCTGGCGAGCCGCCTGTTGATGAGCGGCCTGCTGCGGACGCGCCTGCTGCTGGCGAGACGACTGCTGCTGATGAGTCGCCTGCTTCTCCTGATGAGGGGCCTGCTGCGGACGCTCCTGCTGCGGACGCGCCTGCTGCGGACGCGCCTGCTGCTGATGCGTAGCCTGCTCGTTGCGATTCGCCTGGTTCTGCTGCTGGTGAGTCGCCTGCTCGTTGCGATTCGCCTGGTTCTGCTGCTGGCGCGTCGCCTGCTCGTTGCGATTCGCCTGGTTCTGCTGCTGATTCGGGCGGTTGCTGGCCCAATGTTCGCGCATCGGCGCTCGATGGTCCTGCTTCTCGGTATGACTCACCCAGTTTTGGTGTCGGCTAATCCAGTTGGGATGGTGGGCGGAAACCCAATTCGGGTCTTGGTTGTACCACCATGCGCCGTAATGCCAGTTGTGCTGGGCGTCGTAGTCGCCGTCCTCGCCAAGCCACCGCGAATTCCACGATACCCAATTTGGATGATTGCTGTAGAAGAAATCCGGGTCGTTTTCATGCCACCAGTAGCCATTGTGCCAGGTGCCGTAGTTGTCGTAGTCGCCATCTTCATTGAGCCACAGCCCGTCCATGACGACCCATTCCGGATGATTCTGGTAGAACCACATGATCTCGTGGTCATGCCACCATCGGGCACCGTGCCAGATGTGATTACGGTCGTATGCGCCCCATCCGGCTTGTCCCGGTCCTCCGTAGTAGCCTTGGCCGGCATAGCCGGGACCATACTGCGCGAACGCCGGCGCTGCGATCGTGAGCGCCAGAATCGCACCTAACAACGTAATCATTTTTTTCCATTTGTTCTTCATCAATTTTATTTCCATAGGCAGCAATACCGTAGGACCGGTTCGTCTCGTACGGACCTCCTCAAGCCTTATTCTCTGTCGATTTGCGATGGTCTAGCGAAACGCGGTCGAAGGCGAGCGGAAGGGCCACTGTTGGGCTGGACCAGAGTCGGCCTCGAATCCTATATCGATTCCGACTAGTCGATAATATCTTTAGCCATTCGGAATGTCAAAATGACTAATCCAAATTAACGTGAATGCGGTGCTCAGGAGAACAAACTGACTAAATATACTCTATTACTTATTTTACTATCGCCGACCATCGCACAATCAGCCAAGTACAATCCGCACTCGATGCGTGATGCCGTCGTCGGCGAGGGCGATCTGCGCCGGGCGCCCGGCGAGCGCGTTGCCGTCGAGTTTCACGCTGCTCGCTCCGCGACTAACGCTGCGTGGGTTTTCGACCGCGATTTCATATCGGGTCGAGCCGTATCGATAGACGATCTCGAAGCCCGGCCATTTGGTCGGGATGCACGGATCGATCAGTAGCGTTTTGCCGCGGACACGAAAGCCCAATATCCACTCGAGACCCGCCCGATACATCCATCCCGCCGAGCCTGTGTACCATGTCCATCCTCCCCGCCCGACGTGCGGCGGCACGGAGTACACGTCGGCGGACACGACGTACGGCTCGACTTTGTAGCGATGGATTCCTGCGCGGGTGTTGGCATGATTGATCGGGTTCAGTAGCGAGAACAGTTCGCCGGCCTTGTCGCCATCACCGAGCATCGCAAACGCGATCACGGACCACAGCGCGGCGTGTGTGTATTGGCCGCCGTTCTCCCTGATGCCGGGCGGATAGCTCTTGACATATCCGGGATCCAGCGGAGTGTGATCGAACGGCGGGGTGAATAGCAGCACCAGGCCGTCTTCGCGGCGAACCAGGTATTCGTCAACCGCCGCCATCGCGGCAGCAGCGCGGACCGGACTTCCGGCGCCGGAGATTACGCTCCACGACTGCGCGATCGAATCGATTCGGCATTCGAGATTGCCGGCCGAGCCGAG
>JGI20191J14862_1000326_pt1 | contig 16524 bp, 14 predicted proteins | sample NGESurdeep092012_7_FD_14862 | JGI IMG/M metagenome (IMG submission 14862)
CGGCCCGACCGTGCCCGATCCGACGACGCTCACGCAAGCGCGCGCCATCGTCGCCAAATACCGGCTCGATCTTCCGACAAGCGTGACCGTCGCGCTTGCCGATGCGAACAATGAATCGCAGAAGACCGGCGATCCGGTATTCGCCGGCAGCCAATTCGTGCTGGCGGCGCGGCCGGCCGATTCACTGCGCGCGGCGGAGGCCGCCGTGCGCGCCGCCGGCTACGAATGCATGTCCTTAGGCGATCGCGTCGAAGGCGAGGCGCGCGAGGTGGCGGCCGCGCATGCAAAGCTCGCGCGCGAGCTGCGCGCGAAAAGCGCACGCGCGGTGATCCTCTCGGGCGGCGAACTGACGGTCACCATCCGGGGCCAGGGCCGCGGCGGGCCCAATCAGGAATACGCTTTGGCGCTGGCGATGGGGCTTGCCGGCATGCCGGCGGTGGCGGCATTGGCCGGCGACACCGACGGCACCGACGGCGGCGCCGGCGAGGCCAGCGACCCCGCCGGCGCGCTGCTCGACGGGCAAACTGTGGCGCGGGCCCAGGCGCTTGGCCTCGATCCCGCCGCGTTTCTTGCCGACAATAATTCAACCGGATTTTTCGCCGCACTCAAGGACTTGCTGTCGACCGGCCCGACCTACACCAACGTGAATGACTTCCGCGCCATCGTCGTTGACAGGCGGTGACCGATCACGCGACAACCGGAGCCCAACCGAATCTCATGACATCTTGACCGCATTGCCCCGCCATTCCGCCACGCGCTGCATCACCGGCACGGTTGCGCTCGCAGCCGCGCTGCTGGCATCGGCGCATCCGGCGCTGGCCGATTTCCGGCTCTGCAACAACACCGGCAGCCGGGTCGGCGTCTCGTTGGGCTATAAGGACGCCGAAGGCTGGACCACCGAAGGCTGGTGGAACGTGTCGGCGCGATCCTGCGAAACCCTGCTACGCGGCGCGCTGGTTGCGCGCTACTATTACATCTACGCGGTCGATTATGACCGCGGCGGCGAATGGTCCGGTCACGCTTTCATGTGCTCACGCGAAAAGGAATTCACCATTCGCGGCACCGAGAACTGCCTGGCGCGCGGCTATGACCGCACCGGCTTTTTCGAGGTTGATACCANCGAGCAGCGTTCCTGGACGGTGCAGTTGACCGACAGCGCCGAGCAGAAGCCTGCCCGTCCGTTGCCGCCGCGCACGCCGCCCACAACGCAGCGGCCGCCGTCCGCCGCGCCATCGGCACCAGCCGAAGGCGGCAAGCGATGAGACGCTTCAAATGAGACGATTGCGCCGCGCTAAGATCGTCGCCACGTTGGGACCGGCCTCGTCCGACGCCGCCATGATCGCGAAGCTGTTCAAGGCCGGCGCCGACGTGTTCCGCATCAATATGAGCCATACCAGCCAGGACCGCATGCGCGAACTGGTCGCCATGATCCGCGGCATCGAGAAAGACACCGGGCGGCCGATCGGCATTCTGGTCGACTTGCAGGGGCCCAAGCTGCGGCTCGGCACCTTCGCCGGCGGGTCGGCGATGGTGGCGAGCGGTGACAGTTTCGTGCTCGATAGCGATCCCGCTCCCGGCGACGCCACGCGCGCATATCTCCCGCATCCGGAAATTTTCGCCGCGGTGGCGCCGGGGCGCACGCTGCTGATCGACGACGGCAAGGTGCGGCTCACGGTCACGCAGGCCGAGCCCAAGCGCATGACCACGCGCGTCGAGGTGGCCGGCAAATTGTCCGACCGCAAGGGCGTCAGCCTGCCGGATTCGACCATTCCGTTCTCCGCCTTGGCCGAGAAGGACCGCTCCGATCTCGAAGCCGCGCTCAACGCCGGCATCGATTGGGTGGCGCTGTCGTTCATCCAGCGCCCGGAGGACATCGCGGAGGCCAAAAAAATCACGCGCGGGCGCGCCGCGCTGATGGCCAAGATCGAAAAGCCGCAGGCGGTGACCCGCCTATCAGAAATTATGGATCTCGCCGATGCGCTGATGGTGGCGCGCGGCGATCTCGGCGTCGAGATGCCGCTGGAGAAGGTTCCCGGCGTGCAGAAGCAGATGACGCGCATGGGCCGCGCCACCGGCAAGCCGGTGGTGGTGGCGACGCAAATGCTGGAATCGATGATCTCTTCGCCGGTGCCCACGCGCGCGGAAGTGTCCGACGTCGCCACCGCCATTTTCGAGGGCGCCGACGCGGTCATGCTGTCGGCGGAATCGGCGGCCGGAAAATATCCGGTGGAGGCGGTCGCCACCATGAACCGCATCGCCGAGGAGATCGAAAGCGATCCGATCTATCGCAGCATCCTCGACGCCCAGCGCGCCGAACCGGAGGCGACCGGCGCCGACGCCATCGCCGACGCCGCGCGCCAGATCGCGGATACGCTCGATCTGGCGGCGGTGGTGTGCTGGACCTCATCCGGCTCTACCGGCTTGCGGGTGGCGCGCGAGCGGCCGCGCCCGCCGATCGTGGCGCTGTCGCCCAATATCGCCACCGGACGCCGGCTATCGGTGGTCTGGGGCGTGCATTGCGTGATTACCGAGGACGCCCACGACCAGGACGACATGGTCGAGCGCGCCAGCCGCATCGCCTTCACGGAAGGCTTCGCCAAGGCCGGCCAGCGCATCATCATCGTCGCCGGCTTGCCGCTCGGCACGCCGGGCGCGACTAACATGCTGCGCATCGCCTATGTGGGCTCGGAGGCGGCGGGGGAATAAGCGAGCACGACTAGTCGAAATTACGAAGGACCCAATGTCATATGCCGACTTTGATCGATGAAACTTCCAACGACGAAATCGATCCGCTAACGCGGCTTGCGATTAAGCATGGTACCGACAAATGGGGGCTGCACTTCTATACACCGGTGTATCACGCGCTTTTTACGCACATGCGGGACAAGCCTGTACGGCTGCTCGAAATCGGCATAGGCGGCTACAGTTTGACCAAGGCTGGTGGCGCGTCGCTTGCTATGTGGGCCGACTACTTTCCAAAGGGACATATCCTCGGGATTGATATTGTCGAGAAGAAGTTGAATCTCGATCCGCGAATCCAAGTGTGCCAAGGCTCGCAAGACGACCCGTTTTTTCTCTCACGGATGTTAGAAGAACATGGCCCATTTGATATCGTCATCGACGACGGCAGTCACATTCCAAAACATGTTATAGCCAGCTTCAACATCCTCTTCCCAAAGCTGGCTGACGACGGGCTTTATGTGATCGAAGACGTGCAGACTAGCTTTTGGCCGCAATTCGGCGGTTCCGTCCTCGATGGCGGTGCGACTATGCATCTTGCAAAGACAATCCTGGAGCATCTCAATCACGCTGAGATCAAGATCGTGCAGCCGAAACGGCAGGTCGCCGATTTCGTCAAATCCATTCGGTCGTTTCGCGCCTATCACAATATTTTCGTTATTGAAAAGGGCGATAATACCGAGCCATCGAATTATGATTACCGCCTCGATAATATCCATGCCGCGCGTGCACTTCGCACGATCCAAGATGAACTGAAACGATCGCCTACTGCCGCGGGCTATGCCAATCTTATCGATTTCTACCGGTATGCGCGCAATCTCCCTGAGGCGTGGGCGGTAGCGAATGATGCGCTGACAAAGTGGCCGGACCATTCAGGGGTGCTCGTCGCTGCACTTAATATTGCAGAGCAAAGCGGTGACGCAGGGCGTAAGCTCGATCTTCTTCGTCGACTCGCGGCACTCGACGCTGACGATGCAGCTCTGCAGTCGCTGCTCCAGAAGGTCGAGGCGCAAACGGCGCCCGCCGCGCCCAAGTCTTAAAGACGTTCGCCGTCGTAGTACGCTAGAAGGCCGCTGCAAACTGTGAGTGGCATTGGTCAAAAGCAAACGTCGATCGGCCGCACTGAAAATGACTTTGGCCGCGTTATAGACGCGCCCCGCTAAATATCCCGGCCCTCGATCTTTTCCTGCAGCGTCTTCACCACATCGGGGATGCGTTGCAAGCGCGGATGGATCGCGAGCGCGCGACGATAGACTTCCAGCGCCTGCTTGTCGTCGCCGATGTCCTGCATGATCAAGCCGAGGCCGGACAGCGCGCCGAAATGGCGCGGCTCGCGGCGCAGCACCTCGCGAATGTCGGCGAGCGCACGGCCGTAGTCTTTTTTCATGTAGTAGATGGTGGCGCGTCGGTTCCAGGCTTCCACGTATTTCGGCTTGATCTTGACGACGGCATCAAGCAGCTTGATCGCGAGATCGACATCCTTTGCCTCGATCGCGGCCTGCACGCGCGACATCAGCAGCGTGGTGGTGTCGCTGCGCGAGGCGGCCCACTGCGCCCAGATGCGTTCCTCGATCGCCTTGGCGGTGACGTCGTCGGGCGCGACTTTGAGCGCGCCGAACAGGAAATCGAGATTGCGCGGGGTATCGCCGTGCTGGACATGGGGCAGCTTTTTCGGCGGCTCGATCCATTGCCCCGGCTCGGCACCGGCGGGCGCGGCATAGGCCGCCGCGACGGCGGCGACAAATAAACTTGCGAGGAATCGCGAGCGCATGAGCGGAGTTTAATATCTCCGCCGGCTAAGGCAAATATGCGGCGATGATTGATGCACCCGCCCTCGGGGGCGCCAGGCCAAGGTGTTAGCCTTGGCGGGCCTTGTAGCGGGCATTGGTCTTATTGATGATGTAGACGCGCCCTTTACGCCGGACAATCTTGTTGTCGCGGTGGCGGCCGCGCAGGGATTTCAGGGAGTTACGGACTTTCATGACAATCTCTGGGTTCTCTGGTTGCCGGGTTCATAGCAGCCTGCCTGCCGCTGTCAACGCAACGTGCCCAACCGAAAACGTCGCATCAGTGCAGGAGTGCAGGATTTTTATGGTGGGCGCGACAGGGATCGAACCTGTGACCCCCTCCATGTCAAGGAGGTGCTCTTCCGCTGAGCTACGCGCCCTTTAATGGATTTGGTCTTATCGGCTCCAAACTGGCGAGGCAAGCCGCCCAGGGAACCTTAAGCCGCCAGCATCTTGGTCACTTCGTTGACCAGGTCGCGCAGATGGATCGGCTTGGACAGCACTTTGGCGTGCTTGGGCGCGGTGGAATCGGCGTTGAGCGCGACCGCGGCGAAGCCGGTGATGAACATGATCTTGATGTCGGGGTCGAGCTCGGCGGCGCGGCGGGCCAGCTCGATACCATCCATCTCGGGCATCACGATATCGGTGAGCAGAAGCTCGAACGGCTCCTCGCGCAGCCGCTGATAGGCCGACAGCCCGTTGTCATAGGAGGTCACGTCGAATCCGGCATTCTGCAGCGCCTTGACCAAAAAGCGCCGCATATCGGTATCGTCTTCAGCCAGAAGGATTTTCGACATATGACCCGAACGCCCCGTCCCGGCTGCCCCTGCGGGGTGGCCCCAACCGCCCCATAAGACTTATGCCAGGTAAATAACGGGTGAACCTAAAGCATGACTTGGCATTGTGCCCCGGCGCATAGACAATAGAACGTTATAATGGGCTGGTTGGGGCCCTCCCACCGCCATACTACCTATGCTTGAAATGGCCATTACCATCCATGAGTGAAATCCGCGACGAGCTTGACCCGCCGTTCGAGGTCCTGGAGCCGGCCGCGGGCATGGGGCCGGTACTGTTCAATTCGCCGCACAGCGGCTCGACCTATCCACGCGATTTCCTGGCCGTCTCGCGGCTCGACATCGCTACCCTGCGCCGGTCGGAGGACAGCTTCGTCGACGAATTGATCGCCGGCGTGGTCAAGCATGGCTTTCCGCTGATGCGCGCGCATTTCCCGCGCTGCCTTGTGGACGTCAACCGCGAGCCCTATGAGCTCGATCCGCGCATGTTCGAGGGCCGCCTGCCCTCCTTCGCCAACACCCGCTCGATGCGGGTGGCGGGGGGCCTGGGAACCGTGGCGCGGGTGGTCGGCGACGCCCAGGAAATCTACGACCAGCGCATTCCGGTCGACGACGCGCTGCGCCGCATCGAGAGCCTGTACAAGCCCTATCACCGCACGCTGCGCCGGCTGTTCACCCGGCTACAACGGGACTTTGGCGCCGCCGTGCTGATCGATTGCCATTCCATGCCGTCCACCGCCGGCCATAAGGACGAGCGGCCACGGCCGGAATTCGTACTCGGCGACCGCTACGGCACCAGTTGCGTCGGCGCGGTGGCCGAGACCGTGGAAAAGACCCTGCGCAGCCTGGGCTACACCGTGAGCCGGAATAAGCCCTATGCCGGCGGCTTCATCACCGAGCATTACGGCAACCCGGCTGCCGGCCTGCATGCCATCCAGCTCGAGATCAACCGCGCGCTTTACATGGACGAGCGCCGCTACGCGCGCTCCAGCACGTTCGACCGGCTGGCCGCCGACCTGGAGACGCTGGCGCGGCGCCTGGGCGAGATTCCGCTGGAAGAGCTGCGCCCGTATCGGGCGGCGGCCGAATAGCCAAAAAAAGGGCCGCTCGCGTTGGCAAGCGGCCCAAGTCTAGGGAGGAAACGCCCAAGGAGGGCAGCGCTAGCTCTCGCTACCGCATTGCAATAATTTACACCGCGACGCACAAAAATCAAGGGCCGTTGGCGAAAATCACATGTTTTAATGCATAGCTGGCTAGCCGTTTTAATGGACATATTTCACAGTTTTCGAGACTGGGTGGCAAAAACATCACAATTTCAGTGAGGCAACGAAAGCTACCTAGTGGTATTTGCATTGCTTGGAACCAAGAAATGCTGTGCTGCACTCGCTCAATAAGGCGCCGCATGATCATTCGGGAAAACCGGCTGCCACTTTTAGGGATCGTGCGATAAGCAGGCGGCATGACGGCCATCGATTTCAGCAGTTTCGTCGATCAGCTCGCCAGCGTCTCTGGCGAGACCATTCTGCCGTTCTTTCGCACCGCGCTGGCGATCGAGAACAAGCAGACCGGCGGCGGCTTCGATCCGGTCACTGCGGCCGACCGTGCGGCCGAAGACGCCATGCGCGCGCTCATCCGCCAGAATTTTCCCGACCACGGCATTCTTGGTGAGGAATACGGCGCCGAGCGCACCGACGCCGAATATGTCTGGGTGCTCGACCCGATCGACGGCACCAAATCCTTCATCACCGGCATGGTGGCCTGGGGCACGCTGATCGGTCTGATGCGCTTCGGCGAGCCGGTGTTCGGCATGATGAACCAGCCGTTCACGCGCGAAAAATTTTCCGGCGACGGCGGCGCCGCACGCTATCGAGGACCGGCGGGCAACCGCGATCTGCACGTGCGCGCCTGTGCGTCGCTCGACGACGCGATCTTGTCCACGACCAGCCCGCTGCTGATGAACTTACCCGACCGCGCCGCTTTCGGCCGGCTGGAAACCAAGGTCAAGCTTTCGCGCTATGGCGGCGATTGTTACGCCTATTGCATGCTGGCGGCGGGGCTGATCGATCTCGTGATCGAAACCGAGATCAAGCCCTACGACATCGTCGCGGTGATCCCCATCGTCACCGGCGCCGGCGGCATCGTCACCACCTGGGAGAACGGCCCGGCGCAGGCGGGCGGCCGCATCGTCGTCGCGGGTGATGAGCGCGTGCACCGAGCGGCGCTGGAGATGCTGAACGCGTGATCCCGAAAAGTGGAAACCGGTTTTCGGATAAGATCACGCGCGGCGAACTGCGCTAGTAGCGCGGCGTGCCGGGCACGAAGGCGTCGAATGCCGCCCAAAATTGGCTGCGGTAATGATCCTGCTCCTGCAGGATCTCATGCTTGCTGCCGGCGAGAATGAGATGCCGGCCGGCCAGCAGATTCATCCCGAATGTTTCAATCGCCGGGGTCGAGACCACTTCATCGCGGCCGGCGGCGACCAGCAGGATCGGCTGGCGGATGTGACCGGCGTAACCGGGCGCGGCGAACCGCTTCATCAGGCGCAGCGCGGCATCGACCCAGGCTATCGTCGGCGAACCGATGCCGAGCTCCGGCGCTTCCTCCAGCACCGCGGTGTTGCGCGCGTAGCGCACCGGATCGGAGGTGAGCACATTACCGATGAAATCCTCCGAGCCGGCGGCGTCGGCATGTCCGGTCGGCACATAGCCGGAGCCGCGCCCCAGCATGCGCATGAAGCGCGCCAGTGGCCCCGCCATGGTCGTGAGGCGGCCCGGCCGCAGCGCGATCATCGGCGCGGTGAGCACCATGCGTTCGAACCAGCGGCTGCCGTCATGGCAGGCGCGAATGCCGATGGCGGCACCCATGGAATGCCCGAGCGCGAAGATCGGCGGCGGGCAATCGGGCAGCACCACCTGCTCCATGATGGCTTCAAGGTCGGTGGCGTATTCGGAAAAATTCCGCACATGACCCTTGTGGTGGTCGGCCAGCGCACGCTCCGACATGCCTTGTCCGCGCCAATCAAACGTCGCCACGGCGAACCCGCGCGCGCGCAGATCGCGCACGGTCTCGAAATATTTCTCGATGTATTCGGCGCGGCCTTGCAGCACGACGACCGTGCCTTTGCGCCCGACCGGCGGCGCCCAGCGCGCAAAGCGCAAGCTGACCCCGTCCGGGGTCTTGATGCTGCCGGTCACCACATCGTCGGGCACCGGATTGGCGGGGATGGAGACGAGTTTCATGGTGCCGAAAATGAGCCGGTGCGCGGTGGCCGGGGGCCTTATAGCAGGGCGCAAGGCGGGCTCAATCGCACCGCGATTATTGATTTAAAGTCACGTCGTTTCAAAGGCTTAGGACCTAGCAGGCGGCCCTCTTGCGTGCCCCAAACGACGTTCCCATATCAATTCCGCGCAGGCCATTCCGGTTGCGCTCGGGTTTTAGGTTCGGCCCTGTGGCGGACCGCCCGCATGTCGCTCAACTCAAGGAGGATATGCCATGCGTACGTTTGATCTTGCTCCCCTTTATCGTTCCACCGTCGGCTTCGACCGGTTGTTCTCGATGATGGACGGCTTCGATGCCGCTCCGGGCTATCCGCCCTACAANATCGAGCGGACCGGCGAAAACGATTACCGCGTCACCGTCGCGGTGGCCGGCTTCGCCGACAACGAGCTTTCGGTCGAAGCGAAAGAGAACACGCTGACGATCAAGGGCGCCAAGCAGGCCAAGGAAGAGCAGAACGGCGAAGTGCTCTATCAGGGCATCGCCGCGCGCGCTTTCGAGCGCGTCTTCCAGCTTGCCGACCACGTCCAGGTCAAGAGCGCGAGCGTCGAGAACGGATTGCTGCACGTCGATCTCGTGCGTGAAATCCCCGAGGCAAAGAAGCCGCGCCAGATCCCGATCGGCAATGGCCAAACATTGGGCAATGCCAAGCCGCAGGTGGTCGAGACCAAAGCCGCGGCCTAACACCGCAGCGGCAATCGCAACGGCAGCGCCCCGGACCTCCGGGGCGCTTTCGTGTTGAGAGCTTAGTTGCCCGTCGGCGTGTTGGCGCCGGCGCCCTTAAAGCGTGGGGTTGGGCGGATCGGCGTCGGTCCATCGAAAAGCGGCGACACTTCGCCGCGATGCTCGGGCCGCGGTGCCAAATAGCGCGGGGTCGTGCCATTCTCGTCGGATGATGCCGGNTCGCGTTCNGGAATGTGGATGATGCGCGGGCCCTGGAGATAAGGCGACGCGGTGCCGGCGGCGACCAGCGACAAGGTGGCGGCCAGCGTCACGCCGGCCAAACCGATTGTTACCGCTTTTTTCAAACCGCCCACCCGCGTCGGAAACTGATCAGTTGTTTTAATATTCAGCACCATAGCCAAACACCCGCATTCGGCGGCTTTTCCTCGTAACCACGGTTAAGCGGTTAACCCGCCTCACAATTTGGCGAAGCTTGAACGGCGCAACGGCATTGCGCCAAGCGGCGGCGCGTGGTCCTCTTCTTGCTTGGTGAGAAGGCGCCGCCGCAACAAAGCGAAAGGTTCGACCAATTCCGGCGTGGACCAGCCTTGTGTGGCGGGGCAAAATTTGGCATGGTCTATTAGGACAGCATTGCTGTCCTAATAGCGGTGGTCCCGGTGCCGGCCTTTGAAGGCGGGGCTGACATCGGTGGCGCCCAACGGGAGCAGCCACGGCGGCGACGACCGGGCAAGGCTGCCCTTCTCGAGATCGGTTGCGCGTTGGACGCGGCGCCTCAAGGGGCCTGCGGACAAGGCGGGTGCGCCGGAGGCCAGTACACGGAAGCATTGGCGCCGGCGAGGCAGGATGAGATGAGCGAGGACAGGAGCAGCGCGGGATTTATCGAACGCGGGATCGCCACGCGCTCTCGCGCCGCTGATCTGTTGCGCGCCGCCACCGCCGATCCCGGCACGCCGCCGCCGCAAGGCCTGTACGATCCGGCACTCGACAAGGACGCCTGCGGCGTCGGATTCATTGCCGACATCAAGGGCCGCAAATCGCACCTCATCGTCGAGGACGGCTTGCGCATTCTTTGCAATCTGGAGCATCGCGGCGCCACCGGCGCCGACCCGCGCATGGGCGACGGCGCCGGCATCCTGGTGCAGATCCCGCACAAGTTTTTCGCCAGGAGGGCGAAGGAACTCGGCTTCGAATTGCCGCAACCGGGCGAGTACGCCGTGGCGCAGCTTTTCCTGCCGCATGAAGACGCGTGGCGCAAAGAAGTCCTCGACGTCTACGCCGAGCAGACCGCGCGCGAAGGCATGCGTATCCTCGGCTCGCGCGACATTCCGACCGATAACTCGACGCTCGGCGCCTCGGTCACGCCGACCGAGCCCAGGCACGTTCAGCTTTTCATCGCGCGCGGCAAAAATATTACGTCCGACGACAAATTCGAGCGCCGGCTCTACATCCTGCGCAAGACAATCTCGGCCATGCTCTATGGACGCCGCGAGCGCCGCACCAGCGGCTATTACCCAGTGTCGATCTCCTGCCGCACGGTGATCTACAAGGGCATGTTCCTCGCCGACCAGCTCGGCACCTACTATCCCGATCTGCACGACCCGGATTTCGAGAGCGCGCTCGCGCTGGTTCACCAGCGCTTCTCGACCAACACGTTCCCGACCTGGTCGCTGGCGCATCCGTACCGCTACATCGCGCATAACGGCGAGATCAATACGCTGCGCGGCAACAACAACTGGATGGCGGCGCGGCAAGCGTCGGTGTCATCGCCGCTGTTCGGCGACGATATCAGCCGGCTGTGGCCGATTTCCTATGAAGGCCAGTCCGACACCGCCTGCTTCGACAACGCGCTCGAATTCCTGGTGCAGGGCGGCTACTCGCTCGCGCATGCCGTGATGATGATGATCCCCGAGGCCTGGGCGGGCAATCCGCTCATGAACGAGGAGCGGCGCGCCTTCTACGAATACAACGCCGCGCTGATGGAGCCATGGGACGGCCCCGCGGCCATCGCCTTCACCAATGGCCGCCAGATCGGCGCCACGCTCGACCGCAATGGTCTGCGGCCAGCGCGCTATCTGCTCACCCGCGACGACCGCATCGTGATGGCGTCCGAGATGGGCGTGCTGCCGATTCCGGAAAAGGACATCATCAAGAAGTGGCGGCTGCAGCCGGGCAAGATGCTGCTGGTCGATCTCGACGAGGGCCGGCTCATTCCGGACGAAGAATTGAAGGCGACGCTGGCGAAGAGCCACCCCTACAAGGAGTGGCTCGCAAATACCCAGATCGTGCTGGAGGAACTGCCCGGCACCGCCAACGAGGCGCCGATCTCGAACCTGTCGCTGCTCGATCGCCAACAGGCCTTCGGCTACACGCAAGAAGACCTGAAGTTCCTGATGACGCCGATGGCCACCACCGGCGAGGAAGCGGTCGGCTCCATGGGCAACGACACGCCGATTTCGGCGCTGTCGGACAAGCCGAAGCCGCTGTTCACCTATTTCAAGCAGAACTTCGCGCAGGTGACCAACCCGCCGATCGATCCGATCCGCGAAGAGCTGGTGATGAGCCTAGTCTCTATCATCGGACCGCGGCCGAATTTGTTCGATCTGGAAGGCATGTCGAACCGCAAGCGGCTGGAAGTGCGCCAGCCGATCCTTACCAATGCGGACCTGGAAAAAATCCGCTCGATCTCGCAGATGAGCGGCGATCACTTCAAGTCGCACACCTTCGACATCACCTTCCCGGCCGAGCATGGCACCGATGGCATGGGCAGGGCGCTCAACGCCCTGTGCGAGCGCGCCGAGGAAGAAGTGCGCGGCGGCTGCAACATCATCATCCTGTCCGACCGCAAGGCCGGCGCCGACCGCATTGCGATCCCGGTGCTGCTAGCCTGCGCGGCCGTGCATCATCATCTCATCCGCAGCGGCTTGCGCACCTCGGTCGGCCTGGTGGTGGAAACCGGCGAGCCGCGCGAGGTGCATCATTTCGCCTGCCTGGCCGGCTACGGCGCTGAAGCGATCAACCCCTATCTCGCCTTCGAGACGCTGATCGCCATGAAGGACGATCTGCCGCAGAAGCTCGACGAGAAAGAAGTCATCAAGCGCTACATCAAGTCGATCGACAAAGGCCTGCTCAAGGTGATGTCGAAGATGGGCATCTCCACCTATCAGTCCTATTGCGGCGCGCAGATTTTCGACGCCGTCGGCCTGCGCCAGGACTTCGTCGACAAGTATTTCACCGGCACCCATACCCGCATCGAAGGCGTGGGGCTGGCCGAGATCGCCGAAGAGGCGGTGCGCCGCCACCGCGACGCCTTCGGCGATTCGCCGATCTACGCATCGATGCTCGACGTCGGCGGCGACTATGCGGTGCGCATGCGCGGCGAGGACCATGTCTGGACCGCCGAGACCGTCGCCCGCCTGCAGCACGCGGTGCGCGGCAATTCGCAGGAACACTACCGCGCCTTCGCTGGAATCGTGAACGAGCAGAACGAACGGCTGGTGACCATTCGCGGCCTGTTCCGCGTCAAGCCGGCGGAGGAAGACGGCCGCAAGTCGATACCGATCGAAGAGGTGGAGCCGGCCAAGACCATCGTGCGGCGCTTCTCCACCGGCGCCATGTCGTTCGGTTCGATCTCGCGCGAGGCGCACACCACGCTCGCTATCGCCATGAACCGCATCGGCGGCAAGTCGAACACCGGCGAAGGTGGCGAGGAGGCCGAACGCTTCAAGCCGCTGCCGAATGGTGATTCCATGCGCTCGGCCATCAAGCAGGTGGCCTCCGGCCGCTTCGGCGTCACCGCCGAGTATCTCGTCAACTCGGACATGATGCAGATCAAAATGGCGCAGGGCGCCAAGCCCGGCGAAGGCGGCCAGTTGCCCGGCCACAAGGTCGACAAGACCATCGCCAAGGTTCGCCACTCGACCCCCGGCGTCGCCCTGATTTCGCCGGCGCCGCACCATGATATCTATTCGATCGAGGACCTGGCGCAGCTCATCTTCGACCTGAAGAACGCCAATCCGACCGGCGATGTCTCGGTGAAGCTGGTGTCCGAAGTCGGCGTCGGCACGGTCGCCGCCGGCGTTTCCAAGGCGCGCGCCGATCACGTCACCATCGCCGGCTTTGAGGGCGGCACCGGCGCAAGCCCGCTGACCTCGATCAAGCACGCCGGTAGCCCATGGGAGATCGGCCTGGCCGAGACCCACCAGACGCTGGTGATCAACCGGCTGCGCGGGCGCATCGCCGTGCAGGTCGACGGCGGCATCCGCACCGGGCGCGACGTGGTGGTGGGCGCGCTGCTCGGCGCCGACGAGTTCGGCTTCGCGACCGCGCCGCTGATCGCGGCCGGCTGCATCATGATGCGCAAGTGCCATCTCAACACCTGCCCGGTCGGCGTCGCCACCCAGGACCCGGTGCTGCGCAAGCGCTTCAAGGGCCAGCCCGAGCACGTGATCAATTATTTCTTTTTCGTCGCCGAGGAGGTGCGCGAGCTGATGGCCGCCCTCGGTTATCGCACCTTCAACGAGATGATCGGCCAGATGCAGATGCTCGACCAGCGCCGGCTGGTGGAGCACTGGAAAGCCAAGGGCCTCGATTTCTCCAAGCTGTTCAACAAGCCGCCGGCCGCACCGGGCACCAACATCTACAAGTGCGAGTCGCAGGATCACAAGATCAACGACATCCTCGACCGCAAGTTGATCGCCGAATCGCAGTCAGCCCTCGACCGCGGCGCGCCGGTGCGGCTGCAAACCGTCATCCGCAACATCGACCGCACCGTCGGCGGCATGCTGTCCGGCGAGGTAGCCAAGCGCTACGGCCATGCCGGCCTGCCCGACGGCACCATTCACGTGCGCTTTGCCGGCACCGCCGGCCAAAGCTTTGGCGCATGGCTCGCGCGCGGCATCAGCTTCGAGCTCGACGGCGACGCCAACGACTATGTCGGCAAGGGCCTGTCGGGCGGGCGCATCATCATCCGGCCACCGGCGGATTCCGGCATCGTGCCGGAAGAATCGATCATTGTCGGCAACACCGTGCTGTACGGCGCGATCGAAGGCGAATGCTATTTCCGCGGCGTGGCGGGCGAGCGTTTCGCCGTGCGCAATTCCGGCGCCATCGCCGTGATCGAGGGCGCCGGCGACCATTGCTGCGAATACATGACCGGCGGCGTCGTGGTGGTGCTTGGCGTGACCGGGCGCAATTTCGCCGCCGGCATGTCGGGCGGCATCGCCTATGTGATCGACGAGGACGGCACCTTCAAATCCCGCTGCAACATGGCGATGGTCGAGCTCGAGCCGGTGCCCGAAGAAGAACAGATCGCCGAGAAGGAATACAACCTCTACAACGATCTCGAGAGCCACGGCCGCGTCGACGTGATGTCCGACCTGACAACCAAGGATGCCGAGCGACTGCATATGCTGATCGCCAATCATGCGCGCTATACCAATTCTAAGCGCGCGGCCGAGATCCTCGCCGATTGGCAACGCTATCGTCCCTTGTTCCGCAAAGTGATGCCGGTCGAATACCGCCGCGCGCTTGCCGAGATGGCAAAGGAGAAGGCCGCCACGATGCAGGCTGCGGAATAGTATGGGTAAGGTCACGGGGTTTCTTGAATTCGAGCGTGAGGACCGCGATTACCAGCCGGTTGCGGAGCGCATAAAGCATTGGCACGAATTCGTGCTGCCGTTGCCGGATAAGGAAATCCGCGACCAGGCCGCGCGCTGCATGGATTGCGGCGTGCCCTATTGCCACGGCACCAGCCGCCTCACCGGCGCGCCCACCGGCTGCCCGGTCAACAACCAGATTCCGGACTGGAACGACCTCGTCTACCGCGGCCATTGGGACGAAGCCGCGCGCAATCTGCACTCGACCAATAATTTTCCGGACTTCACCGGCCGCGTCTGTCCGGCGCCGTGCGAGGCGTCCTGCACGCTCAACATCAACGACAATCCGGTCACCATCAAAACCATCGAGTGCGAGATCGCCGACCGCGCGATCGCGAAAGGCTTGAAGCCGGAGGTGCCGTCGCACAAGACCGGCAAGAAGGTAGCGATTGTCGGTTCGGGACCGGCCGGCCTCGCCTGCGCGCAACAGCTCGCGCGCGCTGGGCATGAGGTGCACGTTACGAGCGCTGGGCCAAGGCCGGCGGCCTGCTGCGCTACGGCATTCCCGACTTCAAGATGGAAAAGATTCACGTCGAGCGCCGCGTCGAGCAGATGCTGGCGGAGGGCGTGGCGTTCCATTACGGCGCCGATGTCGGCGTCAATTTGGCCGTAGAGAAATTGCTCAAGGAGCACGACGCCGTGGTGCTCAGCGGCGGCGCCGAGAAACCGCGCGACCTGCCGGTTCCCGGCCGCGAACTCAAGGGCGTCCATTTCGCCATGGAGTTCCTGCCGCAGCAGAACCGGCGCGTGAGCAACGAGCCGCAGGGCAATGTCGAGCCGATCCTCGCCACGGACAAGAAGGTCGTCGTGATCGGCGGCGGCGATACCGGCTCCGACTGCATCGGCACCTCGATCCGCCAGGGCGCGGTATCGGTGACCAATTTCGAGATCATGCCGCAGCCGCCCGAGCACGAGAACAAAATGATCGTCTGGCCGGATTGGCCGCTCAAGCTGCGCGTCTCGTCAAGCCATGAGGAAGGCGTCGAGCGTGAATTCGCCGTGCTGACGCAGAAATTCAGCGGCGAGAACGGCCACGTCAAGAAACTGCACTGCGTACACGCGGACGCGAAGTTCAAGCCAGTGCCCGGCAGCGAGTTCGAGATCGAGGCCGATCTGGTGCTGCTCGCCATGGGCTTCGTGCATCCGCTGCACGAAGGCATGCTCAAGGCGCTCGGCGTGGCGCTCGACAGCCGAGGCAATGTCAACGCCGATACTGTGCAATATGTGACGTCGGTGCCTAAGGTGTTCGCCGCCGGCGACATGCGCCGCGGCCAGTCGCTGGTGGTATGGGCGATCCGCGAAGGGCGCCAAGCCGCGCACGCGGTCGACAAATTCCTGATGGGGTCGACGACGCTGCCGCGCTAGCGCTACCGCGTTCAGGCTTGAATTATCGCTGCCAGCCGAATGGGCCGCCGGACTGCGGAACCGACCCCGGCGGGCGCGGCACGTCGCTTTGCGGCGGCCGCCGCTTGATTTCCACTGGGCGCTCGAGCCGAGGCTTGGCGCCCGTGGTCTGCGAGGTCTTTGCGGCGGGCCCGCGTTTGGTCGCTTCCGATGGCTTTACAGCGGCGGCGGGCGGCTCGGTCCGGG
>JGI20191J14862_1000331_pt1 | contig 16450 bp, 16 predicted proteins | sample NGESurdeep092012_7_FD_14862 | JGI IMG/M metagenome (IMG submission 14862)
CCCCCGATTCACCGCCTTGCCAGGGAGAATGCGATCACGATCTGGTGCGCTCGGAGGGATTCGAACCCCCAACCTTCTGATCCGTAGTCAGATGCTCTAATCCGTTGAGCTACGAGCGCTGGTCGCCCGATCAGGTTGCCGATCGGGACAGCGGGCCATCATATCGGGTCTGGTCGGCCCATCTCCCCGGGAGCTTTCCGCCGCAGGCGTCAGCCGAAACAATCTCATTCGACCGGACACATGCCGTAATGGTCACGGCCCGCCCATTCATGGACCGAGTGCCCCGGACCTGGCCTTGTGTCCGTCAATCCGACAGATCACGGGACCAGGAGCACACGACCGAACGCCTGACGGCTTTCGATGTACGCGTGGGCNTCGCCAGCCTCGTCCAGAGGGAAACGTCGGTCGATGACGACCCGGAGTCCGCCGGAGGCGATGTCGTCGAGCAGGCTGGCGATCATCCCGTGGGGGCGGGGGCTGAGGAACAATTCTGCGCCGAGGAAGTAGCCGACGAGTGTTTGGTTGTTGGCGCGCATCGTCGAGATGTCCAAGCGGGATGTGCTCTCCCGGCCGGCATCCCCGAAGGTCATACACCGCCCCCGGTAGGCCAGGCAGTGCAAGCTCTTCTGCAGCGTGGACCCCCCGATCGAATCCACTATGACATCGGCACCACGCCCGTCGGTGAGGTCGCGTACGGCGCCGACAAAGTCGTTCGACACGTAGTTGATGCCGTGATCGAGACCATATTCACCCAAGCGGGCGAGCCGCTCATCACTCGATGCGGTGGCGAGGACCCGGGCTCCCGCTCGTTTCGCCAACTGGATGGCGGCGATTCCGACACCGCCGGCCCCGGCGTGGATGAGGACGGTCTCGCCGGCCTGGAGGCGACCGAACTCGAACAGGCAGTCACTGGCTGTCCCGAATGGAACCGGGACGCACGCCGCCTCCTCGGTCGACATCCCCTCCGGGACGATCCAGCAGAACGATTGGCCCACCGCTCGGAGCTCGGCATGTGACCCGTCCAATCCTACGGTGACCACCCGATCGCCCAACCTGATCTTGGTGACGTTCTCGCCGACAGACAGCACAGTTCCGGCGCACTGGTACCCGACGATATGGGGCGTAATGGTGAGCGCACCTTGAAGTCGGTTGAGCGTGTCACCGCCTTCGATGCTCACCGCCTCGACCCGTATCAGGACATCGTCAGGCCCGACGGTCGGATCGGGCACATCCTCGAAGCGGAACACGTCGGGTCCACCCGTCTCGTAGTACACGGCTGCTTTCATGTCTCTCTCGTTCCTGCTCGGCGCTACGCGACTGTGATGGGGACGACCGTGCCGACCATGCCGGCGGTGGCGAACCGATCGTAGGCCTCGGATAGGCTTCGCAGCCGCACGACGCACGCTCTCTTGGAGGACCGCATGGCCGCCGCAGCTCCACTCTCGGGAATCCGGATCATCGAGTGCTCGGCGCTCGGGCCGGCCGCCATCACCATGCCCCTGGTCGACCTCGGCGCCGAGGTCATCAAGGTGGAGCCGCCCAGCGGCGACTACATCCGCGAGATGACCTGGCCCATCGTCGAAGGCGTATCCCTCATGCACCTCCACATCAACCGGGGCAAGCGCAGCATCGTGATGGATCTCCGCCAAGAGGAAGACGTGGCCACGTTCAAGGAGCTGGTGAAGACCGCCGATGTCGTCGTCGAGGCCATGCGTCCAGGCGGCTTGGCCCGTCGCGGTGTCGGATTCGACGACCTCCGCAACATCAACCCCAAGATCGTGTTCTGCACCATCTCCGGATACGGGATGACCGGTCCGTACCAAAACCTCCCGGCTCATGGCGTGGCCTTCGACACCTGGGCGGGCATCGTCTCCCCCCAAGTCAACGACGAGGGCTTCAGCTACCTTCCCGAGCACGCGTCCATGGGCATCCACGCCGGCCCACTCTTTGGAGCGCTGGGCATCCTGGCCGCCGTCATCCGGGCCAAGGAGACCGGCGAGGGATCGTTCCTCGAGGTGGCCCAGTCCGATGCCGCCGCCGCCATGGACTGGTACCGGAGCGAGACGTGGCGCGCCTACCAACGACCCGAATCCGAGGTCACCGGGAACAAGTCCGATGACTACGAACGGCGCGCTCCGGGCACGGCGGGGATGATCGAGGGCGTCCGCTATCAGGTCTACGAGGCCAAGGACGGCAGGCACATCCTCTTCATGGCATCCGAGCAGGCCTTCTGGAGGAACTTCTGTGAAGCGGTGGGCCGCGCTGACCTGTTCGAACGCTGGCCGGGATCCAAATTCGCCGATCACGCCAGGAACAACACCGAGATGCGCTCAGAACTGAAGGCCATCTTCCTCACCAAGACGGCGGAAGAGTGGATCAAATTCGGTGTCACCGCCAACTTCCCGGTCGGCCCGGTCAACACTCCCCAGACCATCGCGGAGGACCCCCAGTTCAAGGACCGGTTCCACTGGTTCCCCNCCAGCGAGCTCGGGGCTGACCAGCTCCCCAGCCCGATCAAGTTCATCGATGAGGACCTTCCCATGCCCACCAAGGCGCCCACCGTCGGCCAACACACCGACGAGGTGGTGCGCGATCTCCTGGGTTGGGATGACGACCGGATTGCCGAGTCGCGGCGGCGGGGAGGACTCGGCGGATCCAAAAACTAGAGGCTCGGCCCCGCGGCAAGACGCGAATCTGACGGGGCGTTAGACTTTTCCAATGCCTTCGGCCAAGACCCGGGTACCCGCCATCGACGGCTGGTTCACCCTTGATGATGACGCTCCCACCCTTCTCGGGAGCCGGTGCACCAGCTGCGGCACCTACGCCTTCCCCAAGGAGACGTTCTTCTGCCGCAATCCCGGATGCCAAGGGAAGGAATTCGCCGAGGCCCCACTCAGCCGGCGGGGAACTGTGTGGTCCTATACCGACGCCTGTTACCAACCGCCCAAGCCATATGTGGCAGCCGACCCCTACGTGCCCTTCTCCATCGCCGCGGTGGAGCTGGCTGCCGAACAGATGGTGGTGATGGGTCAGGTGGTCCCCGGGGTGGGTGTCGACGAGCTCTCGGTCGGGACCGAAGTGGAACTGGTGCTGGACACCCTCTACGAGGACGACGAGCACGAGTACATCGTCTGGAAGTGGAAGCCGGTCAACGGAGGCTCGGAGGTGTCAGATGCCTGACGACAAGCGGGTCGCTGTGTTGGGAGCGGGCATGCACCCGTGGGGTAAATGGGGACGTAACTTCGTCGAGTACGGCTTGGCTGCGGCCGGAGACGCCCTCTCCGATGCCGGAGTGGCCTGGACCGACGTCCAGTACGTGTCCGGCGCCGACACCATTCGCAACGGCTACCCCGGGTTTATCGCCGGTGCCACCTTCGCCCAAGCTTTGGGTTGGACCGGTGCCCGGGTCTCGTCGTCCTATGCCGCTTGCGCATCCGGGGCCCAAGCCGTAAGCAATGCCCGGGCCCAGATTCTGGCCGGATTGTGCGATGTCGCCCTGGTGGTCGGGGCCGACACCACCCCCAAGGGATTCTTCGCCCCGGTCGGAGGCGACCGTAAGGACGATCCCGACTGGCTGCGTTTCCACCTCCTCGGGGCCACCAATCCCACCTACTTCGCCCTGTATGCCCGTCGTCGGATGGAGCTCTTCGGAGCCACCGAGACCGACTTCGCCGCGGTGAAGGTGAAGAACGCCCGGCACGGTCTGGAGAACCCGTACGCCCGCTATCGCAAAGAGGTCACCATCGATGAGGTCCTGTCCTCCCCGATGGTGGCCGACCCGCTCCGACTCCTCGAGATCTGCGCCACCTCCGATGGCGGCGCGGCGTTGGTCTTGACCAGCATGGAGTTCGCCCGTCGTCACGCCGGGACCGACAACCTGGTCACCATCGACGCGGTGTCGACGGTGACGCCCCGCTACCCCCAGACCGTCATCGAGATGCCAAACTTCTCCACCGACTCCGCCGCCACGATCTCCACCCCGGGTCCGACCTTCAAGCAGTCAGTGGCCCTGGCCGCCTATGAGGAAGCCGGCATCGGCCCCGAGGACATCAACGTGGCCGAGGTCTACGACCTGTCGTCCGCCCTCGAGCTCGACTGGTACGAAGACATCGGGTTGTGCAAAGAGGGCGAAGCCGAGCGCATGCTCCGGGACGGGGACACCACCATCGGGGGCCGGGTACCGGTCAACCCCAGCGGTGGACTGTCCTGCTTCGGTGAGGCCATCCCGGCCCAGGCCATCGCCCAGGTATGCGAGTTGGTGTGGCAGTTGCGGGGCCAAGCCGAGGGACGCCAGGTGGAGGGGGCACGGGTCGGGATCACCGCCAACCAAGGTCTGTTCGGCCACGGGTCGTCGATCATCGTCGCCTCGTAGCCCAGTCACCGGTTGATGAGGATGACCTTTCCGAGCTTGGCGCCGGTGGAGAACCGTTCGTAGCCGGCTGTCGCATCCTCCATCGGAAAGGTGGCGGCAACCGGTACCCTGATCTGACCCGACGCCAACAGAGGCAGGACATGGGCTTCGACCGCCCGGGCCACCTCGGCCTTTTCGCCCACCGGTCGGGACCGCAAGGTGGACCCCCCGATTCTGGCCCGCTTGTTCATCACCGCCAACAGGTTCAGCTCGACGTTGGCGCCGCCCCCTACTCCGATCACCACGATCCGTCCACCGGTGGCCAGGGCATCCAGGGCCACGGTCAACCCCGGTGCGCCCACCAGCTCGAGCGAGACGTCGTAGGGGCCACAACTCGCCACCTCGTCGGGCTCGATGACCTCGTCCGCCCCGAGGGCCCGAACGGAATCGTGCATGTCGGCATTTCGCACCGATGCCACCACGTACGCTCCGGCGGCATGGGCGATCTGCACGCCGGCCGTCCCCACGCCACCGGCTGCCCCCGAGATCAACACCCGTTCGCCAGCGGTCAGATCAGCTTGTGTGAACAGGGCGTCATGGGCGGTGGAGAACACCTCGGCGAAACCGCCGGCTTCTTCCCAGCTGATGGTGTCCGGCACCGGTAGGACCGTCTGCTCCGGAACCGCCACCAGTTCGGCTTGAGCGCCACCGGCCACCACCGCCATGACCCGGTCACCCACCTGAAACCGCTGGACCGCCGACCCGGTACCGACGACCTCACCGGCGAACTCGAGACCGGGGATATCTGCCGGTGCCCCGGCCGGCGCCGGGTAGAAACCCCGACGCTGAAGCAGGTCCGCTCCGTTGATGCCGGCAGACCGCACCGCCACCAGCAACTCGTCGGGAGCCGGCTCAGGATCTGGCCGTGTCTGCCAGATCAGGTGGTCATCGACGATGGTGACTGCGTCCATGAAACCAGGGTAGGCGCGACGCCTGGCTTCCCTTGCCGTTCGGCCACCTCCATTCACCCATCCGCCCCTAGGATGACCTGGGTGAGATCATGGCCATGACGACCGAGTCGACTCGGCCGACCACGGGCATGGTGCTCCATCAGGTGTTGGCCCACTCGGCACTCAATTTTCTGCTCAATGACGGAGGGACGATCGAGGCCGACAACCCGGCCTCGATCGTGGTGACCACGGGTGGCCTCCGGCGCCGCTTGACCGAGACGGAGCGGCTACGCCAGAGCCGGGTGGCACTCCGTCGGATCCGCTCCAACCTGCGTACCTTCCGCCTGGTGGTCGACCCGGCTTGGAGCACATCTTTGCGGGCTGAGTTGGCCTGGTATAGCGAGTGCCTCGGAGAATTGAGAGATCTCTACGTGCTCCGGGACATGTTGTTGCTCAACGGCCCTCTGCTCTTGGACGAGGGAGATCTCGAACCGATCCTCGATATCGTCAGCCAGTCGAGCAGCGGTGCCCACACCCGGGTGGCGGAGGCCCGGGGTGGCGATCGTCACGCCAGACTTGTCGAACAGATGAACCTCTTGTGGGACAACCCGCAGTTCACCGACAAGGCGGAGAAACCTGCAGNCGAGTTGATGCCCACGCTCCTCCATCGGTCGTGGCGCGATGTCCGGGGAGCCGGTCGTACCGCCAAGAAGGAGCCGACCGATCAGAATCTGCACAAGCTCCGGATCCGNTCGAAGGGCCTCCGNTACGGGTGCGAGACCGTCGCACTGGTGGCGGGGGATCCAGCCCGCCGGACAACCCGGGCGACGAAAACGCTGCAGGGCAAGCTGGGCGATCTCCATGACGCCTGTGCCTCGGTGGAATGGCTGGAGGCCCTGGCCGAGGACCATCCCGAGTTGGCTCGATCCACCGAAGGGTTACTGGTCGTCCAGAGAGCGACAGCCGCGGTCACCCGAAGGGGATGGAAGAAAGACCTCAAAGAGATCGAACGGCGATGGCACAAATGGCAGGGATAGCCGCACCGGCCAAGCCGTAGCGACAAGCGCCTAATCGTCCGTTTGGTTGACCCCGATGTGATCGGCTTCCCACAATTTGATGCCACCGAGGATCCCGGCGATGTTGTCGACGATGGTCACGTCGTCGTCGAGGTTGTCCCGGATGACCCGGCGGGAGTTGCCTCCGCCGATGTACAGGTGGTCGAAGAACGTGAGGGCCCGCATGTTCTTGATTGCCTTATGAACCCGCTTGTTCCAACGCTCTTCGCCGATAACCTTGCGTGCCGCCTCCCCGAGTTGGTCGTCGTAGGTCTCACCCTTTCGGAAAGGCTGGTGGGCGATTTCGAGATGGGGCATCAGGTGACCCTCGTAGAAGAGACCCGTCCCGAACGCAGTACCCAGGGTCATGACGAACTCGAGACCGTCGCCACTGACCACCGCGGCCCCTTGGACATCGGCATCGTTGGCCACCTTGGTGGGCATGCCGAATGACTTGGTGAGTGCGGTGGTCAGATCGAAGTCGGACCACAGTTTGAGCAGGTGGTCATCAAACTCACTCCCCGGCCCGTACTTGGTGGAGAACTTCAGAGCGGAGAGCACCCGGCCGGCCCTGACCATTCCCGGGAAACCTACCGATGCCCGTTCGGCCTTGGGCAACGGGGCCACCAGTTTGCCCAATGACGCCACCAGCTTGTCGGGAGGGAGCGGATAGGTGGTGGCCACTTTTACCCGGTCGGCGACCATGGCGCCGTCGGCGTCGAGCACAGAGGCCTTCAGCCCGGTCCCACCGATGTCCACCGCCAATGTCAGCGGATGGCGGGGATCGGATTTGGCGGTATCTCTGGGCGTCGGGTCTGGCGACCCACCCCCGTTCGGTGGCTGGCGGTCGCTCATCTCCACACGCTACGCCGCCGAGGACGGCTAGCGTCGTCCACCATGCACAATCAGCCCTGGCAGGGGGACACCTGCTCGCTCGTCGACGCCTTCCGCTCCGGCGAAGTCACACCCGTCGAGGCCCTGGAAGCGACGCTGGCTGCCATCGGCGCTTCGACCCTCAACGCCTTCACCCATCTCGATCCCGACGCCGCCCGGGCGAGCGCCACCCATGCCGACGTCTCGCTGCCCTTCGGCGGTGTCCCCATCGGGGTAAAGGAACTCGAGGCCGTGAACGGGTGGCCGTATACGGAAGCCTCGGTGGTCTTCNAAGACCGGATCGCCGACCACGACACCACCCAGGTCACCCGCCTGCGGGGCGCCGGCGCCGTCCTGGTCGGGCACACCGCCGCTCCTGAGTTCGGTGGGGTCAACTACACCCACACCAAACTGCACGGCACCACCCGCAACCCATGGAACCCCGAACGCACCCCCGGGGGATCGTCGGGAGGATCGGCGGCTGCGGTAGCGGGGGGGATCGTGCCGATCGCCTCCGGTGGCGACGGAGGAGGCTCGATCCGGATCCCGGCCGGCTATAGCGGCCTGTTGGGNCTCAAGTCCACCTTCGGTCGCATACCGAAAGGGCCTGGGGCACTGCAACCACCGCTGACCGTCGTCCTCGGATGCATGGCCCGATCCGTGCGAGACACCGCCCGTTGGTTCGATGTCTGCAACGGCTTTGATTCCCGCGACACCCTCAGCCTGCCTCGGGTCGAAGGGTGGGAGGCAGGTCTCGGCACTTTCGATCTGGCCGGCAAACGCGCTGTCATCTCCATCAACCTGGGAACGGCCATCGTGGAGCCGCGGTTGGAAGCACTGGTACTCGCCGCCGCCGAGGCACTCATCTCCGATGCCGGGCTGGCACGGGTCGACATCGTGGTACAGCTTCCCCGGGGTGGTCTCGAGTGGGCCATGTCCAACCTGGTCGGGCTGGCCGGAGAACTCGGTGATCGCTACCCCGATTGCAACGACGACCTCACTCCGGAGATCCAGCTCGGCATGAACCTCGCCAGTCATAACTTCAACGTCAAAACGGCCGGAGCGACGGAGATGTTCCGGATCGCAATCAACGAGACGATGGCATCCATCTTCGACCAGGTCGACTTCATATTCGCCGCTACCAACCCCGACGTAGCCTTCGCCGCCGAAGGCCCGATGCCCACCAAGGTAGGCGACATCGACCTCATCGCCGAACATGGCTTCGAGACGGCCCTCTCCAACAACGGGTCGCTGACCATCCCCGCCAACCTGACCGGTAATCCCGCCGTCTCCATTCCGGTGGGTTTGGTGGATGGCTTGCCGGTGAGCCTCCAGGTCATCGGGCGACATCACCAAGAGCAGTTACTGCTGGAGTTGGCCCACATCGCCGAACGTGAGCGACCGTGGCCACTGGTGGCGTCATAAAGGTCGACCTCTGGGTTCCCACCATGGATCCGTTCACCACACCAGAGCTCCTGGCCGTCATCGGCAGGGAGGCCGAGGAACGGGGCATCGGCACCATCTGGGTCGGAGAGCACGTGGTGCTGTTCGACGAGTACACCTCCGAGTACCCCTATGCCGAAGACGGCAAAATCCCGGCCCCTCCCAACAGTGGTCTCCTCGAGCCGCTGTCCACGTTGTCGTTTCTGGCCGCCCACACGTCCACGGTTCGACTGGGCACTGCCATGGTGCTTCTGCCCCAGCGCAACCCGGTGTACACCGCCAAAGAGGTCTCCACGCTCGACTGGCTGTCCAATGGGCGGGTCGATTTTGGTATCGGAGTGGGTTGGCTCGAGGAAGAGTTCAATGCGGTCAATGTGTCGTGGTTGCATCGGGGTAAGCGGACCGACGAGTATCTCGAGGTACTCCGGACGCTGTGGTGTGAAGAGCGCTCGGAATTCGAAGGCGAGTTCTACTCACTCAACAAATGCTCGATGTTTCCCAAGCCGGTACAGAAGCCACATCCGCCCATCCACATCGGTGGAGAGAGTGATGCGGCCCTGGCCCGTACCGCCCGGGCCGGGCAGGGTTGGCACACCTTCAACCGGAAACCGGCCGACCTCGCCGCGCCGCTGGCCAAGCTCGATGAGTTGCTGGCCGAACAGGGGCGGGCCCGGTCGGACATCACCGTCACGGTGTGCCCCTACTTCGAGCCGCTGGACGCCGCCATTGCCGAGGAGTATGCGGAGGCGGGCGCCGACGCGGTGTCCGCCCTGCTGTTACCCCTGGGACCCGACGAGGTCGCCTCGGCCCTCGATGCTCTGCAACCCATGCTCGAGCGGGCCGCCGCCAGCTGATTTCGGTCGCCAACCGCCCAGGCGGTGTCGCCGGATCAGCCGCGCATGGCGACGGGCAGTGACTCCATGCCGCGCAGCACGACGTTGGTCTTGTAGGTGGGCTCGTCGACGGTCACAGCCAGATCAGGAGCCCGCCGTACCAGTGAGGTCAGGGCCACCTGGGTCTCCATCCGGGCCAGGGGCGCCCCCAGGCAATGGTGGATCCCGAAGCCGAACCCCAAGTGGTTGTTGGAGGTGCGCCCGACGTCGAACCGCTCCGGGTCCGGGAATTGGTCGGCATCGTGATTGCCCGAGGCAATCAGCACCATGACAAAGTCGCCGGCCCGCAGGGTCACCCCGGCGATCTCGATGTCCTCGATCATCGCCCGCCCGGTGAGCTGTACCGGTGACACGTAGCGCAGCATCTCCTCCACCCCGCTGCGGGTCACCTCCGGATCGGTACGGAACCGCTCGAGCTGATCGGGGTGGCGGAGCAGGGCGAGAGTCCCGCCGGATATGAGATTGACGGTGGTTTCGTGGCCGGCCACCAGCAACAGGATGCAGGTCGACAACAGCTCAGCCTCACTGAGTACGCCGCCATCGTCCTCCACCTCGACCAACCGGCTCAGCAGATCATCACCGGGTGACCGCCGGCGTTCGGCCAGCAATTCGAAGAAGTACTGCGCAAACTGCATCACCGCGTCGTCACGATCCTTGATGGCCTCGCCGGTGAGCAGAAAATCGGGATCGAGGCCCCGGGCCAGGGAGGTGGACCACGACTTGAAGCGATCCTGGTCCGCCACCGGCACCCCGAGCATGTCGCAGATAATCCGCACAGGTAGTGGGTAGGCGAAGGACTCGAGCAGATCGACCCGGTCAGCCTCGAAGGCGGTATCGAGCAGTTCGTCGACGATCTGTTGGGTACGCGCCCGTAACGACTCGACCACCTTCGGCGTGAAGGCCTTGGAGACAAGTCCCCGCAGCCGGGTGTGATCAGGTGGGTCCCGGAAGAGGAAGGGGCGCATGTCGCGCCTGGCAGTCACCTCGGGGTCATCGGCACCCGAACCGAAGCGGAACTCGACCGACAATCGCTCGGGATCGATGTAGGCGTCGTCGGCGCTCGTCCGGCGATCGCGTAGTAGGGCGAGACAGTCGGCATGCCGGGCGAATACCCAAAACCCCAAAGCATTCCGGTGCACGGGGGCCCGCTGGCGAAGGTCGGCATAGAGCGGGAACGGATTGGTGGCCCACTCGGGGTCGAACGGGTCGAAGACCGGATCGGGCGAGGGGGGTGGCGGGGTCGAAGAAGTCACCCGGTGTCGGCCGTGGCCGCGTCGAGCAGGGTGGGATCGAACCGGAGCTCGCGACGGGCCATTGCTTCCCAAAACCCGGCGAACCCGTTTCCGTCATGTCTTTCGAAAAACGACCGGGCCGGTTCGGGAAGGGGACGTCCCTCCCCCACCGCGGCCACATGCCACGCCGTCCGGCAGCGCTGTTCGAGGGCCACCGCCCGTTGGTGGGCGGCCCGGATGCTCGAGCCCAGCACGAACACGCCGTGGTTGGACAGCAAGGCCAGGTCGGCGTCCCCCATGGCGGCCACCGCCCGGGCTGCCGAATCCGGGTCGTTGACCGGGCCGTCGTACTCGTCCACCAGGGCGAGGCGCCCACCGCCCAGCGCTGAGCTCTGGTCATGGCAGGTGGGAATGCGCTGCAGGTCGGCCCAGACCGTGCCGAAGCGAGGGTGATTGTGCACGGCCACCGTGACGTCGGGACGCACCCGGTGAAGGGCCAGATGGAGTGGGATGCCGAGCGGAACCGGCCATGTGCCCTCGAGGAGGTTGCCCTCGAGGTCGATGCGGATGACGTCCTCCGGTCGGATCTCTTCCCAAAGCAGCAGCCATGGGTTGCACAGCAACGTGCCGTCGCCCTGACGGTAGGTGATATGTCCGGCCAGGTGGTCGTCGTACCCCTCGCGCCACAGGGTGCGGGCGAGGATGGCCAACTCCTGATGCGGGGTGAGGTCGGGCAACAGCTTGCTCATGGGAGGCACACCTCGGGGAGCGGCCACCGGTAGAGACGGGCGGCGTTCTCGTGGGTCATTTTGCGGAGGTCGGCCACCGGGAGGTGGCCCCACTCCCGATCGATCACTTGTTGGGTGTCGGGCCAGGTCGAGTCGCCATGGGGGTAGTCCACCTCCACCATCACGTGGTCGACACCGATGCGGTCACGGGTGCAGATGGTGGAGGGGTCGTCAATGGTGCAGAACCAGAAGTTGCGTTGGAGCACGTCGGAGGGACGCAGCAAGCCCCCGGCAAACTGGTTGCCATAGCCCGAGCGATCGACGATGTTGTCGAGACGGTCGAGAAGCATGGCCACCCATCCGATTCCTCCCTCGCTCATCGCCACCTTGACGCCGGGGAAGCGCACCGGGAGGCCCGACCACAACCACTCGGCACAGGCGGTCAACGACAGCTGGCCGAACAGGGTGGCCCCGAGGGCGACCATGGGGGAATCCATGGGAAGGTCCCCCATGCCCGACGACCCGACGTGTAGCGAGATGACCGTGTCGGTCTCCTCGCACGCCGCCACGATGGGATCCCAATACGACGTGAAGATCGACGGCAGGCCGATGCGGTGGGGTCGCTCGGGCAGGGTCACCGAACGGAAGCCCCGAGCGGCGTTGCGCCGGATCTCGTCGGCGCCGAGTTCGGGGTCGGACAGGATGGTGATGCCACAAGGGATGATCCGGTCGGGGTAGGGCTGCCACCATCCCTCGTACAGCCAGTCGTTCCACGCCCGGGTGACAGCCACGCCCAGCTCGGGGTCGGTCGCACCGGAGAATACCCGGCCACAGAACCCGGTGATCTGCGAGGGGAAGTTGAGCGAGGCCCACACCCCGTTGATGTCCATGTCGCGGATGCGCTCGTGGATGTCCCAACAACCCCGTCGCATGTCCTCGAAGCGGGTGGGCTCGAGGGTGACCGACTCGGGACGACGCCCGGCCACCGCGTTCATCCCCACCTGGGTATAGCGCTGGCCGTCGAACTCCCAGAGTTGGTGGCCGTGCTCGTTTTCGACGATCCGAGGGGCGAGATCGGCAAACCGGTCCGGCAGGCGCCCCTCGAACATGTCCGGCGGCTCGACCAAGTGGTCATCGACCGAAATCACCGTGTACTTGATGACACGCGGTTCGGGATCAGGCAGCAGGCCGGCCCCTGTACTTCCCTCCTGCACCATCTGACTCCTGACCGGCTCACTCGTGACCGACATGATCGTACCGGAGCTGACGTGTGGTCCTGTGGGCGTTCGTCGCCGGCCCAGCCCACCGGCTCGCTCACGAATCCAGATTGATCTCAACCGTCCCCCCGACCCGATGCCCGGGCGGCGAGCACCGGGTCGTCGAAAAAGGTGCGCAATCGAAGCCACGCCGGCGGTAGTCCCCCGTAGACGAGTACACCGTCGCCCAGAGGAATGCGACGCAGGGCGTGCGGGGGCGCCAAGCGACGGCTCGACGGCGACCGGGTGGTGGTCGGGCCTCCCTGGCCGCCGAATGTCGTCGCCGGCAGAAACACCTCCTCATCGCCGATCAAGTGGCTGGCGTGATCGAGGGTCGAGGGATCGGAGATGCCCGAGAGGAAGACCTTGGCCCGGTGATTATTGACCACGGTGGCCGCTCGGGCCCCATAGCGGGCGGTGATCTGGGCCAAGTCGTGCCAAATAGTGACCAGCTGTATCCCGTGACCTGCGGCCGTCGAGGCCAAGGAATCGAGGTCTGAGAGCGGAGCGATGTTGGCCGCCTCGTCGAGCACAACCAACAGCGGCGGGTCGAGGGGGCTCCCGGTGCGGGCAACTGTGTCGTAGACATGTTCGAGCACCTGTCGGAGGACAGCGGTGAATAGTGGGCTCAAGCGACGTTGATCGTGGGCCGGGGCGCAGAGGTAGAGGGTGTTGTGGCCCGACACCAACCGGGCCGGTTCGATGTCGGATGGGTCCGTGCCTTCGAAAACGCTGTCGGGTCCGAACTCGCCGGAGCCTTCGCCGCCAAACGGTTCGAGGATGGTCTCGACGGTCGTGTAGATAGAGCTGCGCTGGCGCTCCTCTTTCCCGAACAGCGCATGAGCGGCGGCGATGGCCTCGGGTATCCCCGCGGCGTACAGGTGGTCGAGCACTTCGGATTCCTCCTGGGTATCCACCCACCTGACAACGTCGACCATCTGCAACCCACCGCTGGCCGCGGCAAAGAGCAGCGGCGCCAGCATTTTGGTGGCCGTGGCATACCAGAAGTCCCCGTCGCCCATGGTGCCGACCGAACTCTTGCCCACGTCGGTCATCGATGCTGCCGCCCGACGGGCTCCGGGCCAGGTCCTTGACATCGGCAGCGGAGACCACCGCACGGCCGGGAGCCCGGTGGACCCGGTTGGATCGAAGCAGGCCACGTCGCCGCGACTGCGCCGGTAGGCCATGGTGTCTCCGACCAGATCGGCCTTGATGCTGGCGGCAATCACCGGTCCCTCCCACCCCAGTATGGCCGGCACCGCGAAACCGCTCGTCTTGCGTGACTGGCTGGGACCGAACACGATCACCGACTGACGCGGCTCGGCCGAAATCACCCGTTTTCCGACCACCCCGAGGACCAGGCGCCCCGGTGGCGCGGCTGGCGACCCTCCCGTTCCCTTGACCATCAACGATCGGAGATCGGCCGGTCGGGCCCACCGGGCGGCACCGAGCCCCCGATCTCCAAGCCGGCCGCGCTGGACAAGCCGGCCGAGCCTCGATTCCCTCCCCTCGCCCGGCCGGATTTGTGGCCGGATCTTTCGACGCCTCAACGCCGGCATCCGGCGCTCGGGGGGGCGTGTCGAGCGCCGGACGCCGATCCGAGTGCCACCGGTGGCACGAGATCCACGGTTTGCATCTGGTCGATCCCGACCGACCAGACCGGCCACCGCGAATGCCGCCACACCGATCACTGTGTCTGCGAGGGTGGTCATACTCACGCCATCACCGGCCGTCTGGTTCGCCGACCGGTCCCTCTGAAGGCGGGTCTGGCTCGCCGATCATGGCTGCGTCGGTATCGATCAACACCCGCTCGCTCGGTGCCAACCGGTGCTCGACCAGAAATGACCTTCGGCCCACCTTCCAGAGCGCCATGCCACGACGGAGTTGGGTGACAAGGGCTGCCTCCGTTGCGGTAAGGCCCAACAACTCGCCTGTCCGCTCTACTTCGCCGGGAGACTGGGCATAGATCACCCGGGTCTCAGAATCCGCCAACAACCCCTCTGCCAATCCCACCTGCTCGGAATCACTGGCTCCCACTGCCCGCAGGTCCGACATCCGGTGGAGTACCGCCATGTTGGCGATGCCCAATGCCCGCGAGAGTTTCCACGATGCCTGCAGCCACCGGGCGACCCCGAGGTTGGAGAGCATTCATCTCTGAAGGAGTGCAGTTTGTCAAGGGGGTGCCGAAGGCTCCGTTGGCAGTTTCTGGTGCGTAGATGGAGGTGGAGACCCGATCGACGGGCGCGCCAAAGTGGGTCCTCGGGGAACCGAGAAACGAGGAGGGCGGTCAGGGCCGGCCGCAGGCCGCCCGCAGGGGAAGCCTTGAGGGCCCGGTCAGTTGTTCTTCACATCATGGAAGGCGAAGCCCGCCAGGGCTTCGTGGTCGTCCCCTGTGCTGCCGGGTCGGGGACGCGTTGCGGTCCATCTCCAGAGCCAGCAAGTGCTGGCGGGCAACCCGAAGTCCCGGGTGCCGTTCATCTCTTCGTCCGAACTGCGACATGGAGTGGTTCGGCCGCAACCTGGTGGGCTCAATCAGTTAATCGGTCTCGCCGCAGAGCGGGGACCATGAATGCTAACGAGCTCGCACCGGGCTGCGTCCGTTCCGGGTCTCACCCCGCCTTGGCCAGGCAACGGATCTCGCCGTCACGCAGGCCGTAGTAGACGAGGATGAGAAGCTTGCGGGCGGCCGCCACTCGTCCGATCTGGGCGCCGCGGCGTTCGCCCACCTGTTGGTGATGGGCCCGGATGGGAGTGTCGCCCCGCTGGCGGGAAACCGCCTCGACGGCGGCCCACCGCACCAGGCGTGAGCCCTGCTTGGTGATGTGTCCACGACGGACCTTCTTGTCGGACTCGTGGTGGGTGGGGGTGAGCCCGGCCCAACTGGTGAGGTGCCGTGCGGACGTGAACCTCGAGACGTCGCCGATCTCGGCCACGAAGACCGCGGCCAGCACCGGGCCGACCCCAGGGATGGCCTGGACGGCGTGGTAGCCGAGGTCGCCGGCGAAGAACGGGGCGGTCTCTTTCTCCAATATGGCGATCTCGCGGTCGCACAGCTTGATCAAATCACGCAGGCTCTCCACCCGGATGCGGTAGGCCCTCCCCAGCTTCACCTCATCGAGCAGGCGCTGCCCCCCGACCCCGAACAGATCGGTCATCGGCACCACCACGCCCTCTTTGGCCAGCACGGCATGGACCTGGGCCTTCAGGTTCGAGCGCAGGTGGACGAGCTTGGCCCGGTAGCGGATGAGCTCACGCAGCTCCCGCAGTGCCGGTGGTGCCACCCAGCCCTCGGCCAGGCGTCCCATGCGGAAGAGGTCGACGAGGTCGGTGGCGTCCCGCTCGTCGTTCTTCACCCGGCGGTTGCCCCAGTTGTTGCCGAGCGGGTGGGCGAGGTGCACGTTGCCACCGCACTCTTGGATCACGTCGGCCGCCCAATACCACCCATACGTCGCTTCCACGATCACCTCGGGGTGCTCGCCGGCTTTGGCCAGCTCGGCCGCCAGGGTCACCGGGTCGTTGTCGATTCGAACCGTGTCGAGGGTCTCTCCTGACTCGGTGCGCCGCACGATCACGCTGCGCCGCCGGTGCAGGTCGATGCCGACGTACTGTTGTACTTGTTCCACGGGAGTCTCCTTCTGTCGTTTCCGGGTTGGTTTCGCAACCCCAAGT
>JGI20191J14862_1000337_pt1 | contig 16291 bp, 13 predicted proteins | sample NGESurdeep092012_7_FD_14862 | JGI IMG/M metagenome (IMG submission 14862)
CGTTAAGATTCGGTTGGGTGGGGTCGGTTCCGCCGATAAATCAGGCCATTTCAAGTCGTGCGACGGCGGCCAAAATCCCTTCGACCACCTTGCGGTCATCCGCGCTCAAGGCGGCCTGCGGCGGCACCGGATCGCCAACCGCGTAGCCTTGGATCTGCAAGCCTGCCTTGATGCAGGCGGCGAGATTGAAGCGCGCGAAAGCTTCGTTGATGCGCCAGAGATCGCGCTGCAGCCTCAATGCCTCCGGCCATTTGGCGGCGCGGCACAGCTCGTAGAGCCGCACGCTCTGGTGCGGCACGATGCAGGCCGGGCCCGCCATCCAGCCGATGCCGCCGATCAGCATCACCGCCGCCGGAATGTGCGCCGACGCCGAGAACACTTTCATCGACGGGCAGCGGTTCATGATCGACAACAGCCGCCCGGTATTGGTCGAGGCATCCTTGATGTAGCGGATGCGCGGATGTTCGCTCAGCCGCGCGATCACGTCGAGCGTCAGGTCGCTGCGCTGGAATTGCGGATTGGTGTAGAGCACGACCGGAATGTCGACCGCATCGGCGATGGCGCGAAAGTAGGCTTCGATCTGTGCGTCCTTGAGCGGGAAATAGGCTTCCAGAATGGCCAGGATGCCGTCGGCGCCGAGCTTCTGGTAAAGCTTCGCCTGCTCAACCGCGTCGGCGGTGGATNTGGATGCGACGCCCGCGACNACCGGCACGCGTTTATCGGCTGCCTCGATGGTCGCCTGCACCACTGTCTGGCGCTGCTCACGTGTGAGGTAGGCGAACTCGCCGGTGGAGCCGAGCGGGGTCAGCCCGTGCACGCCGGCCTTGATGAGGTCGGATGCCAGCCGGCCCAGCACGTCGGTGACAATGCGGCCGGATGAGTCGATTGGCGAGACCAGATAGGGAAAGACGCCGTGGAATTCTGTCATGCAATATTCGTAGCACGCGTTGTTTAAAACACCCACAGCGCCTCAGGCGGGAATTCGACGAAGTGCTCGCCTGGCTTGAGCGGCGCCGAGGCATAAGCGCGCACGGTGAGATGCTCGCGCGCGAACACCAACTCCCAGCGCTCGCCGAGATACATCGGCGCCTTGAGCTCCATCTTCAGCCGGTTGGGGCCCGGGCTCGCCGCGCAGCGCACGCGCTCGAGCCGGATGATGCCGACGGCCTTAGCCCCGACGGCGGCTTTCGTGCGCGCCATGCCGGTGATGCGCTCGCCGAACACCTGCAGGGTCGCGCGCCCCCCGGAATTCTCCAGCAGCGGGCCGTCGAGCCGGTTGTTGCTGCCCATGAATTCCGCCGCGAACAGCGTCGCCGGGTCGTTGTAGAGCTCGGTCGGCGGACCTTCCTGCGCGATGGTGCCGGCATCGAGCAGCACGATGCGGTCGGCGATCGCCATCGCCTCCACCTGGTCATGGGTGACATGCACCGCCGATAAGCCGAGCGTCACGATCAGCGTGCGCAGCCAGGCGCGCGCTTCCTCGCGCAGCTTGGCGTCGAGATTGGACAACGGCTCGTCCAGCAGGATCACCGGCGGCTCGTAGACCAGCGCGCGCGCGATGGCGACGCGCTGCTGTTGCCCGCCGGAAAGCTGATGCGGGTAGCGNNNGGCGAGATCGCCAAGGCCGATCTGCCCGAGCGTCTTCTCGACGCGCGNTTTGATTTCGGCNGCNGGCGTGCCGCGCANTTTCAGGCCATAGGCCACGTTNTCGAACACGGTGCGGTGCGGCCACAGNGCGTAGGACTGGAANACNAGCCCGAGCCCGCGCTTNTCGGCCGGCAGTTCGATGTTGCGCGTGGCATCGTAGAACACGTTGCTGCCGATCGCGATCGAGCCGCCATGCGGCCGCTCAAGCCCNGCGATCGCGCGCAACAGCGTGGTCTTGCCGCTTCCCGAAGGCCCGAGCAGCGCCACCACTTGGCCGGGCACAACGGTCAGCGAGGCAGCTTTGAGAATCTCATTGTCGCCGAGACGCAGACTGAGATNCTTCACCACCAGATCAGCCATGCAGGCGCACTCCGAGCCGGACNGCGACGGCAAGGCCGACGCCGATCATCACCACATTGACGACGGAAAGGGCGGACACCAGATCGATCGCGCCGGTNCCCCACAGCGACACCAGCAGCGAGCCGATCACCTCGGTGCCGGGCCCGAGCAGATAGATGCCGGTNGAATATTCGCGCACGAAGATCAGGAANATCAGAAGCCAGCTCGCCAGCATGCCGTATTTGATCAGCGGTATGGTGACATCGCGCTTGACGCGCAGATCGCTGGCGCCGGATACGCGCGCGGCTTCCTCCAGCTCGGGTGCGACTTGCAGCAGCGTGCCGGAGACGAGCCGCATGCCGTAGGCGAGCCAGACGATGGAGTAGGCGAGCCAGATCGAGAACATGGTCGATCGCAGCGGCGACAGCGGCGGGAAGAACAAGAACACCCATAACAGCGCGAGACCGGCGACCAGGCCGGGCATGGCGCGCGGCACCATCACCATGTAATCGACCAGCCGCGTCCAGCCTGAGTTCCAGCGATGCACCGCGAGCGCAATCGCAGTGTAGCAAGCCACCGACACGGCGCCGCCGATCACGCCGATGCCGAGCGTATTGAGAATGCCGCGCACCACGTTGGGATAATCGACGAGCTCGCGATAATGGTCGAGCGTGAGCACTTCCGACAGTTTGACGCCTTCGCCCCAGGTGACCACGAACGAGCGCAGCGTGATGCCGAACAGCGGCACAACGACCGTCACGAACAACCAGAATACGATGGCGGCAAAGGCCGCCCAGCGCCAGGAGCCGAGCCGCAAGGCTTGCGTCTTCAGGCCCTTGCCGCGCACCGAAACATAGCGCTGCGCCTGGCGCAGCAATAACCGTTGCATGAACACCAGCGGCGCGGTGATCGCGATGATCGCCACCACCACCACCGCCATGAGCTGGTAGGACGGTACGCCCAGCTTGTTGGTGAGCTTGAACAGATAGGTCGAGAGCACCAGTACGTCCTGCGGATCGCCCAGCACCAGCGGCAGGCCGAACAATTCGAAGCCGAGGAAGAACACCAGCACGCCGGCGAACAGGATCGCCGGCAGGATCATCGGCAGACTGACATTGAACGCGACTTGCAACGGATTGGCGCCAGAGACGCGCGCGGCTTCCTCCAGGTCGGTGCTCAAGCCCCGCAAGGCCGCCGCGCTGTAGAGATAGACGTGCGGCACGTGGGTGAGCCCGGCGATCACGATCAGCGAGAACAGCGAATACAGGTTCCACGGCACGAAGCCGAGCACGTCCTTGGCGAGCGTGGAAAATATCCCGACCGGACCGACCGCCACCACGTAACCGAAGGCGATCACCACCGCCGAAACGAAGATCGGGATCAGGATCAGCGGCTCGAGATAGCGCCGGCCCGGCACGTCGGTGCGCACCATCAGGAAGGCGAGCATGGCGCCGAGCGGCACCGCGATCGCCGCCATGCCGCCGGCGATCACGACGGTGGTCCAGAACGCCTGCCAGAAATCCTCCTCCGCGAAGACGAAGGCATAGGCGAACAGGCTCAAGCGCGCCGAATGGTCGAAAAACGGCGCGGTGAGGAAGCTCTGGTAGACGACCAGCGACAGCGGCGCCACCACAGCAAGCGTGGTGATGCCGAGCACGACGAAGCGGTACACGACAATGGGCATGGCCGCCCTCTCTACGCCGTGCCTAGCGCATGATCCCGAAAACTGGGAACCGGTTTTCGGAAAAGATCATGTGCGATATAAAAGCCGGGCAGGGCGAAGCGCTTACTGTCCCTTTTTCGCCGCCTGCCACTTGGAGAGAAAGGCGAGCCGCTTGGTCTGGTCCAGATTTTCGAGCAGCTCCGGCCCGATCGGAACCGGCCGCGCCTTGTCGTCAATCAGCTGGGTGACGCGCTTGAGCGTGGCTTCACCTTCGACGTCCGAGCGCAGCGAATAGAGATCGGCCTTGTTGGCGACGATCTCCTGCCCGCGCCTCGACAGCAGGTAGTCGAGGAACAGCTTGCCGGCGTTCGGGTTCTTTGCCTGCTTGGAGATGAAGGCCACGCGCGAGGTCACCATGGTGTAGTCCGTCGGCAGCACGATGCCGAGATTGGGGTCCTTCTTCGAGCGGCCGAGCGCGTAGGAGCCGAAAATGCCGTAGGCGATCAGGTGCTCGCCGGAGGTGACGCGCTCCATCATGGCGCCGGCGCTGGTGTAGAGTTTGGCCTGCACCTTGCCGAAGGCCTTGAACAGGTCCCAGGCGGCCGGGAAGTTCTTCACATCCTCGTTGCAGAACAGAAAGCCGACGCCCGAGCGCTCGGGATCGTAGGCGGTGATCTTGCCCTTGTAGAAATCGGGCTTGGCGTTGAGCAGCTTCAACAGATCGCTGTGGTCCTTTGGCACGTCGGCTTCCGGCACCAAACGCTTGTTGTAGACGAAGGCGATCGGCTCATAGGTCGTGCCATAGGCGGCGTCTTTCCACACCGCCCATTTCGGCAGCGCCGCGATTTCCGGTGAGGCATAAGTCAGGGCCTGGCCGTCGGCGACCAGCTTCACCTGCAGATCCATGGCCGACGACCAAATCACATCGCCGGTGCCGTTGTTGGCGGCGGCTTCGGCGATGAACCGGTTGTACAGCTCGGTGGAATTGAGATCGGAATACTCGACCTTGATGCCCGGATAGAGCGCCTCGAAATCCTTGATCAGCGGATTGGCGGCCACCGCGTCGGTGGTCGAATAGATCACCACTTTGCCTTCCTTCTTGGCGGCATCGACCAGCTTGCTGTAGTCGGCCGGATAGCCTTGCGGGGCTTGCGCCTGGGCTGGGAATTGGGCGGCACCGATGGTGATGAGTGCGGCTGCGAGAGCCGCGGGCATGATTTTCAACATTGTTTTGTTTCCTCCTGCGCCGGCCCCCGACGGCAATTGAAGGGCGGATGCTAGCCCAGGCAGCGTCTGGTCGCTAGGGGAGCGGTTCGTCGGAGCAAAAGGCCCCGCCGCTTGCGGGCGGCGGGGCTGTTTGCGTCACTTGGCGCCGATCGTCAGTGCGCCAGCGGATCGGGCCGCAGCTGGATGTGCACGGCGCGCGGCTTGCTGCCCTTGCCGGTCTCCATCAGCCATGGCGTGCGGTCGCCGTTGGTGCTCCACAGCCCGCGGCCCTTCCAGCCGGCGTTCGGATCGTCGATGCGCCCGTCGAAGCCCTTGGCGTAGAAGCCGATCGGGTACGGGATGCGGATCGTGACCATCTTGCCGTCCTTCAGCGCAACGAAGCCGTCATTGAGATTGGCGGTGGACATCGGGATGTTCTCGCCTAGCCCGAACGTGTTGTGCTGGTCGACCCAGGTGTAATAGCTCGACTCGGCACTGTTCTCGCCCAGCCCTTCGAAGCCGGGGCCCGGGTACTGGTAGAACGACCAGCCCTCCGGACAATGGTTGCCGGTCGCATTCGGCCCGTTGAGCGGACCCTTGCACTTGCGCCGGTCGAAGCTGCCGAGATGGCCGCTCGACAGCGAAGCCCAGACGACGCCGTTCTTGTCGATGTCGCCGCCGCGGATGCCGAAACCGGGCGCGGGCACGTTATAGACTTCCGACAGCCCCGTTGCGGGATCAAAGCGCAGGAATCCCGGCGGGCCGCCGAAGACGCCGACGGTGTACCAGACCGAGCCGTCGATCGGATGCGGCATGACCGCGTAGGGTCCCGAACCTGGCACGATCCGCTTGTCCTTGGCCGGATCGATCGGCTCGTTGGGCTCGACGTAGTCGTCGCGCTTGCCGTTGCCGTTGGTGTCGAGGATGAACGGCGACCAGCCCTGCGACTTCGCCGCGTCGCCGGTTTCGTCGAACATCTTGGTGTTGACCCAGCCGGCGACGGGGCCGGTGCCACTGAGCCACAGCGTGTCGTTGGCGTCATAGCCGAGCTGCGGGTGATGGGTGCCGAAGCAGGTGTCGACGAAGGTGTACTTCATGGTCTTGGGATCGAGCATCGCCACCTGCCGCGGAGACTTGTCGAGCGGGAACACCTTGGCTGACGGATGATCCGAGCCCTTCTTGCAGAAGGCCGGGTTATCCATGCCGCGCACGGTCGCCGCCATCCACACACGGCCCTTCTTGTCGAACATGGCGTTGTGGTTGTTGGCTCTGGTGTCCCAAACCTTCTCGTCGCTCCAGTAGGCCGAAGCCTGTAATGGTTTGATGCTGGCGGCATGTCCGGGCCCGAGCGATTCCGGCATGGCCGGATCGCGGACGGGCATCTTGAAGGTCGTGACCTTGTTGGTCTTGGGATCGAGAATCGGCATCATGTCCGTGCTGTATTCGGGCGAACCATAGAGTGGCCCGTAGGCATTGACGGTCGGATTGCGCCGATCCGAGGCGATCAGGTCATGCAGATATTGTTTTTCGGTGTGCCACTCCCACGAGGTGACGACGATGTTGCGCTCGACGCCGTGCGGCCGCGGCGGTTTGGCCTTGGGCAGTTCACCCTTGGCGATGCGGTCGGTCCACTCCCCAAGATATTTGAACGGCGCGCCGCCGAAATTCCCGGCGAGCTGGTTGGCCATCTGCTCGCCCGACTGGCCCGACTGAATGCGCCGTATCCACGCATCTTCGCCCGAATTGAACGTACCGAAGGCCGCCGGGATCGTGCGGGTGGCTTCCTGGCCGAGCTGGTGACAGCCGATGCAGCCGATGTTTTTCATCTGCTTGAGCCAGTCGCTCTGCGTGAGTTTTTCCGGAATGTTGCTCTTGCCGCCGAACTCGCTCGCCGGCGGAATCTTCATCATCGCGTACCAGTAGATCGCCGGATAGTATTTCGCCGCGGCGGCTTCGTTCGGCGCGATCACGGCCGCAAGGTTGAGCAGCTTGCCGGGCTCGCTATCGANCTTTGGCGAGTCGACGAGACCGTAGCCGCGCACCCAAACTTTGTACTTAGCCTTCGGCAGATCGGGGATGAGATAACGTCCCTGATCGTCGGTCACCACCATCCGCGCGAACTTGGTCGGCAGGTCTGTGGTTTCCGCAATCACCCACACGCCGGCTTCCGGTCCCTTCGAGCTGGTCACGACGCCGCCAATGTCGGTGGCGCTGACGTTCATAGTCTGCTGGGCGTATAGGCCGGTGGGAAATGTAATCGCCAGCAGCATGAAGCCGGCAATCGTCATCAAGCGCCGAAGCGCTTTGGTAACAAGCAACATGGGTCGCCTCCCTGGCATGGCTCCGGCTCCGACGGCCGACTTTTTAATTGGCGCAAGTCTAGCAAAGCAGTTGGGCAGCGTCCCGTCGATTTTGCGCTAACCGCTGAAGCCACCGCCCTCGAGGAAGGCTTGTTCTTCAAGTGTGGTGGCGCGCCCGAGCGCCGCGTTGCGATGCGGGAAACGGTCGAAGCGGCGGATGATGTCGGCGTGCAGTTCCGCCCATTTCAGGCCGTCGGCGTCGCCGATCGCCTTATAAAACGCGACGGCGCGCTCCTGATCGGCGATATTTTCCGAATGCTCGAACGGAAGATAGAAGAAGCCGCGCATCGAGCTCGGTGCCTGGCTGTCGAAACCGCGCACGAGCGCGCCCGCCGCGATGGCGCGCGCCAGCGGATCGGTGGCGAAGGCGCGTGCCTCACCGCGGAACATGTTTCGCGGGAACTGGTCGAGCAGGATGAGGAGGGCGAGCGCGCCTTCCGCGGTCTTTTCCCAATCGGTCAGCTTGCCGGTCGCGGCGGCCTCGTGGAGGCTGAGGAAACGCAGGCGAATTTCGTCGTCGAAGGCGGCGTCCTTCTTGAACCAGCACTCCGGCCCGGCCTTGNGCCAGAACGAGACTACCTCGGCTGGCGTCGGCTGGACTGGCTGGCCGGTCATGCGCCGTCCCGCAGCGCGCGGCGCAANATCTTGCCCACATTGGTCTTCGGCAGNTCGTCGCGGAATTCGATATGTTTNGGCATCTTNTAGCTCGCGAGCTTGCCGATCATGTACCCGCGCAGGTCCTCCTCGCTCAGGCCCGGCGCTTTNTTCACCGCGAACAGCTTGACCGCCTCGCCGGAATGGGCNTCCGGCACGCCGATGGCGGCGCATTCCATCACGCCGCCTTGCAGCATCGCCACGTCTTCGACTTCCGCCGGAAACACTTTGAAGCCGGACACCGAGATCATGTCCTTCTTGCGGTCGACGATCTTGACGCGGCCTTGGCTATCCATCACGCCGATGTCGCCGGTACGGAAGAAACCGTCGCTGGTCATCACCAGCGCGGTTTCATCGGGCCGCCGCCAGTAACCCGGCATCACCTGCGGCCCGCGCGCGCAAATCTCGCCGCGTTCGCCATTCGCAACCACGTTGTTGTCGTCGTCGCGGATCGAGATGTCGGTCGANGGCAGCGGCAATCCGATCGTGCCGGTCCATTCGGTGATGTCGCCGCGATTGCAGGTGAGCACCGGCGACGTCTCCGACAGGCCGTAGCCCTCGATGATCGGGCGGCCGGTGGCCTTGAACCAGGCATCGGCGACCGCCTGTTGCACCGCCATGCCGCCGCCGATCGCGCTCTTGAGCATGCTCCAGTCGATCTTGCCGAAGTCCGGGTGATGGAGCAGCGCGTTGTACAGCGTGTTCACGGCCGGAAAGGAATTCACGCGATATTTCGAAAGCTCTTTGATCAGGCCGGAGATATCGCGCGGGTTCGGCACCAACAGGCAAAGCCCGCCGCTGCGCATGCCGAACAGGAAGCACGCGGTGAGCGCGAAGATGTGGTAGAGCGGCAGCGCGGTGACGATGATCAGACGCTCGATCGGCGGCGGCAGCGCCATGATCGGCACGTTCCAGGCTTCCACCTGCAGCATGTTGGCGACCAGATTGCGGTGAAGCAATATCGCGCCCTTGGACACGCCGGTGGTGCCGCCGGTATATTGCAGGAAGGCGATGTCGTCGGGCCCGATCTCGGGCCGCGCAAATGTCAGCTTGCGGCCCAGGCCAAGCGCATCATTGAACGTGGTTGCGTTCGGCAGCGCATAGGCCGGCACCATCTTCTTGACGCGCCGCACTACCAGATTGACCAACGCGCCTTTCAAGATGCCGAGCATGTCGCCCATGTTGGCGACCACCACATGCTTTACCGCGCTGCCCGGCAGCGCCTCTTGCAAAACGTGAGCGAAATTCTCCAGCACGATGATGGCTTCGGCGCCGGAATCGTTGAGCTGGAATTCCAGCTCGCGCGGCTTGTAGAGCGGATTGACATTCACCACCGTGAAGCCGGCGCGCAGGATGGCGGCAATGGCCACCGGATATTGCAGGACATTCGGCATCATGATGGCGACGCGGGCGCCGCGCTGGAGGCCCTTGCTCTGCAGCCAGGCGGCGAAGGCGCGCGAGGCTTCGTCGATCTCGCCATAGGTCAAGGGCTTGCCCATGCAGACGAATGCTGGCCTGCCGCGATGGACCTGGAAGCTTTCCTCGAACATCGCGATCAGCGAGGGATATTTCGACGCGTCGATTTCGGCGGCGACGCCCAGCGGATAATGCTGCAGCCAGGGCCGTTCCATGATGTTTCCCCCATGCCGCCGAGTTCAATCCGGCACGACCGGCGGACGGGGGTCAGCATCAATCGAGTCGGAGTGCCGCGCAAGGGCGCATGATCCCGAAAAGTGGGAACCGGTTTTCGGACAAGATCATGCGCAATAAAAAATGTGAGGTAGGCAAAATCGCATGTTTTAGCGATCAGGCCCGCCGAACGGGACCAGGGGATTGTCGGTCAAGGCCGCGCGATCCGGGCGGTCCGGCGCGGCGGTGCCGATAAAGGCCTCGAACAGTTCGCGCACGGTGCGCTCGGGCAAGTCACGGGTGATGAACACCAGCCGGGTGCGGTGGTCGTCGTCCGGCCAGCGCTCCAGCCGCGCAGTCGGGTGGAAGACATGCTGTACGCCGTGCACCACCACCGGCGTCTCTGGCATCTCGGCGAGCTTCACGATGCCCTTGATGCGCAGCAGCTTCGTGCCATGGGTCGCGCGCAGGAGATCAAGGAACATTTCCAGCGTGCCGGCCGGGATTGCGACGTCGCTGGTGAGCACGAAGGCGCCGATATGCGCGTCGTGCCGGTTGCGATCGAGATGCTGGTGCTCGTGATCGCCATGATGCTGATGGTCATGATCATGATGCGCCTGCGCATCGGCATAGGCTTCGGCGGCGAGCCATTTCTTCACGTCCGGAATCTTCCGGTCCGGATCGTAGAGACCGCAGCCTAATAGCTGGTCCGCGGTCGCCTCGCCCTTGGCGGCATCGAGGATGGGGGCGGCCGGATTGAGCGCGCGCAGGCGCGCAACGATGCGTTCGCGTTGGCGATCGTCCGCCAGATCGGTCTTGGTCAAGACGATGCGATCGGCGACCGCCGCCTGCTTCACCGCTTCCGCGTGTTCATCGAGTGTGGCCTCGCCATTCACCGCATCGACGACCGTCACCACGCCGTCGAGCCGGTAACGCAGCACGAGATAGGGATGCGCCATGGCGGTGTGCAGCACCGGCGCCGGATCGGCGAGACCGGTGGTTTCCAACAGCACGCGGCGGAACTTGCAGCGCCGGTTGTCGAGATCGCGCAACAGCGTTTCCAGCGCATCGACCAGATCGCCGCGCATGGTGCAGCACAGGCAGCCGCTTTGCAGCAGCACCATGTTGTCGCCGACATATTCCACCAGCAGGTGGTCGAGCGAAATTTCGCCGAATTCGTTGATGATGACGGCGGTGTCGGCGAGCGCCGGATCCCTGAGCAGCCGGTTGAGCAAGGTGGTTTTGCCGGCGCCGAGAAAGCCGGTCAGCACGGTCAGCGGGATTGGCGTCGGCGGCTGGCGCCGAGCGGCGCTTGGCCCGGCGTCGCTCATTGACCGGCCGAGCTGACTTTCGGCTTCGCGGATCTAGCCGGCTTGGCGGTCTTAGCCGGTTTTTCAGTTGCTGCTGATTTGGCGGCGACCTTCTTTTTCTTCTTCTTCGGCGGGGCGCTTGCGGTCTGCTCGGCCTTGTCGGGATTGTCTGCCGGCCCGGTGAATACCACGATCGGCGGCGTGGTCTCGACCGGCGGCCCCAGTACGAACTTGCCGTTCGCCGGCTTCAGGCTCGACAGCATGAAGGCCTGTCCGGAATCGGATTCGCCGCTCGCGGCGGAGATGGTTGTCGTCTCTTCTTCTTCGTCGTTGTCCTCGGATGGCGGTTTGCGCCGGTGACCGCCGCACATTTCCTCGCGCAGGTTGGGCGGCTGCGCATCGATCGGCGCCAGCGCGTCGACGGTGCCGAGCGAGGGCGTGAGCCAGGACAGGCCGCCGCTGTTGAAGCCGCGCTCAAGCAGTTGCGCGGCCTTCTGCGCGCGCACCGCGCCGGAATAGGAGCCGAGTACGATCGCGATCAGCCGCCGGCCGTTGCGCGTGGCGGACGCCACCACGTTAAATCCGGAGGCACAGATGAAGCCGGTCTTCATGCCGTCGGCGCCGGGATAGCGATCGATCAGCGAATTGTAATTGTGCAGCACGCGATTGCCGTAGCGGATCGCGGAGATGTGCCAGTAGGAATCGCTTTCCGGGAACTCGCGGATTAGCGCGCGCGCTAGAATACCGAGATCGCGTGCCGAGGTGACGTGATTTTCCGCCGGCAGCCCGTTCGGATTGACGAAATTGCTTTGCGACATGCCAAGCCGGCGGGCATTGGCGTTCATCATGTCGGCGAAGCCCTCGATCGAGCCGCCGATGCCCTCGGCAATAGTCACCGCGATATCGTTCGCGGATTTGACCATCAGCATCTTCAGCGCGTTGTCGATGGTGACGCGGGTGCCGAGCTTGAAGCCCATCTTGGTCGGCTGCTGCGCCACCGCATTGCGCGACATCGTCAGCAGCGTGTCGAACGAGGCGCGGCCTTCCTTGATCGCGCGCAGCGTGGTGTAGGCGGTCATCAATTTGGTGACCGAGGCCGGATACCAGGGATAGGTGGCGTTCTCGGCATGCAACACCTTGCCGGTGGATGCCTCGATCAATAATTGCGCTTCCGCCTGGGCGCGGGTCGCCGCGGCCATCGACAGCAGCGAAGCCGCGGCGAGACCGAGGAGCAGGGCGCGTGGGCTCGAACAAATGGTCACAGTTCGCGGTCCGGTCAGGTTGCTCAGGCTTCGGAAACGGCTAGGTTCCATAGGCGATGGCGCTAGGCTATCTAAGCTTTGGAGGGGAGGCAAAGCTGCCCCGCCGCCAGCTCATCTTATGGTGACTTACTGCTCATCGCCGAGTAATGCGACCAAAGTTCGGCAAAGGAGACTTCGATGACCGCCTGCATCGTCGGTTGGGCCCATACCCCCTTCGGTAAGCTTAATGGCGAGACCGTCGAAAGCCTGATTGTGCGCGTCGCCGGCGAGGCGCTGGCCGATGCCGGGATTTCGCCCAAGGACGTGGACGAGATCGTGCTCGGCCACTTCAACGCCGGTTTTTCCGCGCAGGATTTTACCGCTTCGCTGGTGATGCAGGCCTCGCCCGATCTGCGCTTCAAGCGCGCGACACGGGTCGAGAACGCCTGCGCGACCGGTTCCGCGGCCGTGCATCAGGGGATCAAGGCGATCGAGGCGCGCTCGGCGCGCATCGTGCTGGCGGTCGGCGTCGAGCAGATGACGACGACGCCGGGACCGGAGATCGGTCGGAACCTGCTGAAGGCGTCCTATGTGCGCGAGGAGGCCGAAATCGACGGCGGCTTCGCCGGCATCTTCGGGAAGATCGCCGGACTCTATTTCCAGAAATGGGGCGACCAGTCCGACGCGCTGGCCATGATTGCGGCCAAAAATCACAAGAACGGCGTCGGCAATCCTTATGCGCAGATGCGCAAGGACTTAGGGTTCGACTTCTGCCGCACCGAGAGCGAGAAGAATCCGTTCGTCGCCGGTCCGCTCAAGCGTACCGATTGTTCGCTGGTGTCCGATGGCGCTGCCGCGGTCGTGCTTGCCGACGTGGAGACCGCGCTCAAACTCGGCAAGGCGGTCGCCTTCCGCGCCGCCGAGCACGTGCAGGACTTCCTGCCGATGTCGAAGCGCGACATCCTCAAATTCGAAGGCTGCGCGCACGCCTGGCAGCGCGCGCTGGCCACGTCCGGGCTTGCGCTTGGCGATCTGTCGTTCGTGGAGACGCATGACTGCTTTACCGTCGCCGAGTTGATCGAATACGAGGCGATGGGACTGACTCCGGAAGGGCAGGGCGCGCGCGCCATCCTGGAAGGCTGGACGCAAAAGGACGGCAAATTGCCGGTCAATCCCTCCGGCGGCTTGAAGGCCAAAGGCCATCCGATCGGCGCCACCGGCGTCTCCATGCATGCACTAACCGCAATGCAGCTCACCGGAAGCGCCGGGGATCTGCAGGTGAAGAACGCCCGCCTCGGAGGCATTTTCAATATGGGCGGAACTGCGGTGGCGAATTACGTGAGCATTCTCGAACGCATCAAGTAGCGCCGGTCGATAACTGCGCCGCCGATGGCGATAGGTTGGCAAGCAACAATCGCCTAAATACCACAAAAATTGATCGGCAGGCGGGACGTGTTACAGTTCCGCGGTGTTACCTAAAGTTGTTGGTACACATACGACTTCTTTGTCGTGGGCATTGGGGATGAAGAGAGGGGCATGACCAATATTCCGACCGATCTCCTGCGTACGCTCGTCGCGGTCGTCGATTTTCGCAGCTTTACTAAGGCCGCCGCCTCGCTCGGGGTGACCCAGCCGGCGGTGAGCGCTCAAATCAAGCGGCTGCAATTCCTACTCGGCGGCGACTTGTTCGACCGCAGCACTCAGGGCGTCAGTCTGACGCCGCAGGGGGAAATGGTGGTCAGCTACGACCGCCGCCTGCTGTCGATCAACGATCAGATCGTGCATCTCGGCGACGCCGGCCCGCGGCCGGAACTGGTGATCCGGGTCGGCACCCCGAGCGATTTCATCGCTTCGTTGCTGCCGGGCATCCTGGCGCGGTTCCGCGAGCGCTGGCCGGATGTGCGTTTTATCGTACGCACCGACTGTTTCGATTCGCTGGTACGCGAACTACGCAGCGGCGAACTCGATATTTTCGTCGGCCTGTCGATGACTCCGCCGGCCGATGCGCGCCATAGCTGGGCGGAAGAAGTGGTCTGGGTGCGCGGCGTCGCCACCCGGCTCGATCTCGATCGGCCGGTGCCGCTGGTCTCCCATGGCGAGGCGAGCGTCTATCATCGGCTTGCGGTGACGGCACTGAAGTCGGCCGGGCTGGAGTGGGAAGACGTTTTCACCGGTCCGAGCATGACCAGCCTCAATGGTGCGGTCGCGGCCGGGCTCGGCGTCATGGCGATAACCCGCCGGCGGGCGAACGATTTCGGATTGAACGTCTGGGATGATGCCCCGCTGCCGAAACTGCCCGATCTCTATAGCGGGGTCTATATCCGCGAGGGCGGCGCCCGCGCCGCCTATGAGCATCTGGCCGACGAAATCGGCGTGGCCATCAATGCATCGCGCCCGGGGGCACGGAAAATAGCCGCCATCGCGGACAAGCCATTGAAGACGAACTCCGCGGCGTAAAGTATTCGAGTCTGACCGCTTCGGATTAAATCAGAAGCAACCCTCACATTTTGCTTGCGCATGATGTCGAGCTTGCTATCGCGAGCCTGCCGCCCGCGCCGCCATAGCTGTGGCTCACGCCATTCAGGGCGACGAAGTCGGACATCGCGCCGCCGCTAGTTGACTTTGCGGTCGGCGGCGGGCGGCAAATACGAAGCGTCGAAAATTTCTTCCGGCTTTGGCTTGTCGGCCTTGAACTTGTAGGTCAGGCCGATCTGGTCGATGGCGCCCGCAAAGCGCGCCGTATCGATGCCGCCATAGCCGTTCGCCTTCACCTCCGCGGTAACGATATTGTCGCGGATCGCCATGTTCAGCCGCTCGAGCTCGACGTCCTTCTTGGCCACGTCGTTGCGCTTGAGCACGGAGTCGACCGCGGTCGCCGGCGACTTCACCGTCTCCTTCAGCCCCTTCATGAAAGCGCGCAGGAAGCCCTTCACCGCGTCGGGATGCTCAGCGGCGAATTTCGGGTTCACGATGATCGCGTTGCCGTAGAGGTTGACGCCGTAGTCGGCCATCAGCAGCACGACGATGTCGTCGACCGGAACGCCCTTGTCCTTGAGATTGATGAACGAGGAGAACGAGAAGCCGGTGATGGCGTCGACCTGGCCGGCGGCCAGCATCGGCTCGCGCACCGGGAAGCTGACATTCTCGATCGTCACCTTGGAGGCATCGATGCCATTGGCTTGCACAAAGATTGGCCACTGCGCGTAAGCGCCATCGGCCGCCGGCGCGCCCAGTTTCTTACCTTCCAGGTCCTTCGGCTTGCTGATGCCGCGGCTCTTGCGCCCGACGATGGAGAACGGCGGCCGGTTGTAGACCATGAACACCGCCTTGATCGGCGTGCCCGGATTGGTGTCGCGGAACTTGATCAGCGAATTGAAGTCGCCGAAGCCCATGTCATAGGTGCCCGACGCCACCCGGTTGATCGGCTCGAGCGAGCCGGTCGCCGTGTCAATGCTGACAGTAAGGCCTTCCGCCTTGTAGTAGCCCTTGTCGAGCGGCAGCACGAACGGCGCCGACGGCCCTTCGAATTTGAAGTCGAGGCTGAACTTGATGCTGGTTTCGGCCGCCGTGGCGCCGGTCGCCAGGGTTGCGGCCAGCAGAACTCCCGCCCAAATTCCCGCTATTGCCGACCGGCCGGCGTTAAGAGCGCTCATAAAACCAATCCTTCTCTAGCTGCCCGCGCGCACCCGGCGATGCGTGTCCCGGCCGTGGCTGAATTTTGGTCTGTACTCAGCAAAGAACATGCCGTTGCAAAGAGCAAGATATTGGTGCGCAAATGCGAAGCACTGCGCGGCGGGATAGCTAACATCCCGGGCCGCGAAAATTGCGCGGTTGAGATAATCTAAGCGACCAGTTGGGAGCCTTGATCCATGCCGGCGGCCAAGCCCGCCTTTGCTGCGCGCGACCTTTCGGCTTTCCAGGCGCCCGATGCGCCACCGGACGAGGCGATCGCCGCTGCCGCGTCGGCGGTCTCGGCGGCGTGGAAGATTTACTGCACGTCTATGCGCTCTCCGCCAAGGAGTGCCTGGCGCTGATGGTGCTGGCCGAGGCGCTGTTGCGGGTGCCCGATGCCGGCACCGCCGATCGCCTGATCGAGGACAAGCTCAAGGCCGGCGATTGGGCGCACCACGATGCCCGCGCGGCCCAGGGGAATCGGGTGAAAAAATTATGCGGCGATGAGGCTTGCGAGGAAGTCATCGTCCCACGCGGCAACTTTGCGCTTGAGGCGGAGGGAATCCTTAC
>JGI20191J14862_1000340_pt1 | contig 16225 bp, 15 predicted proteins | sample NGESurdeep092012_7_FD_14862 | JGI IMG/M metagenome (IMG submission 14862)
CGCAACGCGATAAGCGAACCGACCATAACCGACAAATCCAACCCGCGGTCCTTGAAACCGTGAGCGGAGGGAAGAATGCCGGCCGTACAAGAGACCGTCGAACAGGTCCGCCGAATCGACGTCGACCAATATAAATACGGGTTCGTCACCGATATCGAATCCGAGAAGGCCCCGATCGGGCTTTCGGAAGACACCGTTCGTTTCATCTCGGCCAAGAAGAACGAGCCCGAGTGGATGCTGGCCTGGCGGCTGGAAGCCTATCGGCGCTGGCTGACCATGCGCGAGCCGACCTGGGCGCGCGTCGATTATCCGAAGATCGATTATCAGAACGCCTATTACTTTTCGGCGCCGAAGAAGAATGCGCTGGCCTCGCTCGACGAGGTCGACCCGGAAATTCTGCGCACCTACGAGAAGCTCGGCATTCCACTGCGCGAACAGGAAATCCTCGCCGGCGTGGTGCGGCCCGAGGGCGAGCGGCGCGTGGCGGTGGACGCGGTGTTCGATTCGGTTTCGGTCGCCACCACCTTCAAGGAAGAGCTGAAAAGGGCCGGCGTGATTTTCATGCCGATGTCGGAGGCGATCCGCGAGCATCCTGAGCTGATCAAGAAATATCTCGGCTCCGTGGTGCCGGTCACCGACAACTTCTTCGCCACACTGAATTCCGCGGTGTTCTCCGACGGCTCGTTCGTCTACGTGCCGGCGGGCGTGCGCTGCCCGATGGAGCTGTCGACCTATTTCCGCATCAATGAGGCGAACACCGGCCAGTTCGAGCGCACGCTGATCATCGCCGACAAGGGCGCCTATGTGAGCTACCTGGAAGGCTGCACCGCGCCGATGCGCGACGAGAACCAGCTGCACGCCGCCGTGGTCGAACTGGTCGCGCACGACGACGCCGAGATTAAATATTCGACGGTGCAGAACTGGTATCCGGGCGATGCCGACGGCAAAGGCGGCATCTTCAACTTCGTCACCAAGCGCGGCGATTGCCGCGGCAAGAATTCGAAGATTTCCTGGACGCAAGTCGAGACCGGCTCGGCCATCACCTGGAAATATCCGAGCTGCATCCTGCGCGGCGACGGCTCGCGCGGCGAGTTCTATTCGATCGCGATCTCGAACGGCCGCCAGCAGGTCGACAGCGGCACCAAGATGATCCACCTCGGCAAGAACACCACCAGCCGCATCATCTCCAAGGGCATCTCGGCCGGCAAATCCAACAACACCTATCGCGGGCTGGTCACCGCGCATCGCAAGGCGACCGGCGCGCGCAACTTCACCAATTGCGACTCGCTGCTGATCGGCAATCAGTGCGGCGCCCATACCGTGCCTTATATCGAGGCGAAGAATTCCTCCGCCGTGTTCGAACACGAGGCCTCAACCTCGAAAATCTCCGAGGACATGCTGTTCTATTGCCGGCAGCGCGGCATGTCGGCGGAAGAGGCGACCGCGCTGGTGGTCAACGGTTTCGTCAAGGACGTGTTGCAGCAGCTGCCGATGGAATTCGCGGTCGAGGCGCAGAAACTGATTTCGATCTCGCTCGAAGGCAGTGTGGGTTAATCACCAAGGACAATCGAATGGCGTTTCTGGAAGTCAAAAATCTGCATGTCGAGGTCGAGGGCAAGAAAATCCTCAATGGCCTGACGCTTGCCGTCGAGAAGGGCCAGGTCGCGGCCATCATGGGGCCGAACGGGTCCGGCAAGTCGACGCTCGCCTATGTGCTGGCCGGCAAAGATAACTACAACGTCACCGCGGGCGACATCCTGCTCGACGGCGCCAGCATCCTGACGATGGCGCCGGACGAACGCGCCGCCAAGGGCGTGTTCCTGGCGTTCCAGTATCCGGTCGAAGTGCCCGGCGTCGCCACCATGACCTTCCTGCGCACTGCGCTCAACGCCCAGCGCAAGACGCGCGGCGAGCCGGAATTATCCACGCCCGATTTCATCAAGCTGGTGCGCGATACCGCGGGTCACCTCGGCGTCAGCCAGGAAATGCTGCGGCGGGCGGTCAATGTCGGCTTCTCCGGCGGCGAGAAGAAGCGCAACGAGATCCTGCAAATGGCGATCCTGCAGCCGCGGCTGGCGGTGCTCGACGAGACCGATTCCGGCCTCGACATCGACGCGCTTAAGGTCGTGGCCGACGGCGTCAATCGTCTGCGCTCGCCCGATCGCTCGATGATCGTCATCACCCATTATCAGCGACTGCTCGAATTTATCGTGCCCGACGTGGTGCATGTGCTGGCCAAGGGCCGGGTGGTGAAGTCCGGCGGCAAGGAACTGGCGCTCGAGCTCGAAGCCAAGGGCTATGCGCAATATGCCGACGAGGCGGCGTGATGAACGTTGAAGTGCGCCCCACGAAGACCCCGGCCGAGCAAGCGCTTAGCGCTAGCTACGCGGCTGCGCGCGACAGACTGCCGGGCCAGGGCGCGGTCGCGGCCCTGCGCGAGGATGCGTTCCGCCGCTTCGACGCGCGCGGGCTGCCGCATCGCCGCGTCGAGGAGTGGAAATACACCGACCTGCGCGCGCTGATGCGCGATTCGTATCCGCTTGCCACGCCGCCCGATGCGGCGGCGAAGCTGCGGGCTAAGAATGCCGGCACGGTGCTGGGCGGGCTCGATTGCCGCCGGCTGGTCTTTGTCGACGGGACCTTTGCGCCCGAATTGTCCGATCTGGTGCCGGAGCCGGGGCTCGCCATCGGCTCGATGGCAGACGCACTCGCTAAAGGCGATCCGCTGGTGGCGACGCATGTCGGTAAAACTATCGCGACCGAGGACATCGGGGTGGCGCTCAACACCGCCTTGATGGGCGATGGCGCCGTGATCCGAATCTCCGCCGGTGCCGAGCCCAAGCGGCCGATCCATCTGGTGTTCGCCGCGGGAAGCGACACGCCCAGCTCGGCCTTCATCCGCTCGCTGATCGTGGTGGAGAAGGGCGCCAAGGTAACCATCATCGAAAGCCACGACAGCGGCGAATCGCAAGTCAACACCGCGCTCGAATTGGTGGCCGCAGACGAGACCCAGATCGATTATTGCAAGATCACGCAAGGCCGCGCCCTGCATGTGTCGAGCCTGCTGGCCTCGGTCGGTGCGCGCGCGAAATTCAATAGCTTCGCCTTCACCAGCGACGCGCAGCTGGTGCGCAACCAGAATTTCATTCGCTTTGCCGGCGAGGGCACCAAGGCCGCCATTCGGGGCGCCAGCCTGCTGCGCGGAAGTGAGCATGTCGACACCACTTTGCTGATCGAGCATGCCGCCGCTCATTGCGAAAGCCGCGAGCAATTCAAGACCGTGCTCGACGGCCAGAGTCACGGCGTGTTCCAGGGCAAGATCGTGGTGCAGCCGCACGCGCAGAAGACCGACGCGAAGATGATGACGCGCGCGCTGCTGCTCTCGGACGAAGCCGAGGCCGACAACAAGCCGGAACTGGAAATCTTCGCCGACGACGTAGTTTGCGGCCACGGTGCCACCGCCGGCGCGCTCGATCCGGGCTTGAAGTTCTACCTGATGTCGCGCGGCATTCATGCAAAGGAAGCCGAAGCGCTGCTAATCCAGGCCTTCATTGGCGAGACCATCGAGGAAATCGCGCATGCGGGCATCCGTGACGCGTTGATGATCGCGGCCCTCAAGTGGCTCGGCGCGCGGGGATGATCATGCATCCTGCGGTCAGCAACGGTTCCTACGACGTCGCGCGCATCCGCGCGGAGTTCCCCGCGCTGGCGTTGAAGGTTTATGGCAAGCCGCTGGTCTATCTCGACAACGCCGCCTCCGCGCAGAAGCCTAAAGCGGTGCTCGACCGTATGCAGAAAGCCTATACCGAGCAATACGCCAACGTGCATCGCGGCCTGCATTATCTCGCCAACGAGGCGACCGAGGCGTACGAGGGCGCGCGCGAGAGCGTGCGCGGTTTCCTCAATGCGGCGCGCAAGGAAGAGATCATTTTCACCCGCAACGCCACCGAGGCGATCAACCTCGTGGCCGCGACCTTCGGCCGCGAGCGCATCAAGCCGGGCGACGAGATCGTCCTCTCGATCTTGGAGCACCATTCCAACATCGTGCCCTGGCATTTCCTGCGCGAGCGCTACGGTGCGGTGATCAAATGGGCGCCGATCGACGATGACGGCAATTTCCTGCTCGATGAATTCGAGAATCTGCTGAGCGCGCGCACCAAGATGGTGGCGATCACCCAGATGTCGAACGCGCTCGGCACGGTGGTGCCGGTGAAGGACGTGGTGAAGCTCGCGCATGCCCGCGGCATCCCGGTTCTGATCGACGGCGCGCAGGGCGCCGTGCATCTCGACGTCGACGTGCGCGACCTCGATTGCGATTTCTACGTCATGACCGGCCACAAGCTGTACGGCCCGACCGGAATCGGCGTGCTGTACGGAAAATACGATCTGCTCGCCGCCATGCCGCCGTACAATGGCGGCGGCGAGATGATCCGCGAAGTGTACGAAGACCGCATTACCTATGGCGAGCCGCCGCATCGCTTCGAGGCCGGCACGCCGGCGATCGTGCAGGCGATCGGGCTCGGCGCCGCCATCGATTACGTCAATTCGATTGGCAAGGCGCGCATCCGCGCCCACGAGGGCGCGCTGGTCAAATACGCCCACGAGCGGCTCGGGCAGATCAACTCGTTGCGCATCATCGGCCATGCGCCCGACAAGGGGCCGATCGTCTCGTTTGAGATCAAGGGCGCCCATCCGCACGATGTCGCCACCATCATCGACCGGTCCGGCGTCGCGGTGCGCGCCGGCACCCATTGCGTGATGCCCTTGCTCGCGCGCTACGGCGTCACGGCGACCTGCCGCGCATCGTTTGCCATGTACAACACCAAGGATGAAGTCGATACGCTCGCCGCCTCCCTGATCAAAGCGCAGGAATTTTTCGCATGACCGATGAGACGCCCGTAACCGACAACCCGACTGTCGCGGAAAAGCCGCCGGAGAACGCCGCCGTGACCGGCTCGTCCGCGCTGCCGCAAGACGAGCTCAGCCGGCTCACCGACGACATCATCGCCGGGATCAAGACCGTCTACGATCCGGAGATCCCGGCCGATGTCTACGAGCTGGGGCTGATCTACAAGATCGATATCGGCGACGACCGCTCGGTCAAGATCGATATGTCGCTGACCTCGCCGAATTGCCCGTCGGCGCAGGAGTTGCCGGTGATGGTGGAGAATGCCGTCGCCAGCGTGCTGGGTGTGAAGGACACCAAGGTGGAGGTGGTGTGGGATCCGCCGTGGGACCCGAGCCGGATGTCGGACGAGGCCCGGCTCGTGTTGAATATGTGGTGAGTTATATTTTCGGAATTGAGTACTAGATAGAGACTGAGATCGAGAGGACTGCCATGGCGATTGCACGGCCGCGACCCCAGGTGATGCGGCTCACCGATGCCGCCGCGCTGCGCATCAAGGATGTGATGGCGCGGGCCGACAGGCCGGTCGCCGGCGTGCGCGTCGGCGTCAAGAACGGCGGCTGCGCCGGCATGGAATACACCATGGAATATGCCGATGCGATCAAGCCGTCGGACGAGGTGGTGGAGGACAAGGGCGTCAAGATCCTGGTCGATCCGAAGGCGGTGCTGTTCCTGCTCGGCACCGAGATGGACTACAAGACCGAAAAATTGTCCGCCCAGTTCATTTTCAAGAATCCGAACCAGACTTCGGCCTGCGGCTGCGGCGAATCCGTGCAGCTCACGCCGGCCAAGGACGCGGCGGAGTAACGCTTCCGAACGCTACGCGACCTGCGTCGACGTTCCGTTGGCGGTGACTTCCGGGTCGGTCTCGCACATCACCCGGTTGCGGCCGTGGCGCTTGGCGGCATAGAGGCAGGCGTCGGTGCGCTCGATCAGCATCTGCGGGCTGTCGGTCTTGTGCCAGGTGGCGACGCCGATCGAGATCGTCACGCGCCCGAGATGCTCGCCGGTCGAGCGCTTCATCAGTTCCTTGGTCATCACCGCGCGGCGGATGTGATCGGCGACCGTGATCGCCGAACGCAGCACGGTATTGGGCAGTACGATGGCGAACTCCTCGCCGCCGTAGCGCGCCGCGGTGTCCTGGCCCTTGACGTTCTGCTTCACCGACATGGCCACCAAGCGCAGCACCTGGTCGCCGGTGAGGTGGCCGAAACTGTCGTTGAAATTCTTGAAATGGTCGATGTCGGTCAGCAGCAGCGACAGCGGCTCGTTGTTGGCGCGCGCGTCGGCGATGGCCTGTTCGAGCGTGGTGTCGAAGAATTTGCGGTTGGCGAGCTGGGTGAGGGGGTCGGTCAGGCTCTCGGTGCGCACCGCCTCGAGGTTCTCCTGCAGCTCATTGATTTCCTGTTTGGAGGCGTTGAGCCGCTCTTCCAGCACATGGTTGGAGACTTCCATCTCCTTGGCGGTGTGCACCAGGCTTTCGACGATGGCGCGCAGGCCTTCGCGATCCTTATCTTTGGACTGACCGAGCTTCTCGGTCATGTCGGCGAGGCTTTCGGTGTAGCTGTTGGCGGAGCCGGCGGCAGCGTCGATCATCGCCATGACCTGCTCGATCTCGCCCTTCACCTGATTGCCGACCGTGTCGATACGGTCGGTCAGCCGAGTGGGCGACAGATAGGTCACATAAATCTGTTCGAGGTCGGAATCGGAGAGCCGGCCGGACTGGCTCAGCATCTCGTTGATCTTCTGATTGAGCGCGGGGTTATAGCCGGTGGCGTAGGCGTACCAGACCTCGTAATTGCGCGGGGTGGCGGCCTGGCGCAGCGCCTTGATCTGCCCGAGAGCAATGTCCGCGAACGCCATCGTGCGTTCGTGCTCGTCGGCATGCGCCGCCATCGGCAACCCCCGTTTGCAGGCCCGGTGCCTGAAATGCCCCAACGCGCGGCGGCCGGCTGGTCGCGTCGCGTTACCGGCAGGGACGGTATTTGAGGGAGGTGAATCGAGGGTAAATTCGCGACCGGGTGCGCTGCAACATTTGGCCGCGGCGGCCGCCGCCGTCCGGTTCCGGACGGTCAGCGGCTGATCAGGCCTTGAGCGTCACTGGCCGCAGCAGGAAGGCGGGCAGGTGGCTGCCGTCGGACTCTTCGGCGTGCTCGCGCTGCGGCTGTGGCTGCTGCGGGCGCGGCTTGGCGGCGGCCAACGCCGGTTCTCGGTCCTGGTGCTGTTGCGGCTGGCGTTGTTGCGGTTGGCGCTCGCGATGGCGTTCGGTGCGTGGCGGCCGTTCGCCATGGTTGCGTTCGCCACGGCTCCGCTCGCCATGGTTCCGTTCGCCATGGCTGCGTTCACCTTGCGGCGGCCGGCTTTCGCGGGTCTCGGTCGGCGCAGGTTCGCCCATCCACGGAATCGAGGTGCCGATCAGCCGCTCGATCGCGGTCACCGCCTTACTGTCGGCCGGCGATACGATCGTGATGGCGGTGCCGGTCAAGCCGGCGCGGCCGGTGCGGCCGATGCGATGCACGTAATCGTCGGCGTGATGCGGCACGTCGAAATTAAAGATGTGGCTGACCGCCGGGATATCGAGACCGCGGGCCGCGACGTCGGAGGCGATCAGCAGCTTGGCTTCGCCGCTGCGGAAGGCATCGAGCGCCGCCGTGCGCGCCGATTGATCGAGATCGCCGTGCAGCGCGACGGCGTTGAACTTGTGGCGCAGCAGCGAGCGGTGCAACAGCGAAACCTCGCGCTTGCGATTGCAGAACACGATGGCGTTCTTGAAGTCGTCGGCCGAGCGGATCAAGCGGCGCAGCGTCTCGCGCTTTTCGGCCGGATCCCGGCCGGTGGCGACCTGCAACTGGGTGATGGTGGTGACGACGGTGGCGGGCTTCGACACTTCCACGCGCACCGGATTGTGCAGAAAATTATCGGCGATGCTCTGGATTTCCGGCGGCATGGTGGCCGTGAAGAACAGCGTCTGGCGCGTGAACGGCACCAGCTTGCCGATGCGCTCGATGTCGGGGATGAAGCCCATGTCGAGCATGCGGTCGGCTTCATCGATCACCAGCAATTCGACGCCGGAGAGCAACAGGCGTCCGCGCTCGGAATGGTCGAGCAGCCGGCCGGGCGTTGCGATCAAAACGTCGACGCCGCGCACCAGCTTGGCGTCCTGATCGCCGAACGACACGCCGCCGATGATCAGCGCGACCGTGAGCTTGTGGTTCTTGCCGTATTTCTCGAACTGCTCGACGACCTGCGCTGCGAGCTCGCGCGTCGGCTCCAGAATGAGCGTGCGCGGCATGCGGGCGCGCGCGCGGCCCTTCTCGAGCATGGTGAGCATCGGCAGCACGAAGGCGGCGGTCTTGCCGGTGCCGGTCTGCGCAATGCCGAGCACATCGCGGCGGGCGAGGACGTGCGGAATGGCTTGGTCTTGGATGGGAGTGGGTGTCTTGTAGCCGGCCGACTCGATGGCCGCGATAACCTTGTCGGATAAGCCGAGATGGGAAAAGGACATATAACCTCAAGCAAAGACCGTCCGGGGTCCGCGCCGGACATGAAAACCAGTTGCAATGCGCGGGGGGCGGTCGAATCTATCTATGTTCGCACCGGTTGATGGGAACATAGGCCCGAAAGGGCCAAAGTCAATGCTACGGCAAGGCAATAAGTCGCATTAATTCTTAACGTTTTCGCCGATTGGAGGCTGCAAATGGCGCAATCTTTACCGCTCGTATTGGTCCCTGGGCTGTTGTGCAGCGCGCGTCTCTATGGGCCGCAGATTGCGGCACTTTGGCCGTGCGGGCAGGTCGCGGTCGCCGATCACCGGCGCGATGCCGACATGGCCGCGATCGCCGCGCGCATCTTGGCCGCCGCGCCGCCGCGCTTTGCCCTCGCCGGTTTGTCGATGGGCGGCTACATCGCCTTCGCCATGCTGCGGCTGGCGCCCGAGCGCATCGCCCGGCTGGCGCTGCTCGACACCGCGGCGGGCCCGGATCTGCCCGAACAAAAGGTAGGCAGAGAAAAATTTATCGCCATGGCCGAGGCCGGCAAGCTTACCGACGTGGTGGAGATACTCACGCCGCGCTTCCTGCATCGCAGCCGGCAGAATGACGAGGCGCTCAAGCGCGTGGTGCGCGACATGGCGGCCGAGACCGGACCGGAGGCGTTCGTCCGCCAGCAAAGGGCGATCATGTCGCGGCCGGATTCGCGGCCGCTCTTGGCCAGTATTCGCTGCCCGAGCCTGGTGCTGGTCGGCGAGGGCGACGAGCTCACGCCGCCGGAGTTGGCAAAGGAGATCGCCGGCGGCATATCCGGCGCCCGCCTGGTGGTGGTGCCGGATTGCGGGCATTTGTCCACGCTCGAGAAGCCGGAGGCGGTGAATGCGGCACTCACCGATTGGCTTACAGCCTAGCGCATGATCCCGAAAAGCTTGTCCTCGACTTGATCGGGGATGGGAACCGGTTATCGGAAACGATCATGCGCAATCGCTTTAGAATTATGGGCGAACTAGCGGCGCAGGTGCGCGTTGTAACGATGGAGCAACAATGAGCGAAGCTCGCGATACCGCAGGAGTGATCGCTCCGCCGCCGCTATTGGCGCTGGCGGTGGTCGTGCTTGGGCTTGCGCTCGACTGGCTGCTGCCGGCCTACGTGCTGACGGTGCTGCTCTCTTTAGCCGAGCGCATCGTCGTCGGTGTGGTCTTCATAGCCGCGGGCCTCGGGCTCGCTATTTCCGCCCTTGGTGCGTTCAAGTCGGCCGGGACTGATGCGGAGCCTTGGAAGCCGTCCGTCGCGCTCGTGACCGAAGGCATATTCAAGTGGCTGCGCAATCCGATGTATGTCGGCGGAACATTTGTTTTGGCGGGACTTTCCGTCTTGCTCGCTTCCGACTGGATGCTGGTGATGACGATTATTTTTGTGCCGGTGATCCATTTCGGCGTGGTGCGACGCGAGGAGCGCTATCTTTCGGCCAAGTTCGGCACGCCGTATCTGCAATACATGAATACGGTGCCGCGTTACGGCTGGCCGTTCTGATCCAAGACAATTGTGCAAGCCTTTCCGGGCTTCGTCCCTTTGCCTGCGCGAAAGCGAGCCCGTATAGGGAGAAGTGAAAACCGTTTGCCGGGAGCCAATCCATGCGCACGCAGGTCGGAATTATCGGAGCGGGGCCGGCGGGCCTGATGCTGGCGCGGCTGCTGCATCTGCGCGGCATCGAGTCGATCATCATCGAAAATCGCAGCCGCGATTACATCGAGAACCGCATCCGCGCCGGGCTGATCGAAGATTGGGCCGCCGATCTGCTGATCGACGTCGGCGTCGGCGCGCGCATGAAAGCCGAGGGCATGCCGCACTGGGGCATCAATATCGGCATCAACGGCGACCTGCATCGCATCGATTTCAAGAAGCAGGTCGACAAACGCGTCACCATCTACGGCCAACAGGAGGTGGTGAAGGATCTGGTGGTACGCCGGCTTGGCGACGGCGGGCCGCTGCTGTTCGAAGTCGACGGCGTCAGCGTCCATGACATGGCGTCGCAGCGGCCGAAGGTCCGCTTCACCCACGCCGGCCGGGCGCAGGAGATCGATTGCGATTTCATCGCCGGCTGCGACGGATTCCATGGCATTTGCCGGCCGAGTTTTCCCGACGGCGTGCTCAACGTGTTCGAGCGCGATTATCCGTTCGGCTGGCTCGGCATCCTGTCGGAGTCAGCCCCGCCGGATCACGAATTGATCTATTCCTACACCGATCGCGGCTTTGCGCTCTACACCATGCGCTCGCCGTCGATCTCGCGGCTCTATCTGCAGTGCGACCACGACGAGGACATCGAGAACTGGTCGAATGCGCGCATCTGGGACGAATTGCACAAGCGGCTGGGCGGCGCGCGCAAGCTGGTCGAAGGCAAGATGCTGCAAAAAGGCATCACGCCGATGCGCAGCTTCGTGGTGGAGCCGATGCAGCACGGGCGTCTGTTCCTGGCCGGCGACAGCGCGCACATCGTGCCGCCGACCGGCGCCAAGGGCATGAACCTGGCCTTTGCGGATGTCGTGGTGCTGTCGCGCGCGCTTGAGGCGTTCTATCGCAACAAGCGCAACGATCTGTTGGAAAATTACTCGGCGAGCTGCCTACGGCGGGTGTGGTATGCGCAGCGCTTCTCCTGGTGGATGACGCAGATCATGCACCGCTTCCCCAACGAGTCGGCGTTCGACCGCCGTCGCCAGCTCTCTGACCTTGATTATCTCACCAGCTCGCAGGCCGCCGCCAAGTCGCTGGCTGAGCAATATGTCGGGTTGCCGCTAGACTGAATGCCCTGGCGTATGATCTTTTCCGAAAACCGGTTCCCGCTTTTCGGGATCATGCGCTAATCCCGCAGGATCGCGCGCAGCGGGCGAGCCAGCAGCGCGATCGCGACGCCGGCCGCGGCCGAGATGAGCGCCAGCATCAGGAAAAAATCGGTCTTCGCCATGCTCGACCAGAAGCTGCCGAGATAACCGGCGAGAAATCCGCCGATGAAGCTGGTCGACAGCCACACGCCCATCATCATCGACAACAAGCGTAACGGCGCGACCTTGGTCACCAGCGAAAGTCCGACCGGCGACAGATAAAGTTCGCCGACGGTGATGACGACGAAATAGCCGAACAGCCACAGCCAACTCGCCTGTGCGCGGTCTGCCTGTGAGGCCGCCGCGACCATGACCAGATAGGCCGCGGCATTGAGGAAACAGCCGATCGCCATCTTGGCGACCGTCGACGGCTCGCGCTGGCCTTGCCGGCGCCAGAGCGCGACCATGAACGGCGTGAAGGCGAAGATCATGAACGGATTGAACGCCTGGAACCAGGTGACCGGAATCTCGCCGGCGAACAGCAAGAAATCGAAGTGGCGGTCGGTATGCTGGTCGGCCCAGAGCGCGATCGTGTTGCCCTGCTGCTCGTAGGTGGCCCAGAACAAACTCACCGGCAGCATCAGCGCCATGATCGCGCCGATCGCCAGCCATTGCTCGCGGCCCAAGGGCTCGCGGCGCAAGCCGCGCTCTGACGTTTCGGCTTTGGTGAATGCGTCCGGCGGCAATGTTGGGGCGGCGAGCAGGTAGATGACGAGGCCCGTGGTCATGCCGACGCCGGCGGCGGCGAAGCCATAGTGCCAGGCCAGTTCCTCGCCGAGCGTGCCGCAGACCAGCGGCGCCAGGAAGGCGCCGAGATTGATGCCGACATAAAAGATCGAGAAGGCGCGGTCGCGGCGGCGATCGCCGGGCGCGTACAGCGCGCCGACCTGGGTCGAGATGTTCGGCTTGAAGGCGCCGTTGCCGAGAATGAGGACGATGAGCGCCAGCAGGAACAGGTGCTCGAACGCCATCATGAAATGGCCGATGGCCATCAGCGCGGCGCCGAGAATGACGGTGCGGCGCTGGCCGAGCACGCGGTCGGCCAATAATCCACCGAATATCGGCGTGAGATAAACCAGCCCGGTGTAGAAGCCGTAGATCTGCGAGGCGAGCGGCTGCAGCGCGAGCGGGCCGAACACGAATTCCAGCGCGCTCCTGAAGGGGCCAAGGCCCACCACGTTGCCGGCGCGCTGCGGGTCGAGCAGGTACTTGACCATGTAGAGAACGAGCAGGGCGCGCATGCCGTAATATGAGAAACGCTCCTCTAAATCTCATTGATATTGCTGCATTTTCTAGTTTTATGTGGCAAAAACCCCCGGCTTAGCATCGCAGACGCCAGCGCAAAAATGCGAGGATGGCGGTTTCGGCCTGTAACTGCTGGTGTTTTAGAGCGTCGTCAGCGGGCTAGAACATGCACATTGCCCCCTTCCGGCATGGCGATCCGGCAAGGGCGTCGCGGGCGCCTGGCAGCGGCGCTTCCGGGCCCTGGCGGCATGACAAGCGCCGATCATTCCCAACGCATGGGCGGCAGCCTCTGAGGCGGCCAGGGCCGTGCCGCGCGAGCGGCAAGGCGCAGACGCGGTGCTTCCCCGACGCGGCTCGGGCTTGCGCGTGCGCGTAACCATCTAACCGGCCTATTTGTGGTTCGCGCCGCGTTCACGGCAGAAGGCACTAGACGATAACCCCATGCCCCGACAAACTGTCTGCATGAGGGGGCAGCGTACCACAAAGATAATCGCCGTGATCGCTTTGGCCGCGAGCGTCGTGCCCCTTGCTCACGGGCAGTCAGGTCCCACCGACAACGATATTCACGCGGCGTACTGCGCAAGTGCTCTGACCGCAACCATCAAGCGCGACAGTCAAAGAAAACCAAGTGCAAATGATCTTATGCGTGAGGTTTGGCGTGGGGTAATAAACGAACAGACCAAGCGGCGAGACAGGTTCGGCGCCTATCTTGAGGCCCGGGGCTATTTCAACTCGACAAACAAGACGCTTGCAGATGCCTTGGCAGTGGCAACGAAGCGGGGCGAGCAGGAGGAGCTTCAATGCGATAGCGACAGAACAGCCTGCTTAGGAAAATGTGCCGCGACAAACGTCACCGTTGGCTGCATTCAGCAATGTAAGAATTTAAGTTCCTGCCAATCAATCGACGCCTGTAATTCAAAAGACGCTCTGCCATTTTGAAAGGACTGTAATGTTGACCGATGAGCAGCGCGCTGAACTTGAAGCGCTTGGTGCAGAGAACGTCCGAATAAAAGTGATCCAAGGCGGCATTAGCGCGGCCATTTCAGGTTTCAACTCCGGGACCCTTATGCGCGGTGATGTAGACGACTGGCTAACACAGCAAAATGCGAAGGAAGCGGCGGACCAAAAAAGCACGTTGCGATGGGCGATGATCGCTGGATGGGCGGCGGTTGCAAGCGTGATCGTAGGTATCATTGGTGTCGCTGCCACCATCTGGCTCGCGAAATAGAGCAACAATCTTTCGCGGTGATTGAACTTCCGGGCGGCGGCGCCCCCGCCCAAGGAAGCTGTCGAAGGACCCGCCGGCCGCCGCGCCCTCGACGCCGGACGGGATACCCGCAGCGCCGACGGAGTGGACGGCCGCAGGCTGTCGGGGTTGTCGCGCTTAGCCTAATTCAGTCCGCGCCGTCTTACCCAGCCTGTGAGGATGTTGCGCTGCCCGCGCCAACCGGCAGCCACCAGACTCGCCAAACAAGATGGAATATTATCGGCGCCTGCACGAGAGCGAAGGTCGCAGACCATGAAGCTCACGCTTAAGCACGCCCTCGCCGCTACTGTACTCGTTTGTTGCTGGTACCGGGAACAGACAAGGTTGTGTGGCTGATGATAGGGGATGGTACGTGGATAAGTTTGTCGCGCTTGACGTGGAAACCTCAAATTCGCGGATGAGCAGCATATGTCAGGTCGGGATAGCTGTTTTTGAAGATGGTCGCCAAATTTTTGGCGAGGGCACGCTTCTCGATCCGCAAGAAGAATTCAACCAAATCAACGTCGGGATTCACGGCATCACAGCGAAGCGTTGCAAAGGTGCACCGCACTTTTCACAGTTTTCTTCAACAATACTTCGCCTGCTGAATGGCCAAACTGTTGCCTGCCATTCGACATTTGACATGGACGCCTTGTCAGAGGCTTGCGCTAAATATTCTGAGGTTGAACTTTCGTGCCGTTGGATCGATACGTGTGAGATATCCAAGGCAGTCTGGCCGGAATTTGCTGAGCGCGGCGGGTTTTCGTTAGAAAATCTCGGGGAACGGCTTGGGATAGTGTTCAAGCACCACGACGCACTGGAGGATGCGCGCGCCGCTGGTTTAGTGTTGCTGCGCGCCATGGCTCACACTGGCTTGGACATTGATAGCCTTTCTAAACTTCGCGTCGACCCGGATCTTCTTAGAGTGGCCAGCGGCACTCGTACCCCTCGGAAAAAACTGTTCGCTCAGAAACACGAGACACGCGTTACGGGTCCATCCGGCCCACTTACTGGCGAGATCGTTGTGTTCACCGGCGACTTCGTAATGTCTCGCGCGGAGGCCGCCGATCTTGCCCAAGCATCCGGCGCTACTGTCGAGGCTGGGGTGACTAAACGCACAACGATTTTGGTGGTCGGAGAGCAAGATGCTTCGCTACTAGCGCCCGGACAAAGCAAGAGCGCCAAAAACTTGAAGGCTGAAAAGCTAATTTCTCACGGGCAGCCAATAGAATTGGTTTCTGAGCAGGAATTCTCAGAAATTTGCTCACAGCGGCGACCGTAGCGTTCATGCGCTTCAGTGTCGTCGGCTTCAGCCGTACTGAGGTTGCCACGGGCCCCTTCTCGTCGCCGTCATTGAGCCGTCATCCGAGGGGCACAGACCATGAAGCTCACGCTCAAGCACGCCCTTGCCGCCATTCGCATATTCGCGGCACTCGCAATATTTACGTTCGTTAGTGGGTGTTTTGGCAACAACGACTTGAGTCGTGATCAAGCCGCTCTTGCTATAGCAGCGCAGACATTTCCAGACGAGTGGAAGATTGTAAAACTCGATCTCATTAATTGCGGCGAACAGCGCTTAGAAAACGTGGATACGGTTGAAAGGTTAGTCGAAGACTACATGTTCGGAAGAACTCAAGACACCCAAGCCGTCGCTAGAATCACAAATTTTCAAGACTTAAAAAATACTAAGGACCTTGCACGACAAGGATTGGTGAAAGGTTTGAAATGGAACAACAATCGACTGCACATTCAGTCCGTGATTTTATCAGCGGTTCCTGTGCTGACTGACGACATTCAGTCAATATTTGAGAGCTACAAAAGGCCTTATCAAGAAGGCGATTCTGGTTCGTACTCAGTAGTAATTGCGCAGAGACATTTCGCTGGGGTTACCGGAATAACAGGTGAAGGAACAGTACGGAGCGTCCAATACAAAATTTTAGTTGAGCCTACTGCGATTGGGAAAAAGCTGGAGATCGAACCCAAAGCTGAAATTAAATATGCAACGTTCGTTCTCTACGACGATGGATGGAGAATGGAGCTGAGAGGGCAATGACTGACCTGACTGGTTTATTTACCAACGGCAGAAAGATTACTGCATCGTCGTTGTCTCATCTAGGCGCATCGGCACAACTTCCCTTTTGATCTCACGCGACAAAAGCAGCCAATGCAAAGCCCAACCTCTATGACCCTCGGCAACATGCGCGCCAACGGCGTGCGAACGCTCGCCGCGTGGTGTCCCGGTCGGGGCTGCAAGTCGCGCTAACGAAAAACGCCGCACCCGGTGAAGGATGCGGCGTTGGTCAGCAGCGGTCGGTCAATGTCCGCTCTTATCCCAATAGCGGACAAATTGTTGCAGTGCAGCGAATGTCCGCTTCTCTAATCGGCCATTTGAGGTCAATCACTTTCAGACTATCCACCACTGCAGTGTCGATGTCGCTCACGGGCTCGCGCTTCTCTTCGG
>JGI20191J14862_1000343_pt1 | contig 16145 bp, 18 predicted proteins | sample NGESurdeep092012_7_FD_14862 | JGI IMG/M metagenome (IMG submission 14862)
TCGCAATCCGCTCGACTCCCTCAAGCGACCTCTATGTTGTACTCGCCGGAATCGACGACAGCGGTCAGACCGCGACCCTCGAAGTGTTTTTGACGCCCCTGGTCTTCTGGCTGTGGGCTGGCGGCCTGCTGATGGTGCTCGGCACCGTGATTGTGATGTGGCCCAACGTGCGCGAGCGTGCCGCAATCGCGACCGTGCTGAGCCGCTCGTCCAGCGTCGACCGCGAACTCGCCGACTTGGCCGCCCCCGGGGGCGATTGAATCTGTGCGTTCGCAATTCGCATTCGCATCGTCGCCGCGGCTCGCGTTCATCGTCGTCGCGCTCTTCGTTCTTCTTTCTCCTGAACTAAAAAACGTTTCACGTGAAACATTTGCCGCGGAGCGCCCAACCAACGCGCAGGTTTCCGAAGGATTGACCTGCCAATGCGGATGCGGCCTCACCGTCGCCAACTGCAATATGCCGACCTGCGGCTTTTCAGTGCCGATGCGCGCCGAGATAGACGGCATGATCCGCAAAGGGATGAACCGTGCGCAGATAATCGCCTTCTATCGCCACAAGTACGGCGAGAAAGTCCTGTCCGCACCGACCGCTGAGGGCTTCAATCTGCTCGCCTGGACGATGCCCTTTATCGCGCTCGTACTCGGCGGCGGCTTGATGGTGCTCCTGGTCGGGCGATGGCGCTCCAATCCGCCGTCTGCGCCGTCGGGCTCGAAACCGGCCGGGGAGCCGTCGTCATTCGATCCCGAACTCAGGCGCAGACTCGAAAACGAACTCAAGGAGCGCAGATAACCGGTGTTCATTCTTGCCGCCGCGCTGATTGTCGCCGGAGTTGCGCTGTTCGTGGCGGCTCCACTGGGCATCGGGCTCGCCGGAGCGCGCGCCAAGTCGGCGGGCGAGATTCAAGTTGAGCGCGACGAGCATGATCGCGGGCTGGCGGTGCAGGGTCTTCACGAACTCGAGTTCGATCGCGAGATGGGCAAGCTGTCTGACGTGGACTACGAATCGATGCACAAGGCGCTTGAGGATCGGGCGCTGACCGCGATGCCGCGGTCGAGAATTTCCACCTCCAGACCGACAAGGCCGCAAACCCGAAGAAACCTTCCTCTGCACCTTTGACGCAGGCGCCGCGCCGACCCGCAGCGCCGGTGTGCCGCACCGACGCCGTGCCGACGCCCGTCGTGCACGCCGAACCGCCACAGCTGCCGCAATCCTCGCCGTCGCCGTCGCGCAAGATTCGTTTCTGTTCGCAATGCGGAACGCGCGCCGCGGCCGACTCGAAGTTCTGCGCGCAATGCGGCCTCGCGATCAAGCCGATCGGCGGCGCGACCGCCTGGACTGAGTGATGCCGGCGCCCGTCGTCGAGACTCGCAGCCTGGCAAAGACTTACGGTCCGGCGGTCGTCCTGCGCGAAGTGCAATTGCGGCTGCTGGCGGGTGCGGGCGCGTTTATAATCGGCGGCAACGGCGCCGGAAAATCCACCCTGCTGCGAATCCTCGCCGGACTCGAGGCACCGAGCGACGGCCAGGCCCTGGTCTTTGGGCAGGACACGCGCAGACTCGCGGCACGCTATCGGCGCCGAATCGGCCTGATGGCGCATCAGAGTTTCCTCTACCCGAATCTGACCGCGCGGGAGAATCTCGAATTTTACGCTGAACTGTATTCGCTCGCCGACCCGCGCGCGTGCGCCCATCAATGGCTCGGCCGGGTCGGGCTGGCCGAGGTTGCCGATACCCGCGTGCGTGCGTTCTCGCGCGGGATGGAGCAGCGCCTCTCGGTGGCGCGTGCGATGCTTGCCGAGCCGGCGCTGCTGCTGCTCGATGAGCCGTTTGCGTCGCTCGACCATGACGGCGCCGAAATCGTCGCGGCGCTGATTCGCGGCGCTGTCGAACGCGGTGCCTGCGTGCTGGCAACCACTCATGGAATCCCCGAAATAGACGGCGTCGAGCTTGCGGTCTTCGAAATCTCGCGCGGCCGCCTGATGCAGCATGCGCATAAGGAGGAGGTCCGGCGCGGCGGGCGAATTCGCTCGCTGTTGGGCAGATAGAAGCGTGTCGGGATTTGCCGCCGTTTTGCGCAAGGACCTGCGCCTCGAGCTCCGCAGCGGCGAGAGCACGCTGGCGCTGCTCGCGCTCTCGATGCTGGTGCTGGTGGTGCTGGTCTTCGCGCTCGGCGCGGCGCGCGTGCGCAGCGTCGACGCGGCGGCGGGCGCGCTGTGGGTAGCGATGGTGTTCGCGGGGATGCTGGGCGCCAATCGCGCGCTTCTCGCGGAGCGCGACAACGGCGCGATTCGCGGTCTGCTGCTCAGCCCGCTCGATCCCTCCACGCTCTACGCCGCGAAACTCTGCGCCGCGTTGATCTTCATGGCGGTGGCCGAGGTCGGCGCGGTCATCCTGATGGTGTTGTTCTTCAATCTCGACTTCGACGCATCGATGGCGCGGCTGGCGCCGATTCTGGTGCTGGGCGCGATCGGATTTTCCGCGCTGGCGACGCTGCTCTCCGCAATCACGGGACGCACTCGCGGCGGCGATATGCTATTGCCGATTCTCGCCGTGCCGATTTTCGTGCCGGCGCTGATTGCGGGTGTCAAGGCGAGCGCAGCCGCGCTTGCGGGCGCTCCGTTCGAGTCGATGGGCGACTGGCTGAAGATCATGATCGCGTTCGACGTGCTGTTCGTCACCGCCGGTTACCTGCTGTTCGAGCATGTGGTAGGCGGGGAGTGACGAAAGGAAAACACCGGTGGCCCCATGAACAACCCCACGATTCGCAACTGGCTCGGATTCTCGACGCTGGCCCTGATGCTGGCGTCGCTGTTCATGGTCTTCGACTACGTTCCCCCCGATGCCGAGATGGGAATCGCCCAGTTGATATTTTATTATCACGTCCCACTCGCCTGGGTCGCGTTCGCGTCGTTCGGGCTGGTCGCGATAGCGGGGATATTTTACCTGTGGCTCGGCGATCAGCTCTGGGACGACCTCGGCTACGCCGCCGCCGAAACCGGGATGGTCTTCTGCACGCTGATGATTATCGCGGGTTCGATTTGGGCCAAGCCGATTTGGGGCACCTGGTGGACCTGGGATTCGCGGCTGACGATGACTTTTATCCTGTGGCTGATGTACGGCGGCTACCTGATGCTGCGCGCCAGCGCCGATGACACGCTGCAGGTAGCCCGCTTCGGCGCGGTGATCGGAATCGTCGCCGCGATGGACGTGCCGATCGTTATCGTGTCGGTGCGGCTGTGGCGCACGATCCATCCCGCGGTGCTGGTTACCAAGCAGGGCACCCATGGATTGGAGGATCCACGGATGGTCTGGACGCTGCTGGTGTCGCTGACGGCATTTACGCTGCTGTGGGCGTGGTTCCTGATGCTGCGATTCACGCAGTTGCGGACCCGAAGCAGGATGAGCAAGCTGGCCGGCAGGATCGCGCTGGCGACCGTGGCGGCATCCGACCCCAAGTAATGGAGTTGAGTTGATGGGAGCACATTTTGGATACCTGTTCGCCGCGTATAGCATCATTTTCGTTGCGATTTTCCTATACGTGATGTTCATCTGGCGCCGCCAGGCGGCGCTTGACGCGGAACTTCGCACGCTGGAGGCGCGGATGGCGGCGCTGACGGAGCGCCCGGCGGCCGGTGCGCCGCCGCGGCCTGATGCTTGATTTGCCAGTCGAGCATGCCAAGTGAGTATAGTAACTGAGGTTACGAATGTTTCCGACTGAGTATTCCAGATGGAATTTCGCGACTACTACAAAACTCTCGGGGTCGATCGAAAAGCCGGCGAGGCGGAAATCAAGAGTGCCTACCGCAAGCTCGCCCGCAAATTCCATCCCGACGTAAATCCCAACAACAAGGATGCCGAGGCCAAATTCAAGCAACTGAACGAGGCCTACCAGGTCATCGGCGACGCCGACAAGCGCAAGAAGTACGATGAACTCGGCGCCGATTGGGAGCACGGCGTATCGCAGGAAGAGATGATGCGCCGATACGCGCGGCAGCAATCGGCGGCCGGCGAGGGCGCGGGCGCCGACTTCGGCGGCGGCGATTTCAGCGATTTCTTTTCGCAATTCTTCGGCGGCGGCGGACCAAGCGGCTTCGGACGCGGCGCCGGCGGGCGCAGCCGCGGCGGTCCGTCACGCGGATTTTCCGGCTTCGATTTCGACGCCAGCGGCGCGGGCGCCGAGCCGGCGCGCGCCCCCGATCTTCGCGCCGAAGTCAGAATCCCGCTCGTCGATGCGGTCAAGGGCGCGAAGCGGCGGCTCGACCTTGTCGCCGAGGACGAATGCGCCACCTGCCGGGGCAGCGGAATGATCGCGCGCGAGGAAAAGCAGGGCAAGGCGCGCGTGATTCGCTCCGCCGAGCCTTGTCCCACCTGCGGCGGGGTTGGCGTGGTGCAGGCGCGGCGCACGCTCGAAGTCACAATCCCGGCGGGCGTGGCGGATGGCACGCAGTTGCGCTTGAAGGGGCAGGGCGGCCGCGCACCGCGTCCCGATCAGAACGGCGATCTCTTCCTGATGGTCAGAATCGAACCGAACCCGGTGTTTGCGCTTGCGGGCCGCGACCTCCGCGTCAATTTGCCGGTGTGGGACTACGAAGCGGCGCTTGGCGCCGAAATCACCGCGCCGACGGTTGACGGGCGCGTGTCGCTCAAGATTCTTCCCGGAAGTCAGGCCGGAAGGGTGATGCGGCTGCGCGGGCGGGGACTGCCGGCGCGCGGCAAGGAGCCTGCGGGGGACCTGCTCTACGAACTGAAGGTGCTCGCCCCGACCGACTTGAGCGCCAAGGAGCGCGCGCTCATGCAGGATTTGGCCGATAGTCTCAAGGCGCGCGGGATTGCCGATCCGCGGGCGGAACTGATGGCGTCGAAATGATGCGGAGCTGAACGCAATGGCGCGGCGATCTTCTACTACTAGCTCGACTTCGACGCATCGACGCGCCGATCGCGGCAAGGTGGTCCTGATGAGCAGGAGCGTGTTCTGCTCGATCGGCGGAATCAGCGAACGCGAGTTGGCGTCGTGGGAGCGCGAGGATCTGATCGCGCCGGTCCGAGTGGAGCGAGTGCGCGGACAGCCGGAGGCACTCTACGATCGCGAAGCGTTGCGGCGGGCCCGTGTGATTCGCACGCTCGGCGAGGAACTCGAGGTGAATATCCCGGGGATCGGCGTGATCCTGCACTTGCTGGATCAGATGGGGCGCTGACGGCAGGGGGAAATGCTTCACTCAGGAGCGGGCGGTGAAGGCGCGAGCTTCCAAAATATAGAGAACGTGCGGCAGGCCGGCGTGGACGATGTCGCGCTGGTATGTGAACCCGCAATTCTCCATCGCGGCGCGCGACGCCCGGTTGTGGGGCAAGGTGAAGGCGACGATTCGATCCAGATGCATCGTGTCGAACCCCCACTTCAGTGCCGCGATTGAAATTTCGGTCGCGATTCCTTTGCCCCAGTAATCGGACCTGACTGCATACGCGAGCTCGATCTCGTCGCGGCCCTCGACGACAGCGTGTTTGATTCCGCCGTAACCAACGAAAACGAACTCGCCATCGAGCTGCTCGCGGAAGAACCACAGTCCGAAACCGTGCAAGTCCCAATGCTCGGCGGCGCGTTTCAGGAAAGCACGGGTCTGCACTTCGCTGAAAGTGTTGCCGTCGGCGGACAGCGTCGCCATCACGCGCGAATCGCCGTGCAGGCGCCGAAGATCTGCGAAGTCGCCTGGAACGGCGGGCGTGCCGATCAGACGACGAGTGTTGAGTTCGTTCACGCCGGATTCCAGCGGCTCGCGCGGTTACTTCTTGCGAACGATGGTGACGCCGTCGCTGAAGCCGAGCATCACGGCCTCGACGCGCGTGTCTTTGGCGATGAAATCGTTGAGCGCGCGAAGCGCCATCGTGTCCGCGTCCTTTATCGCTTCATCGACGATTGCGCCTTTCCACAGCACGTTGTCGATCAGGATGAGTCCGCCCGGACGCAGCCGCTTGAGAATTTCGTCGTAATAGATCGGGTAGCTCGACTTGTCGGCGTCGATAAATGCGAAGTCGAAGGTATGCGAAGCCGGTAGCGCCTTCAGCGTGTCGGCCGCGGGCCCCAGCTTGAGTGTTATCTTGCTCGCGACGCCCGCCCGTTCCCAATAGCGACGCCCGATGCCAGTCCATTGCTCGTTCACGTCGCAACACAGAAGCCGGCCGTCGGCGGGTAACGCGCGAGCCACGCAGAGTGCGCTGTAGCCGGTGAACGTCCCGACCTCGACTGCGGAGCGCGCGCCGATCGCGGCGGCGAGGATTGCCATGAAAGTGCCTTGCTCGGCGGCAATCTGCATTGTGCTAATCTGCCCCAATTTTGTGGTCTCAGCCGCCAATTCGGCGCGGATCGGATCGCCGTTGTGCCCGTGCGCAACCAGGTATTCGTAGAGTTTGGGAGTGAGCGCGATAAATTGCGAGGGTCCTGATGCCATGCTCATTCCTTACCGGCCGCCGAGATACGCGAAGTCGCCGTGCTGATTCACCGTCAACGTGCCCGTGAAGATCGAATGATGCTTCTGCGCGCCCATCGCGATTCGGTAGATCAGTTCAGATTCGCCGACCTCGAAAAATGCGTCGTCAGGCGATAGCACGTAGAGCTTTTCGTGATCATCGGAATCGGTGGCCCCGATGAACATAGCGCCAGAAGCCGTCATCACCGGGTCGCCCAGCGACTCCAGTTCGGTGCCGAAGGGAGTTAGCTGTCCGCGCTGAATGCGCAAATCGAGGCGCTGCCGGGTCAGCCGAAAAATTGCGGGTATGCGCGCGCATCCCGCGAGTACCGCGGTCGTTCCGTCAGCCATCAAACCTGGGCGCCCCGCCGACAGATATGACACCGGACCGGCACTCGTCAGAGTGCCGGTCGGCAGGATCCTCGCCATTGAACCGCCGCTGTACAGGAACAGCGCCGCGCCGCTGAGCGACTTGGCCGTGAACGCGACCATTGTCCCAAGGGCAGTGGGCAGTGCTGCCGGCAATCCGAACGGGCGCTGATAGAGCGTGTGATTGGGTCCGTATTCGCCTTCGACCGCAAGCTCCGTAACGCCGCGGGCAACGGAAGCAAGCAGGAGCGCCTGATGATGTCCAGCAGGTTTCGCACCCTCGCCGAGAAACCCGGTGAACACGACCTGGCCGTCGTCGCCCATTTGCGGGCTGCCGAAGCTCAGCACTGCGATCTCGTGCCCTTCATTGGTTTTGTCACCCGCCTTTGCCATGCAGCTGAGCTTTCCGTGCGAATAAAAGAACAGCGCATCGCGGCCGTGCGGCACTATCGACATGAACGCGATATTTCCGTCCATGTCTGCGAGGGGATAAGGGTCGCCCTTGAATGCGGGCCTGCAATCGCCGACCAACGCCTTGGGATTGAGCGCCGTGATTATGCGATGGCTCGGTACGGCATCGGCATTGCCGATGAAGATATTCCACTGGGCCTTGATATTGGTGTCTTTGGGCTGCGTCTCGGCGCCGAAGATCACGCGTCCATCGGGCATCATCGACGGCACGCCGACTTCGTTTACGACGCCGCCGCCGGGCGCCGGCATTCCGATTCCGGTGATCAGCGTCGGGACGCCGTTGCTGTCGCTGGCATAGACTGCCTGCGTGTTGTCCGTCTGCACATCGGCGCCGCTTCCGTTAAGGGTCAGCGAAACCGCGTGCGCGCTCAGTGGAGTCAGGAGCAGAATCACGAGCGCAGATGGGAAAGCCCTGAAATTAAACATTTTTCCCCCAGTCCCTAATCAGTAACTCGAATCTGAGGTCCCCGAGATTCTTATAGTCGCCAAAGCTCCCCTAATGCAACGCAAAGGGAAAGCCACCCCGCAGCGGCGGGTCAGGACCTCAGAACGCGATTGAATCCAGCATCGCGTGCATTCGCTCCGGATGCGTCTCGGACCAGTAGATTCGGCCGCACTCCTCGCACTCGGCAAATCGATCGTGGCCGGCAAAGACGTAGGGCGGCACTCGCCGCGACACGAGTTCACGTGCAACCGGCGTCAGCACATGGTTGCATCGTGAGCATCTCGTCAGCGCAATCACTCGCGGGTCGAGCTGGAAGCGTCTGACAGCCTCGCGCAATTGACTTCTGATCGCGTTGCCCTCGACGAAAAAAACGTCGGGCGCGGTTCGCAGGCGTTTATCGCGGGTCACCAGGATTCTGTTGTCCGCTCGAGCGATCTTCAGAAGCTCGGCGCCGCTCAGCGACGCGTCCGTAATAACGTCGGCGCCGAGCAGCCGCAGCCATCGCGCCAATCGCATCAGCATCCTGTCAGCCGCAAGTCGGGGACTTTCATCCATCGCGATGGACTGTATTATATCAGCGATCGGCGGAACCACAGTCCGCGAAAATATAAAGTGACAGTTTAAGTTTTGAGAGGCGCGCGATGCAGGAAATTCAGGTGTCCTTTCGATCCGGCGATTTGAGGTTGGAAGGCCTGCTCGCCAGTCCAGGTGCAAACGCGCCCGCCGCGGTGGTCTGTCACCCGCATCCGGCCTATGGCGGCTCGATGGACAACAACGTTGTCGATGCGATCCTCTTGGCGATGTGGCAAGCCGGATATGCGACCTTGCGCTTCAACTTTCGCGGTGTCGGCGCCAGCGAGGGCGAGCATGACGCCGGTCCCGGCGAAGTTGATGACGCCGTCGCGGCGATGGCGTTTCTCCTGGCTCAGCCCGGCGTGCGCAAAGAGGGCGCCGTGATGGCAGGATATTCGTTCGGCGCAATGGTCGCGGTGAGCGCAGGATACGCACGCGCGGAGATCGCGCGAATAGTCGCCGTCGCGTTGCCGCTTGCGATGGCTGATGCGCGCATTCCGGATGGCGCATCCAAGCCCGTGTTGCTGGTTTCCGGCGATCGCGATTCATACTCGCCCGTCGCGGGGCTGAAAACGCTTAGGTCGAAAATCGGTGACTCGGCGCGACTCGAGATCGTAGCCGGCGCCGATCATTTCTTTGGCGGCCACGAAGCGGAACTGTCGCGCGCAATCGCTGCCGCGCTCGCAATCTAGCTGCCGCCGGAAAGCGCGGGAGCCGCGCGGGTCGCCTCCCAGATGGCGTAGAAAGGATCGTAGGGATGCGCCTTCGCGATCGAAATGATTTGCGCGATCGTCGCGCACAAGTCGCCGTGATTCATCCGATCGAGCGCGGCGAAGTTGTCGAGATCGTGAAAGTAGATCAGATAGTTCACCAGCACGGCGTTGTTCAGCGGCTGCTTGTCGAGATCGAAGCGCTCCAGTCCCGATAGCGACGGCGCCAGCGCGGCGTAGTCGGCCTTGATCGCTGCGAAGGCCGCTTCGCGGCGCTTGTCGAGATCGTCTTTCGGCGGCTTGGCCATATAGATATCGAGCAGGCGCGCCTGCTCCTGGAGCAGAAAGCGCGCGAACCTGAAATCGCTCTCCAGGATCTCGCGCGCCACGATTGTGGTGGGTGCCGACTCACCGTCAGTCGCCGCGAAAAAAGCTACCGCGCCTGCGCTGCCGGCATAGTTGGCGGCCGATTCGTCGAACATCGCGTTGCCCGCCAGATAATACGTGCGATGGAACAGTTCGTGGATGATCACGCCGGCCAGCTCGACGCGGTCCAGCTTGAGCAGATTCGTCAGCAGCGGGTCGCTGAAAAAGCCCAGGCTCGAGAACGTAACCGCCGGCCGCACCATCGTGTCGAGCCCCTGTGCTTCGAGCGCCGCCGCTTCGGCCGTCGCATCGCTCTCGTCGAAATAGCCGCGATACGGTACGCGGCCTACTATCGGGAACCACCATGTGTATGGTTCCAGCGAGTCGCGCGGCGCCGCCATCAAGACGTGCACGACCGCGCTTCGATCCACGGGCGCGATGCTTTGATACGCACCGCCGACATTGAGGCCGAGTTCTTCGGCCGCGAACTTGCGCACCGCGAGCACGGTCTCCAGCTTCGCGCGAATGTCCGCCGGAAGATCTCCCCGCGCGAGCGCATCGTCAATCGGCTTGCGGTTCCACAGAATTCGGCCTTCCTCGTATGCGGCGCGTGCGAGGTAACCCGCGTAGCATCCGCCCAGCACAATCGGCACGAAGACCAATGCTGCCAGCCGCAGCAGATATCCCGCCTGACCCCGCGCCGCCCGCCGCGTCGTGCCAGCCACTTCTCCGTCCACCAGGCCGGCGTCAGCCCGCCACAAGGCGGTCGCTGTTTGCCATTGCGGCGTATTGCAATTCGAATAGCCGGTAGTAGAGTCCGCGCTGTGCGAGCAGTTCGTCATGNGTGCCGCTTTCGCGCAGCACGCCTCCGCCCAGCACCATGATCCGATCGGCGCGCTCGATGGTGGATAGCCGATGCGCGATTACGACCGCGGTGCGCTCCGCCAGCAGCTCGTTCAGCGCCAGCTGGATCAGGCGCTCGGTCTCGCTGTCCACGCTCGAGGTCGCTTCATCCATCACCAGGATTCGCGGGTTGTACGCCAGCGCGCGCGCGAACGACAGCAGTTGGCGCTGACCCGCCGACAGGTTCGCGCCGCGTTCGCGGATTTCCTCGGCGAGTCCTCTCGGCAATCGCTCGACGAATCGCAGAGCCTGCGCGCGCCGCAGCGCATCGCGCACCTCGGATTCGCTCAAGTCGGTTCGCGACAGCCGGATGTTTTCCATCACGTCGCCGGCGAACAGGAACACGTCTTGTTGCACGTATCCGATTTCGCGGCGAAGAGCGCCGAGGTCCCACTCGCGCACATCGACGCCGTCAACCAGGATTCGCCCGCCGGTCACGTCGTACGAACGATTCAGCAGCTTGATGATCGTGGTTTTGCCCGAGCCGGTCGGCCCAACGATCGCGATCTTCTGTCCCGGCTCCGCCGTGAAGCTCAGGTCCTTCAGTATCGGTTCGTCCGGACGGTATTCGAAGATGACGTGATCGAACACGATTGCCCCGCGCGAGACCGCCGGCCGCTGCGGATGCGCAGGAACTGGAAGCGTCTTCTCGCCTTCCATCAGGGCGTGGATTTTCTCGACCGCCGCGAGCGCCGATTGGAGCGCGCTGTACTTGGTCGAGATCTCGCGCAACGGCATGAAAAACTGCTGAGCGTACTGGATGAACGCGATCAGCGTGCCCAACGTCACCAGGCGCCGAATCACGCTGCCGCCGCCGATCCACAGTATAACCGCGACCGTGATNGAACTTAGCGCCTCCACCGATGAGAATTGGGCGGCCTCGTAAACGTTGGCCATCATCTGCACGTCGCGCGAACGCCGGTTGAGCGCNTCGAACTCGCGGCGGCTTTCGCGTTCGCGCGTGAAGAGCTGCACTATCATCATGCCGGCCAGCGATTCGGACAGGTAGGCGTTCAACGCGGCGAGACGGTCGCGTATCTGGCCGTATACGATGCGCGATCTCGAACTCAGAAAATAAATGACCAGCGTCAGCGGCGGAATCGCGCACAGCGCCGACAACGCCAGGCGCGGGCTCAGGCTGAACATGATCGTCACGATGCCTGCCAGCGTCATCGCATCGATGAATATCGTCAGCGAGCCCGCCGCGAACATATCGTTGATCGCATCGATATCGGTCGTCATTCGGCTGACCAGCCTGCCGACCGGCGTGCGATCGAAGAACGACATCGGCAAACGCTCGACCTTGCGAAACAGCGCCATCCGAAGGTTCGCGAGGCTGAACTGCGCGACCATCATCATCAGGTAAAACTGAGCGTAAAACGCGGCGAACTCGCCGATCACCAGCAGCAGATACAAGGCGCCCATCACGAACAGGCCATGTCCGCCTGACGCACGAAACAGCATCGCGAGCCAGGCCGGAGGCCGTGCGCCGTGCGAGCCCGACAGAAATTCGTCAACCGTGAGCTTGATGACGTATGGCTGTGCGAGCAGAAACGCCGTGTCCAGCGGCATCATAAGCGTCGCCAGCCAAAACAGCCCCTGGTATGGACGGATGAACCCCCACACCCATCGCACCAGCGCGACATCGTAGGTCCTGGCGAGCGGCTTTTCCTCGGCGACCTGCATCTCAGTAGCGGCTCAATTCCTCTTCGAGTAGTTGGCGACGGAACAGCTCTGCGTAAATTCCGCGGCGACCCATCAGTTCCTCGTGCGTGCCGCGTTCGGCAATCTCCCCGTCTTCGAGCACCACGATCTGATCGGAGTCGCGCACCGTGGACGCGCGATGCGAAACCACGATGGTGGTGCGGCCCTGTACGCTTTTCTCGAGGCTGTCCAAAACCGTCTTCTCAGTTTCGGTATCGACGCTCGACAGCGCGTCGTCCAGCACGACGATCGCGGGATTGTAGGCGAGCAGCCGGGCAATCGTGACGCGTTGCTTCTGCCCGCCCGACAGCGCCATGCCACGTTCGCCGACGATCGTGTCGAGTCCATCGGGCAACACCGCGATGTCCGGCTCGAGTCCCGCGATGCGCGCAGCGTTGTTGATTTCAGCCACCGACGCATCGGTCTTTCCGAACGCGATGTTGCGCGCGAGCGTGTCGGTGAACAGGGTCGGCTCCTGCGGGACCATTCCCACAGTTCGCCGCAGCGCGCCCAGCGCCATCTCCTCTACGTCGCGGCCGTCGAGCAGTATTCGTCCCTCGGTCGGTTGCAGCAGCCGCGCCAGCAACTTGACCATGGTTGATTTTCCCGATCCGGTGCGGCCGACAATTGCGAGTTTTTCTCCCGCGCCCACTTTGACGTTGATGTTTTTGAGCGCATACGAAATCTTTCCGTTCGCTCCGTCGCCATTATTCGCCAGGTAACTGAACGAAACCCCTTTCCATTCGACCGCACCGTTTATCTCGAGCTTGAGGTCCTCGCCCGCGACGCTATCGGCCCCGCGCGCGTTGAAAATCTCGTCGAGACGCTTCATCGAGGCCTTGCCGCGCTGATAAATCGACAGCATCCATCCAAGCGAGATGGTCGGCCACGCGAGCTGGCCCAGGTAGCTCAGGAACGCCACCAGCGATCCGAGCGACATTCGTCCATTCATCACCAGCGACCCGCCGTAAATCAGCACGACCATCGTCGAGGTCGCCGCCGCGCCGCGAATCATCGGCATCATCGCACCACGCGTGCGCGCCAGCGCGAGACCCTGCTCGTTGTAAGCGTCGTTGATTTTGCGGAACAGCCCGGCCTCGTGCTCCTCGAGCGTGTAGGCTTTCACCACCGGGATCCCGGCCAGGCTCTCCTGCACCTTCGAGCCGATCGCCGCGATCCCCTCCTGCACCCGCAGGCTGCGCATCAGCATCTTGCGCATCAGCCAGCGGATCGCGACGAACAAAACAATGTAGGGAATGATCGCGAACAGCGTCAGGCGCGGGTTGAGCGAGCTCATGAAAACCAGCGCGAGCGCATACATCAGCGGGGTATTCGAGACCGACAGCACGAACATTCCCGCCATCATTCGAACCGCGGTCAGGTCGTTGATCATCCGCGACATCAGGTCGCCGGTCTTGAACTTCTGGTAGAAGTCGGCGCCAAGCGTGGTCAGATGCTGGAACAGATCGTTGCGCAAGTCGTATTCGATATCGCGGCCGACGTTGAAGATAACGAAGCGCGAGAACCAGCGGACTGTTCCCAGCATCAGCGCGAAAAGGATCATCAACTCCGCGTAGTGCGCGACCAGGTCGGGTCGATGCTTATCGGTCGCGTTTATCGCGTCGCGGATGAACAAGGGAATGATCATCGCGAGCGTGGCGTTCGCGAACGTGCAAAAGATCCCGAATGCGTAACGCAACCGGTAGCGTCGCGCGTAAAAAAACAGGCGTTTCATGGGCTGCCGGTTAAATTATCAGGTCTGCGCCGCGATAGAAGTGGCTTTTCACCGGACAATCGAGGTTTCAACCGCACGAGACCGCAAGCGCCTACAGCCCCGTGCGCGATTTCAGCCGGCGCTCGTAGAGCTTCGCGTATTTCAGAAATACGTAGAATGCGGCCGCCATCGCGGCGTACAAGCCGCGTCCGCCGTCGCGAAAACCGCCGCGGACAATATAAAAATTGAAAAACCGCCACGCCGGGTTCGCTATCATCTTAAACGGCGTGAACGCGTTCGGCTCCTGCTCCATCGCTGCCCGCGAGCTGAACCGGTTCATAGTCGCCACGTGATCCGCGATGTCGCGGTAGCTGAAATGCAGAATCGGCTGGTCGAGCCGCTCGAGGCGTCCTTCGACTACGACCTTGTCATGCGGATCGCGGCCGCCTATATGCCCGCGCTGGCGCCGGAACAGGCGCACCGGAGTGTCCGGATAAATCGCGTGCGAGTAGTAATGCTGCAGGTGGTACAGGATGCGCCGAATTCGGTAGCCGTCGGCGGGCGCCGGCGAGGACACCGCGCGAAGAATTTCCTCGCCGAGGTCGTGCGTCGCCTGCTCGTCGGCATCCATCAGCAGCACCCAGTCTCCCGTCGCGCGATCCAGCGCCATCTGCTTCTGCTTCACGTAGTTGGTGAACTCGTGCTGCACGACGTCGGCGCCGAGGCTGCGCGCGATCTCGACCGTCTTGTCGGTCGAGAACGAATCGATGATGATTTTCTCGTCGCAGAACCACGCGCTCTTCAGGCAATCGCCGATTAGCGCCTCTTCGTCGCGCGTAATCGTAATCAGCGAAATCTTTGGCCGCTCTGACATCCCGTAAAAAACTAAGACGCGTGCTGCGCTTCGGATCGGTCGAGTCCTTCGATCACTTTCGCCGCAATCGACTTGAACACCGCGCTCACCGGATGCGCCGGGTTGGCCGCTACGATCGGGCGTGCATTGTCTCCCCCCTCGCGCAGTTCGCGCACCAGCGGCAGTTCGCCCAGGAACGGCACGTTGAGCGAACGCGCCAGCGCGGCGCCGCCGCCGTGCCCGAAAATCTCGTGGCGATGGTTGCACTTGCGGCAAACGTAATAACTCATGTTCTCGACCACGCCGAGAACAGGCACGTGAACTTCCTCGAACATCGCGACTCCGCGCTTCACGTCGAGCAGCGCGAGTTCATTCGGCGTCGTCACGATCACGCCGCCGTCAAGCGCCACGCGCTGTGTGATCGTCAGTTGCGCGTCGCCCGTGCCGGGAGGCAGGTCGAGCACCAGGCAATCCAGCTCGCCCCATTCGACGTTGAACAGAAATTCCGTCTCGAGCTTGGTGACCATCGGCCCGCGCCAGATGACCGCGGTCTCGTCGTTGATGAACAGCGCCATCGATATGTAGCGAATTCCGTACCGCTCCAACGGAACGATGCGCCGCTCGGGCGTGACTGTCACGGCCTTCTCGACCCCGACCATCATCGCCACGCTTGGCCCGTACACGTCGGCGTCCATCAGGCCGACGCGCCATCCCAGCCCATGCATCGCGAGCGCGAGGTTCACCGCGACGGTAGATTTGCCGACTCCGCCCTTGCCGCTGGCTACCGCGACGATGTGCTTGACGCCCGCGATTGTCCGCGGCTGCGCAATCCCGGCAGCCCTCGGCGCGGTCTGCGCAGGCCGTTCGATCTGGATATTGACGGCAGGCACGCCCGGCATCGCCGCAACCGCCGCCTTCACCTCGGCGACGATTTTCTCGGCGACTTCGGGGTTGGCCGACGCCATCGCGAGCGAGACGGTCACGCCCGCATGCGCGACTTCGATATCCTTTATGATCCCGAACGAAACGATGTCGCGGGTGAAGCCCGGGTATTTTATTTTCTTGAGTTCGGCGAGAATTTCATTTGGGCTCGGCATTGTGCAGATCGGACCTGTCGATGGTTTCGATTAGAATGCGGCCACGCTATCAAAGCGCGGCGCTCATGTTATCATTCCGCAACCGCCGGAAAAACGACGGGTCGAACGCATCGGGAGTTATATTAGGAAGTGAGTAAAGAAGGCGCCGCCGCGCACGCCCGTCCCCGAGTCCGCTTTAGCGGCGCCGGCGGCGAAGTTGCGGCGCTTGCTGCTCGCGATCTGTCGAGCGGACTCGCGGCGATGCTCGCGTTCGCGGTCGAATCGTCGCCGGACCCGCTCCTGCCGCGCGCCGAAATGAGAATCGACCTCGGCGATTCGGCGGATTCCGCGCACGCAGCGCCGATCGCACTCGAAGGCGACAGCTTCGACGTCTCACCCCAAGGCGGCGGCGCTGGATCGATAGTGATTCGTGCCGGGACGGAGCGCGGACTAATCCATGCGGCATCGAATCTGCTCGAAAAGCTCGGCGCACAGTTCCCA
>JGI20191J14862_1000361_pt1 | contig 15691 bp, 13 predicted proteins | sample NGESurdeep092012_7_FD_14862 | JGI IMG/M metagenome (IMG submission 14862)
GAGGGTGTGTGGAGAACCCAACTTGGTATCTGCCAGTGGAATTTGCTGGGCGAAAAACCAGCGCCGTAGGCGCGGCATAGTTTAGCCCAGCACGGAGCCGCAGGCGGAGTGCTGGGTAAGGTGAAAATAGATCCGAGTCCCTTTAGGGACGGCACGGTTTTCGCGCACACGAGCATCACAAGGGAGAGGGAGGCGGCGTTTGAGTCAGTCTAACGGCAACGGAAACGGCGCGGGCAGTGTCCGTGTCGAGATTTACGACCAGACCTACCATCTCCGGGGTTCCGACCCGGAATATATCGGAGAGCTGGCCGAGTACGTGGACACCAAGATGCGACTGATCTCGCAGCAGGCCGCCACCGTCGATTCCTTGCGGGTCGCCGTGCTGGCCGCGCTGAATATCGCCGATGAGTTCCACATGCTGAAACGGAAGTACGACTCCATCGCGAGCGACTACAACGAGCGAGCCGGGCAACTGGCGGGCGTGCTGGACGAAGTTCTGGCGGAGCCGCGGCGAGCCGGATAAAGCTGACCGCCGAGTCCGCTGGGCGCATGCGATAGACTCGTGTGTCCTGCCGCGGCTGAATTGCTGATCGTAAATTATAGTGACACATCGGCCGGCGAAAAGGGGTGGATCGTGATTCATGAATTGTCATTACGAGCAACGGACCTGCTGGGGCAGGTTGAAACAGGAATGACAAAGGTCAAAACGCATATTGATTCTATTGGGTTTGCGTCTTTGTCATTGGGAGCGCCCGGTTTTGGCGCGAGGAATCTGCTTTTCCCATAACCATGCACAAGCAGATCCCTCGCTGCGCTCGTGATGACAAATCCAAAGGGAATGTCACTATATTCTGCGAACCTCGATAATTGCGGAAACTCTCTGCCCTCCCTGTCCACCGTTGTAAATATTGCCGCACGTAAATTTCCAACTATTTGGCCCACGGCCCTTGTCATCCACTCGCTTTTTCCATAGCATCTGAGCATAAAGCCGGCCTGCAAAGTTGGTGTTGGTGGCAACCGTTTTTTGAACCAATGCTCAATGAACAGGGGGCCCTACTCGTATTCGGCTCGGTGTGCGACGTTCCGCCATGCGGAAATGCCTAAAGAGCTGCGGAGGGTTCCCACCGTATAGGACGGGTTCATTGACGGCCCACTGAACACGGCCCCGCGGGTCGGCTTTTTACCTTCCGCTCTTCGCTCTTCGCTTTTCGCCGATCCGGCAGCCAGCGCCTAAGAATGGTGGTTGCTTTTTGCGGAAGCTCTCTTACGGATTCATGGTGGGCTTGCCTCGCTTTAACGTCTCCCGATGTAATGTTGGATCCCCTCACTCATAGCTGTGAGCCCCGCTGTCCGTGCTTGGCGAAAAGCGAAAAGCGAATAGCGAATAGCGAATAGCGAATAGCGAAGAAGTCTGCAGCCTTGGAACCTCACCATCATCTAAAATAGACACGTGCTTCCCCGTTTATTTCACATTGGCAACTTCGGCCTGCCCACCTATGGGTTGATGGCCGCCTTGGGCCTGATCTTTGGCCTCATGCTGATCGTCAAGCTCGGTCGCGAGCAGGGACTCGATCCCGACAAGCTTTGGAACCTTGGCATCATTGCGATCCTCTCCGGCATAGTCGGCGCGAAGATCCTGATGATTCTGGTGGATTTGGGATACTACCGTGAGAACCCCGGAGCGATCTTCAGCCTGTCAACGTTCCAGGCGGGTGGAGTGTGGTCCGGCGGCTTTGTGCTGGCGTTGGCCCTGTGCATCTGGTACATGCGCCGCAACAACCTGCCGGTGCTACGAACCTGCGACGTGTTTGCTCCAGGACTGGCGCTGGGACACGCGTTCGGCCGTGTCGGTTGCTTCGCCGCTGGTTGCTGCTGGGGCCGCGAAACGCACGTGCCCTGGGCGGTCACCTTTCACAATCCTTTGGCCAATGAAATCGTCGGAACTCCGCTTAACGTGCCTCTGCATCCAACGCAGCTTTATGAGATGGTCGTCGAACTCTGCAATTGCCTGTTCCTGGTGTGGCTGATCCGGCGTAAGAAGTTCGAAGGCGAGATCATTGGCACCTACATGATCATCTACGGAGTGGCTCGCTATTTCATCGAGTTCGTCCGCGGCGATCCCGGGCGCGGCGAGTTCATGGGATTCATGTCAGGAACGCAGGCGATCGCGTTATGCTTGGTCATCGGCGGCGGCCTGTTGTGGATGCGGCGTGCGACGGTGGCTCCGAAAGTGCCGGTCAAAGCCACAAGGTAGTTTCGAGTTTCAAGTTTCGAGTGGGATCCAGTCAAACAAGAGGCTGCCCCGAACGCCCTCAAGACGTCGGTCGACGTCTGTTCTTGACGAACTTCCGCCTGTTCCGCAAACTGGAAACTCGAAACTGGAAACTCGAAACTTGTTCCCTATCACAATCTCCGTTCCGGTCGACGCGGCGGGCCAGCGGCTCGATCAATTCCTTACCGCCCACATCCCCGATATCAGCCGTGCACGCGTGCAGCTGTTGTTGGCGGAACAGAAAGCCCTGGTCAACGATGACGTCGCCAAGCCGTCGCTTCGACTCCGGGGCGGCGAACAAATCACCATCCTTGGGGACCCCGAGCCCCCGCCGTTGCGCGCGATCGCGGAGGACATCCCCCTCGACATCGTGTATGAAGATGATGACCTGGTTGTCATCAACAAGCCGGCAGGAATGATGGTGCATGCCGGGGCGGGCGCCACCGAGGACGAACGTAATCGCGGTACGCTGGTCAACGCCCTGCTGCATCGCTTCGGCAAGCTGTCGGAGGTAGGCGGCCAGTTGCGCCCGGGGATAGTCCATCGTCTCGACAAGGGAACCAGCGGGCTGATCCTTGTCGCCAAGAACGACGTGACGCATCGCAAGCTGGGCCAGCAATTTTCGGGGCGTCAGGTGAAGAAGCGCTACGTTGCGCTAGTGCATGGCTGGCCGGCGAAAGACCGGGGCACCATCAATGCTGAGATCGGCCGCGATGCGGTGCGACGCATTCGCATGACAACCCGCGGCAGCGGAGGCCGTTCAGCTATCACCCATTATGAAGTTCGCGAGCGCATCGCCTCGCAATTTGGCAAGTTCGCGCTGGTGGATGTCCGCATCGAGACCGGCCGCACCCACCAGATCCGCGTGCACATGTCGTCGCTTGGCCATCCGGTAGTGGGCGACTCGCTGTACCGTGCGCCGAAGGAACTGCGCCGACCTACCGCTTTGCGAAAGGCCTCAACCAAAGCGACCTCTCGGGGGGCAAGCCAGCCCGAAGTGGCGCAGACGCCCAGCGTACTCACCCTCAATCGCAACTTTCTGCATGCGGCAGCCATCGAGTTCACACATCCCCGAAGCGGTGAGCCGCTTTCCTTCAGCGTCCCTCTGCCTCCGGAATTGACGCGATTTTTGGGACAAATTCGAGGCTGAAGCTGGATTGTTCATAGACAAGCCGCCTTCAACTTGCAGCTTGAAACTCGAAACTTGAAATTTCAACTCGAAACTACCCACGATCGACCTTCTGTACGAGATGCTCCACCTCGGCGACCACATCGTCGATGCTCTTGTGCGTGGTATCGATGTGCACCGCGTCCGGCGCGGCGACCAGAGGCGATGCCGAACGCGTGCGGTCGCGCTGATCGCGCGCCGCAAGCTCCGCAATCACGCGTCGCGTCTCTTCGGGGGAGCGCGGTCCGCTCTGCACGACGCGCCGCTCCGCGCGAACGCCTTCCTCGGCATCGAGAAAGATCTTCAGATCTGCGTTAGGAAACACGGCGGTACCAATGTCGCGGCCTTCCATCACCACGCCGCCGTCCAATCCTAATACGCGTTGGCGCTTCACCATTATCTCGCGCACCTGCGCGTGGATGGAAACGCGCGATGCCACCGCGGTGACGTCCGTGTCGCGTATCCGCTGCGAAACATCGCGACCATCCAGCAGCACGCGGTTGCCCTCGCCGTGAGGTTCAAGTTCCATCGCGATGCTCGCCGCCAACTGCCGGAGCGCTTCGCCATCGTCCAGAGAGACCTGCTGCTCCATTGCCTTCAGCGCCAGTGCGCGATACATGGCGCCGCTTTCGAGGTTCACATAACCGAGCTTTTTCGCCAGGCGCGCGGCGATGGTGCTCTTGCCTGAGCCGGCCGGCCCGTCAATGGCGATCACCAACTTGCGGGCTGTACTCATTCCTTGCCGGTATCCTTCGCGGGAGGAACTGGTCTGGTGGGCGACGCCGATGGCGATTTTCTGGGCCGGCGCTGCACCAGGGGCTTACCGGGTTGGGGTGGGTGCGGGGTGAAGCGCGGCTGGAGTCTGAGCTTCCGCTCAACCGTATGCACGGGTGGCAATTCCAAGGAGGAGACCTGCAGCAGCACGCGGCCGGCAACGTGGACGAAACTCAATTCTCGCGCAGCTTGAAGGGCGCTGATTGCCTCACGAACCCGGGCGCGACCGATGAGGTTGGAGAAGAAGTGTTCCACCTCTTCTTGCTGGGCTGCCAAAACACAATCGAGATATTTCGAAACCAGCGCCGTCAGCGCCTCCGCCACCGAGACGTGCATGCCTTCTTTAACGGCCTCGGATGACCAGCGGAAGAGGACGTCCCAGAACACACCTTTCTCCTGGGTATAATCCACGCGGGTAATGCGCAGCTTGGCCCACAATTCATCCGACGCGCGGTCAAGGGCCGCGGCGGAGATGTCGCCGCCCAGCAACTCGCGCAGCCGGTGTTCGGAGATCGGTCCTTCCTTCTGGATTATGTGAAAGGCATCGACCGCAAGCGGAGAATATTCCGAACGTGCGCCGGCCTTCGGCGCCTGTCGCGGGTTGCGATCTCCCACCAATCCGTAAAAATAAGGAAAAACCGATGCTGAAACGATGAAGTTGTTATCGGGGAAGACGTTCGCCTCATACGCCGCCTTCTCGCGCAGCAGGCGCACCATCAGGTCCTTGGCCTGGCAAGCGCTGGGATCGGCAAACGCCATCTGGCGGGTGGGCAGATGCTCGTCACTGCCGGCATACGCGCCCACAAAAGTTGGCAGGAGCACCGCCGGTCGCTGCGGGTAAAGCAGGCAAAAGCCCACTGAATCGATGAACTCACGCGCCTCCTCCAACGTGCGGATAGGCCGCCCGTTCAAGCGCCATTTCTCCCGGCGCAGCTCCTGTAATTGCTGTTCCTGCATAGAAGGCGGCACTGCATTGAGCACTTAGCACTTAGCACTTAGCATTTACCACTTGGCATTTAGCAACTAGCAACTAGCGCGCTACTCTGTTCCCCTCCAAATCCCTAGGAGAAAAACCCACTGCAGCAAGTACTACATACCAAATGCCAAGTGCTAAATGCCAAGTGCTGAATGCTGATTGCTGACGGCTGATAGCTGATTGCTAGATTCGCTTAAAGGCCCGCTGAATATCCTTAACAGAATACCGCAGAACGACCGGGCGGCCATGCGGACAGCTCATGGGGCAATCGGTTTTCGCCAACTCGCTTAGCAGCCACTCCATTTTGTTTTGCTCTAGCGGCATGTTGACCTTAATCGCGGCATGGCAGGCAATACTGGCGGCGATGCTGGTTCGAATCTTTTCCAGGTTCAATACCTGTTCGTCACGCTCGAACTGGTCCAAGATTTCATGCAGCATGTGCTCGACGTCGCCCGCCGTAACTCCGGCTGCCGTGGTCTTGACGGCAATGGTGCGCGAGCCGAATGGTTCCACCTCAAATCCGTTGCGGTTCAGTTCGTCGGAGATCTCGGCGAAGACCGACATCTGACCCGGAGTCAACTCGACGATGAGCGGCATTAGCAGTTGCTGCTTCTCAGGCGACTCGGCCAGGCGCAGCTTGCAGATTTTCTCGAACAGAATGCGTTCGTGGGCGACGTGCTGGTCGATGATCCACAGGCCCTGCGGATTGATCGCCAGGATGAACGAGTCGCGAATCTGGCCAACGGGATGAAGCGTGCTCAGCGAATCCAAGCCGACAGGTGCGTCGTCATCTGCAATGACGGCGGAGCAACCATTTTCGCCCCGTACCATGGCGGCAGCGCCCGATACCGGACCTCCAAACGTCTGCGGAGGGAAGCGGGCCACCGGAACAGCCGCGTTCCCTTCGACGGCAAATCCACTTCCTTCGAACTGCAACCGCGCATTGAACGGTGGGACCTCGGGCGGACGCAGGGCAAACGCAGCATCGGCAGCGGTCACCTGCAGTTCGTCAGTAGCAAAATCGTGGGACCCCGACGTGAGCGAAGGCGAGGCTGTGGGTTGAGCATGAATCTCCGTCATGAACGCGGGCACTGGCCGGGTCTTCATCAGGACGGCGCGAACGGAATCGCGAATGAAGTCGTGCAACACCGAGGATTGCCGAAAGCGCACCTCGGTCTTCGAGGGATGCACGTTGACGTCAACCTCGGTGAACGGCATCTCCAGGAACAGCAGCACGACCGGGAAAACAGTTGGCGGAATGATGTTGCGATAAGCCTCGGTGAGGGCATGCTGCACTACGCGATCGCGAATCAGGCGGCCATTGACGAAGATGAAAATCGAGTTGCGGTTAAGTTTCTGAATCTCCGGCCGCGAGACAAAGCCGTGCAGTTTTAGGTCTCCAGCGACTGGCGGTTCGTAGTCTTCTTGGTTGTGCCGCCACGGCGGGGGCTGCGGCAGTCCCACGTGCGACAGCGGCAGCAGCGCGCTTAGCGGAATCAACTGATCGAGTGTCTCCTTGCCAAACACCTGGTAGATACGCTGCGAGTGGCCGGCCACTGGAGGTGCGATCAACATGGCGTTGGTCGCGGAGTGCAGCTCCCAGTGCATCTCGGGATGGGCCAGGGCGTAGTGGGTTACCAGCGATGCGATATGCGACAGCTCGGTGGATTCGGCCTTGAGGAATTTTCGCCGGGCGGGAATGTTGAAGAACAGGTCGCGAACCGTGATGCACGTGCCCAGAGGCAGCCCCGCCTCCTCGACCGTCAACAGCTTTCCGCCAGCGATCTCGACCACCGTTCCGGCAGCGTCTTCGGGCGCATGGGTCTCCAAACGCAGGCGGCTGACCGAAGCCAGTGAGGGCAGCGCCTCTCCGCGAAATCCCAGGGTGGCGATGTTCAGCAAGTCGTCGGCATTGCGGATCTTGGAGGTGGCGTGGCGCTCGAAAGCCAACATGGCATCGTCGCGCACCATGCCGCAGCCGTCATCGGTCACCTGGATCAGTTTCTTGCCTCCCGCTTCGACGGTGACCCGGATGCGGCGCGCACCGGCATCCAACGCGTTTTCCAACAGCTCCTTGACCACCGAAGCGGGTCGCTCCACGACTTCGCCGGCGGCGATCTTGTTGGCTACGTTTTCGGAGAGAACGTGGATGCGGCCCATGACTTCAAGAGTAATTCACCACAGCAGTACTGAGACACAGAGAAAGTATCTTAGTTTCGAGTTTCGAGTTTCAAAGGAAGCTGGCTTCTTCCGCAATTGCCGGAATGTATTGGGTTCACTATTCCATTAATTCACCACAGAGGCACAGAGACACAGAGAAAATTTCTTAGTCTCAAGTTTCAAGGTTCGACCAAAATCGCTAGGCTAAAGAAGAGTGCCAAACGGAAGCATCGGCGGTGAAAACTGGAAACTTCTTGAACTAACCCCTAGCCCCTAACCTCTAGCCCCTGCGTTACTGCCGGGGCGCGTAGTATCCCTTGCGCGCGCGGACTTTGTACTTCTTATTGTCGGCCATGATCTCGATCTTGCGATACTTGCCATCGGGAGCGAAATCCGCCGGTTTGTAGGACACGGCGTATTGGCTGCGCAGTTCGTCCTGAATTTGCGAGAAGGCGTCGGCCACATCCTGAATCTTGAACGGGAAGAAGGCCTTGCCGCCGGTTTCGTCGGCGAAGTGTTCGAGGATTTTGTCGCCGCGTAATTTCAAACCGCTGGTATTGGTTGAAATGCTATAGATGATGACTTCGGCCCGCTGCGCCATTTCCACGGCTTCTTCGCGCGAGACGCGGCTCTGGTTGTCCTCGCCATCGCTGAGCAGGATGATGGCCCGCCGGGTGGCCACTTGGCTCTTGTCGGCCTGCATCAGCTTATCGCGGCAGGCATAGTAGATGGCATCGTACATCGCGGTACCGCCGCCCGGGCGCAGCATGCGCACGCCATGGGAGAGCGCCTCGGTATCGTCCGTGATGTCCTGCGTCACCTCGGGCGTGGTATCGAAGCCGATGACGAATGCCTTGTCGTACTTAGACCGGATGATCTGGTTCAGGAACTCAATGGCCGCTTCCTGTTCGAACTTGAAGCGATCGCGCACCGAGTTGCTGGCGTCGATGAGCAATCCCACGCGTAGCGGCAGGTTTGTTTCCTTGCCAAAAAAGCGGACGCTGGCGGGCTTGCCGTCGTCAAGAACTCTGAAATCGTTCTGCGTAAGGTCTTTTACGAAATGGCCGCGCTTGTCGGTGACGGTAAAAACCACATTGACCTCGTCCACGCGTTTCCGGATGACGGTGAGGTTCTCGTCAGGATTGTCGCCCTTGCCGATGGAGCGATCGGCAGATTCCCCAGGGGCCGTAGTGGGTTTATTCAATGCGCCGGAAGTGGCCGGTTGCGAAGAGCTGTTCTGCTGGGCCGTTGTCTGCGGTGAAAAATTTGGATTGGCGGCCGTCGGTGCACTCGGGTCAGAAGCCGGAGCCGGTGGCTGCGCCGGAGCACTGGATTGGCCAGCCTCGGAGGATGGCGGCGGAGCGGATTGCTGGGGAGGGAACTTCGTCGCCGATGGCGCGGTAGGGAGCTGCTGCCGTGTCGAGTTCTGGGCGGCGAGCCCCCACGGCAATGCCGCCAGCAAACCCAGGATCAACCAAGTTTTCATTCGAAGTTTCATTATAGCCGCTGGCGAGATTCGGCAACGACGCTCGGAGAACGCGGTTTACCACGGAGACACGGAGGACACGGAGTTTTAGTTTCGCTCGAGTTTTCTACGCGATCTCCGGGCATTCCTGGAGGTGGGCCTCAAGCCCATGTGACCCTCAGTTTGACAGAACCACAAATCTCCTCCGTGAGAGATCACCGCTCACAATGACGTCTGGTAGGCGGAGCCCGATTCTAATCGTCACTCATAACTATGCAGCAAAGCAAGAGGCACGGATCTCTCCGTGCCTCTAAGGTGGTGAAGGAAAACTATCCCTTCGTAATTCGGATGTCACCGGTGTCGGTGTTGATTTGCAGCTTGCTCACACCGTTGCCGACGGCGCCCGCCGCCCGTGCTGAGCCGTTGCTTTCGTCGATTTTCACGGCCTCGAAATCGGAGGTGATACCGCCCTTGCTGGTGGTGGCCTGCACCTGGAATCCCGCCTTGGACGGCAGCACCAGCGAGATGTCACCCCGCTTGCTGGAGATACTGATTCGGCCAAGCGGCAGTTTGTCGGCCGCGCGCACTTCGATATCGCCATTCGTGGTCTCAAGCTGCAAGTCACCAGAGACATTCTCTATGTGGATGTCTTTGGACCGGGTGATGAGACGGCTGGGACCAGTTAGATCGCTGCCCCGCACCTCATCACCGGCGATTTCCAGATCGCCAGGCACGGACGCGATCTGCATGTCCGAGCGCGATGACTTGAAGGTCACGGTCTTGGCGATTTTGCTGAGGCGGATATCTTCGAAGAAGTCGCCATTAAGATGGACCGCACCGGCCACCTCGTCAATGGTCACGTTGTCGATATTGCCGTCCACATCGAGATCTCCAGCAATCTTGGAGGCACGCAGCGAACCCTTCTGCAAGCTGATGTTCACCGCGCCGGCGATATCGTTCAGGGTAACGTCGCCATGCTGCAACTCGACCTTGACATCGGCCTTGCGGTCATTGACGGTCACATCGCCGCTTTTGCTCTTAATATCGAGCGTCGCGTCACGTGGCACGAAGATGTCCATCTCATCCTGCACTCCGTGTTCACCCGCGCCATTGGTGTTAGCGTTCAGTACCACCAAATTTCCGCTTACCGTGATCTGCGGCTTGGTACCGGCATTGTACTTATTGGCGTCGTTCTGGTTCTGCGCATACACCTTCTTATGCACCACGACGCGCAGATTGTTGTCCTCGGCGGGCGCGATGTTCAGGGTGCCGTGATCGCAGACCACGCGCAGACTGCCGTGCGCGGGAAACGCCTGCTGCAGCGTGTCGTCGAAGGTGTAGGCCGTGCCGAAGATGCCGCCGAGATCGTCGTCCATCTGGATCTGATTGCGGACCCCGCCCCAGTCGAAGTCGGACGAGTAGTGCGCGGAGACACCCAAAGCCACCAGAAATATCAACAACACAATGCCTCCGGCGCCGAGATGACGTGTGCGATAGCCCATGCGCTGCGAGGTGGTGTGCTCAATCAGAGCTATGACGCCCCACAGAATGAGCAGTACCGGCCACCAGTGGCCAAAAAAGTGCCAGATCGGAAACCGGATTCCGAAGTTCCGCAGCAGAAATAACAGGCCGATCACGATCAACACCAGCGGGCCGGCGATCGAACGCCGATAGCGATACGGCGGGGGCGCCGGATACTGGTACTGCGGTGGTGGCGGCGGCTGAGGTGGCGGCGGATAGGTATTTTGGCTAGCCATTGTGCACCTCCGGATCGTTAGGATTGTTCCAATTCGCACCCGTCGTAATTGAGCCAGCCGGCGGCACCGGCGGTGGCGTTACCATCGGCGGTTGCGGCGGATACCCCTGAGCACCAGGAGGCATCGGTTGTCCCGGCCTGCCGGGTTGTACCATCCCCGGATAATCGCGAGGCACATGACCTTCGGCCGAAGCGTTATGCTGCAGGAACATGATCAGTCCAATCACGATCAACAGGGCTGGCCACGTGCTGTCAAACTCCATCCAATGCGTGTGCGCTAACTGGTCAAGGAGGAATAGCACCCCGAGAGTGATCAGGATGACAGGCCACATGAACCCGTGAGCACGGCAACGGCTGCACGAACAATAAGGGTTATACCGGTATCTCATGATGCCCTCCTCACCAGCCCATCCCGCGCCGCCGCATCAGCACGCGCACGCCGACAGCGATGAGCACGAGCGGCCAGAACCGCCATAAACGGTCGAAGTTCAGCACACCCATCTCGTTCAGCAAAAACAGCACACCCAGCCCGATCAGGATGAAAGCTCCAACCGGTACTCGCGACGGCGGGCAGCATTCAGCGTCTACCGACTGCCCCTCCGGCGCTGCTGTCGCGGGCGTTCCCGTCACAGGGGCTGCGCTGGCAGCCACACCTGGAGCTCGGTTCGGCGCGGCTCCTGTTGCCGAGAACAGGTGGTTAAAGCCGAACGGATCCGGCGGCGGCAAACCCATCTGGCGGGCACGTGCCGTCTGGTATGCCTCGATCGGCATATAGATTACGAACGCGGCGATGCCCAAGCCGAAGATGTCATTCACGTGAGCGGTCATCCAGATTAGTGTGGCGAAGATCAGCACATGCACAAAGCCCTTGGCATACTCGCCGTTGTACATGGCGCCGACCCCGGGAATGAAACCCAGCCAGGCCGCCAGTCCGGGACTGGGCCCGCCGGTTTCCGGTTGAGCACCCGGCGGCACGGCAGCAGTCCCGGGTGGCGGCATGGTGCCGCTCAAGTGCGAGGCCAAACATTCCTCGCAATAGATAACGCCACGGACGTCTCGCGCGCAGCTACTGCACAGTGGTTTCCCACACGTACGGCAGAATGCGACGGCGGGAGCATCGACATGATTGGCGCAGTTCATGCGGTTCTCCTGTTCAGCCGGGCCTGATTGGTCAATTCCTTGGTCAATTCGTTCATCAAATGTTCATTCCCAGCCGGAGACGCAGCCATCTCAGGCTGGCTTCCGTCGCGGCTGTAGTTCTGGTTATGGCGATCCTTGTCTTGCCGGTTATCGCTCTTGGGTTGGCTCTTGGGCGTCGGTTCTTCCTGCTGCTGCTTCTCCGGAGTCGCGACACGGCGCAAGTCGCGCACCCGCGATTCGATCTCATACACCAGGCGAATGTTGTCGTAATAACGAATCACGCGGGCCTGGGTCGAGGCGTACGTCTTGGCAATCCCCTTGGAGCTCAAGTCAAGCCGCCGCAGATCGCTGATATGGAAGCCAGCGATGCTGAGCAGCATGGTGATGGAGAAGAATGCCATGCCAAACGACATGGCGAAGCGCGGGGTGGCAACCGGAGCGAAGATCGGCGCCAGCCGGCGCTTAAGCTTATCGAGCCAGCCATCGCCAGGCGGCGGGACTACGGCGTGCTCCGACGGAAGCGCCCCTATGGTCTGCGTCAGAATGTTGTGCACCAGATGGCGCGGCGGCTCGACCTCATCCAGCCCCTTCAGCCAGTGCATTCCCGCCGTGGCCTCTTCGACCATCGCGCGACATGCCGGGCAGGACTGCTGGTGCGCTTCGAACGCGGCCAGCGTAGAGCCGTGCAGAGCGCCATCGATCGCTTCGGCCAACAGGCCTTCGCACTCGACGCATTGCATCCCGGATTGATTCTCGCTGGGCATCAACTCACCTGTCTGTAATTACGTTGTAACAGCCTCGCAAGTTCCGTTCGCCCCCGATTTATGCGACTTTTCACAGTTCCTTCAGGGACCTTAAGGACTATGGCAATGTCTTTGTAGTCCATATCCTGGAGATCACGCAGGATAACCGCCTCCCGTAGCTCTGGCGACAGCTTCCGCAGGGCTTCGTGGACCAGTTTCTGCGTCTCCTGGCTCCGCACCCGGGCTTCGGGACCGGCAGAGGGGTCTTGCAGCCTCTCTGCCAGGGTCAGGCCATCGTCCTGGTTGCCCGGCGTGGCCTCCAGTGAGTCAGTAACCCGGTCATACTTTCCTTTGCGAAAGTGGTCCACCAGCAGATTTCGAGTGACCGTCGTGACCCAGGTCATAAACGCTGCGCGCGTGGTGTCGAACGTACTGAGCGTGCGATACATTTTGATGAATACTTCCTGGGTCAGGTCAGCCGCATCGTCGGGCGATCCCGAAAAGCGATAGCAGATGTTATAGATCCGGCGATGATACTGCTGAACGATGTCCTGCCAAGCCGCAGCGTCGCCAGCAACACAGCGACGGACGAGGGCATTGACGGCTTGGATATCGTCCAATCAGCGCTCCCGAGGGGCGTGACTCCTGGCCCAATCCCACTCACTGCTAAAGACTTATACGAAAAAGCACGACCAGAAGTTCAATCGAACCAGGCAGACTCCGCGCGACTCTGGTATTTGCCAGCAACTCGGGACGTGCGGATGGTTTTCGCCTGCATTGTAGCAGGGGCTGGAAGGTTCGAGGTGCGGCGGACCCGCGAGATTCGAGGCCGGCAAACCGCCAGCCTCAACGCTTGCGCTGGTTTTAGAGCGATTCCAGAGTGGCTGTGGCTCGGGTAGTGCGGGCCTTCAGGCTGGTCTTTTCTCAGACCCGACAGTGATGGGCTGGGGCGGTAGCGTCTGCCTCGAACCTCAGAACTGAGCCGCCCTGCGGTTGGTAATCCGCCATGAATTTTGCACGGAAAAGTCGCACTTAACACATTGACGTGTGTCGTAAATCACAGCCAGCGACGTGGCACAACTGCTATGAAGTAGCTGAAGTTATTCCCGCCGTCGCGTCCGGCGGGTTGATGGCCATGGAAGGATGCAGTGTTTTGCCGTAGTCGTGTACGGCTGATTGTAGTGGCCTGATCGATCGGAGAGACCCTCGACGCAATCTGTGGCAGGCAAACACTCGACGAGCGCCTGAAGAATTCCCTACGTTGTACGGCAGGATTACGGACTTCGGAAGCGGCGCCATCGCTTTTGTGCGGGTGTGGCCGGATGCCGCTCATCGTTATCTTCATCTTCGCGCTCTTGGCTGGGGCACTGCTTTGGTTGCTCCGACGCAAGCGTAGTGGCGATCGGGAATTAGTGCGCCTACGCCAGGAATTGGCGGTCGAATTGGCACGCTCGCGCGACGCAGAGAGCCAGCAACAGCTCCTGTTCTCCGCCAATCCCTACCCCATGTGGGTTTATGACTGCGCGACCTTGCGCTTTGTCTCCGTGAACGATGCCGCCGTGCGGACCTATGGGTTTTCCCGGGAGGAATTCCTGGGAATGACTATCTTGGATATCCGTCCTCCTGAGAAGACGCCGACGCTACCGGATTGTGTCAACCAGATCCATCTCGGGTTTAACAGCGCGGGAATCTGGCGGCACCGGCGGAAGGACGGCAGTCTTCTATTCGCCGAGAGCCGAGCGTTTCGATTCGAGCAAGGCGGCCATCCCTACGAATTGGTGCTAGCCAACAATGTCACCGAGCGCAACTTGATGGAGGAGGCGCTGAGGCAATCACAGGCCTCGCTGCAGTCACTGGTGGACAGGGCGCCTTTCGGTATCTGCCGGACTTTGCTCAACGAGGATCGTTTTGAATCCCTGAATCCAGCGATGCTGAAGATCCTGGGCGGATACAGTCTCGACGAAGCCATGGGCCTGAAACTCTCAACCGGGCTTTATTCGGACCCTAAGGACCGTGGCCGGCTGATCGAGGTACTTAGGCGAAGTACAAGAATTCATGGTCATGAACTCAGCCTGGTCCGGCGTGATGGAAGCACGGTGCCGGTGCGAATCTCAGGTTCGCTGGCTCGCGACGCTCATACCAAGGCGGAGTACTTCGCCGGTTACGTCGAAGACATGACCCAGCAGAGCGCGCTGGAGCAGCAGGTCCGCCAGGTGCAGAAGCTGGAGGCGGTAGGCCGGCTGGCAGGAGGCGTAGCTCACGATTTCAACAATATTTTGGTCGTGATCAAGCTCTCTACAGAATTGATGCTCGCTCAAACCACGCCCGATAATCCGCTCAGCAAGCTGCTGTTGCAAGTTTCCCACGCGGCCGACCGTGCCGCCGCACTAACCCGGCAGATGCTGGCACTCGGCCGGCAGCAGATTATGCAGGTCCGCGTCATTAATGTGAACTCAGTGGTAAGCGAGACTTCGGACATGTTGCGCCGGATCATCGGAGAAGACATTCGACTGGTGACAAAACTGTGTGACACGCTGGAGAATTCCCGCTTGGATCCCGGCCAAGTGGGGCAGGTGATCCTCAACTTGGCTGTGAACGCGCGTGATGCCATGCCCGAAGGCGGCATCCTCCATCTTGAAACCTGCAACGTCGAATTAGACAATGCCTACACCCAGGAGCATCCGCCCGTTCAACCCGGTCGCTACGTGATGTTAGCGGTCAGCGACACGGGAACCGGCATCGATAAGTCGATTCTGCCGCGCATTTTCGACCCTTTCTTCACCACCAAAGAAGTAGGCAAAGGCACCGGTCTAGTCTAGGGCTGTCAATCGTGTACGGAATTGTGAAACAGAGCGGAGGGTACATCTGGGTTTACAGCGAACCGGGCCATGGCACAACCTTCAAGCTCTACTTCCCCGCGATTACAGCGGCGTTGGAAAATCCCTTGGCGCGCGACCAGACGCACTCTGAGCCAAGCGGGCAAACCATACTGATCGTCGAAGACGAAGCCACGATTCGCGGCAACGTGCGCGAGTGTTTGCAGCAGTTAGGCTACCAGGTCGTCGAAGCTGAGAGTGGGGAGGCCGCGCTGCAGGTTTGCGACGATCTTCGCGGCAAGATCGACCTTGTTCTCACCGATCTGGTAATGCCGGGCATGGGAGGCTATGAACTGGCGGGCGAGCTAGAGCAGTTTAAGAATTACTGTAGTCGAGCGAGCACGGGTAGAGCGGCGCTTCA
>JGI20191J14862_1000362_pt1 | contig 15669 bp, 22 predicted proteins | sample NGESurdeep092012_7_FD_14862 | JGI IMG/M metagenome (IMG submission 14862)
GAGCCCTGCAGAGCGCGATCTTCAACAGCGCCAACTTCTCGAGCATCGCCACCGACGCCAAGGGCGTCATTCAGATCTTTAACGTCGGCGCCGAGCGTATGCTTGGCTACACCGCCGCCGAAGTGATGAACAAGATCACGCCAGCCGATATTTCCGATCCGCAGGAGCTGATCGCGCGCGCCAAAGAGCTGAGCGTCGAGCTCGCAACCCCGATCACGCAGGGCTTCGAGGCCCTGGTGTTCAAGGCCTCGCGCGGGATCGAGGACATCTACGAACTGACCTACATCCGCAAGGATGGCAGCCGCTTCCCGGCGGTGGTGTCCGTGACGGCGCTGCGCGACGCCCAGGACGTCATCATCGGCTATCTGCTGATTGGCACCGACAACACCGCACGCAAGCAGGCCGAAGAGGCGCTGCTCAAGGCGGGTGCCCTGCAGCGCGCGATCTTCAACAGCGCCAATTTCTCGAGCATCGCCACCGACGCCAAGGGCGTCATTCAGATCTTTAACGTCGGTGCCGAACGGATGCTGGGCTACGCGGCCGCCGAAGTGATGAACAAGATCACGCCGGCCGATATTTCCGATCCGCAGGAGCTGACCGCGCGCGCCAAAGCGCTGAGCGTCGAGCTCGCAACTCCGATCACGCAGGGCTTCGAGGCTCTGGTGTTCAAGGCCTCGCGCGGGATCGAGGACATCTACGAGCTGACCTACATCCGTAAGGATGGCAGCCGCTTCCCGGCGGTGGTGTCCGTCACGGCGCTACGCGACGCCCAGGACGTCATCATCGGCTATCTGCTCATTGGCACCGACAACACCGCCCGCAAGCTGGTCGAAGCCGAACAAAAAAAGCTCGATCAGCGCCTGCGCGACCAGCAATTCTACACCCGCTCGCTGATCGAATCCAACATCGACGCGCTGATGACCACCGACGCCTCCGGCATCATCACGGACGTCAACAAGCAGATGGAGGCGCTCACCGGCTGTACGCGCGATGAGCTGATCGGCGCGCCGTCCAAGAACTACTTCACCGATCCGGAGCGGGCCGAAGCGGCGATCAAGCTCGTGCTGAGCGAAAAGAAGGTCACCGACTACGAGCTGACGGCGTGCGCCCGCGACGGCAAGCAAACGGAGGTGTCCTACAACGTGACCACCTTTTACGACCGGGACCGCACGCTGCAGGGCGTCCTCGCCGTGGCCCGCGACGTCACTGAGCGCAAGCAGCGCGAGCGCGACGCCCTGAGCTTGACGAACGAAATCTCGCACCGGATCAAGAATAACTTGCAGGTCATCGTCGGCTTGATCGCCTACGAAGCCAAATGGACGGCAGCTCCGTGCATTCAGGGCTATAAAGCCATGCAGGCACGCATCGGAGCCATTGCCCAGCTTTACGACCTGATATCGCAAACCAGCTGCGGCCGGACCATCGCTGTGGACGCCTATCTGCGGGAAATCGCCAAGACCATGGCGGCGAGCCTGCTTGGCAACACGTCAGGTATCAAAATTGAGGTTAAGGCCGAGCCGTTGGAAATCGACCCCGATCGTGCCGTACCCTTCGGCCTTCTGGTCAATGAGCTTGCGACGAACGCCGTCAAGCATGCTTTTCCACAAGGGACAGGACATATCATGCTGTGCGTGGAACGGGTCGGCGATCAAATTGAGCTGGTTGTTGCCGATGACGGTGTCGGTATCAAGGATAAGAGCACTGCGAAAGTTCCGGAGAAGCGTGGTTCCGACTACCTGGCTATCTTCGTGCGTCAGCTGGGCGGCACGATCGTCCCGTCGAAACAGGAACCAACCGGAACGACCGTCAGAATACGGCTTCCCTTGCTTCTGGTCCCCCCCGGTGGGGCCGACCGCGTAGCGGCATAGCGCGCTTTCAGGCCGATCGGCGACGAAGTCGCCGGCCCGGCATTTCGGCAACGATCTCTGCGCCGCGGATGAAACACGCGCGCTAACGCCGCGCGGGCTGCGCATCGCTGCAGCCGAAGACGCTTCATCCGGCATTGCGCTTGTCGGGTCAGATCCGCCCAAGCAACATCAGAACAACGATGATGATCAGGATGGTGCCGATAAGGCCGACGCCGCCGTGACCGTAACCATAACCGTAGCCGCCAAAGCGACCGCTGAAGCCACCGAACAAGAAGATGACAAGGATGATGACAAGGATGAGTCCGAGCGACATGATCTTAATCTCCCTTCGTTGAACTCACTGAAAATTGGCTAATGCAAACGTCGCAGCCTCGACCGGCTTTCCCACGACGCCGCCCCCTTCAAGGGCGTCATCGGGGAAATTCCCGACTACTTCTTCTCGATGGAAATGCCACGATCGCCGATGCTGATCTCGACGCCGGTGGTCTTTTGCCGTTCCTGGTAGAGCTGATAGCCGAAAACCACGGCGACGACGGCGAGCGCGCCGATAACGAGGTAGCTGACGTTGCGATTCATGGTCGTCGCCCCATTTCAGGTCCCGGAAGCGCAAAAACAATTAAATCAACTTGAAACAAGGCCGGAGCGGCAACAGCCGCCCCGGGTCGCAGGATAGCGCGCGTCGATTGAACGTGCGGCACCGTCATCGCTGGATCAACGATAGTGGCTATCGCCGCTGCTCATGGCGCTAAGCGTTTCGCAGTCAACGCGCGTCGCGCGGCAATTGTTCCACGCAGGAACCCCAATATTTATTGGCCATATTACTTGTGCCAATCGAGTAGTTATTCATCGATTATTAGCGTTTACCTTGCGGGCATCGGTACGTGCCGGGGACCAATGCCTGACGAATGCTGCGGCGCAGGCTTGCGCGAAGCGCAAACGCCTAGCCCCCCGCCGTGCAGGGGAGCGAAATGCTCGCAGCACGGCTGGCCCAACGTCGCGCAGAGCTCTCAATTCGATTTCAGGAAGCCGCCAACGTAGCGCGGACGCTACGCGCCCTCACCTTTCGTTAGGCGAGGCGCTTACGCCTCCGCCTCTTGCGATTCCGCTTGTTGCGATTCAATCGGAGTATATTTCCGTTCCGCCGCGTCATACACCGCGACCTGAATCACCGGGAAGCTTTGCTTGAGTTTGGCGCCTGCCGTCATGGCTTCTTTTAAGGTCTCAAACCGCGTTTTCAACTTGCCATCGACTGCCAATACATAACCGTCAGTCGGCATCGCATTCGCGCGCAGATTTGCAGGCTTTTTGGTATCCTGGCTCATGTGCCGTTCCTTTGTCGTGTGGTCCCGCCTAGTCGCCGACGCGCAAGGCTATATGGCAGCCGAGCTGTAGCAAACATATGGTCACGGGAGTGGTTTAGCTTCAAATTGCCTCGTCAAACGTCGGCGACGTTGAGGTCGTAGGAGCCTCTTCGGCCGCGGGCGTATACTTTGGCAGCGATCGCGTAGATCCGGTCGCGGTTGATATCGAAGGCCTCCAGAAGACCGCCCACATCCGGACTCAAATTTGGTTGAATTTGCAACAGCGCATCGGCGGTCACATAGAATGAATTTTCCATGGATCGGTCATATCCCCAAAAGCGGACTGCGCGCCGCGTCGCATCGTAGCTGCGGCTCTGGTTCGGGAAATTAATCGCCATGTTCGTGGTCTTGCTGTCTTGAGACTGCCAAGGAAATCGCATTATTGCACCTTTGCGTGTGCGGAATCGGATTTGCCGGACGTCGCCAGCTGGTCGCGTTCTTGTGCGGCCGCAAGGTCGAGCGGATCGACGGTCAGCATCTCGACCGAAGACGCATGGCCGGATCGTGCCGGCACCAGCATCATCGTTGCCAGGCGGCGATAGGCCGGAAACGATAATCCCTCGATCAGCTCTTCGTCCGTCACGACGTCATAACTGCCGGCCGGCAAAGAGCGCTCGACACCTACGAGCGAGAATGGATGGCCAACGTTACGGTTTTGCGGCTCGTTCGCGTGGACATCCGATTTAGGCAAACCCTGTAAACTGCAATGGCTAGGCCGCGACAATTTCTTCAGCGTTGGACGGTTTGGCCTTGAAGGTCGCGTGAGTGATCGTCACCGCCGTGCCGTGCGAATTGCTTTCAGTATCCACGCGGGCGTCAAGCTGCTTCGCCAGCGATTGCACAAGACTGGTGCCCAACCCGCCCTTCTTCTGACTTGCGCTCAGAGCCGGATGGCCGACTCCGTTATCGGAAACCGCCAGCTTCCAGTCAGCATCTGCGACTTTGTACGAAACGACGATCGCCGCATCCTCCTTTTTGTTCGGGAATGCGTGCTTCAATGCATTCATCACCAATTCGGTAACGATCAGCCCAATGCTCACGGCCTGATGGGATACGACCGTGCCGGCATCGGCGTCGACCTTAAGCGAGATAGTCCTGCTATCGCCGATCATCGACTGCGCCAATGTTTCGCATAGTTTCGAAAGATAATTGCCAATCTCAATTGGCCCGCCACGACCGGCGACATCCAGGTGCTGTTGAACGGCGGCAACCGACAGGACGCGCTGATGCGCATCCTCCAATTGCAGTCGCGTTTCCTCCGACTGGACGGTCCGCGCCTTGATAAGAAGAATGCTGGCAATAATTTACAGACTGTTGGCGACACGATGTTGCATTTCTTGCAACAGCATGTCCTTTTCCAGCAGCAGCTCCCGAAGCGACCAGCCAAAGTCGAAGAAACCCTCGCCATACATTCATTTTATAGCTCGCTGCTCCGCCACGATTGCCGCTCGCACCGCCTCCACCGGCGACGTAACTGGTGGCTGATGCAATACGGCGAAGGACCTCCGCTTATCGCTTCCCTCTATCGGGGATGACCAGGCACAGGCTTGGTTGGCCTTAGGATGCCCGCTGATCTTGAAAACGTGGACGACGCCTTCCCAGACCGTCTTGCCGCCGAACGTCTCTTTGACGGGCACCGATTGGGCAAGCGTGGCCGTGCAGCCGTGCTGGGCTTCCACGGCTTGCTTTAGTTGGTTTGTTTCGACCTCAGCCATGAAATTAGTCAACCGGCCAAGTCTTCACAGCTAGCTTAGCCATCTGTCTCTGCCGGTCCCGAATATCGTTGAGAGTCCAAGTTGTATATTTTGCGATCTGTTTTGTTAGGTCATAGGTAGATTTTGCACAGACGGTACGTTTTTTATCGAACCCCATATTTCCAATGTCGCGGTTTTCATTGGCGCGAAGAAGAACCATATTTCCCAGCAATTTCTGCGCAGCTTGTGCCGTATCATCATCCACACTCCAGTCTGCGCCGGGGTTTACCGGGAGTATGTGTTCCAGATTGATGTCAGAAACCTCATCGTTAGCGACGTATTCGGGTTGAGGGATTCCTTTGAATGTCTTTTCTAACGCTCGGAGCAAATAACGCGCGAACCATCCCCTCGACACGCGAGCGCTAGTGAATGCTTCTTCAAATTCGGCGTCAGTCGGCACATATTTTTTCATGGCATCTCTTAATTCAGATGCCTTAGTGATCTGCTTAGTTCCAACCTCTTTAGCGCGTAACGAGTATTGGAGGTCCAGCATCCCGCCCCGGCCCCCAAAGATCAGGAACCGCACTGACCAACTCACAGCTAGCCGAAACGCCTTGTCCGCCTCGTCTGGCGTAAAATGTCGAGAGATTGCGAACAAAAGCGGTCGAATTTGTTCAACCCGCAGATGCTCTGCGATAGTTTCAATGTGTTGTTTCGTCGTGGGCTTATATTTAGCCCACTTCGGATGGCGAGATGACCAAAGCGCTACATAGTCTTGGGCGGCGTCGCTGCCATCCTGCAAGAACTGCATTGTTTTTACTTCATTGTTAATTTCGCCCTTGATTGCGTCGGCCAACTCACGCGCTTTCGTCGGACCATGTGTAGTGATCCACAAGTGTCGCAGGTAGGTCACTAGATGATCGTTTTTATCAATATCTCCTTCATCGTCATATTCGCGCTCAGAGTCGGTAGAAGACTCAATTGTATTGACGATCACGCTCCACATCATCTGCGCTTCGCCAAAGCGCTTACCTGATCTGCTAAAGAAATAGTTTTTCAGAATATCTGCTTGTGACGCCTTTAAACCTCGGTCGTTCAAAGTCTCAAACATGCGGAATGCCCCAACGTCGTCGGGGACGGTAACGAGCAGCACGCCGGTATTGTGCTCAATGAAGTCCACCCAACGTAAGAGAAGCGCCGATTGAGCATCTGTGGAAAGATGTTTCACGATGTCGCTCACAAATTCGTTGGTGATTTCTGATGCCCGACGAAGGCGACGATTAGATGCCTTCATGCCAGATTCAGGCGACACATCCGTCGCAAGACGCGGCAATATCTTTTTGATAAAATACTCGTTGTCTTCCAAATTTAAATGAATGCGAGGGACTTCCAACTCTGTCGATCGGTCGATGTTGCTCAAAAATGATTCTTCGATAGATCGCGCGGTGCCATCTCTTTTGAGTCGCAAAAATTGATCACGGATTCGAGCAAGCAATATCGTAGTCGTTGCGAGTCGTTGCTGACCATCAACTATTGATGGCGTGTCTGACCCTTTCTGAATGAGAACAATTGTTCCTAGAAAATACTCGCCACCGTCACTCTTGGTGACGGCCTCGTTCAAGTCTTGCAGAAGATTGCGGATATGCATCTGGTGGCCGAGAAAGGCGACAAGATCATCTCGATCGACGATCTCGACGGCTTGATCTCGCTGGTGCAGGGAGGCGTCTTGGAAATTCACACCCGCGGCAGCACCATCGATGACCGCGAGCGGGCGGACCGGCTGGTGTTCGATCTCGATCCCGGCCCCGGCACCGGCTGGAGCGACGTGATTGCCGCCGCGCGCGAGATTCGCGAGCGGCTCGCCGCATTGAAACTCAAAAGCTTCGTGAAGACCACGGGTGGCAAGGGCCTGCATGTGGTGCTGCCGATCAGGCCCACGCCGTGGACCGTAGCCAAGGATTTCGCCCATGCCGTCGCGGCCACGATGGCGAAGGAGTCACCCGCGCGCTACACCGCCACCGCCACCAAGAGCAAGCGCAATAACCGCATCTTCGTCGACTATCTGCGCAACAGCCGCGAGGCGACTGCGGTGGCGCCCTACTCCACCCGCGCGCGGCCGGGCGCGCCGGTCTCGACCCCGGTGGGCTGGTCCGAGCTCGGCTCCCTTAAAGGCGCAAACCAGTACACCGTGAAGAACCTCGCGCAGCGGCTTGCGCGCCTGCGCAGGGACCCATGGGCGAATATCGGCCAGCTGCGGCAGACGCTTCCAAAACTCAAATGAAAAGGACCGCACTGCGTCACCGCCCCTTCCGAGCCCTGCCATCGGCGCACGCGCTCCGGCCGCCTGAAACGCGTCCGCTGCCACTGACGCAATTTGCCGGAGGCCCTGCCTCAAACGTGGGACCTCCGATCCTTACTTTATTTTTGAGATTTCATGATAGGATTACATTTATGGTTTTGCGAATTTGCGCGACAGCAGGCTTGGTGCTCGCTTGCGGCTTGGCGAGCGGCGAAGCGTCCGCGCAAGACCCGCAACGATTTTTCGGACTCGCCGCCTATTACAGCAAGGACTACGAGGGAACCTTGGCGTCCGGCGAGCGCTACGACCCGAAAAAATTCACCGCCGCGCACCGCACGCTGCCGTTCGGCACGCGCCTGCGCGTCACCGACCCCAAGACCCATCGCAGTGTAGAGGTCGTCGTCAACGACCGCGGGCCGTTCACCAAGCGCTACGTGATCGATCTGTCGCTCGCCGCGGCCGCAGAGCTGCGCATGATCGACCGCGGCCTAATCAACGTGACGGCGGCAGTGCAATAGCCGGCCTCGTTCACGAAGGCCGCAACACCTCAAGCGCACTGATCGATGGCGAGCAGCGCACCCAAACCTCGGGCGCGGCCGCCGACGCCGCCTCACCGTGCTGCAAATGCACGGTATTCTCGTTGGCCAGCGTCATGACGATGGTCTGACCTGCGCCCGGCTCCGGCGCCGGTGCCGTGTAGGAGAACCAGTGCCGGCTGTAATTGCCTTCCATGCGCTTGCCGCCGGGCGTGACGATTTCCGGACCGCGGATGGTGAAACGGCGGCCGTCGCTGTGGCACCAATTGCCGTCGATGACATCGGCGACGGCCGGGCCGGCGAGCATCGCCAGGGCGAGCGCCGGAATGAAAGTCTTGAGTCGAACGCTGATCATGGCTTGCGCTCCCCGCGCGTTGTAAACCTTAATCCACCTTCGCTTCGTCGCGATACATAACCTTGTGGCGCGTCTCGCGCACCCAGGCGTCAATGTCATCGACACTCATGTAGTTTTTCATGTCGAAGCGGTCCCAGTTCATGATCTGCGGCAGCGTCTTCTTCCAGCGCTTGTAGGCGGGCTTGGCCGGCACACCGAACGCCATGATGTCGATGATGGCGAGGTCGTCCGGCACGCCGAGCAGCGGGCGCAGCGATTTCTGCGCATCGTCCTGACCGATCGCAGTCACCCACCAGACCTGATAGCCGAGCGCGGCGGCGGCGAGATGCGCCGACATGGTGGAGGCGGCGACGCTTTGCAGCAGAATCCGTTCCGCATTGGCCTGGTACTGCTTGTCGAGATCGGAGCCGTCGAGCAGCACCGGGAAGGCGCGCACGAAGCGGAAATCGGCGGCGACCACGACGAAGCCCGGCGCCGTCTCCAGCCCACGATAATTCGGCGTGGGGAATTTCATTTTCATCTTGGCGCGCTTGCTGGCCTCGGCGACGAAATAGTCGGCGATCTGCTTTTTCACGGTCGGGTCCGTCACCACGATGTAATGCCAGGGCTGCGCATTGGCGCCGGAGGGCGCATGGCGCGCGGCCTCCAGCACCAATTCCATATGCGCGCGCGGCACCGCGATATCGCCCCGGAACGCCCCGCGAGGTCAGGCGGTTGCGGACCACGTCCATCAACGCCTCATAGCGCGCGAGATTGGGCGTGAATTTCGTCACATCATCCATGCGGTCCTCCCCATCGGCGGCAGCCCACGCTAGGCTATACTATTCGAAAGCTCGTCCGGCTTCCTACCCCGCCCTCCCCCATTGCCCTGCGACCACAAGGAAAGAGTCCCATGCCCGCCAAGCGCCCGGCGCCACGCCTCGCCCTCATCGACGAACAGCGCATGAATGACGCCCAGCGCGCGCTGCTGGCGGCGCTGCGCGCGGGGCCGCGCGGAAAATCGATCATCCCGCGCGGGCCGTTCGCGGTCTGGATGCATGCGCCGGAATTCGGCGACCTCGCACAGAAGCTCGGCGCCCATTGCCGCTACCAGACCGCGCTGCCACCGCGGCTGTCGGAGTTCGCGATTTTATGCACCGCACGGTTGTGGCGCGCGCAGTATGAATGGTTCGCGCATGCGCCGATGGCCGAGCGCGCAGGCGTCAAGCCGAAGACGATCCAGGATTTGCGCGCCGGCCGCGCGCCAAAATCCGCGCCCAAGGACGAGTGCGCGATCTACGATTTCATCCAGGAGCTCTACAAGACCCGGCGCGTGAGCGACCGCACCTACAAGCACGTGCACGCCGTCCTCAGCGACGCCGCCATGGTCGAACTCACCGGCATCCTCGGTTACTACGTGCTGATCTCGATGACGCTCAATGTGTTCCGCATGATGCCGCCGGAAGATGCGACGCTGGCGTTCGCCGAGCCGAAATAAGCAGCGCGCGCATCAATACGCGCAAACTTAAAATCCCGGCGCGCGTGGCGCGCCGAAATTCAAACCGATCGATATTCAGTAACGGGGAGCCTTAGTCGCAAGTGCGCCGCGACCTAACAATCACATCGCCGTTCGCCAACCGAGTACGCACGCGCACCACACGGCAATCGGCGTGATGATTCCGCCAGCCTTCGTGACGACCGCGGTTCCAGCCTTCGTGACGACCACAGTCCATATGACGGACGACCACCGCATCATCGCGATCACGGATCACGATCTGGGCGGAAGCCGGTAGCGCGCCCAATAAAGTTGCCCCAATAACAGCGCTCAAAACAAACAATTTCATTTGCAGTCTCCTTTGTTTCGCTCCGGGCAAACGCGGGAGCGGCGAAAATGTTTTGCTAAACGTGCAATAAACATGATGAACGCGCGTTCAGAAATCGCGACGATTGCGTGCGCAACAAGCTATTGCGTGTCTATCGACGTTAAGCGACGCGGCCGGCGGGCTCGGCATGCGGGCGCAGCTGCCGAAGGCGATCGGCGGTCACCGCCGCCTTCGGCAATGAGCATGATCGCGTGCTCAGTGGCCATGCTCCATTTTCATGCCGCCGCTCGGCATGGCGTGGTTGCCGCCGCCGGTCTGGGCGCCGATGCCCTCGACCGTAAAGGTCACGTCGACCTTGCCGGCCTTCTCGAACACAAGCGTGGCTTTGACCGGCTCGCCTTGCGCGAGCGGCTTCTTCAGGCCGACGAACATCACATGATAGCTGCCCGGCTTGAGCTCGATCGTCTGCACCGGCTTGATCTCGATGCCCTGGGCGACCGGCCGCATTTTCATCACGCCGTTGTCCATGCTCATTTCATGGATCTCGAAGCGGCTGGCGACGTCCGTCTTGCCGCTGACCAGACGGTCGGGCGTGGCCCCGCTATTGGTGATCTTCATATAGCCGCCGCCGACGCCGGCGCCTTTCGGCGTCGCGCGCGTCCAGGGCGTGGAGATCTTCAAGCTGCCGGCGGTGACGTCTTCGGCGTGTGCCGACATCGCCAGCGATGCGGCAAAAACGGCGGCGATAATGAAAGCGGTGCGGGTCATCGTTTGAGTTCCTGACGATGCAGCGCGCGCTTTGCATGAAGCGCGCCGCGCAAATTGACGGTGTGACGGGGAACGAAAGCGGAAACGTCAGGCGGCGGGCGGCGCGCGCGGGACCTGCGGGCCTCTACCTGCCGGCCGGACGAGTGGCTAGATCGCCGGCGCCGCAGTCAACGCGCGGACCTGCGGTAGCGCAAACGCGACCACGACCGGTGGGGAGCCGATCAGCGCCTGCCCGCAGCATTGCATTCCGCAGCCGGCGGCGCAGAGGCTGCCGGTCTCGTGATTGCTTGGCGGTTGTGAGCCTTCGGCGGACGCGACGCAGAGACTGGAGGAAAATGAGGCGCAGGCCGCGACCGACAGCGGCAGCAACAGCGCCTGCAGCGCGACCACATAGGCCGCCGCCAGGGCGACGATTCGCCGGGACCGGACAGATTTGCTCATCGCCATCAATCTAAGCAAATGGAGTGAGAGCGTCCACGACGACCTGTCAAGCCGAGGCCGGATAGCGGCGGATCAACTGGGTCTGCCGGAAAAAGCTGGAGACGAAGTCACCGATCCCGGTCGGGTGGAAACCGCGCGCGCGGTTGCGCTGTCCGATCATGAACAGCAGCCGCTGCTGCTCGGCCAGTCGCCGATACACTTCGCTCACCGCCAAGCGCGGGTCCCAGCAATCGATCGCTTCGCCGCCGATGCCGTTGATTTCCACGATCAAGAAATCCTCTCCACGCATCAGCCCTTCGACGGTTTCAAACCGCAGGTCGAAGCGGCCGTAATGGAATTCGGTCATGCTGCGGGCGATCGCGTCGAAGCGCGCTTCCAACGCGGTGGTGATGTGGCGGCGGCCGTCGCGATAGAGCGCGCCGGCGCGCTGATTATTGATCAGCGCCATGCGTACCACCTCGCCGCGCGCCGGGATGCGGTCGAGATCGATCGGATCGACCCCACGGTGGGTCGGATCGACGCCGAGATGCAGCGAGGATTTCCACTGCGCGCGCTGGGGGCGAGCTGCCGGCCTCTTTTTGGGCATGCCCAGTCTATAATCCACCTCAATCGGCCATTTCGGCCGCTGAATCGGGCTCGCGCTCCACCTCACGGTCGCTTCGAACGACCGCAACGGTCATGCTAGGCTATCGCGTCATGGCCAGCGATGAATCGTCTTCGTCCGAGAGTGAGCCGCGCGTGGTGAATTTCCGCCGCGGCCCGGCGGCTGCGCGCGCCCCCGCAGCCGGCCCGGCGCCGGTTGAAGACCTGGCCAAATACGAGCGCAGCGAAGGCGCCGACGACTATCGCCACCGCATGATCGTGAACGTGGCGGCGTTCCTGTTTGTGATCGGATTGATCGGCGCCGGGATTTGGCTGGCCGACACCATGGCGCGGATGCGAAAAGATCAGGATTGCGTCCTGTCGGGACGGCGCGGCTGCACGCCGGTCGCGGTGACCAAGGACCGCTGGTGAGGCCGCCAGCGGCAAAGCGGCCATTGCGGCCCGCGAGCCCAGCCTGTTAGCCCCTTTCGCCCGTCAAATGCCCGTCGCCATTGAACTTACCCGCCCGCTTCGCTATACGGGCAGCCGACCGCTTGCCGGTGGAAGGCCGGGCCAGGGGCTGTCGCGCGCTTCGAGCGCGTCGGCCACCCAAATTGCCAGAACTCCAAATAAATCAGAGAGTTATCGATGTCCTCCACGTTCGAAACCATCGCCAATATTATCGCCGAGACCTGCGATATTCCGCGCGACTCCATCACGCCGGCGAGTCATGCCATTAACGATCTTGGCATCGACAGCCTCGACTTTCTCGATATCGCGTTTGCCATCGACAAGGCGTTCGGGATCAAGCTGCCGCTCGAGCAGTGGACGCAGGAAGTCAACGACGGCAAGGCGACCACCGATCAGTATTTCGTCCTCAAGAACCTGAGCGCCCGCATCGACGACCTCGTCGCTGCCAAGGGAGCGTAAAGCGCACCCACATGCGTCTCGAGTACTTCCAGCTGATTGACCGGATCGTCGACCTCAATCTAGCCGACCGCACGATCAGCAGCGAGGCGACGGTTCCAACGGCAAGCACGATCTTCGAGGGCCATTTTCCCGGCTATCCGCTAATGCCGGGCGTGCTGTTGATCGAAACGATGGCGCAGACTTCCGGGTGGCTGGTGGTGGCGTTGAACCGGTTCGCGCGCATGCCGTTCCTGGCCCAGGTGAAGGAGGCGAAGCTGCGCACTTTCGTCACGCCGGGTCAGCAGCTGTCGATCGAGGCGCATCTGGAACATGACGGATCCGGCTTCGCGGTCACCGAGGCGAAAATCCGGGCCGATGGCAAACTGATTTGCGACGCCAAGCTGACGTTTCGTATTGTCGATTTCCCCAATGCCGAAATGGTTAAATGGATGCGCGACACCGCCGCAGGAATCGGACTTAGCGTCGAGGCACGCGCTAATGTCTAACGCGGCACGGGAAGCCTGGATCACTGGCGTCGGCATCGTCTCCTGTCTGGGCGAAGGGGCGCAGGCGCATTGGCAGAAGCTGATGGAGGCGCATCCGAGCGCGGATACCGCGACCTTTGCGCCGTTCATCGTGCATCCACTGGCGCCGATTAATTTCGACGTGCAGATCCCGAAGAAGGGTGATCAGCGCCAGATGGAGAATTGGCAGCGCATCGGCACTTACGCGGCCGGTCTCGCGCTCGATTCCGCCGGCCTCAAAGGCAAGACCGACATCCTCACCCGCATGGACATGATCGTCGCCGCCGGTGGCGGCGAGCGCGACCTGGCGGTGGACTCAACGATCCTCAGCGGCATGCCGAGCGCAGCCAATCCGGCGGCGTTCCTCAACGAACGCCTGATGAACGATCTGCGGCCGACACTGTTCCTGTCGCAGCTCTCCAACCTACTAGCCGGCAACATATCTATCGTGCATGGCGTGACCGGCTCATCGCGCACCTTCATGGGCGAGGAATCCTCCGGCGTCGACGCCGTGCGCATTGCGCTCTCGCGCATCGCCGCAGGTCAAAGCGACATCGCGCTGGTCGGCGGTGCGCATAATGGCGAGCGGCCCGATCTGCTGATGCTCTACGAGTTCGGCAAATTCAACTTGAAGGACCGCTACGCGCCGGTCTGGGAGCGCGGCGAAAATGGCGGTTTTGCGCTCGGCTCACTCGGCGCGTTCCTGGTGATCGAGGCGCGCGAGCATGCCGAGGCGCGCGGCGCCAAGCCGCTGGCGCGGCTCGCCGTCGTGCTCTCCGACCGCTCCAACCGCCAGCCGGGCACGGTCACCGCCGCGCTCACGCGGCTGTGGGACAAGATCAAGGACAAGGTGAAAACCGCCCACGCCGCGGTGCTCTCGGGCGCCACCGGCGCCGGCCCCGCAACCGCCGAGGAGCGCGCCTTCCTTAGCGCCCATGGCGACCTTGCCGTGCGCGCTACGGGTTCCTATGTCGGTCATGGGCTGGAACCACAATTCCCCATGAATGTGGCGCTGGCTACGCTGGCGCTCGGCCATGGTAGTCTGTTCCCACCCTGCGACTCGACCGGGTTGGAGCGCCCGATGAGCGGGGAATTGCAGCAGGTCCTGGTGACCAGCGTCGGGCATTGGCGGGGCGAAGCCCTTGCTCTGCTCGAACGGGTCGGCTGAGGGAGAGCACGAAATGCCATCGCTAAAAGACAAAATGGGCCGGCCGATCGTGGTGGTGACCGGCCTCGGCGTGGTTACCTCGCTCGGCGCCGGCAAGACCGACAACTGGGCCAAGCTCACGGCCGGCGAATCCGGCATCCGCACCATCACCCGTTTTGGAACCGATGGGCTCAAGACCCGCATCGCCGGCACGATCGATTACCTGCCGCCGCAACCCTGCGCGGCCGCGCTGTCGGAATGCTTCGCCGATCTCGCTGCCGAAGAGGCCATCACCGAATCCGCGATCGGCACGCGTGGCAATTTTCCGGGCCCGTTGTTCCTAGCGGTGCCGCCGATAGAATTGGATTGGCCGCAGCGGATCGAGCTCGGCGCCAGGTCGGGCGCCAACGACAACGTGTCCTATACCGACATCCTGCGGGTGAGCGCACAGTTTCCCGCCTATCATCAGCGCTTCCTGTTCGGTTCGGTGGCCGACCATCTGGCGGAGAAATTCGGCACCCAGGGCTCGCCGATTTCGCTGTCGACCGCCTGCGCCTCGGGTGCGAGCGCGGTCCAGCTCGGCGTCGAGGCGATCCGGCGCGGCGAGACCGACGCCGCGCTCTGCATCGGCACCGACGGCTCAATCAACCCGGAAGCGCTGATCCGCTTCTCGCTGCTCTCGGCATTGTCCACCAGCAACGACACGCCGCAATCGGCGGCGAAGCCGTTCGCCAAGAACCGCGACGGGTTTGTCATGGCCGAAGGCGCCGGTGCGCTGGTGCTGGAAAGCTACGAGTCCGCCAAGGCGCGCGGCGCCAGGATTCTTGGCGTGCTCGAAGGCTGCGGCGAGATGGCGGACGCCTTCCACCGCACCCGCTCCAGCCCCGATGGCAAGCCGATCATCGGCTGCATGGCAAATGCGCTGAAGGATGCCGGGCTGGTGCCGGACGATATCGACTACGTCAACGCGCACGGCACCGGTACGCCGGAAAACGACCGGATGGAATGTCTCGGCGTCTCCGCCGTATTCGGTGAGCGGATGAAGAGCGTGCCGATCTCCTCCAACAAATCCATGATCGGCCACACTTTGTCGGCGGCCGGCGCGGTCGAGGCGGTGATCTCGCTGCTCACGCTGCAGCACCAGCGCATTCCGCCCACAATCAACTACGATGTGCCGGATCCGGCGATCCCGCTCGACGTCGTGCCCAACAAGGCGCGCGACGCACGCATGCGCCACGCCATTTCGAATTCGTTCGGTTTCGGCGGGCAGAACGTCTCGCTGGTAGTCGGGCTCGAGCCGGCCTAACGGCCGCGCCCGCCACGCCGCCCATGCGCTCCTTACGACTGATCGCCGATCGCAAGCTCGAACTGGCGGATGTGCCA
>JGI20191J14862_1000366_pt1 | contig 15588 bp, 11 predicted proteins | sample NGESurdeep092012_7_FD_14862 | JGI IMG/M metagenome (IMG submission 14862)
GTCAGCCCCACTCGAGGCGGCTCGGGGCGGACCGGCTTCGTCCAGAGCCAGCCTCCGGGCCATCTTGGTGTAGCGCGTCTCGAATTCGCGGAACCTCACGTAGGTCGTCAGGGTGAAGCTGAGGAAGGCGACCACCAGCGCGTACAACACCATGTCAGTGCCGCGGCCGACCCCCACCAGTTTGGCGAACTGGTTCCAGACCGACGGAAAGAGGATGGACCACACTGCCAGCGCGGCAAAGAACACGAGCCCGAGGCGACGCACAGCCTGGGTCCGGGCGCCTCGGCCGCGAAGCAGCCGGGCCGCAACGACGATGACGACGACGATGAGAAGGAGCTGGATCAGAACGATCTTCATGAACGGGGCCCTCCGCGCGCGTGTTGCCCGGACGTCATCGCAGCATCAGGTCGGCCAGGATGTTGATCGAGTTCCACAGCGACTGGCCTTTGGCCTTGGAGTAGTCGGTGTAGAGGATGTGCACGGGGTGCTCGACATAGGTGGCCTTGGATGCGCCGATCTGGGCGACAAGCTCGCTGGCGTGCGCCATTCGGTTCTGGGTGATGTTGAGCTGTGCGACCACAGGACGGCCTATCGCGCGCAGCCCGTTGTGTGCGTCGGTCAACCGCGTCCTCGTGGTCATGTTGGTGTAGCCGACTGCGGCGCGAAGCACCATCTTCTTGGCGAAGTTCGGCTTGGTGCGGTCATCCATGAAGCGTGAGCCGAAGACGACATCAGCCTCGCCCGCTCGCAGCCGCTCGACCATGCCGACGGCGTCCGCGATCTGGTGCTGTCCGTCGGCGTCGAAGGTGACGACATACTTCATCGCCGGATCGGCGAGGGCGAAATGGAAGCCGGTCTGCAGCGCCGCGCCTTGCCCGAGGTTGAAGGGGTGACGCACGACCCGTGCCCCTGCCGCGGCTGCTACCGCGGCCGAGTGGTCAGATGACCCGTCGTCCACACAGACGACCTGCGGGAACTCCGCGCGCACGTCGGCAACAACGTCGCCGATGACCTGTTCCTCGTTATACAGAGGAATGACCACCCAAGTGTCGTCCACGCCTGATCCAATCCTCACAGCCCTGACGGAAGTATAGGCCGCCGCCTGTGCCGTCACTTCCACTTCTTCGCTGATGTCATTTGGCACTATGGCCAGGCCGGGCCAGCACATGTTCGCGCAGGTTTTGAACACCTTGGTGTTGTTTGGTTCGCCACGCTTGGGGCAACAAGGTCGCCGCGTTCAGTCGCGAGGACAGGTGTAGCCGAGCAGTGCGGGCGGCCCGCCGCCAGCCGATGGCCGCAAACTCCTCGGCCATCCCGTTGAAGAACTCACGCTCCTCGATGAACCGTGTTCCCTCCAGGGCGCGCCACGACGAGTCGCTCTCGCGGTGCCTGCGGTACTGGAAGCAGACCGAGCTGTCCACGACCAGGCTCCCCCCGGCCTTGATCAGGTCCAGGGCGAGGGCCAGGTCCTGCACGACGTTGAGGCCTTCGCGGAAGTTCGTGGCGACGAGCGTGTCCGACTTCCAGCAGATGGAAGGGAAGTAGAGCCAGTTACCCCTCATCAGGCTGACCGCCAGCGGCTCACCGCTCAGCAGCCGGCGGCCTTGGACCTTCGGGGCGTAGACCCGTTTCATCTTGTCGACAAGGCCCATGTTGGGCTGGTTGTGCTCGTCGATGACCTCGACGCCGGGCTGGATGATCTGCGCCGAGGGGAACTGTTCGTGTGCAGCGACGACGGTCTCGATGTAGTTGCTGAGCATCACGTCGTCGGCGCCCATAACCACCGCGAGCTCGTGGCGAACGAAGGTCAGTGCCTTGCGGTAGTTGCCGTTCGCGCCGAGGTTCTGTTCGTTGCGCGTGTACGTGATGCGTGGGTCCTGGGCAGCCAGGTCGCCGAAGTAGCCCGGGATGCTCTCGTCCGGGTAACCGTCGTCGATGACTGTCAGGGTCCAGTCCGAGCTCGTCTGACCCAGGACGCTCTCGACCGCCTGCTTCATCATGGCGACATCGCCGTAGTAGGGGAAGAGAACGTCGACAGTCACGGGCAGTGGTCCTTCGTCAGTATGGAAAACGTGCTTCGGGGTGCTGAGTAGACTAACGGAAACAGTGGTGTGCCGACGGATGCGCCAGGTCCGGAACCTGATCAGGAGACACCCATGGATATCCAGAACCACTTCTACGGGCACACGGCCGCGCTCGCAGGATACGCGGGGCTCCCCCGGCCCAGGCACGTGGCGGGTCTGATCCAGCACGGTTGGGCCCCCAGTTCGCCCATTCCGGTCAACTTCGGTGACTTCCCGGATGTCGAGAAGAGTGGCAGGCGGAAGTTGTTCGTCTGGTCGCATGGCTCGCGTGGCTGGGATCCTGCGCTGTCGCCGCGGGCGAGCTTCCCACTCGGGGCGCCGTGGGCTTACCTCGTCTCGACCGAGCCGGTGCGCAGACAGCTGGCAGCCAACCGAGGATCGGGCGTCCTGATCATGCCCCTGCACAGCACCCGAATCATCGAGGTCAAGGGAGACCAGGGCAGCCTGGCCCGGGCGTATCAGCGCACGGAAGGTCCCTGCACCGTGTGTCTGCACGCCGAGGACATCCAGAAGCCCGAGATCGTCGACTCCTGGCTGGACGCCGGCCATCGCGTCGTGACGGCCGGACCCCGACACGACCCTGACTTTCTCTCTCGCATCCTCGCACTGGTGCTCGCCTCAGAGCGGGTCGTGGCCAACCGGTTGATGACGCCCCTGCTGTATGCCGCATCGCTGGGCCGTGACGTGGGCGTCTATGGCGACCCGTTGTCGATCTCCGGTGCCGAGATTCACGGTCACGACGCCATCCGTTCCCTGTGGCCGGAGCTGCACGGTGAGTCGCTGGATCGTGAGCTAACAACCGACCTCGCGCGCAACGAGCTCGGCTTCCAGCACCTTCTCGAGCCAGCCGAGCTGCGATCGGTCCTTGGCTGGAACGGCCGTTCGGTGGGGCCGGCCATGCAGTATTGGGCGGGCGCACCGCTGCGCAAGACGATGAATGTCCTTGGTCTGGGCAAACGCGATCCTGGCTCAACCGAAAAGCGGGTCGGTGCCAGGCCCTCTGCGTGGCTTAAGCATCCGATGTCGCACCTGCCACGCCCGCTGCCGTCGCGCGCCGCAGCACTGGACCCGCTGCCTACGCCGATTCCGGTGACCCGACTCGCAGCTGTGAGAACTTAGTCGAACTAGCGCCCTACGGTGTAGCCCGGGGTGCCATGGCTGCTATTTCAGAACCCGGCGTGCCAGCCGCAGGACCCCCAGCCCGGCGAATGCGGCGACGACCACCCGGACCAGCGCGATCGTCCCGGACATGGGCAGCACGCCACCGAGGGTGCAGAGGACGAGCCCGAGCGCGGTGGGAAACAGCAGCGAGGTCTCGTTCCAGGACACCCCGTGGACGTGACGACGTAGCCAGGCCGTGCCCACGGCGAGCGCCGCGTACGTGGCCGGGAAGCCGACGGCGAGCAGTACCGGTTCCTGCTGTCCAACCAGGAAGGCGCAGGTGAGGCCGGTCAGGAGACTGAGCGGGGTGATCAGGGAGAGCCCGAGCGAGCGACCGGTTGCGAAGATGAGGTGCCCGTTGGCCAGATAGGCCACGGACAGGACGCAGCCGAAGGCGACGATCGCCACTGCGGGAACGAGCTCCAGTGGTGCGAAGCTCGGCCCTGCCACAAATCGCATTAGCCACGGTGACAACAGTGCGACACCGCCGGAGATGAGCGCGGCCAGGGTCGCGATGTCGCGGGCTGTGTGCGCCAGGACCGCGCCGCGCTGGTGCTGGGGAGTGCGGAAGACGATCGGGGCCCAGGAGTTGTTCAGGGCCGAGGTGATCACTGCTGGTGAGCTGCCGACCAGCAACGCCAGCTGGAGGCGGCCGGCGGTGGCGATGTTGTAGAGATGACCTGCCAGGACCAGGAGGGCGCCGTTGGCCAGGAACAGGGCAACCAGGTGCGGTATGACAGGCAGTCCCATTCGCAGGGCCGCACGGGTGTCGCCGCCGTCGCGATGACGATGACCGCCTCGCAGGCACAGGACGAGCCCCAATGCCGCTGCGGCGGCGTAGCCTACGGTAAGTCCGACCAGGTAGCGCTCTGGGGATCGGTCCTGGGACAGCAGGGCGAGCCCGAGCAGGGGTCCTCCCAACGTGGCTGTCAGTGACAACGCTACGAAGGCGCCTGGGCGGTCCAGCACGCGCAACAGCGCCTGGGAGTTCTCGACCACGACGAAGAAGGCGCTGGCGGCCAGGGCCAGGGGAACGGCCCTGCGCATCGACACCAGTACCAGGGGACTCCACAGAGGTGCTGTCAGGATGATCGCGGCCATGAGCCCGGCCGTCATCAGTGACCCGCGAACGAGCAGGGCGCGCGCGCCGGCGACACCGGACCTGGAGAGGATGCCCTGCCGCGTGATGACCGAAGGCATCCCGAAGCTCCCCGCCATCATGGCCACCTGGATGACCACAATGGCGATCGCCACGACGCCGTACGCCGGCTTGCCCAGCAGGCGGGTGACGACGGGCACGACCGCGGCGTTGGCCAGGATCGGAGCGGCAGTGCCAAGGGTGTAGATGGACCCGCGGCCCAGAACAGCCTTGCTGGCGGTTGGGCCAGCAGATTCGGCAGACTCAGTCATGACATGGTCGCGATCAGGCTCCGACGAAGGCGCGGATCAGGTCGATCACGCGGTCGACGTCAGCATCGGCGAGATCGGGGAACAACGGCAGCGAGATCTCCTGTTGGTGGTAGTCGTCCGCGACGAGGCACGTACCGCGCTGGTAGCCCAGATCAGCATAGACGGGGTCCCAGTAAGCAGGGAGGTAGTTGACCTGAACGCCGATGTCGTTGGCCTGAAGGTGCTCGAACAGCTGAGGACGCCGACCGTCGCGGATGACGTGAGTGCGATGGTGCATCAGCTCCAGAGTTGACAGATCAGCAGCCAGCCGATGCAGGGCGGAGACCGACGCGATCTGCGCCTCCAGTCCTCGCGGCAGGCAGCGCGGGCTGAGCATGCTCACGTGATCCAGGGAAGGCAGCGCCCGCCAAGCACCCACGACGACCGACGCGATGTGGGGGTCCAGCAGCGGGCAGGCCCAGGTGAACCGCGCGATGGCGTCTGCGTTCAGGGGCTCGACCGCCTGCAGGAACCGGCCAAATACGTCATTCACGCTGCCACGGACCGCACGCACGCCAATCCTGCCAGCGAGTCTTTCGACCTCGTCGTCCCCGGGTTCGGTGGTGGTAGCGACAAAGACGTCATCAAGACCGTCGACCTGCTTGGACGCTCCCATGACCCACTGGAGACCGGGCCGGCCGGCAAGCAGTTGGAGCACCTTGCCTGGGAGCCGAGTCGAGTCAGAACGTGCCTGAATCACGCCGATTACCCTTGGCACGCCACTGCTCTCCTCTCCTTGGTTCTGCCCAGTTCGGTGGCTCGGGAGCCTATCGCTCCGGGTGCTCAGGCACGCGTGACAAGGTCGACGCTGACGTCGCAGGCAGCACAGTCCCATGCTGCGCTCGTGCCGCCGGCCGCGAGGCTTCATGCGGTTTCGCAACGCTGCTCGGGTAGCCTGACTGCGATGCCCAAACCTTTGGAGAGTGCGTGAACGCGGATCTTGTCATCGTTGGCTCGGGGTTCTTCGGGCTGACCGTTGCGCAGCAGTGTGCGCAGAACCTCGGGCTGAACGTCGTCGTCGTCGACCGTCGCAGCCACATTGGCGGCAACGCCTACAGCGAGAGAGATCCCGAAACCGGCATTGAGGTACACCGCTACGGTGCGCACCTGTTCCACACGTCCAACGAACGGGTGTGGGAGTACGTCAACCGGTTCACGGCCTTTACGAACTACCAGCACCGCGTCTACACCAACTTCCGCGGTCAGGTCTTCCCCATGCCGATCAACCTCGGCACGATCAACCAGTTTTTTGATGCGGCCTACTCGCCGGACGAGGCGCGAGCGCTGATCGCCGAGCAGGCGGCCGAGTTCTCCACCAAGGACGCCAGCAACCTCGAGGAGAAGGGGATCTCGCTGATCGGCCGACCTCTGTACGAGGCGTTCATCAAGGACTACACCGCCAAACAGTGGCAGACCGACCCAAGGCTCCTGGCAGCGGAGATCATCTCCCGGCTGCCGGTCCGGTACAACTACGACAACCGCTATTTCAACGACACCCACGAGGGTCTGCCGGTCGACGGCTACACCGCGTGGTTGGAGAAGATGGCCAGCCACGAGCGCATAGACGTCCGGCTCCACACTGACTTCTTCGACACGTCCCAGGAGATCAGCAAGGCCAATGTGGTCGGCAACATCCCGGTCGTCTACACCGGGCCGGTCGACCAGTACTTCGACTACTCAGAGGGACGGCTCGGCTGGCGCACGCTCGACTTCGAGCGAGAGGTCAAGGCGACCGGCGACTTCCAGGGCACCTCGGTCATGAACTATGCCGATCCGGAGGTCCCCTACACGCGCATTCACGAGTTCCGCCACTTCCACCCGGAACGCGACTATGCGACCGACAAGACCGTGATCATGCGCGAGTTCTCGCGGTTCGCCAAGGGCGAGGATGAGCCGTACTACCCGGTCAACACCCCACAGGACCGCGAGCAGCTGGTGAAGTACCGCGACCGCGGCCAGGCCGAGAAGGGCGTGTTGTTCGGCGGGCGGCTGGGCACCTACAAGTACCTGGACATGCACATGGCGATCGGGGCCGCGCTGAGCATGGTCGACAACAAGCTGACGCCGCACTTCGCCAAGGGCGCGCAACTGCACAGCGGCGGGGTCGACGAGTGAGCACCCCCCCATCGCAGGAGACCGCCTGGCGCGAGGTGGCCAGAGTCGTCTTCCCTGAGGTCGACCTTGAGGCACTGGCGCTGTATCTGGACACCAGCCACGACCTGGAGGCTGTCGCAGCCGTCGGCGCGGAGGAGGAAGCACGCTGGACCCGTGGCATGGCCATGCCCGGGACTGCCGTCACAACGTCCTTCAGCTCGGGACACCACGACTACGTCAGCTCGCGCCGGTCGGTGACGGTCCCGGCGGGGGAGCGGGTCTCCTTCGCCACGTATTTCAACGCTTTCCCTGCCAGCTACTGGCGCCGCTGGACTGTTGTCACCGGAGTCCGCCTCGATGTCGAGTTCCGCGGGGACGCAACGGTTCTGGTCTATCGTTCCAACGCCCGCGGGATCCGCCAGATGGTGGAGCTGTCACGGGGCCCGGCTGCCGACACCGTTTCGGGCGACCACGCGGCTGAGGCCACCACGAAGGTAACCTTTGACCTGCCCATCGCGCCCTTCGGCGACGGCGGCTGGTACTGGTTCGACCTGGCCGCAGGCCACAGTGCCGCTGACCTCGTGTCGGCGTCCTGGTCGGTGTCGGTGCCACCGGAGCGTGAGCAGACGGAACCCGGGACGGTGTCCCTGGGCATTACCACGATGAACCGCGAGCAGTTCTGCGTCGACACCCTTTGCACGCTTGCCGCCGATGCCGATGTCCGGAAGCTGATCGATCACATCTACGTGATCGACCAGGGTGGTGACACGCTGCGCCATACCGACGGGTTCGAGCAGGTGGCCGCCGACCTCGGGGATCAGCTGAAGCTCATCGTGCAGGACAACCTCGGCGGCTCCGGCGGTTTCAGCAGGGGGATGGCTGAGACACTCGACGCCGGTACCTCGCGCTACCTGCTGATCCTGGACGACGACGTCAACGTCGAGACCGAGGGGATCCGGCGTTCGGTGGCGTTCGCCGAGCTGACCCGCAGACCAACGCTGGTCGGGGGTCACATGTTCAACATGTACGACCGCCCGACCATGCACGCATTCGGCGAGCAGGTCCGGATGCACGACTTCACGTGGGGGCCGATCGATCGCCGCCCTCCGGTCAACTTCGCGCTGTCGAACCTGCGCTCGCGGCCATGGATGCACCGGCGGATGGACGTCAACTACAACGGCTGGTGGATGTGTCTGATCCCGACTGCCGTGATCGCCGAGATCGGGCTGGCCATCCCGGCTTTCCTGAAGTGGGATGATGCGGAGTTCTGTCTGCGCGCGGGCGAGAAGGGGTACCCGACGGTCTCGATGCCTGGTGTCGCCGTCTGGCACGTGCCCTGGACCGACAAGGACGACTCGGTCGACTGGCAGGCCTACCTTCACCAGCACAACCGTCTGGTCACCGCGCTGCTGCACGGCCCTGTGAACAAGCCGGGGCGGGTGCTGCTGGACAGCATGGCGATCGATCTCATGCACACCAGTGCGATGCAGTACTACGCCACGACGCTTCGGCTGCAGGCGCTCGAGGACATCCTCTCCGGGCCCTCGCACCTGCACGACCGGCTGCGCACGGTCCTGCCATGGACACGTGGGCAGCGTGCCAACTTCGACGACGCCCGTATCGAGACCGACCCGGATGCCTTCCCGGCGGCGCGAGGCCTGGGCCGTACCCCGTTGCCGATGGTGGGCAAGCGGCCGGGCCCCAAGAAGCTGGGGCCATGGTTGGTCAGCACTGCATGGCGCCAGGCTCTGCGCAAACCCAAGAGCTCGGCCGCCGAGGCGCCGCAGGCTTACATCGCCAAGATGGACGCGAACTGGTGGCGGCTGGCACAGGTTGATTCCGCTGTGGTGTCCAACGCCGACGGGTCTGGTGCGTCCTGGCATCGGCGCGACCGCGCCACGTTCCGCGCGCTGATGAGGCGCAGCGTCAAGCTGCATCACCGGCTGTTGCGCGAGTGGCCACGGCTGTCTGCCGAATACCGTTCCGCTATGCCGGAGTTCACGTCTGCGCAGACATGGAGGCGCACCTTCGAAGGCCCGTCGACGGATCAGGAGCGCAGCACTCCTTGAACGCGACCTCGACTCAAGCGCAAGGTCCGACAGCTGTGCTGCCGTTGCGCGAACCAGGCATTGGCGGAGGGCTGTTCTATGTGGCCCGCTGGCGATTCCTGCTCATGCTACTGGTCCGCAAGGAGCTGCGCGTCCGCTACCGCGGGTCGGTGCTCGGCATCATGTGGAGTTACGTCAAGCCCGGCGTGCAGTTCTTGGTGTTCTACATCGCCATGGGCGTCTTTCTCGACCTGAACAAAGGGACCCAGGCGTACGCCGTCTATCTGTTCTCGGGCATCGTGGCGATCAACTTCTTCAACGAGATCTTCGGTAATGCCACCAGATCCGTGGTTCTCAACGCAGATCTGGTCAAGAAGATCTATCTGCCTCGCGAGCTGTTCCCCGTCTCGATGATCTGGGTTGCCTTGGTGCACCTGGTGCCGCAGCTGATCATCCTCATGGGTGGGGCACTCATGTCCGGCTGGCGACCGGGCCCGTTGAACCTCTTGGCCGGTGCCGTGGCACTGATCATCGTGGCTGTGCTGGCGCTCGGTCTGGGGCTGCTGTTCAGCGCCGTCAACGTGCTCTTTCGCGATGCCGAGAACATCGTGGACCTGTTCCTGATGGTCGGCACCTGGGCGTCGCCGGTTCTCTATCCCTGGTACAAGGTCCGCGACAACGTGGACAACTGGGTTTGGGTGATCTACCAGTGCAACCCGCTGACTCCAGCGGTGGAGCTGATGCACTACTGCTTCTGGTTCCCCGCCACACACCACCTGACTCCCCATGCCAGATTCCTTGCGAATGCGCCCAATCTGCCGACGTGGTCACTGTTGAGCATCGCCACCGCTGTGGTGGCCCTCGCTGTGGGCCAGCTCGTCTTCGCGCGGCTGCAGGGCCGCTTCGCCCAGGAGCTGTGACCGTGACTGTCAACAGCGTGGAAGTGCGCCACGTCTCCAAGCATTTCACCTTGCGGCACACTCGCTCCCTCAAGGAGATGGCGGTCTGGAAGTCTCGCGGACGCGAGCTCAGCAATACCTTCCTGGCGCTGGATGACGTCGCACTGAACATCCAACAGGGCGAGGCTCTGGGCCTGCTGGGGTGGAACGGCTCGGGAAAGTCGACGCTGCTGAAGCTGATCTCCGGAGTGATGCGACCCGATCAGGGCTCGATCGGCGTCCGGGGCCGGGTGGCCGGGCTCATCGAGGTCGGTGCCGGCTTCTCTCCCGACCTGACTGGCCGCGAGAACGTCTACCTCAACGGCGCCACCTTGGGCATGAGCCGGCGTCAGATCGACCGACTTTTTGACGACATCGTGGACTTCAGCGGGGTCTCGCGGTTCCTGGACACCGAGGTGAAGTTCTACTCCTCCGGGATGTTCTTCAGGTTGGCCTTCGCTGTGGCCGTTCACACCGAGCCTGATGTCTTCCTGGTAGACGAGATCCTGGCCGTGGGGGACGAGCCGTTTCAACGGATAGCCGTCGCTCGCATCCAGGAGCTGTGCAAAGAGGGGCGCACTCTGATCATGGTCAGCCATGACCTGCCCATGGTCGAGCGCATCTGTGAAAGGGGCATCGTGTTGCGCGAGGGACATCTCTCGCACGACACCGACATCACCTCCGCCATCAGACTGCTCCGACAGACCGATCGGGCTAAGTCGTGATTCACACCTGGCTTCCCGCCCTCGCCCCCGCTTTTCATGGCGGCGGTGCTGCTCGTGGTGCCCGGGCTCATCGTCAACCTTGGTCTTGGTGCGCGTGGTTTCGATGCGCTGGGCCTGGCACCGCTTACCTCCTTGGGTGTGCTTGCGATCGCGACGCTCCTGGTGCCAGCTGTCGTGGGCCGATGGAGCCTCACGGCCGTTGCCGTCTCGCTCACGATCGTGACCCTGATCGCTGTGCTGGGGCGCCTCGCCATCGCTTCGTGGACCAGCCGCGGGGTCCCAGGCCGGCCCGATGCCTCGGTCCCAGTTGTCTGGCTGGTGCTTCTGGGTTATCAGCCGTCGGTGCGCTGGTGGATACCGCGGCGCCGAACGACATGGTGGGTTGGCGCCGTCGTGCTGGCCGCCGGACTCGTTGCCGCGAACTTCGTCTTTGGAGTGCGCGACCCCAATCTGCCGTCGCAGACAATCGACGCAGGTTTCCACTACAACGCGGCGCTGTCGGTCATGCGCTCCGGTTTCCCTGACGGGGGACACGTCGGCGCGTCCGCCGGCGCCGCAATCAACGCGTGGTACCCGCCACTGTGGGCCGACCTGACGGCATTGACCAGCTCTATCACCGGCGTCAATGTCGCGGTCGGGGCCAACGCAGTCGGTTGCGCCATCGGCGGTGTTGTCTGGCCGTTGTCGATGGTGTGGCTGAGCTCGCGCATCCTGCCGCACGCTCGCCAGCTCACCATCTTGGCGTTGGGCTTGTGCTGCGGGGCGATCACCTTGTTTCCGTACCTGATGTTGAGCTACGGGATTCTGTGGCCGAACGTGTTGTCGTACGCGGCCCTGCCGGCCGCGATCGCATTGACGTTGATGGTGCTCCGCCTGATGCCGAGATCCCCCCACGCCCAGGACGACATCAGTTCCGCAGGTGTCACTGCTGATGGCGCAACCCTGGATGATGTCGAGGCTGCGGCGGTCCAGCGCGGTGTGGCTCTGGGGCCGGGGCTGAACTGGTGGACAGTCCTGTCCGTGGGATTCCTGGGGTGCGTGGGGTTGGGCTTTGCCCACCCCAGCGCGGTGTTCGCCCTGGGAATCTGGGCTGTCATCGGCGCGCTGATGCTTTCGGTGCGGCTGGTTGCCTCGAGCCGCGCGCAAGGGCCGCGCCAGCTGCGCCGTTCCCTGCTGTGGCTCCTCCTGGCTTGGTTGGCTGCCGCAGGCCTGTGGGCGGCCATGAGCCTGGCCCCACAGCTGACCCAGGTGCGCAACTTCAAGTGGGTAGCGGTCATGTCGATGGACCAGGCGATGGGCGAGGCGCTGACCCTCTCGACTGTGATCACCAAGGCGCACTGGGCTTTCGGTATCGCGACGTTGTGGGGCTTCTACCGGTTGCTCAGGGTTCCCCGGCTGCGCTGGTTGCTGGTGAGTCACGTCTTCCTGGTCGTCCTGTACATGCTGTGTGCCGGTTCGTCGACCTGGGTGGCTCGGGAGCTGACCGGGTTCTTCTACAACGACGCCCAGCGGCTCGCCGCGTTGATTCCGATGACGGCAGTGCCGCTTGCCGCCCTCGGTATCACTAGCGGGGCAGATGCGCTGGGCCGCTTTGTCGGCCGGGTCTCCTCGGAAGTCTTTGGTCGCCCGCTCTCGTCGCGCCGGGCGCTGGGCATCGCCTGTGCGGCGATGATGGCGGTTCCTGCTGTCGTCTACCCCAACCAGGGCATCGGCCAGGGGGCAGCTGTCCTGCAGGATCGCTACACCAACCTGAACTTCAAGAACCACATGGTCACACCCGACGAGCAGGTGCTCTATGAGAAGCTCGCCAGCCAGATCCCGGCCGGCGAAACGGTTCTTGGCAGTCCCTTTACCGGCGCTCAGTTCTCCGCCATCTGGTCAGGGCATGCGGTGGTCATCCCGCACGTCACCTCCAACCCGCCCAAGGATGTCGCTCTGGTCTCCCAGGACTTCAAGTCCTTCACGACCGACCCCGCGGTGTGCGCCGCGCTCAAGCGCCTCAAGGTGGGGGTAGTGATCGACGACTTCGACCGGTTCTGGCCGACCGATACACGGCAGGGAGACTACTCGGGGCTGGTCGACCTCTACGACACGCCAGGCCTGACGCCGATCGGTTACGGCGCCAGCGCCACCGTCTACCGCGTCGGGGACTGCAAGAGCTGAACTGAACTGAGCTGGACTGCGCTGAACTGAGCTGAACGCGGTCCTTCGAAGCCGGCCGGGCACCGTTTTGACCACGGCTGAAGCTCAGATTCATGCCGTCTTTCACCTCGGCCATTCACGGTCGCTCACCTCGGTCGTTCGGTCGAAAGAGTGGGCCGTTTGGCCCACTTCTGCGCGATCCAACTGCGGTGTCCCCGAGCCGGTGCCAGCGTTTAAGCAGCGGCCCGAAGGTCGGGCAAGGCGGGCTGGTCAGGCAAACAGCCCTGGATCGGCGGCAGGGCACATCTTCCGGAGGTGCGACTGTTCCTTGGCGGGAGATCTCCTACGGGTTGTCACTCGCTCGCGCCAGACCTGAACACGTTGGGATGCGGATGATGGCTCGGAGGTACAGGGATACCGTTTCGGAACCCCGCCAGGCTTCCAAGGCGGGTTTGCTGGTCAGGCGGGGGCGGGTTGTCGCCATGGCCAGCGTGCTGGCGGTGGCGCCGATGGTCACCGGCTTCCCGCAGGTCTCCTCGCNGGCTCNCCCCCACGCGNTGGCCAGCCATGTTCGCCGGGTGGGTTTTGTGGCGTCATCGGTGGCTGCGTTGCGGACNGCCAGGGACGCCACCGGGTCGGTGGGGTCTGCTCCCGGGTCCCCGGATCCGGTCGCCTCGGCCCGGGCTGCGGCGGTGACCCCGGTCCAGGACGTGGCCGGGGCGGTGACTGTGGTGGGCGTGACCTGGCCCAAGGGCGGGGTCGCGGCCGGTGGCCAGTTCCAGATCCGCACCTTGTCGGGGGCAACCTGGAGCCAGTGGCAGCAGCTGACCGTCATCGATGGTGGCCGAGACGGGACCGCCACCGCCGGGACCGACCCGTATGTCGTCACTGGCGCCTCCAAGTACGAGGTGCGTTCCCTGACCACCCAGGCAAAGGCCCCCACCTCGGCATCGGTCCAGGCCATCGACCCGGGCACCTCCAGCGCCGACAACGTCGCGCAGGCACCCGGCGGGGCATCGGCGGCCACCGCCAAGCCCACCATCTACACGCGGGCCCAGTGGGGCGCCAACGAGTCTTTGATGCAGTGGGGCCCGTCCTACGGCAAGATCTCGGTCGGTTTCGTCCACCACACCGACAGCTCCAACGACTACACCCCCGACCAGGTGCCCGGGATCATCCGCGGGATCTACGCCTACCACGCGCAGACCCTGGGCTGGGGCGACATCGGGTACAACTTCCTCGTCGACCGCTTCGGGCGCATCTGGGAGGGTCGCTACGGGGGAATGGACAAGCCGGTCATCGGTGGGCAGGTCTACAACTACAACTCGGTGTCCACCGGTGTCGCGGCGATCGGCACGTTCACCTCCGCGGCTGTTCCGCAGGCGATGACCGACGGGCTCAAGCGGGTCTTGGCGTGGAAGATGTCCCTGGCAGGCGTCCCGGCCACCGGTGCAAGCCCAGTGGCGGCGCCGTGGGGCACGCATATCCAACGTATTTCCGGTCACCGAGATGTAGGCGGAACCACCTGTCCAGGTGACTCCCTCGAGGCCAGGCTGCCCGAGATCCGTGCCGGAGCGGCCGCCATCATGGGTGCGAGTCCGGCGACACCTGCGCCGCCTCCTCCCGCCGCCTCACGGGGCGCGTTCTCCCCCGGTGACTTCACCGGTGACCACAAGGCCGACATCCTTGGCGTCACCCCCGCCGGCTCCCTGTACCTGTTCCGCGGCAACGGCNTGGGCGGGTTCACNGGAGGCCCGACCAAGATCGGCGCAGGGTGGGGCATTTTCGCCCAGGTGTTCTCCCCCGGNGACTNCACCGGTGACCACAAGGCCGACNTCCTTGGCGTCACCCCCGCCGGCTCCCTGTACCTGTACCGNGGCAACGGCCTGGGCGGGTTCACCGGAGGCGGGACCAAGATCGGCGCAGGGTGGGGCATTTTCGCCAAGGTGTTCTCCCCCGGGGACTACACCGGCGACGGCAAGGCCGACATCCTTGGCATCACCCCCGCCGGCTCTCTGTACCTGTACCGCGGCAACGGCCTGGGCGGGTTCACCGGAGGCGGGACCAAGATCGCCGCCGGATGGAACAGCTTCGCCAAGGTGTTCTCCCCCGGTGACTTCACCGGTGACGCCAAGGCCGACGTCCTTGGCATCACCCCCGCCGGCTCCCTGTACCTGTACCGCGGCAACGCCCTGGGCGCTTTCACCGGAGGCCCGACCAAGATCGGCGCAGGGTGGGCCAGCTTCGCCAAGGTGTTCTCCCCCGGTGACTACACCGGTGACCACAAGGCCGACATCCTTGGCATCACCCCCGCCGGCGACCTCTACCTCTACCGCGGCAACGGCCTGGGCGGGTTTACCGGAGGCGGGACCAAGATCGCCACCGGATGGAACAGCTTCGTCTAGGTTGCTCCATCGGGTGACTCCTGCTGCGGTCACGGTCGCCCAGCCAGGCGCCAAACGGGCGGCAGACCAGTGTGGCCAGCGGCTGGACATGGGTCGATCGTCAACCGGATATCGCGTTGATACCTACTCGTGTACGGGCCAGCCCAGAGAGCTCAAGGCCGCGATCAGGGGCTGCACTGCGGCAGGCAGCACGGAGAGCTCGGCAAGGCCGAATGGTTGGCCGACCGCGTGATCCAGGTGCAGGTCTTCCATGTTGACCCCAGCCTCGCCGACGTCGCGCAACAGCCGACCCACCGCACCAGGCTCATCCGGGACGACGACGATGACCGTGGCATACATTGTCGGAGCCGCACCATGCTTGCCCGGGATGAGTGCGTGCCCGGCGTTGCCATCTGAGACGGTTCGGGCCAGGACCGCCCGGGCACCCACGCTGCCCTCGTTCGGGTCCGACTCCAGGTGACGTAAGGCCACTAGCACTGCGTCAAGCTCCTCGGCGAGCGACTCGAGAACGCTGCGGACGGCCGGTGCATTTCCGGCCAGGA
>JGI20191J14862_1000367_pt1 | contig 15533 bp, 10 predicted proteins | sample NGESurdeep092012_7_FD_14862 | JGI IMG/M metagenome (IMG submission 14862)
GGGTCAGCAGGACACCGGCACAGTCGAGATGCGGCCTCCATTTACAAATAATACCTGGCATCTCGGCATCGACGGTGACGGCGGTCCAGTCGCCGTCGAACCGACGAATCCCACTCAAGCGCTCGGCACAGACGACGGCGGCATCATTCTGACTACGAATGGCGGAGCGACCTGGATCGGACCGACAGGATTCCCGGCAAACACGAGCATGGGAGTGCCTTTCTTCGATCCGAACGGCACCCACGCCTACATGACGGCCGCCACGGCGCCGGCGGCCAATACCCCGCCCAATCTGTTTCAGATTTTCTTCAGCACCGATCACGGCGCGACCTTCGCGGCGATGCACGCTTTCCCGACGTACATCAGCGCGATGTCGATGGCCAAAATTGACTCGAACACGTTGTGGGCGGGAATCAATGACGGAACGGTGCAGAGCACCCACAATGCCTTGCTGGGCGCAGGTTCCACATGGACTTCGCACACGGTGACGGGGGCGCCTGCGGGTCAGGGTGTGTCCGGAGTGGCGGTTGATCCCTCCAACACCAATATCGTGTACGTGATCTATCCGGGTTTCTCCGGCATCGATCCGGATTTGGCGCCGACCGAACACATATTCGTCACCCAGGACGGCGGCACCACTTGGACCGATATCAGCGGCGTTGCAAACGGTGGATCGACCAATCTGCCCGATTTGCCGCTGTCCTCGGTGGTGATCGACAAGACGACGTTGCCGCACACGATCATCGTGTCGAGCGATTCTGCCGTATTTCAGTCGGCCGATCTTGGCCAGACGTGGCAGGTTCTCGGGCTGGGGATGCCGACGGTAGACGTCACTTCGCTGGCGCTCGACGACGAGGCGGTTCCGCCTCTTCTGCGCGCGAGCACCTTCGGCCGCAGCGCCTTTGAACTCGCCGCTGCGACCACCGCGCTGATCTCGGTGAACGCCGACCTGAACTTCGGCCAGCTATGCCCCAAACAGCCGGCTACGCGACAGGTGGAGGTGTTCAACGTCGGCATCAAGGATCTGCATATCGCCAGCTTCACGCGGATCTCGGGGAGCACGGACTTCACGATACTCCCCAATCCCGCGCCTCCGCTGACGATCAGTCCGGACGCTCATGTTGATTTCACGATTCAGTTCGCGCCGACCATCGTCGGTCCACAGACTGCGACGTTCCAGATCAACAGCGACGATCCGAATACGCCCGCATTCCAGGTGGTCGCGACCGGTAGCGAGGGAAATGGAACCGAAAACGTAACCGGGAGCGGCATTTTCGGCACTGCGGTTTGCGCCGAAGCGCCTGCAACGCAGAAGCTGAAAATCAACAACGTCGGCACCTGCAACCTCGACGTGGCGTCGGCGTTGCTGACCGGCTGTTCCAGCGATTTTTCGCTGGTGAACCCGACTGAGTTCCCGGCGACGATCAGTCCGGACTTCGGTCTCGGCGTTGGCATTCAATTCTCGCCGACAGCGCAAGGACTACAGTCGTGCCATCTCGCGATCAGCAGCGACGACCCGGTCAATCCCGTGGTCTTTGTTCCTCTCAGCGGTGAAAAGGGAAACGGGAAAATCAACGTAACCGGCAGTGGCAATTTCGGCGCTTCGGTGTGCGGTGGAAAGGCCCCCCCGCAGACGCTGAAAATCAACAACACCGGCCCCTGCAACCTCAACGTGGTGTCGGCGGTTATCTCCTGTCTGGATTTCACATTGGTGAACCCGGGTGAGTTCCCGGCGACGATCAGTCCGGACTCGGGTCTCGACGTCGGCATCAACTTCACGCCGACATCCGCAGGACCAAAGTCGTGCACTCTCACGATCACCAGCGACGATCCGACCAATCCCGTGCTCGTTATTCCTCTCAATGCGACCACGCCGTTGGGTTCCGCGTCGTTGACCTTCCCGGCGGGACTCACTTTCCCACCGACGGTGATTCAGCAGAATGCGGCGTGTCCTGCGAAGCTGGGTGTTCCGATCACGGACGCCGGCACGTGTCCGGTGCAGGTCAACAGCGTTACTCTCACCCAATCTAGTACCGTACCTCCGGGCTTGGATTACTCGCTGACCGGACTTCCGGGCTTGCCGGTAACGCTGTCGCCGGGCGATCAACTTGGCTCTGGCGATCTTGACCTGGTCTTCGAGCCATTCGCTCTCGCCCGCGAGAGCACGGGTAACGTGAACGTCACTTATGTCAACGACCCGATTACGGGCGCCACCACGACCGATCAAGTGCCGTTCTGCGGCGAGGCCGTCCATCGCGGCATACGCGTGCTGGTAACTCGGGGCGGAGTCCCGGTGGCGAAGGTGAAGAAAATCCAGCTGCAAACCGAGCTTGCACCGGAACAGTGGAAAGCAATCTTTGCTGTCAGCACCGTGAAAAACGCGCTATTGAAGACGATAACCGGAGCGGCGCCATGCCCGACGTTCCAGTTCCACGCGGAATGGGGCGGTGTTAGCAATCCCCGCGCGCTCAAGTTAGGCGTGTATCGGATAAGGGTCACGCTCAAGGTCGGCAATACGCTCAGGCACAGGGTCAGGAGATTTACGATGGACGAGTGTTCCTTTACGCCGAATATCGTAGTGGCGTTCTGATCCGGTAAACAACTAAACAACGGGGCGGCCGCGAGTTTTACCTCGTGGCCGCCCCGGATCTTCTCCAGCTCATATAACTCCTCCAGGATTCGCGCCGCTCGCGCGAGATTCGCGCTAGTTTGTCGACCTCCGATGCGCTTCCTCCGCGAAGGGCTTACTCCCGAATCGCGGTGGTGTAGAATCCCGCAGATCGAGGTGGGATCAATTGAAGACCGGGATAATCGGCGCACGCGGCGCCGGGAAATCAACCGTATTTCACGCACTGACCGGACTCGCGCCGATTCCGGGCACGGCCGAGGGCCGCAATCGTGCGCGACCGGGACAAATCAAGGTCGCGGATCCGCGTCTCGACTTTCTTGAATCAGCGTACGGTTCGAAGAAAAAGATCCCGGTCGAGCTCACCATCCTCGACTTCGCGCCAAATCCCAAAGAGCAGAAGGAGGGCGCTGCGCTCGATCCGAGTCTGCTGCCGCTGGTGCGCGACATGGACGCGCTGCTGATCGTGATTCCGCAATTCGCCGGCATGGAAAAAGATCTTGTCGCGACTCTCGAAAGTATCGAGGGCGAGTTGGTGTTCGCCGACTTCGATCAAGCCGAACGCCGTCTCGAGCGGCTGAAGAAGGAGAAGGGCGGGAGCGACTTCGAACGCGCGGCGCTCGAGAAAGTGATCGCATGGCTCGGCGACGGCAAAGCACTGAGACTGCTCGAACTGACGGCGCAGGAGGGGCAAGCATTTTCGAGCTTCGGGTTTCTTTCGCGAAAGCCCGCGCTGGTCACCGTCAACTGCGAGATGGAACGCGCAGCCGCCGATGTCACCGGCGCCGAGCGCGCCGCCGTGCGCGCGCACGGACTCGAGGTGTTCAGGCTTGCGGCCGCTTTCGAGTCGGAATTGTGGGAACTCGACGAGGCCGGCCAAAAGGAGATGCTCAAAGACGCGGGACTCGACGCGCCCGCGCGCGATCGGCTGATCGGCGCGCTCTACAATCATCTCGGGCTGATCACTTTCTACACCGCCGGCGAGCCCGAGGCGCATGCATGGGCGCTGCGCCGCGGCGAGTCGGCGCTCGATGCCGCCGGCGTAATCCACACTGATATCGCGCGCGGATTCATCCGGGCCGAAGTTGTCAGCTACGAGGATTTTGCCATCCACAAGTCCGACGCGAAGGTCAAAGAGGCCGGCAAGTTCAGACTCGAGGGCCGCGACTACGTGATGCGCGACGGCGACATGATTCATGTCCGCTTCAAAGTCTGACTCGGCTACGCGGCGATGCGCTGGTGCGGCGGGAAAGTTGCCGGCGCAGAGCGACTCGTTGGACCTGCGAGGCGCATCCGCGCCGGCTTCGGACACGGGACCTTTTCTGCCATCGCGCTTGGGGTGCAAAGACCGCAATCGCGCGATGCGCGGAATATATTCCGGGATCCGGCATATGTAAACTATTGAGCTTCGCGCGCTGTGGAAAAACCAAAGCGCGGAGCGTCACGGCGACTAACCGTTTTGCTCCGCGCCTGTTTCAGCAATCAATCAGGCTGCTTAAAGCTTGGGCTTAAGGAGCTGCGGCCACCATTGCTTTCACCGAGCAGAAATCCTTATCGACCGCCCCCATGTTGATGTACCAGCATTCGTGCTCGGGCGTGCGCTGGCCGGGCAGGTAACACATCGATGAGTAGTTACCCTGCATGTCGATCGAACACGAACCTACAACGAACTCCCGCTTGAACGGGTAAATCGCAACGCGGGCATCCGGCACCGGGCGGTCGCGATAGGCCAGCCATACGATGTGCGCGCGCCACAAATGTCCACTTTGGTCGTAGGTGTCGACGTACGGCTCGAACGTTAATTCGGTGTCCACATAGACGTTGGACAACTTGTCGAGCGCGCCGCGTGCCTCGCCGAGATCGCGCCGGGGCGTCGCCTCGACGATGTACATGTGGCGCAACTCCCAAGCCTCGGGGCATGCGGTCGCACCGCCATCGTAGGGGCAAGTCACTTCGGGCGAATGCTCCGCATGCACGCTGGCGAGCATCTGCCTCTCACCCAGGAACTTGTAGTTGTACTGCTCGGTCTTGGGGTTGAAGCCCGCGAAGTGGTCGGGATCGAAGGTCTGCGCTCCCGTCGCGCTGCTGTTTATCGCCTCGTTCAGGCGCCGCACACGACGGGTGCCGGGCTGCCAATCCCAAGCGTCGTCGCCGCGGTTCGGGTCCGCGTAGCGATAACGGATCAGGCCCTGGCCGCGCTGGGCCTCCGGCGCAAGAAAGGGGTACAGGCCGAACAACCACATGCGCCCCGACGCCTTGTAGTCCGGATCGACCGGCATCGGCTCGACTTCGGTCCGTCCGAAGAGGTTGTATCCGGCGTAATGACCGATCTCGAGCTCCAGAATCACGTTCTGGTCCTTGCCCGGACGAACATACTGGCTCTGGCAATCGAAGAAGCGCAGGTCGTAATCATCGCTCGAGATGGGCCGCCACACATTGTTCCACATGATTTTCGTCCCCACGTAAGGGTCGTTCGCATCGATCAGCGGGAACGGCTGGCCGGCGATGTAGCCGAGCAGGCTGCGATGATCGCTGGAGAGGCGCACCTGCGTGGAGTACTTTTCCGTCGCTTCCCTGTAAGGTGGCGGCCAATCGATCCGCTCGCTCGGGACGATCTCCATGTGCATTCCATGCGTCACTGCGTAATAGACGCCGGGCGAAACCAGATCTTTCACCTGTGCCGCGTTTTCAGGTGTTATGACGTCACCTGGCTTCACTGCCGCATTCGCTGAAGCCACGATGAGACATAAGAGCATTAATGTCCCCGCGCCGAGCAACATCTTCCCCAAAGCATGTCTGGCCATTAGTACAATCTCCTGCCCCTCTTTAGGATTCTAATTGTGGACCACGAGATTTCCTGAAGTCAAGTACATATCCATCATATTATCAGATTGTTCCTTAACTCTACAAGCTGATCTGCCGAGGGTAGAAAAGCGCGGGCGGCGCAGCTTTTTTCTGCACCGCCCGGTTCGAGCTATTATTCGAGCTATTAGAGGGACGTAAAGCTGTGATTTATCTGGCTAATAAATGAAAATAATGCGCGGAACCGTTATATCGTTCCTGAACTATTCGTAGCGCAGGGCCTCGATCGGGTGTAACAGACTCGCTTTGCGCGCCGGGTAATAGCCAAAGAAAACTCCCACCGCCGCCGAAAAGACGAAACCGCCCACCACCGCGACCGGCGAGACCAGCGTCGGCCATTGCGCCAACGCCGAAATCAGCTTCGATACGAGTATGCCCAGGACAATCCCCGCGAACCCGCCCATCAACGACAGCATCATCGCCTCGACCAGGAACTGCAGCATGATGTGGATGCGGCGCGCACCGATCGCCATGCGAATTCCAATCTCGCGCGTGCGCTCGGTCACCGACACCAGCATGATGTTCATGATTCCGATTCCGCCGACCAGGAGCGAAATCGACGCCACTGCCAAAAGCAGCATCGTCATCGCCTGCGTGGCGCTCTGGGAGGCCGCCGCTATCTCGCTTAGATCGCGCACGGTGAAGTCGTTGTCCTGTTTCGGCTGGATGTGATGGCGCTCGTGCAACGTGCGCGTGATTTGTGCAACCGCGTTGTCCACCTGGTCGGAACTGCTCGCCTTGATGAACATCGTATTGACGACGCCGGTGATTTTTGGCGCGCTGCCGAACGGGCTGGCCGATTCGGTGCTCGAGCTGTAAACCGAATTGGTCGTCGGTACCGACGCGTAACGGTTGGACGCGTTGGCCGCCGCTGTTACTGCGGCCACCACTGCGGCCGACGGCGACGACACGCCCAGGACTTTTCGCTCGGCGGTGTTGAACGGGACGATTACGACGTCGTCCTGGTCCTGCCCGTAACTCGACTGTCCCTTGACGCTGAGCACGCCGATTACTTTCATCGGGGAGTTTTTCACCCGGATCGTCGCGCCGACCGGATTCTGTCCCTCGCCGAACAGATTGTTCACCACCGTCTGTCCGAGCAGGCATACTGGCGCGCCCGCCTTTTCTTCGGAGTCGGTGAAGATGCGTCCGATCGATGGTGGCCAGTCCCGGATCGCAAAATAACTCGGCGTCGTCCCCTGGACGTTGGTGCTCCAGTTGTGACTTCCCGAGACCACCTGCGCCACCTGCCGATCCATGTACGTCACCAGCCCTACCGGGCCACCGCCACGCGCAAGCGCCTGCGCATCGGCGACCGTAAGCGTGGAATTGCTGCCCAGCCCTGCGCGCACGCCGTTGGCGGTGGTCGCGCCCGGCACCACTATCAGCAGGTTGGTGCCGAGGCTGTTGATTTGCGCCTCGACCGACGATCGCGCTCCGTCGCCGACCGCCACCATCGTGATCACCGCCGCGACGCCGATGAAAATACCCAGCATCGTGAGCGCCGCGCGCAGCTTGTTGCGCTTGATCGCGCGTCCGGCCGCGACCACCGCCATGCTGGCAAACGTCCACGCCTCATCCCTGATCGACGCCGCTTGCTGCGACGCCTCCGTCGTCGGCGCCGCGTTGCCGCCCACTCCAGCGCGCGCGCCGGCACCGTCCTTTCGCGTGTCCGAGATGATCGCCCCGTCGCGAAAGGTTACGACCCGGTCCGCGTAGGCCGCCATATCGGGATCATGCGTGACGATAATCACCGTGAGGCCCTGTTCGCGATTGAGCTTGGTGAGGACCTCCATGATCTCGGCCGAGTTGGTCGAGTCGAGATTGCCGGTCGGTTCGTCGGCGAGCAGTATCGACGGGTGATTCACCAGCGCACGCGCGATCGCCACGCGTTGCTGCTGCCCGCCCGAGAGTTGATTGGGATGGCTCTGCTCGCGGCCCGCCAGCCCCACCAGTTTCATCATTTCGGCGGCATGATGCTCCCCGTCGGGAGTCCAGGCCGAATAGAACAGCGGCAGTTCGACGTTCTCCAGCGCCGAGGTTCGCGACAGCAGGTTGAAATTTTGAAAGACGAACCCGATTCGCCGGCTGCGGATCGTCGCCAACTCCGACTCGTCGAGTTGCGCGACGTCCTCGCCCTCCAGCATGTAGCGTCCGCTGGTGGGCCGGTCCAGGCATCCCAGCATGTTCATCAGCGTCGATTTGCCCGAGCCCGACGCGCCCATCACCGCGACGAACTCGCCGCGCTCGATCGTCAGGTTGACGCCGCGCAGCGCGTTGACCTCGACCTCGCCCAGCACGTAGGTCTTGGTCAAATCGACCAGTTGAATCACGCTGTGCATTGGATAACCGCCCGCGCGCCTAGTGGGGCATGCGCATCATTCCGGGTACAGAGCTGCCAACGTGCGATCCAGTTCCCGCGCTGTGGACTTCGTCCGTCACCACGCGCTCTCCCGGATGCACGTCGCCCTCGGCGACTTCGACCCAGGTCCCGTCGCTGAGCCCGGTGGTGATGGTGACCGGCGAGACTTTGCCGCTGTCGAGAACCCAGACCCGGGTCTGGCGGCCGGGCGTTCCGCCAAGCGCCGCGGAATCCGCCGGCGGTTGTCCCAATGGCGCAAAACGCAGCGCGTCGATCGGCGCGCGCACCACCTTGTCGCGCGACGCCGTGACCACGGTTATGTTCGCCGTCATCCCCGGCTTGAGCAGCAGCTCGGGATTTTCCACGCTCACCACCACGTCGTAGGTCACCACGTTCTGAACCGTGATCGGCGCCTGCCGAACTTGGTTGACAACGCCCACGAAATCGCGGTCGGGAAACGCATCGACCCGAAACGTCGCCTTCTGCCCGGCCCGCACGTAGCCGATATCGGACTCGCTGACGTTGGAGTCCACTTGCATCTTGGTCAAGTCCTGCGCGATCAGAAACAGCGTCGGCGTCTGAAAGCTCGCCGCTACCGTCTGGCCCACATCGACGTTGCGCGAGACCACCGTGCCGTCAACCGGCGACACGATATTGGTGTAATTGAGGTTGACCTCGGCGGCCGCCACGTTGGCTGTCTGCTGCTGGATATTGGCGCTGTCGAGCTTGACCTGCGCGACAGCCATCTGCCACGCGCTGTATGCCGAATCCACCGCGTCCTTCGAGACCGCGTCGGCCTTGAACAACTCGAGGTTGCGGCCGTAGGTGACTTTCTTGTACGCGAGGTCGGCTTGGTCCTTGCCCAGTTGCGCTTTCGAGTTCGCCAGCGTTGCATGCGCGATATCGGCCGTCGCCTGGTAGGGACGCGGGTCGATTTTCGCTATCGCCTGACCCTTCTTTACCGATGCGTTGTAGTCGGCAAAGATTGCCGTGATCGGNCCGGACACGTAAGTTCCGACCTGCACCGTGATGACCGGATTGACCGTTCCAGTCGCCGTGACCGATCGCACGATCGGCCCTTCTGTGACCGCNGCGGTAACGATCCGTGTCTCGGACGAACTGCGGCCGAAGAAATACCAGACGCCTGCGNCTACGATGATTACGGCGATCGCGAGNATCCACGCGCTATTTTTCATGCTGGACAATTTCATGGCTGGTGCTCAATTATTATCGCGTAATTCACCGGATTCCAATGAAAGACCAAAAGTGACAAAACACACTGGCGCCTCTGTTAGACGTAACTCCTCCGCTGAAGTTTCGAGTAGGTTTACCGCCATGGCCGTACAGCAGCCGCCGCCCCTGGCAGGAATAAAAGTTGTCGATCTGACCAGGTATTTCGCCGGTCCGTTCTGCACGCAAATCCTCGGCGATTACGGCGCCGAGATTTTCAAGATCGAACCGGTCGAAAATCCGCGCGGCGAGCTGGGCGCCAGCAAAGGTCCCGACAACTACTTCTTTCTCTCCGCCAATCGATCCAAGAAAAGTTTAAGAGTCGCCATCAAAAAACCCGAGGGGCGCGAAATCCTGATGCGCCTGATCGACGCCGCCGACGTGGTCGTCGACAACTTCCGGCCCGGCGTCATGAAAGCGCTCGAGCTGGACTACGAAACGCTCGCGATGCGCAATCCGCGCATCATCACCTGCTCCATCTCGGGCTTCGGCTCGACCGGGCCGCTGCGCGATTTTCCCGGCTTCGATCAGATCGCGCAGGGGATGTCGGGGCTGATGAGCGTGACGGGAACCGTCGAGAGCGGACCGACCCGGGTCGGCATCGCCATCTGCGATCTGCTCGGCGGAATTTTTTCTGCGCAAGGCATCCTGCTCGCACTCGAGGCGCGCCATCGCGACGGCAGCGGCCAGCGCGTCGAGACTTCGCTGCTCGAATCCATCGTCAGCATCCTGACCTGGTCGGCGGGAATTTATTTCGAAACCGGAAAAACTCCCGCGCCCGCCGGCAATCATCATCCGCTGGTGTCGCCGTACGGCGTGTTCGATGCGTCCGATCGGCCGTTCAACATCGCATGCGGGAACGAGCTGATGTGGCAAAACCTCGTCGCCGCCATTGGACGGCCGGAACTCGCCGCCGACGATCGATTCAAGAGCAGCGGGGGGCGGCTGAAAAACCGCGCCGCGTTGACCCTGGAAATAAATCGCGCGCTCGCCCCGCATTCCGCGGAGCATTGGATCCAATTGCTCAATCGCGAGGGCATCCCGGCGGGCCCGATTCTCACCGTCGAAGAAATGTTCAAGCATCCGCAGACCGCCGCGCGCGAGATGCTGCTCAGGATGCCGCATCCCGAAATCGGCGAGTACCTGACGACCGGGCTGGCCGCCAAGCTCGAGGCGACGCCGGGCAAGATCACGCGCCCACCGCTGGTCGGCGAGCACACCGACGAAGTCCTCGCCGCGCACGGCTACACGCCCGCCGATTTGAAACGCCTGCGCACCTCCGGCGCCATCGCCTAATTCCACTCCCCCTGCTGATTTACCTCGCCCGTTCTTTCACGGGCGAGGTATCCCGGACGGAGAACAACCGCCTCTTCCCCTTACCTTTCGAACCCGCCGTCAGGCCGCATCTTCTCTTATCTTAACCGACGGGAAGTCCGAAACCTGCGGGAGATTTCGGGACGGTGCAGGGGGCTCGCCCCTGCTACAGACCCTTCAAGAACTCGATCAGGATGTCGTTGATCTCTTTGGGGCGTTCCTGCTGCACCCAATGGCCGGCGCCGGGGATGATCACTTTCTTTTTCAGATTCGGAGTGAACGCACCCGCCATCTCGTACCCACCAGGAATCATTTTGCCGACCAGGTCATGCTCACCGGCGGCGAACACCGCGGGCTGGCGCAGCTTCGCGCCGTCGAGGAAGGGCGTCAGCTCCCAGTTGCGATCGAAATTGCGATACCAGTTAACCCCGCCGCGAAAGCCCGCCCGCTTGAACTCGCCGGCAAAAAAATCCAGGTCGGCTTCAGTGAGCCACGGCGGCAGCTTATCCGGCACCATGCCGGTCTCGATAAACTTTTTCGTCTTGGGGAACAGGAACGAGAACTCCCCGCTGCGCGGCGCATCGCCCGACGCCGAGTAGAGGATCATCGCCATCGAGCGGCGCGGATCGGCGTCGAGTTCCTTCTCGACCTTGCCCGGCTCCTGGAAATAGAGCTGGTAGAAATTCTGGTCGCCGGCCAGCGCCTTCATCGCGTCGGTCGGACGCATCGGATTGCGCGGAAAATAAGGAACGCTCAGCAATGCGATCGCGCGAAAGATGTCCGGGCGCAGCAGCGCCGAGTACCACGCTACCGGCGCGCCCCAGTCATGGCCGACGATCACCGCCGTCTCGACGCCCAGACTGTTGACCAGCCCGACGATATCGCCGACCAGGTTCAGGATGTTGTACGACTCGATCGGCTCGGGCGCGTCGGTATGCCCGTAGCCGCGCTGATCGGGCGCGACGACGCGGAAGCCCGCCGCCGCGAGCGCGGGAATCTGATGGCGCCACGAGTACCACGATTCGGGCCATCCGTGGCACAGGATCACCAGTGGACCCGCGCCATCCTCGACGTAATGCATCCGGAGGCCGTTGCAGATGGCGAATTTGTGCTGCAGTTCGGCCATCGAAACGCTTCTTGGCCCGCGCGCGCGGACTACGAATGCTTGAGCTTTTTGATTTCCTCGGTCATCTCGGGCACCGCTTTGAACAGGTCGGCGACCAGCCCGTAGTCGGAGACCGCGAAAATCGGCGCCTCTTCGTCCTTGTTGATCGCGCAGATGACCTTCGAGTCTTTCATCCCGGCCAGATGCTGTATCGCGCCTGAAATCCCGACTGCGATGTAAAGTTCGGGCGCAACCACCTTGCCCGTCTGTCCGACTTGCAGGTCGTTGGGCACGAAGCCCGCATCGACCGCCGCGCGCGACGCGCCCATCGCCGCGCCCAGCTCGTCGACCAGCGGCTCGAGCACGGTCTTGAAGTTTTCGGCCGCCTTGAGGCCGCGCCCGCCCGAAACGATTATCCGCGCCTCGGTGAGTTGCGGGCGATCGCTCTTGGTCGCGCTGAACGAAACGAATTCCATCTTGAGAGCGCCCGCGTCGATCTCGGCATTGCNCTTTTCGACCGGCGCAACGGCGCCGCCCGGCTTGGCNGCGTCGAATGCGGTGCCGCGCACCGTCAATACTTTGATCGGTCCGTCGATTTCGACCGTCGCCATCACGTTGCCCGCGTACGTCGGGCGCACGAAGCTCTGGTCGTCGTTGATTGCCGTGATTTCCGACGCCATCCCGGCGCCCAGGCGCGCGGCCAGCCGCGGAAACAGGTCCTTGCCCATCGCAGTCGCCGTCGCGATTACAAATTCCGCGCCTTCCTTTTTCGCCAATGCGGCCAGCGCCTGCGTGTGCGCGTCGGCCAGATAGTTCTTCAACGCGGGATGCGCCAGCGCGATTACCTTGGCGACGCCGTACTTGGCGATTTCGCCCGCCGCCGCCTCCGGCGCGTCGCCCGCCACCACCGCGATCGCTTTGCCGCCGCGCTTTTTCGCCAGCTCAAGGCCCGCGTGAACCGCAGTCAGCGTGGACTTGGGGAAATGTCCCCCCTCATGCTCCGCGAAAATCAGAACGTCACCCATGTCAATTCACTCCGGCGTCCGCGATCGTAAAAGTCGGATTCAAATAACCTTTGCTTCGGTGTGAAGCAGCGAGACCATCTCCTGCGCCGACGCGATCTTGCGCCCGCCCTGACGCTTGGGCGGAGCGGCAAGAGTCTTTGTCTTCAGCTTCGGCGCGAGATCGACGCCGAGGCTGTCGGCCGCAATCTCTTTCATTTCTTTCTTGCGCGCCTTCATGATTCCCGGCAGCGAGGCGTAGCGCGGCTCGTTGAGGCGCAGNTCGGCGGTAANGACGGCCGGAAGTTTGAACCCAATCGTCTCCAGACCGCCGTCAACTTCGCGCAGGACCGAAATCTTGTCGGCCGCAATCTCAANCTTGGATGCGAATGTCGCCTGCGGCCATCCCAGCATCTCAGCGAGCATCTGGCCGACCTGGTTCGAGTCGTCGTCGATCGCCTGCTTGCCCAGTATGACGAGGTCGGGCTTCTCGTCGCCGGCAATTTTCGCAAGGATTCTCGCGATTGCGAGCGAGTCGAGCGCGGCGTCGGTCTTGACCAGGATCGCGCGGTCGGCGCCCATCGCCAGCCCGGTGCGCAATTGCTCCTGCCAGGTGGATTGGCCGACCGTGACCAGGATGACCTCGCCGGTCTGTTTCTCCTTGATGCGGAGCGCTTCCTCGATGGCGATTTCGCAAAACGGGTTGATGACCCATTTCACGTTGTCGGTGGCGATACCGCTGCCGTCGGAGAGGACGCGGATGGTGGTGGCGGGATCGGGAACTCGCTTGATTGGTACTAGAATCTTCAAAGCCTAAACTCCACTCATTCGTTGATGCATCGGTTGAATCCGAAAACACACGAGGTCGCCCGGGAATACAGCCGAGGAACGTAAAAATTTCTAACAGCGCCCCGCCAGTTAGTCAAACCACGCTAATGCCCGCCCCCCGCCGCCAAGCCCGGCAAGATCGCGCTCGCCGATCTGATCCCTCGCCCCAGTTAGGGTGCCGCGTCCCGCGCCACTTTTTATCCGCCTCGCCCGCTTTGTTGCGGAAGAGGCCGCGCCTCCGGCGCGGGTGAGGGTGCAGATTTCACGGGACGTGCCACGGGCACACGGCGTCCGGCCGCAGCGAGCTAGGTGAGGGTGCCGCCTCTCCGCGCTCTTTCCTTTCCGTCATCCCGACCGAAGCGGAGGGACCCCGGATTTTTTCTCCCGCTGCCACTGCACTCACTTCAAATGCTCGGCTAAAAATCCGCGAACGCCCTTCAGCATCTGTCCAACGTCTTGCGGTGCAAACCTCTCTTGTCGAAGGAGAGGCAAGGGAGAGGTGCCACGCCGGACTGCCTCCACTATTGCCTGAATTAGAGCATCGAGTAAGCGGAGTTGCCGCCACGAGCATTGAAGTTGAGGTGGCGTCCAGCGTGAGGCGGGAAAGGGGCGGTGATAGAATTCTAAACTGAGTTCTGTTCCTCGCTCTTAGGCTATTCTGGTTTTGCGTCAGGCAACATAGGTGGCTCCATTTCCCCGAGCTTCTGGTCTAGAAGATCTTCCGTCGCCCAAGGCTCCAAGAATATAGCGTCCCAACCCTTGGGCAGCTTTCGGGTGATCATCGCCTGCAGCAGATCTTGGCGCTCTTCGTGGATGAGGAGATAGTACTTCTCGGTCAGGTCCTTCACGGCGTCTATAGCTTGGTCGAGGTCGCGAAACTTTGTGCGTACCTGAGCGGTTCGATTGCTATGTGCGACGCGCTTGCTCGCGAATTCGTTCGCTTTTTCGGCGGCACTGATCAGCAATGCGCGGTCTTGTCCGACCAGACGACGAACCGCCTTAGATTCCCAACCATCCCCTAACTCTGCCGACTCAGCGGCAATAGCTGATTTCGCAATCGCCGCATCTTCGGGGAAGAGGCGTTCAAAGCGTCGCCAGAAGTGCTTTGGTTCTCGAATTATGCCGTCCAACAACTTCCTTAGATTGATGTCCTTACTGTCGTACTCGCTCACCAGGCGCCGGATCGCCACCGCGTTGGATGTTGCATAGATCGTCTGATTCCAATCACTAAAGCGCCCGCGCGGGCTGCCCTGCAGGCGCGGATTTCGCCTGACGATTTCCTGAAGCGTACGAAAGACGTAGCGGTTGCAGAGCAGCCCTATGATCTCATTGTGTATCTCCTTGAGTTCCGCTGCGAAGTCGTAAAAGGGATTGGCGACTATCGGTATTGATAACTCCGCGCACTCGTCACATAGATCAAACAGCAGCAGGTTGGTTGTGGTAATAATGGAGACGTACCGGAACTCAGCGCCGACCACCTTTGCGTTGGACATTAGATCGCTCAGTGCGGCAAGGGCCGGCTTTAATTCTTGGAGCGGTGCGGGCGTGTCAGCGTAGACGACCAGGTCATGATGATCAGCTGGCTGGAAATGATCCTTGTTCAGCTGCTGAACCTTGCGGCTGATGAACTCGAATACAAGAGCGGCCCATTCCCGTACATGTGAATCACCTAACCATCCTGCCGACGATAGGGTATTTGGTTCCTCCTCCACCTCCTCTTGGTCGGAGTCGATTGAGCGTTTCTCGTTTTCGGCAAATTGCCTGTGCAGTTCGCTTGTGCTGGCTTCGGTGACTTCGATACCGATTGTTCGGCCGTCTCTAAGCGTTAGCCGAAAATCAGGGGACGTACCGGCTCGAATAAGCCCCAAGTGCTCAAGTCGGATCGGGAAGTCGAGTCTGCCCGTATCCGCAAGCGCGAGCAGATATCGGCTCAGAATCCATCGTTCACGATGATAGTTGTGGCGAACTGAATGCGCCGGTACGAGGTACCATTCCTGCGCGAATTCCGAGACGGCATCGCGATCGGCGAATTCAACGATAGCCGGTGGAAGGGACATCCGAACATTGTGCCACGCACCATCGGTAAGCGGAACGGACGACGGTGTCGAAGCTTTCGGTGAACCAGCCTCCGAGATCGTCGAGCATCGCGCGCGCCTAGTCGCGATTGCCCTGCCCGGAGAGCAGCCGCGCGAGGCTTATCGACCC
>JGI20191J14862_1000376_pt1 | contig 15337 bp, 15 predicted proteins | sample NGESurdeep092012_7_FD_14862 | JGI IMG/M metagenome (IMG submission 14862)
GATGAGCCCTCCGCGTTCTTGCGGCATCGCTCTGCTTGCTTTCTGTATTCGTCGGTGATTACGGACATATTACGGTCTTTCAGGCACCACGCGGCGAGCGTTCGCACGCCGTTGGCGCGCATGTTGCCGAGGGTTGTGGGTTGAAACGTCAGCCGCGGCGGTCGATGACGTCAAGCGTCACGGGCGCCAGACCCGAGAAGCCCAACGCGCGGGCTGCCGCGGGCGTCACGTCGATGACCCGGCCGCGCACAAATGGTCCGCGGTCGTTGATCCGGACGACCACCGAACGACCACTACGCTGGTTGGTTACGCGCACGAGCGTTCCAATTCAAAGAGTTTGGTGAGCAGCAGTCATGCCGCCTGCGCTTGCACTCTCGCCACTTGCCGTCCTGCCACCTGAATAAACGGAGGCGATTCCCGATTGGGCTTGAGCGATGGACGAAGCGCCGATCAAACCGATTGAAAAGAAAAATGCGGCGACAAAGCGGATGCGTGTTCGCTTCACGAGATTGGCTTCCTTCATTTTTGGAGATGGCCGCCATGTGCGTAAGGCGCATGGCAACATTAAGGCGGACCTGTGTGTGCCGAAAACCTCATCCAAGACGCCTGAGCTCGCTGGAATACGCTGGCTTGCCCGGAGAAGGTTAGTTTGCAGTTCCTCTCCCTCCGCCAAGACTTAAAATATTGAGAGAGCTCCAATTTTGCTCTTTACGAAAATACGAATTGGTCCGCTATTTTGGGGACTTTGTGTGACGGTGTTGGTGCCGCGCATTGGGTAGAGACGATTTAGTCCGCTTATGTGCGCTGCAAGTAGGCCACTGTCTCGATACGAGAATTTGGTGGTGCGGACGTCTCTGACACCGTCACCGAATTCCTGGCTAGAGAGATGAACTCAAAAAAGTGAACATGTCAGCCAGGAATTGAATTGGTGGCGTAGTTTATTGATTTTGGCAGTAGGGTGGTTTTCTGAATCGACCTACCGAAGATATCTTCGAGGATGTCGCAGAATTCGCCAATTCTGTTTTCCAAAATATTTTCAGACGATCTTTCGAGTTTCCCCAACAACATGCTTACGCTTTCAGGATGTTGAAGAAGATCTGCCTCATGGCCTACAGCGTCGGGCATTTGGTCGAGGATTTCGAAGGTAAGCCGATGTACTTCCTCGATCACGCCTCCGCGAGCGTTCTTTGCAGCAATGCCTTCTGGGGTAGGGCCCCGTGACTGCTTAAATTCGCCGGCGCCGCCAACCGCGCCTGCGCCGACTGCCACGGCGACCGCTGCGTGCAGCGTTGATTTTATTTTACATGAAACCCGGCATAATTACGATGGGCATTTCTTTGCCGGTTCCGTCGTTCGAGTGAAATATTCCATAGCGTCCGTTAAGCGATAAGCATTGCCGGGCATCTTTTGGAAACCTATCGTTTGGATAGGATCGCTTTAAGGTCCTTTTGGATTTCGCTGGCAGATGTCGCGATTTTCTTAAGCGCATCGGCAATATCCCGCAACGCCTGCGTTCGCTGCCGCTCTTGCTCTTTTAGCTCGGTGTTTTCAACTTTCATAATTGATATCTTTCTAAGCATTTTTTTTCCTCGCGTCAGAATCGAGATCGGGGCCGCATGAAATTCTTTGGATCGCGCATGGGATGGGCTTGCCGGGTCCGCGCGATACTGTGGGCCATCAACGGTTTCGGTGGGGGCGGATTTTCATTCAGCCACGTTAGGATTTGTAACAGCGCGTCGACTTCATCATCGTATTTTGCAAAGGGAAACCGCACTATTTCGTCGATAAACGCCGGAATCCACGGAGCCGGCGAGCACAGCACTACATCCCCGGCTTTGAAGCGATTAACGTGGTTCTGAAATCGATTTTCTTTCGATTGGCTGCCCACGTTGATCGCCGTTACGCGATGACCGCCACGGCTAAAGTGGTTAGCAAGTGCGGGGCCAAGTGCAGTATCTTCGACGAGAATATGGGTGGGCTTCCATGTCTGCACCAGCCGATCTGCGACGCCACAGAGGTTTACGTAGTCCTCACGTCCGCGCCAGATTTCTGTAATGAAAAGTTTCTCATTCACTTCGTAAGTTACCACGCAGGCGGAATAATCGGATGTGACTGCCGATTTCTGGGCGAGATCCCAGCTCATTATGCATCGGGAGTAGACATTTGGCCGACCTGGACTGCGCGGAAAGTCGCTGTCTTTGACCCATCCAGAATCCATTGCAGTCGGCTCTTGCTGCCACTGGGTGGCAAACACATGGGGTGGATATCGGTTTCTGGTCGCTGCAATTTCATTAGCGCTGAAACGGATGGGCGATAGCGGTTCGCCTGCCTTGCGATGCCACAGCCGCGAACCAATCGGATAGGTGACACCTTCCGGCGCCAGGAATGGCAAATTCACGTGCTGCCAATTGCCAGTGCGCAAGAGGTGCCCCGGCAAGTCATCTTCATGCAATCGCTGAGCGACAACGATAATGGCGCCAGTTTTAGGGTTGTCGATTCGCGAACTGAGTGATTGTTCGAAGAACTTCTTTACGTTGTCACGCCCGGCTTGCGAGCTTGCATTATTGGCGTCGAGTGGGTCATCAACAACGATGAGATCAGCACCGTGCCCGGTGACGCCGGCGTTCACTGAAGTGGCACGCAGACTACCTGCCAATGTGGTCTGAAAGTCTGAGGCAGTATTATGCTCACCGCTCAGTCGCGTTTTTGGGAATACTTCACGATACCAGTTGCTTGCGATGATTTGCCGCGCTTGCCGGGAGAACTTCTCGGCCAAGTCGGATTGATGGCTGACGATGATGATGCGGATGGCCGGATTTCTGCCAAGCATCCATGCTGGGAGAAAGACACTTGTGAGAAGCGATTTCAGGTGGCGCGGTGGAGCGTTGACGATCAATTGCCTGATTGTGCCTTCGGCGACTGCAGTGAGTATTTCTGCGACATAGAGAATGTGGTCTTCCATCACAAGTTCAGTATGCTGCTCGATCTCTGCGAACGCCCGTTCTATGAAAGCCGGAAAATCAGTGCGAAGAATTGCGCTTAATAGATCTCGTTCCACGGTTATGCTTTCTCAGGATCTGTGTTGCTAGAGAGTGGCTGACCCCGGGTCTCGCTGCCCGTTTCTGCGGCCATAGTGGTCTCGGCCGCTTCCTGCGGACTGATGCTGGGGAGGTTCTCAGCTGCGGTGCCGTCCACCTTCGGGATACCGGCATCGGCAAAACGGCGATTGTAATACGCGTCGATGATTTCCTGTTCATCGGCGCTGACCTCTGTGGGCGCTGGGGCAGATGCAACATCGAGGAGCTTCGCCATCATACTGACGAGCAACGATGAAGCGCGCGAATCTCCTTTTAGAGCGCGCGCGACAAGCGATTTGACGAACGCCTCCTGCTTAGAAATCAAGGTCTCGCGATCTCCCTCCCTGACCCGAATGCGGCCGCCAAGTTCATTGGTGAGGTCTGTTTTCAGATTTCGAGTTCCTGAAGGCCGCCCTTTAGGATTTGCGGAATGGCCCTTCTTGAACCGCGTGTGTTGGGGCGGTTTGCCCCAGCCAATCCCATAGCCAGGCTTATTTTTTGGATCTTCAGTCATGGCAGTTCCCCTGCAACTCGGGACTGCAAGCGGGAACGATTGGTGTCATCGTCGGGGTCTCGATGCCGCCGACGCCGACCGTCGTGGCGGCAGCTGTCCGCATCCGGTCAGCACGCTCATTGAAGATTTCGCCGGTATCGGCGAAGACGGCGTCCTTGCCAGTAGCGTTCTGCCAGCGGCGAACCGCAACGTCGACGTAAAGGGGATCGATCTCGACTCCGTAACAGTGCCGGCCAATTTCTTCACACGCCAACAAAACCGAGCCGCTGCCAAGATAGGAATCGAGGACGATATCACCACGTTTAGACGCATCTAGGATCGCGTCCGCAAGCAGCCGAACCGGCTTTACGGTTGGATGCAGTGCAAGAAGTTCGTTCCGGTCCCCGCCCCAGCCTGCCATGCCGCGGGCGGTCCAGACATTCGAGCGTGACCTGCCGTGCTTGCCGAGTTCGACATTGTTCACGTGAGGAGCCGTGCCGAACTTGAAGATTGAGCAGAGCTCGTGTTGGGAGCGATAAAGCGATCCCATCCCGGCCGCAGTTTTGGCCCAGACGCAGATATTGATCAGCCCGAGGCCAATCGCCTTGCCGGCCGCAACCAACGCGTCGACATGTCGCCAATCCATCCAAACATAAAGAAGGGCGCCATCAACAAGGGCGGTAATAGCGACTTCGAAATATCCCTTGAGAAAGGCAACGAATTCTTCGTCTGACATTTCGCCGGCTGCGACCGCAAATTCTCGATGCTTGATCTTGCCCTTGCCGCCGACGAAGCCATCGATTTCCAAATTATACGGAGGGTCCGTCATCACCATCCGGGCCATTTCGCCAGCAAGCAAGTTGGTCAGCGCTGTACGATCCAAGGCATTGCCGCAGAGGATGCGATGATCACCGCATATAATTGTGTCTCCGAGTCCGGAGACCGCGATTTGCTCCGGCACTACAGCCGGGTCAGATTCATCAACGATCCCGATGGAGGTTGTCTCAATCTCGATGACGGCGTCGATTTCCGGAGGGTCGAGGCCCGTGAGGTCGAGCTCATAATCCGCCGAAATAAGTTCCTGAAGCTCATGGCGCAGCTTTTGTTTATCCCAGCCGGCATCGAGGCCGATTCGATTGAAGGCCAGTCGCATGGCCTTGATATCGGCCACACTATTGCTTCGCACGATGACAGTCGGCACCGTGGCGTATCCGAGGTCCTTCAAGCACTGGAGGCGTAGATGACCGTCGACGACGATGCCGTTCGGGTCGACGATGAGCGGAACTACGGGGCCGTGCTTCTGAATGAGGGCACGTACCTTTCGGTACTGCCGGCGATTATGGGTACGCGCCGAATGTTCATAAGGTCGTAGACTATCGATCGGCTGCTCGATGATCTCGAGTGAAGGGGGGGTGGACATAATTTACTACTCCAGTGGAATTTTCGAGCGATGGCTTATTGAAATAAGCTCAGTCATGGAATGCGTCGTCATGCAGCGGAGCGATACAAAGGAAGTCGCGCGCGACCGAGTTTTTCGGCCGCGCGCGGCTTGTTTGTTATTTGGTCTTTGATTTCCCTTGCTTTTCGACGACCGCAATGCGTGCCCGGGTCGCGGCCGCCGTGCCGATAAGTTCGATCTCGACAGATCGATCCGCGAGCACCTTCATGCCGCCGCCAACGTCACGTTGACACTTTACCTCGATCGGCCGTGTGCCACGCCCGTAAAGTCGAACGATAAAGTCTTGGTTCGGCGCCACTACGACCCTAAACTCCGGGAGTAGCTTAGGAACGCGTGAAAATAGCCCAGCCCTAACGTACTCGCGGAAGGCTTTGATCGGATGGTGACGAATATCCCGTGCTTTTTCTCGTCCACCGAAGGTGGGATTGTCTTTCGATTGTTTCATGGGTTGGTCCTCTGTTCTGAAATGACGCCGTCGCGCTATTCGCGGCCGTCCCCCTGAACAGCATATAAGTTGATCTGCAATTCGATTTTCTCACAGAGGTTGTATTCGCCGTTCGGCACCGGGGTATTCACTTGATCAAGTGATTTGATTAATTGAAGCAAAATGGCACGATGCTCGGAACATTCGATCTGGGCCCAGGCGCGGATTAATCGGACTACCAACGGCTCGCGAAGGAGATCACCGAGGCCAAGGCCAATTTCGGTGAGCCCAGATTCGAATGGAGATCCTTGCAGTAGTTCGTCGGCCGGGACCTGGAAGATCTTGGCGGTTGACTCCAAACCGCTCGCATCAATTTTATTTTGGCCGCTTTCATATTTCGCGAGCTGTTGAAGCGAAATGCCAATGGCATCAGCCAACGTCGCGAGGGTCAGACCAGTAAGCTGCCGACGCCAACGAATGCGTTGACCGATCTGTTTGTCACGCGCCGTGGGCTTGCGCGAACTCTTGTAGCTTCGAACCCACGGATATTCGTTCATTGGGCTAGCGACGTTTTTTCAGCAGCTGCAGCGCCTGCTGGGCTTCCGCATCGGTCAATGTTTCAATGAACCGTACCAACAGCGCAGTCGGGCCCGTTTTCTGGGGCGCCGAAGTACGATTGTAGACAGACCCAGTCCGGAAGACGGGGTCGTTGCTCAGCCGAACCCCTGTTTGTACGAGTTCAAAACGTCGAAAGCTGGCGACGGCACTACAACACCATCCGACCGCACGCATCGCTTGGCTATCGTCCGCCCGCGCCCGAAGTCTTCGTGCCCACCTTCGCCGCGTGGCCGGCTGCGCAATCCCGGCCAGCTCCGCCGGCCACGCTGGCGCCAAGACCAACGCTAAACTAACATTCCACCTGGACCACTCAGTGGGGGCCGATCAATGCCCAAAGCCTCTATCCGGTCCATCATAAAAAGTGATGTGCGGATTTATCTGATTTCCGTAATCCGGCTTGTGCCAGATCGCGTCGATCCCGGGAATTTCACATTTCAAAAACAAAGTATTTTGCTTCCCACTGCAGGCACAGGCAGGACGATGCGGCCTAAGATGTGTAGCACTTGTCAGGCCCTGTTTGGGCCCTCATAAGCCAGATCAAATAGTTGATGCGATAAATCGAATTTCCTGTGCCGCCTTGGTAGGCTTGGATGGACGGCCGGTGAACGGCGTCTGCAGTTCAGCCGGAGGTGGTCTCTGCGAATAGGGACTGCTGATGGTCGGGGCTACTGTCTGCTGCGGGATGGCCGGATCCGCGAAATTTCGCGTCACCGCGGGGCATGGCGCCCACGGCTCGCGAAAATCGACATTGGCCGCTCGCAGACGAGGACAAACATGGTGAGCATCTTGGCGGAGGAGCGGCGCGAGACGATCGACGCGAGAGCGTTCCGCGGCCATTGCACGGCGCTGCTCGAAACGCTCGGCGTCACGGCCGACGATGCTGCGACCACCGTAGACGTCTTCCTGCAAGCCGAGCTGATGGGCGAGGAGTCGCACGGGCTCCGGCTGTTGCTGCATATACTTGGCCGCATCGAGGCCGGCGGCGACCGCGCCAAGACCGATATTACCGTGGTGACGGACCGCGGCGCCATTGCGCTGTGGGACGCCAATCGCTCTCTGGGTCAGGTGACCGCGGTCCGCGCCATGGCCCGTGCCATAGAGAAGGCACGCGAGCACGGCCTCGGCCTCGTGACAGTGCGCAATGGGAACTCGCTCACCTCGGCGAAGTACTACGCCCTTCAGGCGGCGCGCGCCGGCATGATCGGCTTCGTCTACACCAACACGAGCCGCAAAATGATGCCGCCGCCTGGCGGCCGTACGCCTGTACTGGGCAATAATCCGGTTGCGGTCGCAGCACCTGCCGGCCGCCATGGCTGCTTCGCCCTCGACATGGCCTGCACGTCCGCGGCGATCGAGCGCATCCTGCGCGCGCGCGACCTCGGCATTCCGATCCCATCCGGCTGGGCGCTCGACAGCGAAGGCCGCGAGACCACCGATGCGGCCGAAGCCCTGAAGAGCATGTCACTGCTGCCGTTCGGCGGCTACAAGGCGTTCGGCATCGCCATGGTCAACGAGATCGTCACAAGCGTGCTCAACGGCGGCCTCATTTTCGCGGGCGATTCGACCGGCTTTCAGCCCTATGCCGGGCCAATGCACACCTCATTCACGCTGCAGGCGATCGACATCGCGGCATTCCAGCCGGTCACAACCTTCGAGCGCCGGATGGAGACTTTCCTGGACACCATCAAGGCGGCCGAGCCGCGCGAGCCGGGCGCGCGCATTCTGTTTCCGGGCGAGCGTGCCCAGGCCGAGCAACTGCGTCGCACCGAGGCGGGTATCCCGGTGGTGGCACAGACCTTGGACAAGCTGCAGGCGTGGGCAGACCGCCTCGGCGTCGCACGCCTTACGCGCTCGTGAGCGAGCTTCAGAAAGCGCCGAGCACAAGCAGGCCGTGCTCGGGCGTGGAGGAAAAATGTTGATGCCCCTTCAGGGCTCATCCGGTGAATCCTGGCTAGACCGGCCTGGATACCCGTAATATCCTGGGTCAATCATTGGGGTGACACCATGCCGCTCTCTCGACGCACCGTGCTGAAGTTGATGGCCGGCACCACGGGCGCATCGTCGCTTGGGCTTCTGCCGAATCGCGCGTGGGCTGCCTATCCAGATCGTCCGATCAGGCTGGTGGTCCCGTTTGCGGCCGGAGGAAACGCCGATACCCAAGGCCGCGTTATCGCCTTTCAAATGCAGAGGATCCTCGGCCAGGGCGTCGTGATCGACAATCGCGCCGGCGCCGGAGGTGGTATCGGCGCCGAGGCCGTCGCGCGCTCCGCACCCGACGGCTACACGTTGCTGGTCGGCTCCAACGGTCCAATGACGGTCAATCCGCTGGTGCAGAAGGTCGGTTACGACACCTTCAAGGATTTCGCGCCCGTAGCATTCACCAGCTATGTTCCGCACACCATCATCGTCAGCTCGAAGGTCGAGGCAAGGTCGGTCGCGGAGCTGGTCGCGCTGTCGAAGAAGAAGTCGATCACCGCCGGCATCGCCGGCGTCGGCAGCGCCACCCACATGACGCTCGCGCGGTTTCAGGCCGCGACCGGCGCCGAACTCACTGCCATCCCTTATCGCGGCGGCGGCGCCCTGGCGCCGGACCTGATCGGAGGAAACATCCAGGCGGCGTTCACGGAGTTTTCGACGGCAATTCCGCTGCACAAAGATGGTCTGGTCCGAATCCTCGCCGTTGCGGCAGAAAAACGGATTTCGGTTGCGCCGGAGATCCCGACGATGATCGAAAGCGGCGCGAACGTCACAGCTGAAAGCTTCACGGGTATCCTCGCTCCCGCGGGCACACCAAAGGAGGTCATATCGCTGCTCGAAAAGACGATCGCACGCGGCATGGCGGAAGGCGGCAGCAACAAGCTGCGCGAGCTCGGCGCGGAGATTGCCACGGACATGTCTGCCGCGGGCCTGGCCGCGTATCTCAAGATGGATTTCGAACGCACCAAGGTAGCGGCTGAGCTCGCCGGCCTCGCCCGGAAATAAGGCTTTGTCATCGCGAGGCGAACCGAAGCGATCCAGGTCCCTTGGTCATGGTCAAGTACTGGATTGCTTGTGCGCCAGGAGAAGCTGGCGCGGTCCTGCCGGTGAAAGACCGGCCCAGGTAAGGGGTAGCGACCGCCTGGTAGCGAGTGTTCGCACCTTTTCCTCCGTACTCACCAGCAGTTCTACTTTTCGATTGGTGATTTCGCTTCTTTCATGCGGAGACTAGGCGAAGGCCGCGACTAAAGATACGCCGGTCTCTCGCCCGGTTCAGCGGACCGAAAGTATCAAATAGTACCCATCCTTGGCGGACTTCATCACCACTACGTTCGGGCTTAGGTTTTCGGTACACACAGATGTTTAGCATTGCGCGGCTGCTTTACCGCGACCAATGCTTTGCACTACAATTCACATGCCTGTATTTCGAACATCCCCGGGAAGAAATGGTCAACCGATCAGGGATTATTTAGCCGCAACCACGACTGGGCAGGCTCGTCCATTGCGGCCATAAGAACCGCCAGCGCCCGGTCAAAATCTGGCATAGCCATGGTCTCATCCGGGTTATGGCTACCGTTTGCGTTTCGGATGAAGAGCATCGACGAAGGAATCCCGGCTAGTGCAAACGTCGCGGCGTCGTGTCCGGCGCCGCTTGTCATCGTGTGAGCAGCCACACCGGCGCGCGCGCAAGCGCGCACTAGCAGCCCAAGCAGGTCCCGCGACATCAGCGCCGGCCTCGATCCGCTCTCTGCGCCAAGATCAAAACGCACGCGCCGCTTCGCGGCAATTCGTCCGGTCGTCTCGGCCAATCGACGGCGAACGTCGTCCAGCGTCGATACGCTCTGGCTTCGGACATCCACACAGATATGTGTTTCGCCAGCCACCTTGGAAAACGAATGCTGCGCCGGGTCGGTGCCGACGATTCCAAACGTAATGACGACGTCCTGGCCATCTCGCTCCAGCGCTTCCCATGTCTCGTTCATGGCCACAATCAAATCCGCCGTCGCGTGAACCGCGTCACTGCGAAGCTCGCGCGGCGTCGCTCCGGAATGACTATATTGCCCGATGCAGCGGGCATCGCGGTAGCGAAAACTGCCGCGGATCCCGGTAACAAGCGCGAGCGGCAGATCCTTTGCCATCAACACCGGGCCTTGCTCAATGTGCGGTTCAATATAGGCAAGCGTGCGCGTACGCTCGATTCGGGACTCCCCACGGCGGACTGCTTCGGGATTGAAACTTTCCTCTTGCATATGATCGGCAAGTGACCGGCCGCTATCGGCGCGGCGAACGGAGTCGAGAATGCCTGGCTCCAGCACGCCGAGCGCGGTCTTGCTACCAATATAGCTGTGCGAGAACCAGCAGCTTTCCTCCGCCCGGAGACAAAGAGTCGTCAGGTCGAATGGCGGCCGGCGGCCTTCGCGTGCAAGCGCGGCTTGCAGCGCCAGCCCGAGGATGACCCCGGCCGCGCCGTCGTAGTTGCCGCCGTGCGGGACCGAGTCGAGGTGAGAACCGATATAGATAGTACGTTCGCGGTTTAAGCCGGCGAGTGTGATAAACTGATTGCCTGCCACATCGAAGGCGATTTCGGCATTCCATGCCGTGGCGGCTTCCGCCATCAAAGCGAAGGCAATTCGTTCGCCGGGGCCGTAGGAGACGCGAGTAACGCCGGGTGCGTCCGCCGTGCGCTCAGCAAGACCTGCAAACAGCGTTCGCGCGATCTCACTGCCGAATGCAAGGCCCGCGGACCTTTGCTGACTGTGCGCCAGTTCTGTCATTGCGGAGCCGACTCGACGGTAGTATCGGGCGTGACGTCAGGCCCGCCCTCCGATTTTCATCAGTTTGGGAACCGCGGAATGGACAGCATTATAAATCATCGCGGCATCATTTTGATACGGCACCCAGGTTGCACCCTTCGCGACCCAGGCTTCCGCCATTTCGGGGCTTTGCGCGCTAAGACCGTAAGCCACTTTGTGGCGCCGGCAGACCTCGAAGATCACGTCATAGGTCTCGAGCAGCTTGGGATGCTGTAGCTGTCCGGGCACCCCAAGGTCCTGGGACAGGTCATCGGGGCCGATCATTACGCAGTCGACGCCCTCAACCGAGACGATGCTGTCGAGATTATCGATCGCCTTCATCGATTCGATCATGACGACGGTCAGCGTCTGCTCATTGAGATGTTGAATTATCTGGAGCGGCTCGGCCTTGATATAGTCGGTATGGGGGCCGCGCAAATTCATCGGCCGATTGCCCATCGGGTAGTATTTCGTGACGCGAATAATCTCGCGCATCTGCTCGGCCGTTTCGACTGCCGGCAACAGCAATCCCTGCGCCCCCGAATCCAGAGGCCGCGTCAGGTCGTGCGGCTTTATAATGCCAGGGGGACGCACGATTGGGACCAAACCGCATTCCCGAGCAAGCATGGCAAGCGTCCCGATCTGCGGCAGCGAGAAGTCGGTGTGCTCCATCTCAAGAATCACAAAATCGAAACCGGCTGACGACAGGATCTTTACGATACGTGGATGCGGACAGAGCGTGATCCAGGTTCCGAACGCAGGCCGACCCTGCTTCAGCAGCGACTTCACGGGGTTCGATTTAATCATGGTCCTACTCCAGGCGCTGACGAATTACCGGCGCCGACGGTCCCACACCTGCGGATTAACTAGATATTCCGGCCGCCGGCCCTTGAGAACGCCAACGACCTGGGTCGCGGTCTCGACCGCGGTACGCTCTAAGGCCTCCTCGGTGGCGCCGCCGATGTGGGGGGTGAGGAAAATTCCTTCGACCCGTAAATAGCGGTGATCGGCCGGCAACGGCTCCTGGTCGAACACGTCCATGGCGGCGCCGCGCAAGTGCCCGCTTGCCACCGCTTCGATCAACGCGTCGGTGTCGATCAACGCGCCGCGCGCGGTGTTCACCAGCATCGCGTCTTTCTTCATGGCAAAGAGTCGGGCGCGGTTGAAGATGCCTTTTGTTTGCGGCGTCAGGCGTTGATGCAATGAGACGATGTCAGCCTCGCGGATCGCGCTATCAAGATCGGCGCAGCGCTCTGCACCGGCATCCGCGATCGCCGCTACATCAACGTTCGGGCTATAGACGAGAATCCGCATGCCGAACGCTCGCTTGGCTATCTCCGCCGTCCGACGCCCGATCCGTCCAAATCCGATGATGGCGAGAGTCATTCCCGCCAGCTCGTGGAAATCGCGCGCGTAGCGGTAGTCGAAACGACCTTCGCGCACGGCGCGATCCGCCTCACGCACCCGCTTGGCGATGGTGAACATCTGGCAAATCGCGTGCTCGGCAACCGACTGAACGTTGGCATCGGGCGTGTATATTATCGGCAGGCCGATCTCGTTGGCGCAGTCGACGTCCACTGGGTCGTAGCCGGTGCCGTGATTGCCAAGCACGCGCAATTTTGTAGCCGCCAGCATGGCGGTGCGATCGAGGCCAGCATTGCGCGTAATGGCCGCGGTCGCGTCTACGATCTCAAGCGCCACTACGTCCTTGGTGGCGGCTGATGCCTGCCGCACCTCTAGCCCCGCGTCCGTGAGAATCTTGATGCCGCTGGGATGAATGGGCTGGATCAGTAGACAAATCACGCCGCGATGTCCTTCACCTCGGCATCGTAAGCCGCTTTGGCTTCCGTCGCGGTAACGAAAGTGCCGCCATTCTCCGGGACGTGACCGAGAAAGCGACGAAACCGTTCCACCCACTCCAGCCGCCCGACCGAACCGGTGTGGAAAAGGCAATGGACGATCTGCCGCCGTCCGTCGCGTTTGGCGCGCCCCACAAGTACTGCCAAAATTCGTTGCAGATTATCGATTTCAGACTGCTCGATGTGCAAAATATTACGATATGCACTCCCCTCCCCGTCGCACCCGATCGGGATTTCGAAAACAGACGAGATGTTCTGCCCATCCGCAGCCAAGCGCGGATTGTCAGGCAGATAATATCCGGTGCATGGCGATTGCACCCAAATCGCTTCCCGGGTCGGCTGATTAAGGCCTGGCGAACAGGAAAGATCAATATGAATGTCGGCAGAGGGAAGTAGTTCATTCATGAACGGCGTGTAGGCGTAATGACCGCCGCGATAGGCAACCGGCTTGATGCCGGCAGCCAGCAGGCGCCGGCGGCAATCCTCGAACACAGCGCCGACGTGATCGCGTTCCGTATATCGAGTGCCTTTGCCTTTGATTTCTTCGTGCAAGTGAACGGCGAGTTCGCCGCCGCCTTGCACCGCCTCACAATAGACGTCGAGCATTTCGCCTTCGTAGTAGCCGGTGCGGCAGTAGGTACCCGAATGCGGAGTTAAGATGCATTTTCCGCCAGTGAACTCGCGCAGAATTCTGAGAACCTCGCGCGTATCCCCGATGCTTTGCGGCACGTTGGGCGGGTCGACACGAAAATCGCGTCCCGGATCGAATGGCGCGTAAACCAGCCAATTCACGTCGATGACGGGAACCATAAGAACAACGTCGGTGGCGTGCGGGGACAAGGTCATTGGCGTTCGATTTTGCTGCGATCTGGACACATTGAGATAGCCAGGATGTAGCCAGTAGAACATTGCTTCAACAAATCAATTAATCTAAATTACATATTGATGGCTTGGATTAATATCACACTGAGGCAGCTTCGGGCGTTTGTAGTTGTCGCCGACCATGAAAGCTTCGTGGCGGCATCGGCCGTCCTCGGCCTGTCACAACCTGCGCTGAGCCAATCGATCCGTCAGTTGGAAGACCAGATCGGGGGAGCGCTGTTTCATCGCACGACCCGGCGGGTAAAGCTTACGGATTTGGGAACCAATTTTCTGCCATCGGTACGACAGGTGCTGCGTCAATTTGATGCGGCCGTAAATGACGTCCAAGATGTCGCTGCGCGCAAACGTGGCCGCGTCGTCGTCGCGTGCCTGCCATCAGTTGCATATCGCCTGATGCCTCTCGTGCTCGCCCGGAACGAGGAACTGCACCAGAAGGTGCGCGTCACCATCCGGGACGGCAATCTGAAATTCATCATAGAGGCGGTCGCCAGTGGCGAGGCCCAACTCGGTGTAGCAAGCTTCACAAATCCGCATCCGCCGCTGGACTCGGTTCCGATCGCACGCGATCGCTTTTTTGCAGTCTTTCCTCGCGGCCACGAACTGGAAGCCAAGAAGACCGTACGGTGGACCGATCTCGCGCGCTACCCATTCATCTCGATGACGCATGAGACCGGAATCCGCGATTTGGTCGACCGCGCGATTGCATCCATGAACATTAAATTGAAAATCTTCTCGGAGGTGACAAATCTTGCGACGGTTAACGGAATGTTGGAGGAAAACCTGGGTATTTCAATTCTTCCCGGTCTCGTCCTCCCGCGAGCCGACCACCCATTCATAGGGTATCGCCCGCTCGAAAAGCCTGAACTCGTCCGAACGATACGGCTGATATGGCGCCACGATATCGGACTTTCACGTTCCGCGGTGGCGATTATCGACACATTGTCCGAAATATTGATCGAGGGGCGCCTCCGGGAGGACGGTGGCGCAATCGAATTGCACGATGGTTTTGACGATGAAGTCATCAAAGCCGCGTCACGGAGGAACGCTTTCTAACTTAGAGCCCACTGACTACGCCGGTCGAAACGCGCTAGCTGCTTCCGAATGATCAGTGCTCAGTCAGCAAGCGGCCGAAGCCTTCGATCCTATCGTTTATACCAATCGTGCGTAGCGCGTGCCCGGCGCCCAACCCTATGTCATCGCAGGCGCCCTGCGCGCACTCGCGGTCACCAGCAGCGAGCGCAGTCAGACGTTACCAAATGTGGCAACCATGCAAGAAGCCGGCATTAGCGATATGGAAGGCGAAACTCTGAGCAGCATTCTCGTGCCGGCCGGAGTGCCGGAAGAAATTGTTATGAAAAATCATCAGGACATCAGCTGGGCGCTTTCCCAGCCCGACTTCAGGAAGCGCTTGATCGAACTGGGATTCGAGCCGAAAGGCGCGGTCCGAAAAAATTCCAGGCCATAATAAAGAGCGAAATTGCCAAGTGGGCCAAAGTTATTCGGGACGCGGATATTCCGAAATTCGATTAAATCGCTCGTGGCGCGCGCCGCAGTTGCGTTCGTCAGGCGAATGGCGATATCGCTTGTGAGCCGCGGCGCGACCTATGCATCGACCATGTGCGTCAGCGTGGCGCGCAGGTCGATACATTCGAGGGCGTATGGCCAAAAAATTAAAACTGCAAGAAAGTCGAGTAGTTATCTCATCCGAGCGTGGTCTCGCCGCGCATCGTCGGCTACGTTTTTTTGAACGATCAGT
>JGI20191J14862_1000384_pt1 | contig 15215 bp, 20 predicted proteins | sample NGESurdeep092012_7_FD_14862 | JGI IMG/M metagenome (IMG submission 14862)
CAAGCCGTTACGCGGATGCGCGGCGGCGACAGGCCCTCTGCCGGAAATAAATCGCTTAAAACCGGCGCGGCAGGCCGAGCCGAGCCGAGCCGCTCAGCGCATATCCGGCGGGCGCGCCAGCAGTTCGCCGACCTCGACCGCGATGCGGTTGCCATTGACCACCACCGTGCCCTTGGCCACCGGCAGGTTGTTGGCGAGGATGTGGACCGCGTCGTCTTCCGCGGATTCCAACTCGATGATGGCGCCGCGGCCGAGCCGGAGCACCTGGTGGATCGGCATCGAGGTGGTGCCTAGCACCACGGTGATATCCACTGAAACCTTGTCGAATGTGCTCACGGTCCCACTTCCTGTCTGTGCGCCTCGCATGAACGGGGCGTGCTTCAAGTCACCATGGTATGGTGAACGAGTGGTTAACGCGCGCAACGAATTGACCGTGGGCCTGCCCGCGCCGGCCGGATCGGCGCCGGTGGAGTGGCGCGTGAGCGATGCGCTCGTGTCATATGAAGACGCGGTGGCCGTCATGGAGGCGCGCGCCGCAGGCGTCGCCGCCGGCCGCGAACCGGAGTTGGTCTGGCTGATCGAGCATCCACCGCTCTACACCGCCGGCACCAGCGCGCGACGCGAAGACCTGGTGGACGCGCGCTTTCCGGTGTTCGAGAGCGGCCGCGGCGGCCAGATGACCTATCACGGGCCGGGCCAGCGGGTGGCCTATGTGATGCTCGACCTCAAGCGCCGCGGCCCGGACGTGCGCCGCTTCGTCGCCACCCTGGAGGAATGGATCATCCGCACGCTTGGCGTCTTCAACGTGTGCGGCGAGCGGCGCGAGGACCGCATCGGCGTCTGGGTGCGCCGGCCGGAAAAAGGTGAAGGCTACGAGGACAAAATCGCCGCCATCGGCATTCGCGTGACGCGTTGGGTGACGCTGCACGGCATGGCGCTCAATGTGGATCCCGAGCTCTCACATTTTTCCGGCATCGTGCCGTGCGGGGTGAGCGAGCAGCGTTACGGCGTCACCAGTCTCGCCGATCTTGGCTTGCCGGTGTCGATGCCGGAAGTGGACAGGGTGCTGCGGCGGGAATTCGAGGTCTTGTTTGGCGCCACCGCGGATCAGGCGGTCGCCAGCACCGAAAACAATTCACCCGGACGGCGGGCTTTTAGATCGTCGGCACTGCCCTCCCGCTGATCGAGGGCATCAATGCGCGCGGCAAACGGCCCGCGCCGGCAGGCTTCGATCATCGCCGCCACCACATCGCGCGGGCCGGCGAACACCGCCTCGACCGAATCGTCGCGGCGATTGCGCGCCCAGCCTTCGACCCCGCGCCGGAGCGCCTCGTGCTCCACGAACGCGCGATAGCCGACGCCCTGCACGCGGCCGCGCACCGAGATGTGGCGAACGATATCCGCCGCTTCGCTCATGCGATCTCTCCTGCGTCGATCTCGCTGCTCATGCGAGCTCTCCACCGTCGATGGCGCGCGCGCCGGTCCAGCGAGAATGTGGTTATGGACAGCGAGGACTACGCAAACTCCATAATCACCGCATCCACCGCCAGGCTGTCGCCGGGCTTGGCGTTGATCTTCTTCACGGTGCCGTCGATCTCAGCGCGCAGCACGTTTTCCATCTTCATCGCCTCGACCACCGCCACGGTCTCGCCGGCCTTGACCTCCTGGCCTTCCTTGACGGCGATCGACATCACCAGCCCCGGCATCGGGCACAGCACCAGCTTTCCCGTATCCGCCGCCATTTTCACCGGCATCAGCCGCGCGTAACCCGCCTCGCGCTCGGTATAGACGAAGGCCTTGGTCTCGACGCCGCGGTAAGCCAGCGCGAAGCCGTTCCGAAGGCTGCGCACCTGCACCGCGATCGGATGGCTGTTGATGGTTCCGGTCCAGATCGGATCGCCCGGCTTCCAGTCCGAATGCACGTGCCGCAGCCCGGCCTTACCTTTCACCGCAAAGCGCACCTCGATGGTGCCGTTCTCGCGCTTCACCTCCAGCCGGTACTCGTGCTCGCCAAGCCACACCGCACGCTGGCTTTCGCGCGTGACGCTGCGCCCGGTCATCTGGCCCGCGATGCGGCGCTTGCGTTCGCCCAGCACGTGATCGATGCTGGCCGCGACCGAGGCGAGCACTTGCGCCGACTCGCCCGCCGGCGCGATCGGGTGGAAGCCGTCGGGAAATTCCTCGGCGATGAAGCCGGCGGAGAGTTTGCCCGCGCGCCAGCGCGGATGCGCCATCACCGCCGCCAGGAACGGAATGTTGTGGCGGATGCCGTCGATGACAAAAGCATCCAGCGCATCGGCCTGCGCCTCGATCGCCTGTGCGCGCGTCGGCGCATGGGTGACCAGCTTGGCGATCATCGGGTCGTAGTAGAGAGAAATCTCGCCGCCTTCGTAGACGCCGGTATCGTTGCGCACGGTGACGCCGTTGGCGCTGCGCTCTTGCGGCGGACGGTAGCGCGTCAGCCGTCCGGTCGAGGGCAGGAAATTGCGGTACGGGTCTTCGGCATAGACCCGGGTTTCCACCGCCCAGCCGGAAAGCTTCACGTCGCTTTGCGTGAGCGACAGCTTCTCGCCGGCCGCACTGCGGATCATCTGCTCGACCAGATCGATGCCAGTGACGAGCTCGGTCACCGGATGCTCGACCTGCAGCCGCGTGTTCATTTCTAGGAAATAGAAGCTCTTGTCCTGGCCGGCGACGAATTCCACCGTGCCAGCGCTGTCGTAGCCGACGGCTTTCGAAAGTGCGACCGCCTGCTCGCCCATCTTCTTGCGCGTGGCCGCGTCGAGCAGCGGGCTCGGCGCCTCTTCGACCACTTTCTGATTGCGGCGCTGGATCGAGCATTCGCGCTCGCCGAGATAAATGACATCGCCGTGCTTGTCGCCCAGCACCTGGATCTCGATATGACGCGGATCGGTGATGAATTTCTCGATGAACACCCGATCGTCGCCGAACGACGACTTCGCCTCCGAGCGCGCGCGCGCGAAGCCTTCCGCCACGTCGGCCTTGCTGTGGGCGATGCGCATGCCCTTGCCGCCGCCGCCGGCGGAGGCCTTGATCATCACCGGATAGCCGATCTCCTCGGCGATCTCGATCGCCTCGACCTCGTTCTCGATGACGCCGAGATGGCCGGGCACGGTGGAGACGTGGGCCGCGGCCGCCGCTTTCTTCGATTCGATCTTGTCGCCCATGGCGGCAATGGCTTTTGGATTTGGCCCGATGAACACGATGCCGGCCGCCTGCAACAGCTTGGGAAACGCCTCGCGCTCGGACAGAAAGCCGTAGCCCGGATGCACCGCTTGCGCCCCGCTCGCCCGGCAGGCGGCGATGATTTTATCGATCACCAGGTAGCTTTCGGCGGCCGGCGGCGGCCCGATGGCGATGGCGGTGTCGGCCATCTCCACGTGCAGGGCGTCCTTGTCGGCCTCCGAATAGACGGCGACCGTCTCGATCCCCATCCGGCGCGCGGTCTTGATGATCCGGCAGGCGATTTCGCCGCGATTGGCAATCAGAATACGCTTGAACATGCGGCCTTAAGAGTGATGCCCCTCGCCAGACCTGGCGGAGTTGGCTGCGGATAACCGACGTTTATTACAATACGGTCGGCATGGACGAACGCAAGGCGGCCAGCCGCTAACGATTACGGGCGCCGGAAGGCGAAGATTTTTCCTTCCAGCGCCGGTTCGCCACTGCTTTGTACTCTCCTGCGCTGATCCGACGCATGAACGGTCATCTTTGCGCCCCTAGCCTATTCCGCGCCCGCCCGGGCCCCTATATAAAGCCTCCGAACGCATAACGATCTTTAAGTTTTGGAGGTTTGTCATGGCATTGGCGATTGGCGATACCGCTCCGGATTTCGAGGCGGACACTACCGAAGGAAAAATCCGCTTTCACGAATGGCTGGGCAATTCCTGGGGCATGCTGTTCTCGCACCCGAAGGATTTCACGCCGATATGCACCACCGAGCTCGGTACCATGGCGCGGCTCAAGCCGGAATTCGACAAGCGCAACACCAAGATCATCGGTCTTTCGGTCGATCCGGTCGATAACCACAAAAAGTGGGCGATCGACATCAAGGACGTGGTGGGTTTTGCGCCGAACTATCCGATGATCGGCGACACCGATCTCAAGATTTCAAAAGCCTACGGCATGCTGCCGGCAAGCACCTCGGGCACCTCGGAAGGCCGCACCCCGGCCGACAATCAGACCGTGCGCAACGTCTTCATCGTCGGGCCGGACAAGAAGATCAAGCTGATCCTGGTCTATCCGATGACCACCGGCCGCAATTTCGACGAGGTGCTGCGCGTGCTCGACTCGCTGCAGCTCACCGCCAAGCATCGCGTGGCCACACCGGCCAACTGGAAACAGGGCGAGGACGTGATCATCACCGGCGCGGTCACCGACGACGAGGCCAAGAAGCTCTATCCGCAAGGCTGGAAGACGCCGAAGCCGTATATTCGCATCGTGCCGCAACCGAAGTGACACGCACTTTTGCGTTGCGCATGATCTTATCCGAGAACCGGTTCCCACTTTTCGGGACCCTGCGCTAGTGCGCAAAAAAAGGGCGCGGGTCGCGATCCGCGCCCTTGGCATTTTCAGGCGATGACAGACTTCAGGCGATGACAGACTTCAGGCGATGACAGACCTGGGCTTTATCCATCGCTTTGTCCCGGCGACGCGGCCGGGCTTGCCTCCCCTGCTCCTGCTGCACGGCACCGGCGGTGACGAGAACGACTTGCTGCCGCTCGCGGCGCAATTGTCGCCCGGCGCGGCGCAGATCGCGCCGCGCGGCAAGGTGCTGGAGAACGGGATGCCGCGCTTCTTCCGGCGGCTGGCGGAAGGCGTGTTCGACCTCGCCGACCTCAAGGCCCGCACGGCTGAACTCGCTGATTTCATCACGGCCGCGCGCACGGCCTACGGCTTGGCAATGCCGGTCGCGGTCGGCTTCTCCAACGGCGCCAATATCGCCGCTTCGCTGCTGCTGATGCGGCCGGGAACGCTGGCGGGCGCCCTGCTCATGCGCGTCATGCTGCCGTTCGAGCCACAGCCGCTTCACGACCTTAGCGCGACGCCGGTGCTCTTGCTTTCCGGCGCCGCCGTCAGTCATGAGGTTGTCCCCGCCGGTCATAATCTGACGCAGCGAGATCTCGCGCTCGCCGCGCAGTGGCTGGGAGCATTTGGGCTGGAGCATTTGCAATGAGCGACATCAACGAAGCGGCCCTCAAGCAGCCGGCATTTGCCGATTTCCTCGGAATGAAAGTGACGCATGTCTCGCCCGAGCGCGTCAGCGCCGAGCTGGTCATGCGCGAGGAGCTCAACAACCGCTTCGGCATTATGCATGGCGGCGCCATCATGGCGCTCGCCGACAATATCGGCGGCACCGCCACCATGGCCAATCTCAAGCCGGGGCAGACCACCACCACGGTCGAGAGCAAGACCAATTTCTTCGCCGCCATTCCGATCGGGGATGTCGCATTCGCCGAATGCACGCCGCTGCATCGCGGCCGCACCACCATGGTCTGGCAGACCCGTATCACCCGCGGCGACGGCCGGCTGTGCGCGCTGGTGACGCAGACCCAGCTCGTGCTCACCCGCGACAAAAAATAACGGTCAAACGTCGGCGTTCGCCGCCGCCGGCCGCGCGCCACGGTTAACCAGGACCACGCCGGCTGCGCAGACCACCATGCCGGCGATCGACAGCGCGTCCAGCTTCTCCCCGAATAGGATGAAGGCCATCAGCGCCGTCGCCGCCGGCACCAGATAAAACAGGCTGGCGAAGCCGGTGGCGGCCGAGCGGCGGATCAGCCAATACATCAGCCCGACGCCGGCGAGCGACAGCACGAACACTAAGTAAGCCAGGGCGAAGATTAATTCTCCGCTCCAGTGGATTTCGCGCGTCTCGAAGGCGAAGGCGCCGACCGCGAACAGCGCGCCGGCGCCGGCATATTGCACGAGGTTGCCGGTGCGCCAGTCGATGCGGCCGCAATAGCGCTTCTGATAAAGCGTGCCGAGCGCAATGCCGATCAGCGACAGAAAGCTCGCGACCCAGCCGAGCGGTGAGCCGGCCGCCACGATGGCATGGTCGTGCAGCACCAGCGCGACGCCGACCAGACCGAGCACGAGACCGACCCATTGCACGCGCGTCACCGTCTCGCCCATCCAGCGATTGGCGATGGTGGAGATGATGATCGGTTGCAGGCCCGGGATCAGCGCCGAGATGCCGGTCGGCACGCCCTGGCTGATCGCAATGAACACGCCGCCGAGATAGAGCCCATGCACCAGTGCGCCGGCCACCAGGCTGTGGCCAATCTCAGCGCCATTCGGCCAGCGCGCGCGCCAGATCAACGCAATGGCGGCCAAGATGAGCACCACGAATACCATGCGCACGGCCAGGAACGTCAGCGGCTCAATATAGGGCAGCCCATAGCGTGCACCGATGAATCCGCTGCTCCACAGCAGCACGAACAGCAGCGGCGCCGCGGCGATGGCCACTCTGCTCAGGCGCATGATGGTCTCGGCATGGGGGTCCGGGGCTGGGTTTACCGGCAAACAGGCGGCTGGCGACGGCTTAGCATTTTCGGCAGCCGTATGGCTTCCCCCTCTCGCCAGGCGCCAACATGTGATACTGTCCGCGCCGGTCCATATTTCGGAGAAACGCCGGTCATGAAATTGATCGTGTACTATGTCGTCTTCGTGCTGATCGGCATGCTCGGAGCCTATGCCATCGGTCGAACCGTGGAGTATTGGTCGGAAACCGCAAGCTTACCGATGTTCCTGGGCTGCTTCTTCGTGGTGTTCTGGTTGGCCTGGGTATTGGCGGTCCGGCTGACGAAACCACATTCCGTATAACGGCATTGCATATCTAGGTTTTTGGGCAATCGCGTCAGCTTTCGAACGCCACATCGACCGGCACCCGGTAGCCATTGGCGAGCCGGTTGGTTTCGTTGGCCATGCCGGTGACCGCCATCAGCTCGCCGAACATGGCTTCGGTCATGCCGGCCTTGCGCGCCGCCGCGCTATGGCTGGCGATGCAATAGGCGCAACCATTGGTGACCGACACCGCCAGATAGACCATCTCCTTGGTCAGCGGGTCTAATGCGCCGGGCGCCATGATCTGCTTGATGCTGTCCCAGGTGCGCTTGAGGGTGGCCGGATCGCGCGCGAGATATTTCCAGAAATTATTCACGTCCGGCACGTTGCGGGACTTTTTGATGTCGTCATAGACCGCGCGCACGGCGGGCGAAGCGTCGGCATATTCGACAGGCGGCGGCGTGGGCATGGGCGGCTCCTTTAAACGAAGGCTTACTCGATTGTCGCGGCGTTTCATTCATTTGTCATCGCCCGCCAACGGTCCGCGCAAAGCGCGGCCCGATGACAGGCTCCGGCGGGCGATCCAGTAATCACTGCGCTCACTGTATTTACTGGGTCCCCGCCTTCGCGGGGACGACAGCAGAGTGTGTTGTTAGCCTCGCGACCAACCAAAATTGTCAAATAGCCAAGCGCCAGCGCCCGTATTGTTGGCGGCGCCGGGTACGCCGTCGTCCCTTCCGCCTTCGCCCTGCGGGCTTCGGCGGACAAGTCCTTGCCCCTCGCAAAAAGCCGAGGGGATGGAGCGCCGCGAGGCGCTGCCGTTCCTTCGTCTGCCGCGTCCTCTTTTGGAGGACGCGGGCGCCTCTCGGCGCTCCATCGCGGCGTTTATTTCGGCCCGGGTCCGCGCTTTCGAACTGGTCGAAGCCAGCATGTCAGCGAACTCCTCGCACCCGGGTCGTACTGCCCGGGGGGCGGGGTCCCGGCGCCGCCCGGGGCGCGTGGGTTACGTTTGCCCACGCCCGCGGGCGCCGCATCGCCGATGTCGGGTTCACCCGATATCGGCCCACGAATGGTGGCCCCACCATCACGACGCCTCATGACAGCGCCCTCGGCGGACCGGACCGCTATAGGAATATATACTCTAGGATTAAAGTCGAGAGATAATTGCCGGCAGTCCGCCGGTCATTTGCAGGTGTCTTCCGACGAGATCACCTTTTTGTACCAAGCCTCGGGCTTGTCGAAGTCGCACAGCGAATGTTTCTTGGCGAGCGGCGGCGCATTGCCGCCGCAGCCGACCTGGACCACCCCGATCTTGGTGTCGACCTGGCACTTCACCGCGCAATTCTTCTCGGCGCTGGCGGAATTGTCGGTGACGACATCGATCGATTTGCCGTCCGGCGCGATCACACAGCCGGCCTGCGCCGGCGGCGCCGGCGATGCGACGGCAATAGCGGCCACAGCCGCCAACAAGAGACGCGTTTTCATTGAACCACCCCCCAAGCATGAGACCATGCCGTTTTTAGGGGGCGCTTCAAAGCGGAGCAAGCTTCAAAACGGCATCATCTTTGCCGCCGCAGCGACCGCAGCAGCGCCAGCCCGAGAGCGAGAGACAATCGCGCTTCCCCTCTCCCCTTGTGGGAGAGGGATGTGAGTTCGCGGCACCTGCTCTACATGAAGTTCTCGACCACCGTGACCGGAAGATTTTTAGCCTTCCGCGTCATCGCATCGATGTCCATCTTGATCGAGTTTGCTTCGGTCCGCAGCTGCGCTTTCGCGTGCGGATTGAACGACACGAACCAGATGCCACCGAACACGATGGCGACCGTGATGCCCAACACAATGAAGCTTCGCATGGCTGAGCTCCTCTCTCGGTCCGGCAAGCCGGACGGCAACGATCCCTGCAAAACGCCGACGCCGACGTTGTGCGCTTTGCATAAAGCGTGCCTCTGACAGCGCGATGACGAAAACGCGACACGTCGGCGTGCCGCATTTTTGTTCAGCTTCGACTTTCGTATTAAATGTTGGCGCGCGGGCGCGATGACGTTGCCGCGAAATGAATCAATCCAGCCGCCGGTTGCTTACGATGCAGCCATTGCAACGACCTGCATCGACCCCGCCGCATGCGCAATATGCAAATTCGCCGACCTGGGCGCCGCTCGGAGACGCCCTGCCGCCAAGGGCTGGCCCATTTTATCAACGTGATTGCCCGATTCGCCGGCAAGGCCACTGGGCATTTGATTTCAAAATAACCAGCCGCGCGAGGATGGGGGCCGTGGCATGTCGGCAAATTGATAGACGGCGTAATGCACGCCCGCCTCCGCCGCGCTCCAGAAGCGCCAGCACTTCTCCGCCTTGAAATCAGCGAGCGCGCGGCAGGTGATCGGTCGAATACCAATGGTCGAATTTGGAGCGCAAGGGTTCGGCGACGACGGCGCGGACGAGGAAGAAGGATTTGGGCATGGGGTGGCTCCGCATTGGCGCAATCATTAAAGCGGTCATATCGGCAAATTGTCGATTTTCAACGCAAACAGCTCAAGATGCTTGTTCGGGATATTCCGGGACGTCCACGTATATGATTTCCGGCAAGCAGCTAAAACTATTCAAGACATCTTGCAGGTTCCGGCTGGCGCAGGGGCCGACGAGAATCTGGCGCGGCTCAATTCCGCGCTCCCAACCCTCGCCAATATCGATGTATCGCTTTCCTGATGGTGGTAGATGAGGCCTCTTTTTGACCGCGATGCCTGTGAAGGGCCGTGACGCCGCTGTGTTTGCAGGAATGGCAAGTATGCGAAATTCCCTCTGATCTTCGAAGTATGGATCTTTGTGGCGCGCGCAGAACTGCATAAGCTTTCCGACAAAAGTCGTCTCTGGCCAAAGTCGCTCATGCTGCAGCTCCACGCCGACATCCGGACGCGCTGTCGCAATAAAACAGAGTAGCCTTTGTACCATTTGAGATTGCAAGGGCCCATAATCACTGCTGCTTTTGTCCAGTCCGTACGATACGGATGATGCCTGTATGAGACCGTAGTTGAATAATCGATCTTCTCGCTGAACCAGCATTTCAATGTCGTCTTTTGAAAACTGAAGGCAATATCCATCTTCGCCGATGTCTTTCCACAACGAGCGGATTCCCCGGCGATCATGATCGGGGGTTTTCGCCGCGGCGAAAGACGTGACATACAGATGGCCGTCGTCCGCCTGACACGCTACAGTGCGAATATGCGAATAAAATTTTTCTTCAATCTGCGCCAGATCAGCATCAGTGTAACTTCGTTGTTTTTTGTCCGCGGGCACCTCGGCCATCGCAGATTTCAATGACAACTTTAGAAGTTCTACCAAACCATACAGGATCTCTCTCGTGTCCTTTAAGTCCAAAAAATTGGTCGCCCAAAGGCTCTTCGTACGCGCGATGCCTTCTAATCCCGCACGATTGGTGTAGTGGTGCAACAGTTCCATTTACGACAGGCGTCCTAATCACACCGGCAAATTATCATGCTTCCTGCTTGGCATCTCGACATGCTTGTTGCGCAGCATGGCGAGCGAGCAATTTCCCCTACGGCTTCTGACAGTCCTCGCTGCCACCCTCAAGCTTGCCATACGCCTTCCCGCCGGTCGGGCGCAGGCAGACGTACCAATCCTTGGCGCCGCCGGGCACCGTCTGCGTACACTTTACCGTCGCGATACCGTCGGGAACCACAAAGCGGCAGGTGACTGTGCAGGATGTCGACTGCGGATAAGGATTGCTGGTCTTCACGATCACCGCGTCGCCTTTCGGTGAGATCGTGCAGATGTAGGCCGCCGCGCGCTCCGCCGGCGCCAGCAGGAGAATTGCACATGCCGCAATCACAAAACGCATCGGCTGTTCTCACACCTCACAATGGCAAATTGTCGTGCTTGCGCTTCGGCACTTCGACATGCTTGTGGCGCAGCATGGCCAGCGCGCGCGCCAACCGCCTCCGCGTCGAGTGCGGCATGATCACGGCGTAGCGGCCTGCTTTGCCGAGAGAAGCGCGTCTAGCTCCGGCAGCAGAACAATGCCGTCCTGATCGCTGCCGGATGAATGCACGACGATCCAGGTGCACGGCGCTCCGCTCTCATTGCACGGCGCATGCGGCACGTCGGCCGGACAGAAGACCTGGTCGCCCGCGCGCACGACGATCCGCCGTTCCAGCTTGTCGCCGTAGTAGACGGCGCACCCGCCCTCGAGCAGATAGGCGATGGTCTCGATGCCCTTGTGATAATGGACCTTGGCCCGCGCCCCGCTCGGCATCGGCAGGACGTTCATGCAGATGCGCTCAGCGCCGACTGTTTCCGCGGAAGCGCCGGCGCCATAGGTAAAGCCCTGTTTGCCGACATAGGTCTGACCCGGCTTGATCACCTGCACGCGGCCTGTTGCTGAAGCTGCCATCGCAAACTCCTTGTCTCACAGCGGCAAATTGTCGTGCTTCCGGGCCGGCATCTCCACATGCTTATGCCGCAGCATGGCGAGCGCGCGCGCCAGCCGCCGTCTGGTCGAGTGCGGCATGATCACGTCGTCGATATAGCCGCGCTCGGCGGCGACGAACGGCGACAGAAAGCGATCCTCGTATTCCTTGGTGCGGGCGGCGATCTTGGCCTTGTCGCCGATGTCGGCGCGGAAGATGATCTCCACCGCGCCCTTGGCGCCCATCACCGCGATCTGCGCGGTCGGCCAGGCGTAGTTCAAATCGCCGCCGACGTGCTTGCTCGCCATCACGTCATAGGCGCCGCCGAAGGCCTTGCGCGTGATCACGGTCACCAGCGGCACCGTGCATTGGCTGTAGGCGAACAGCAGCTTGGCGCCGTGCTTGATCAGCCCGTTGTATTCCTGCGCGGTGCCGGGCAGGAAGCCGGGCACGTCGACGAAGGTGACGATCGGAATGGCGAAGGCGTCGCAAAAACGCACAAAGCGCGCGGCCTTGCGCGAGGCGTCGCTGTCGAGCACGCCGGCCAGCACCATCGGCTGGTTGGCGACGAAGCCGACCGTGCGGCCGGCGATGCGGCCAAAACCAGTGACGATGTTCTTGGCATAGGCGGCGGCAATCTCGAAGAAGTCGCCCTCGTCGGCGACCTTGAGGATCAGCTCCTTGATGTCGTAGGGCTTGTTGGGATTGTCGGGGATCAGCGTGTCGAGCGATTCATCGATGCGGTCGTCGGGGTCCTGCGTCGGCCAGTCCGGCACGCCGCTCTCGTTGTTGGCGGGCAAGAAATCGATCAGCCGGCGCATCTGCAACAGACACTCGACGTCGTTCTCGAAGGCGCCGTCGGCGACGCCGGATTTGGTGGTGTGCACGCTGGCGCCGCCCAGCTCCTCGGCGGTAACGACTTCGTTGGTCACCGTCTTCACCACATCGGGGCCGGTGACGAACATGTAGCTGGTATCGCGCACCATGAAGATGAAGTCGGTCATCGCCGGCGAATAGACGTCGCCGCCCGCGCACGGGCCCATGATGACGCTGATTTGCGGAATCACGCCGGAGGCGATGACGTTGCGCTTGAACACCTCGCCATAGCCGCCGAGCGCGGCCACGCCTTCCTGGATGCGGGCGCCGCCGGCGTCGAACAGGCCGATCACCGGACAGCGCGCCTTCATCGCCATGTCCTGCACCTTCATGATCTTGCCCGCATGCGTCTCCGACAGCGAGCCGCCGAACACGGTGAAGTCCTTGGAGAACAGATAGACCGTGCGGCCGTTGACGGTGCCCCAGCCGGTGACCACGCCGTCGCCGGGGATCTTGGTCTTTTCCATGCCGAAGTCGGTGGAGCGGTGCTCGACGAACATGTCGAGCTCCTCGAACGAGCCCTTGTCGAGCAGCAGTTCGATGCGCTCTCTGGCGGTTAATTTCCCGCGCTTGTGCTGGGCCTCGATGCGGGCGGTGCCGCCGCCCAGCCGCGCCTCTTCCCGCCGCGTCTCCAGCCTGTCGAGAATGTCCTTCATGGCCGCCAGCCCCCGCGTATTTCCGCAATGGTCGCCCGAATTTGGCTGCAAAAGCCATACCATGGCACATGGCGGGGCGGCAGGCTTGGCATGGCGCGGAAAGCCTGATTAGACACGTCCCATGACCGCACCCGCGACCTCAGCCGAGCTCCTGCAACAGGGCCTGTTCCATCACCGCCGGGGTGAGCTCGCGCTCGCCATGGAGCGCTATACCGACGTCCTGCGCACCGATCCGAACAACGCCGATGCGCTCTATTACGTCGCCGTGGTCGCCTGCCACGAAGGCCAATTCCAGCAGGGCATCGACCTGGCCCGCCGCTCGCTGTCATTCCGGAGGGGCCAGGCGCGCGCGCATAATTTGATCGGGCAGGCGCTGTACCGGCTCGGCCAAGTGAAGGACGCGCTGGCGAGCTTCGATAACGCGCTCGAATGCGATGTGAATTTCGCCGGCGCCTATGGCAACCGCGGCAACATGCTGAGCGAACTCGGGCGGGCGGCGGAAGCGCTGTCGAGCTTCGACCGCGCGCTCGCGCTCAACGCCAATTCGAGCGCCGACTGGTTGAACCGCGGCGCCACCCTGCACGGCATGGGCCGCCTCGACGAGGCCATTGCCAGCTACGACCGCGCCGTCGCGCTCGATCCGGAATTTGGCGCGCTGCATCTTAATCGCGCCAACGCGCTCAAGGACAGCGGCCGTTTCGACGACGCGCTGGCCGGCTATGACCGCGCCATCGCCCTCACCGCCGCTTTTGCCGAGGCGCATCTTGGCCGCGGGGTTACGTTAAAGCAGCTCGGCCGCCTCGACGACGCGCTCGCCAGCATTGATCGCACGATCGAGCTCAAGGCGGATATGGCGCCGGCCCACAAAGCGCGCGGCAGCGTGCTGCAGGCGATGGGACGCGCCGATGAAGCGCAGGTCAGCATCGCGACCGCCGCCGAACTCGAGAAGCCGGCGGACAAAGACACACCGGCGTGATGCGCCGCGATCCAACCGGGCACTCGCTCACGGCACCTGCCGCAGCACCGTCGCCGCCGCCTGCAGCTCGGCAAATCGGTTGGCGCGGCGCGCGAGCGCGAGCTCGTCGCGCCCCCAGTATTCCATCTGCCAGTCCTCGTCGACATTGGCGGCGGCCCAGGCCGCATCGATGTCGAGCTGCCCATGCGCGAGCGCCAGCGCCAGCAGGCCTGAGCCGGTCAGCGTCGTGATCGCGGACACCGCGCCCAACCGCCACGGATCGGCGGGGATCGCGGCCCGCGCGGCGGCGATGGCCTCGCTCGCCTGCGCGGCGAACATCACGCCCTCGACCGGCACGAAGCGCGCGCCGAGCCTACGCTGCGCCCATTCCAGCACCGGGTCCCAGCGCTGCGCCTGCCGCTCGCTGAGGTCTTCCGGCGCGGCGGCGCGATAGAACAGCAAATCGGAGCCGAGGTATTGCGCGACCTCCTCCGCCACCGGCTGCGATTGCTCCACCACCGCGTCGATCACCGCATTGGCGAGCCGCGTGAGCGGCATGCGCGCCGGATCGATCACGTCCGCTTGCGCATTCCACTCCGCGGCGATGGTCTCGGCCAAGGCCCGCGTCGGCGCGGCCAGCGCGCGCCGCGCCGGCGTGCGGACCGGCTTGTGGTCGAGTAGTACCGGGTAACCATCGCCCTCGCCGGCAACCTCACCGACATGCGCCCGCGCATAGAAGCGCTTGCGCAAGATCAGGCGCGCGCCGCGGCGCGCCGCCTCCCGCGGGTCGAGCGGCTGATTTCCGAAAATCTCGGTAAAAATATCACGCATCAGGCTGCTGTCATTTTGCGCCGCAACAAGGCGGAGCCGCGGCAGGCCGCGGCGTGGGTCGGACGCCGAAAATAGCGGTTTCGACCCGCTATAGGTATTCGTCCGCGGCGCCGATATCGAGGCCCGAATGCCTTGCTGGCGCCGCTTTCAGAGAGCGAAAACACCAATGCCGCCTTGCAGTTGATAGGGCATCGGCATGACGGAAGGATAGGTAGCCTTGCGGAGTTCTACCCCATAATATCCGGCCGGATTCGGGCCGGACCACAAGGCCAAGCCGGGAAAATGCCAGCCGCTTGCGGCTGGCACGTGGTGGTGTTGACTAAGCCGCAGTGCGGCGCGCGTTTTGAGGAGTCGATGAAGAATACCGACATTTCTGCGCCGGACTATTTCCACAAGGTCGTGGATTGCCAATGGGCTTGTCCGGCCCACACCCCCGTTCCCGAATATATTCGCATGATCGCCGCCGGCCGCTACGGCGACGCCTACATGCTCAATTGGAAATCGAACGTGTTTCCGGGGATTCTCGGCCGCACCTGCGATCGTCCGTGCGAGCCGGCGTGCCGGCGCGTGCGCGTCGAGGACGAGCCGGTGGCAATCTGCCGCCTGAAGCGCGTCGCCGCCGATTACAAGGAAGACATCACCGCGCGCATGCCGAAGCCGGCGGCG
>JGI20191J14862_1000390_pt1 | contig 15150 bp, 17 predicted proteins | sample NGESurdeep092012_7_FD_14862 | JGI IMG/M metagenome (IMG submission 14862)
GCGTTGACCAAGAAGAACGGCAATGCCGATACCGTGGTGCCCGGCCTGATGGCGCTGGGCGAAGCGGCCTGCGTGTCGGTGCACGGCGCCAACCGGCTCGGTTCCAATTCGCTGATTGATTTGGTGGTGTTCGGCCGCGCCGCCGCTCTGCGCTGCGCCGAACTGCTCACGCCCGGCGACCGGCAGCCCGACCTGCCGAAGGATTCCGCCGACAAGACGCTCGCGCGGCTCGACAAGTTCCGCCACGCCTCCGGCGGCACGCGGACCGCGCAGCTGCGGCTCAATATGCAGAAGGTGATGCAGACCAACTGCACGGTGTTCCGCACCGGGGAAGTGCTGGAGGAAGGCCACAAGCTGATCCACGACGTCCATGCCAACATGGCCGATATCCACGTCACTGACCGCTCGCTGATCTGGAATTCCGACCTGATCGAGACGCTCGAACTCGACAACCTCATGGCGCAAGCGGTCGTCACCATGGATTCGGCGCGGAACCGCACCGAAAGCCGCGGCGCCCACGCGCGCGAGGACTTCCCCAAGCGCGACGACAAGGACTGGATGAAGCACACGCTGGCGTGGATGGACGAGAAGGGCAAAGTGAAGATCGACTATCGCCCGGTGCACGCTTTCACGCTCACCAACGACATCGCCTATATCGAGCCGAAAGCCCGCGTCTACTGACGCAAAGGTCTACTTACTCAAAACGCGGATTGCTGACATGGTCGAATTCACGCTGCCGAAAAATTCCAAGATCACCCAAGGCAAGACCTGGCCCCGCGCGCCGAAATCGACGAACTTGACCGAATTCCGTGTCTATCGCTGGAGCCCGGACGATGGCGCCAATCCGAGCATCGACACCTACTATGTCGATCGCGACGACTGCGGGCCGATGGTCCTCGACGCGCTGATCTGGATCAAGAACAACGTCGATCCGACCCTCACCTTCCGCCGCTCCTGCCGCGAAGGCGTCTGCGGCTCCTGCGCCATGAACATCGACGGTACTAATACGCTTGCCTGCACCAAGGCGATGGACGACGCCAAGGCACCGCTGAAGATCTATCCGCTGCCGCACCAGCCGGTGGTGAAGGACCTGGTGGCGGATCTGAAAAATTTCTACGCGCAATATGCGTCGATCGAGCCCTGGCTCAAGACAGTGTCGCCGCCGCCCGAGAAGGAATGGAAGCAGAGCTACGAAGACCGCGCCAAGCTCGACGGCATGTACGAATGCATCCTGTGCGCGTGCTGCTCGACCTCGTGCCCGAGCTACTGGTGGAATTCCGATCGCTACCTCGGCCCAGCGGCGCTGCTGCAAGCCAACCGCTGGGTCCAGGACAGCCGCGACGAAGCGACCGGCGACCGGCTCGACAATCTCGAGGACCCGTTCCGGCTCTTCCGCTGCCACACGATTATGAATTGCTCGAAAGCCTGCCCGAAGGGCCTCAATCCGGCGAAAGAAATCGCCGTGTTGAAGAAGGCGATGGTCGACCGGCAGGTCTGAGGCTGCTCAGCCGAAATCACGAACTGGGTTGCATGCAGGGCTACCGATAGCCCTGAGCGGCCGGCCTTGCGGCAAAGGTGTGCAGGGGCGGCCTACAACTTAAGCTTGATCCGGTTGTATGGCTGGCGCAGTCTTGACGCCCCGGGCGTAATCCGGTGCGTGGGCGTCGCTGGTCGGTTTTGATTGCGAGCGTGTGGCTGTGCGCGGCCTGTGCCGGGCCCAGCACGAATGTTCCCGCGCTCGCGCCCGACGACGTCGACGCCGAGCGGCGCAAGCAGGAAACAGCGCAGCTGCGGGACTACTACGCGCAGCTGCACCGGCTCGACACGGTCGCCTTTCGCCTCCGCACCGCCAATCGCGACGACTGCAAGGAATGGGTCTCGGCGCAGATCGGCCTGTATGCGGCCACGCCGCAAAACCTGCCCCGCAAGTACCGATCGTTTGCCGCCGAGGCGCTGAACCTGACCTCGGTCAGGCCGACCGTCATCTCGGTTGTGGACGGCTCGCCGGCCGCTGCGGCCGGGATCGTGACGGGCGATGAGATCACCGCGTTCAACGGCGAGCCGGTTCCGGTCACCGAAACGTCTGGATGGATCGGCGGCTTCCTGCGGCGCAACGGCGAGCAGCCGGTACAGGTCGCCTTGCGGCGCGGTGATGTCGAGCAGACGCTCGAGCTGAAACCTGTGATGGGTTGCGCGATCCCCATCACCCTCGAGACCAACCCGGTGCCGAACGCCGCCACCGACACCAAGAAGATCGTGATTCAATCAGGTCTGTTGCGAATGTTGCGCACCGATGCCGATCTCGCCACGATCGTCGGTCATGAGCTCGCCCATGTGAACATGGGTCATTACGGCAAGAAACTGCAGAACGCCCTGCTCGGAGGGCTCGGCGGCGCTTTGGTCGATGGCGCCTTTGGGCTCGCCACCATGAATACCGGCGGCACCTTTACCAGGCATTTCTTTCAGGCCGGTGCGAAGGCGTTTAGCGTCGCTTTCGAACGCGAGGCCGATTATGTCGGCGCCTATTATGCGACGCGCGCCGGCTATGACATTTCCGGAGCCGAGGATGTCTGGCGCGCGATGGCGCTGGAAGACCCGGCAAGTATCCATACCGCCAAGACGCATCCGACCACGCCCGAGCGCTTTCTGTTCTTGCAAAAGGTCACCGCGGAGATCGCCGACAAGAAGCGCCGCAACGTGGCGCTAGTGCCGGAGCTGAAGATGATCCAGGCCGACGCTGCGCCTGCGGCCACACGTGACGGCAATTACTAGCGTTGCGCGATTCCCAGCGGGCAGCGCGGCATTATTCGCATTTGTTGCCGAGGCAAAGCTTTTCCAGTTCGGGGAACGGCTTGTAGGGAGCATTGCCACATTGCTCCTTGGTCGCATCGATTAGCTGGTTGAGGTGACCGCCAAAGAAATAGCCGATACGGTCCTTGGCTCCGCTGTATTCGCGCATCACGTTACGCGAATTGAAGCGGACACAGACCGTATAGCGCTCCTCCTTACCGGCCGGGCGCAAGACCGGTTCGCTGATATAGCCCTCGCGCACATTGGTCGGATCATCGAGCACACGCGTCAGCGTATCGATGATTTCCTGTTTGTAATCGGGGGGAAAAACATTTGGAGGCGGCTCCGGCTCTTTGCTGCCCGACGCGCAGGCCGCGAGCGCCAAGCCAACGACCAAGCCAAGGGCCGAAAGCAACCACACGCTTGCCGCGCTTCTGCCCATCGGATGTTTCCACGCCATCGAGACTGTGGTCAGTCGAGCTTGAGCTTGCGCCGCCGCTGCCCGAGCGTACGCAGCCGCAGCGCATTGAGCTTGATGAAGCCCTCGGCATCCTTCTGATCGTAGGCGCCCTTGTCGTCTTCGAAGGTCACCAGCGTCGAGGAATAGAGCGAGGCCGGGCTTTCGCGCCCGGTGACGATCACGTTGCCCTTGTAGAGCTTGAGCCGCACCTCGCCGTCGACCATTTCCTGCGACTTGTCGATCAGCGCCTGTAGCATCTCGCGCTCGGGCGAAAACCAGAAGCCGTTGTAAATCATCTCGGCGTAGCGCGGCATCAGCTCGTCCTTGAGATGGCCGGCACCGCGGTCGAGCGTGATCGATTCGATGGCGCGATGGGCGGCGAGCAGAATGGTTCCGCCGGGGGTCTCGTAGACACCGCGCGATTTCATGCCGACGAAGCGGTTCTCGACCAGATCGATGCGGCCGATGCCGTTGTCGTGGCCGAGCTGGTTGAGCTTGGCGAGCAGCGTCGCCGGCGACAGCCTCTCACCGTCGATGCTGACCGCGTCGCCCTTGGCGAAGCCGATGCGGATTTCGGTCGGCTTATCGGGCGCCTCCATCGGCGAGATGGTGCGCTGATAGACGATTGCCGGCGCCTCCTTGGCAGGATCCTCCAGCACCTTGCCCTCCGAGGACGAGTGCAACAGGTTGGCGTCGACCGAGAATGGCGCCTCGCCCTCCTTGTCCTTGGCAATGGTGATCTGGTGCTGGCGCGCGAATTCGAGCAGCTCCTCGCGGCCCTTGAAGCTCCACTCGCGCCACGGCGCGATGATCTTGATCGACGGCTCGAGCGCGTAATAGCCGAGCTCGAAGCGCACCTGATCGTTGCCCTTGCCGGTGGCACCGTGACAGACCGCGTCGGCGCCGACCTTGCGCGCGATCTCGATCTGCCGCTTGGCGATCAGCGGACGTGCGATCGAGGTGCCGAGCAGATATTGCCCCTCGTAGACGGTGTTGGCGCGGAACATCGGGAAGACGAAATCGCGGACGAATTCCTCGCGCAGATCCTCGATGAAGATGTTGTCCGGCTTGATTCCGGCGCGCAGCGCCTTCTCGCGCGCCGGCCCCAGTTCCTCGCCCTGGCCGAGATCGGCGGTGAAGGTCACCACCTCGCAGCCATAGGTGGTCTTCAGCCACTTCAGGATGATCGAGGTGTCGAGCCCGCCGGAATAAGCGAGTACGACTTTCTTGATGGATTTTTTGCTATCGACCGGAACCATCATCGTTCTTTCTGCCATCGCCGGACCGGGTCAGCCGTACCCGAAATTCGTGTTCGCTGTGTTGAACTCAAGATGGATGCCCGGGTCAAGCCTGGTGACGCCAGACTAAGGACCCCTACCTCGTCACGTCCTGATACACATCCACATCCGCGTTGCCGGCCAGGATGGCGCGCCAGCCTTGCAGGAAGGTGCGCACCATCGGGTCGCTCGCCACTTTGTGTCGGTTAAGCTCGAGCGCGGCGTTGGCCTTATATTCAATCTCGACAAGAAGCTGCGCCGGATCGTCGACGTTTTGCAGCACACGAAAGCCCGCGCCACCGAGCGTCTTGTAAAATGGCGAGGCACTGTGGATGAGGGCGAGGACATGACCCGGCTCGCCCAGCGCCCGCATCTTGATTTGCAACACCCGTTTGATGCCGTTTTCAGCTTCAGCCACAGGCTCCTCCTCGCGCGAATCACCCCGATTTTAGCAGCCCGCGAACCGGCGCTGTCATCGCAGCGTAACCACGCCGATTAAGCTTACCACGCGATCATACTGGCGGTCACAACGCGCTCCGATAAACCTACGCCCCAACCGGGCCATCATCAGTGGGGCAGATCGATGTCAAAAGTTAACGCCGCTTTCGCCGCCGCCTTCGCGGGCGCCGTGCTCATCACCGCCGCGCCGGCGCTGGCCGCGCAGTGCAATCACAAGGGCGGCTTCAAGAGCTTCATTGCCGACTTCAAGAAGGAAGCCGCCTCCAAGGGCATCTCGAACAAGGGCCTCGCCGCGCTCGATGGGCTCGCCCTCGACGACAAGGTGCTCGCCGCCGACAAGCGGCAGGGCGTGTTCAAGCAGAGCTTCGAAGAGTTCTCCGGCCGCATGATCTCGCGCGATCGTTTGGTGAAGGGCGCCAAGCTGATGCAGCAGCATGGCGAAACGATCAAACGCATCGAGAAGCAATACGGCGTGCCGGGCGCGGTCGTGGTCGCAATCTGGGGACTAGAGACCGACTACGGCGTCAACCAGGGCAAAATGTCGGTGGTGCGCTCGGTGGCGACGCTCGCCTATGATTGTTGCCGCACCGATAAGTTTCAGGCCGAGCTGGCCGACGCGCTGCGCATCGTCGACCGCGGCGACATGGCCTCGGCCGATATGAAAGGCGCTGGGCCGGCGAAATTGGCCAAACCCAGTTCCTGCCGTCGTCCTACGTGAAATATGCCGTCAATTTCGACGGCAGGGGACGTGCCGATCTGGTTCGCAGCGCGCCCGACGTGCTCGCCTCCACCGCCAACTATCTCAGGAGTCACGGCTGGCAGCGCGGCCAGGGCTGGGGCCAGGGGCAGCCAAACTTCGCCGTGATCCAGGAGTGGAACAAGGCGGAGGTTTACGCCAAGACCATCGCGCTGTTCGCCGACAAGCTCGACGGCGGCCGCTCGGTCAAGGGCGCGGAAAAATCCGAACCGGAGAAGAAGACAAGCGCGAAGCCCTCGCACGACCAGCGCGCGCACCGCTGACGCTTCATCGTTATCGTTTGAGTATCGTCGCCGGGCCTTAAAGCCCGGCGATTTCGTTTGAGAACCGACACGTTCAAGACTTGGATTTCAAGACTTGGATTTCAAGATTTGGATGTTCGCTTGCCGCCGAGCAACCCGGCGATGAACTCGTAACCCGGCATGGCGATGCGCTCGATTCCCCGCTCGACCGCCTCATCGGAAAGCCGCGTGCGCGGCCAGCGGTAGATCAGGCCGTGTACAATCCAGATGATTAAAAACGTGAACACGCCGGCGAAGATGGTGTCGCTGACGAAATGCCCGCCCGCCATCATGCGCACCGCGGCCATGCCGGCTCCCAGCGCCAATGCCGCGCCATAGGCGAGCGCACGCCATTGCGGCGGCGCCAGCGCCGCCGGCGCGATCGTCCAGAACGCGCCGGCCACGTCGCCGGACACGAACGAGCAGTTGTTCGGGCAGTCGCCGCGCGGATCCCACCAGGCGGCAAAATGCTGGTCGCCGCCGAATTGCGTCACGTCGATCGGCCGCGGCCTTCCCCAATGATCCTTGAGCAGGACATTGACCAACAGGCCGGGCGCCAAAGCGAGCGTCACAATCAGGAACACAATCGCGCGGCCCGACACCAAAAGCTTCCGTCTTGGCAAAATCAGTTTGATGATAAGCGCGACCACCGCCGGCGCGACCAGCACGGTCCCGATCCAAAGACCGACATCGCGTGCCAGCATCAGCGGCGGATAGATGCGCATGCCGAAATTGTTTCCGCCGCGCGAGATGGCGTGGAACGGCGCGGCAATCATCAGATCAAGCTGCGGATAGAGCCCGAACGCCAAGCCGACGACGGCGGCGATCGCGAGCGCGATGATCAGTCCGGTACGATTCATGCGGCGTCGGTCTAGCCGAGCGAGGTGACGAAGGGAAGTCTAGACGAATGCCGGCCTTACGGACTGGCCGCGACGTCGCCCTGGCGCAGGATTGGGGCGAGGATTATTGCCGTGCGGTCTATCGCGCCGAATTCGGCGCGGGACGCAATATCGGCGATCAAACCGTGATTGCCGAAATTCTCATCGGTCTTGGTCAAGACGCGAACGCGGCGCTTCAACTCTCGCAGTCGGACGAGATCAAATCCCGACTGCGCGCGGAAACCGAGGAAGCCCGCAAGCTCGGCATTTTTGGAGCGCCAAGCTTTGTCGCCTCCGATGGCGAATTGTTTTGGGGCAACGACCGGCTCGAAGCCGCGCTGGCCTGGGCCAAACGCTAGACGCCTCGCGGCTCGCGCCAAGCACCCGCCTTGCGGCCGGCGATCTCCCAATAGACGAGGCCGAACAGCACGCCAGCGGCCGCGGCGATTTCGCTCTCGCGCGAGATCGCCGGCGGCGGATGGTCGATCGATTCCTCGTAGCGGTTCGACAATCCGCTGCCGTAATAGCCGAGCACCAGCATCGCGGCGCCGGCCAGCGCGTGCACCAGCAGCGAGCGGATTTTGAAGCTCTCGGCGATGGCGATCAGGATCACCAGCGGCAGCAGGCCGACCGCGCCGGTGAAGCTGGCGGCGAAGAACACCAGCACCACGAAGCTGGCGCGCTCGACCACGTCGCCGCTGAAGCCGTGCCATTCCGGTCCGAGCAGGCCCATGGCGATGGCGACGCCGGCGGCGAGGCTCGCCAGCATGACCGCGAAGATGATGACGATGATGCGGCCGAGGAGCGCCAAGCATTAATCCACCATCGCCATGGCGCGCAGCGCCATGCGCTCGCGCGCGGATAGCTTCTCGGTCGCGCTTTTGAGCTGGCCGCAGGCGGCCAGAATGTCGCGGCCGCGCGGCGTGCGCACCGGCGAGGCGTAGCCGGCATCGAACACCACTTGCGAGAACTTCTCGATCTGCTCCCAGTCCGAGCATTCATACTTGCTGCCGGGCCAGGGATTGAACGGAATCAGATTGATCTTGGCCGGAATGCCCTTGAGCAGCCGCACCAGCGCCTTGGCGTCGTCGATGGAATCGTTGACGTCCTTGAGCATCACGTATTCGAAGGTAATGCGCTTGGCGTTGGAAACGCCGGGATAATTACGGCAGGCTTCCAGCAGTTCGGCAATCGGATATTTGCGGTTGAGCGGCACCAGCTCGTTGCGCAGCTCGTCGCGCACCGCGTGCAGCGACACTGCCAGCATGCAGCCGATCTCGGCGCCGGCGCGTTCGATGTTCGGCACCACGCCGGACGTGGACAGCGTGATGCGGCGCTTGGAAATGGTGAGGCCCTCGCCGTCGGCGACGATCAGCAGCGCGTCGCGCACTGCGTCGAGATTGTAGAGCGGCTCGCCCATGCCCATCATCACGATGTTGGTCACGCAGCGGTCGCCCGTCGGAATCACGCCGTCGGTCGGGCGCGTGCCGCCCGGCCAGTCGCCCAGTCGATCCCGTGCCGCCATCACTTGGCCGACGATCTCGCCGGCAGTGAGATTGCGCACCAGTCGCTGCGTGCCGGTGTGGCAGAACGAGCAGGTGAGCGTGCAGCCGACCTGGCTGGAGACGCACAGGGTGCCGCGTTCGGTGTCGGGGATATAGACGCATTCCACCTCGTGCGGCCGCTCGCCTTGCACCTCGCCCGGCAGCCGCAGCAACCATTTGCGGGTGCCGTCGACCGAGACCTGCTCGGCCACCACTTCGGGACGCGCCAAAGTGAAATTGTCCGCCAGCGTCGCGCGCAGGTCCTTCGACAGGCTGGTCATCTGATCGAATTCGGTGAAGCCGCGGAAATAGATCCAGTGCCAGAGCTGCTGCACGCGCATCTTGCGTTGCACTTGCCCCACGCCGACCTCGCCCAGCGCGTCGGCAAGCTGCGCGCGAGAGAGCCCGATCAGCGACGGCTTCTCGGGCGCGACATAGCACTCACGCGGCGTCTTCTCGACGAAGGGTGCCGCCGAGGCAGGAGCGATTTCGACTGTGGTTGTCATCAGATCAGGTCGCCATATCCGCGCGTCGCGGCGTTGGCGACAATATAGGGTGCGGGCGCCCTACTTGCACTCCTCCGCCACCTTCTCGAGCGCCTGCGCCATGCCTTTAAGCGAATAGGTGTCGGTGGTCTTGGTGCCGCGACCGGATTCGCTCTTGACCACGAGGTCGGAACCCTTGCGCATGGCGTCTACCATCTGCGCCTCTTCGGCGGCGTTCTTCACCCAGGCGCCGTCGTTCTGGGTGTACATCACGTAGTTCGCCGAACCGATGGTCGCCACGGCATCGTGGTTGGGCTTCTGGGTATAGCCGACGATCACCGACACCTCGTTCTTCACCTTCTCGGCCGGACGCGTCGAGATGAACGCATAGGATGGATCGCGGGGTCGGCCGGTCGGCTCGGTCGTCGCCGAGGTCGGCTTGGCGAGCGCGAAGCAGACCTTCTTTCCACCGGGGGTCGCCTTATAGGCGCCCCAGTCGCCGAATTGCCCGAGCAGTACGGCCTGCTCGGTGGGATCGGATTTGGCCGGTTTCTTCTGCTGCGCCGATGCTGCCGTGGAGAACACACAAACAGACGCCGCCAGCATGGTAATCGCGGTGCGGAGCAAAAAAGTCCTATTCATCGGGCCCTGCCGGTCAAATTGACGAACTTGGGGTTTACCCGAGTTCGGATGAAGGAACGCTGGATATTAGGCCATTACAAGCGAATATCGGCACGGTGAAGGCGGCATTGCGCCGCCGGCCGCGAGCTTAGCCGCGGAAAGTTAACGGCCGCCCGCCTGACGATAGCCGGCGCCGTGCTAGAAATGTTCCCCGTCGCTGTTCAACCCCCGATCATCCGGCCGCCAAGGATCGGACATGAAAGCCCTGCTCTGCACCCGCTACGGCACGCCCGACGAGCTCGAGCTTGCCGACATCGCCGAACCCACGCCCGGACCGGGCGAAGCGGTGGTTCGCATCAAAGCCGCGGCGTTGAATTTCTTCGACACGCTGATCATCGCCGGCAAATACCAGCACAAGCCGGCCTTTCCGTTCTCGCCCGGCGCCGAGTTCGCCGGCGAAGTCGAAAGCCTCGGTGCCGGCGTCACTGGGTATTCGCCCGGCGACCGCGTCATCGGCAATATCGGCTGGGGCGCCGCGCGCGAGAAGGTCGTACTCGCCGCCGACCAACTTATTGCGCTGCCGGCCGGCTTGGATTTCGACCGTGCGGCCGGCCTCACCATCACCTACGGCACGTCGCTGCATGCGCTGAAGGACCGGGCCAAGCTCAAGCCCGGCGAGACGCTGGCGGTGCTGGGCGCCGCCGGCGGCACCGGCCTCTCCGCGATCGAGATCGGCAAGCTGATGGGCGCGCGCGTCATTGCCTGCGCTTCGTCCGACGAAAAACTTGCGTTCGCGCGCCAGCACGGCGCCGACGCCGGCGTGAACTATGCCGCAACCGATCTCAAGGACGCGCTGCGCCAGTTGACCGGCGGCAAGGGCGTCGACGTGGTCTACGATCCCATTGGCGGGGCGCAGGCCGAAGCCGCGCTACGCGGCATGGATTGGGGCGGGCGCTACCTGGTCATCGGCTTTGCCGGCGGCGACATGCCGAAGCTGCCGCTCAACCTCGTGCTGCTGCGCAGCTATGACGTGCTCGGCGTTTACTGGGGCGCCTGGATCTTGCGCGACCCGCAAGGCCACCGCGCCAACATGACGCAAATTCTCGACTGGTGCGCGCAGGGCAAGCTGTCCTCGCACGTGCACGCGGTTTATCCGCTGGCTGGGGCGGCGACCGCGCTCAAGGCCATCGCCGCGCGCCAGGTGATGGGCAAGGTGATCTTGCGGCCTTAAAGCCTGTCCAACGCGTTACGCGCCGTCTCCCGATGCACCGGAAGGATATGGCCTGTGACCAGCTTGATCGCGGTCGCCAGCACCGCGGCATCGTCGGTGAAGCCGAGCACCGGCAGCACGTCCGGGATCGCGTCGATCGGCAGCACGAAATAGGCGATGGCGCCGACCAGCGTCGCCTTCACCTGCAGCGGTGTGTTGCGGTCGAAGGCGCAGTAATAGGCGGCGAGCAAATCCTCGGCGAACGGAATGTGCGCGGCGACGCGCCGGGTTTTGCGCCAGAAGCTGCGCCGCAACCCGCTATCGTCGCCCTCGTTCAGTCGCCAGAATGCCGCACGTGCGAATGCCATAAACCTTATTTGGTTGGCGATTTAGGCGCGCGCAAGGCAGGCAAAAAGGCTCTCAGCCAGCCAGTTTATCCATCGCCTCGGCCAGCTTCACGTCGAGCTCGGTGACGCCGCCGGCGTCGTGGGTGGCCAGCGTCACTTCGACCGTCTTGTAGACATTGAACCATTCCGGATGGTGATCCATCTTCTCCGCCACCAGCGCTGCCCGCGTCATAAACCCGAAGGCCTGATTGAAATCTTTGAACGTGAATTTCTTCGTAATCGCCTCACGGCCAGCCACTTCCGACCAGCCGGATAGCTTGGCTAACGCCGCTTTGCGGGCATCGGCAGTCAATTTGGCAGCCATGGCGTAACCTCGCTTGGCGCGATCGAGTCGCGGTTATTCACCGGGCGGCGGAACGGATGCAGCGATGGGCCCTTCGTCCGCCTTCTGCGATTCCAGCCGGGGCGTCTGCGCCGGAAGCGCCCGCACCGCGGTCGCGTCCGGCAAGAGCCCGCGCGGCTCAACGCCGTGCACGGAATAAAGTTGCGGGGCGGCACGGTTTACGTGCAGCTGAAAAATGTCCGGCCGATTGTAGTGGCCGGCGAAATCGTGCCTGAGCTTCATCTGGATGCCGAGATCGAGATTGCATTCGGCGTAGAGAATGCCTTCCTCGGCGCCCATCGGACCGGCGATGATGCGGCTAAATGGATTGACGATCAGCGAGCCGCCGCAGCAATTGGGATCGCGCAGAAATTTCTCGCCCGCGGGATTGGCCTGCAGCATCTCGATCATGCGCTCGTCAACCGTGCCGCAGGCCGAGATCACGAACGCCTTGCTCATCTGTGCGAAGGCCTGCGAGTCGATGGCGACCCGATTGCGCAGCGGATCGCCGCTGGTCGGAAAATGGTTCGGCCAGCTCATGACGTGAATGCGCGTGCCTTCGGCGATCAGTGCGAAGATCGCGAGCGGATTGGAATTCTCGCCGCAGATCAGGCCGCTCATTGGCCCGAATTCGCTCGGGAACGCACCGAAGGTGTCGCCGTAGCCGCCCATATGCACCAAGCGCTCGCCGACCGTCGGCATTATTTTTTGGTGCTTGCGGATCAGGGTGCCGTCGGGACCGATATAGACTTGCGTGTTAAACATGCTGCCGGTGGTCTGTGGCAGCTTTTCGCAGACGCCGACCACGACATAGGCGTTGGCCACCCGCGCCGCCTCGCATAGCGCGTCGATCTCGGGGCCCGGAATTTCCACCGCGTTCTTGAACAGCTCGACCGCAAGCCGGTTGGCGATCGCGCTGGTCGCCGCGTGGTGGTGGTACCAGACCGGGTGCGCCGGGATGAACCCTTCCGGGAATCCGATGACGCGGGCGCCGTTCTGGCCGGCCTCGCGGATCAGGCGGCAGGCCTTTTCGGTCGAGCCTTCGCGGTCGAGAAACACCGAGGCGGCCTGGACCGCCGCGACTTTCACCGTGGCATAGCTGTCACCCATTGCCGATATCGTCCTTTAGCCGAACGCCCTGCCCTCGCAATAGTTTTGGCCCGATATTACCTCATAGAGGGAGACACCGACCATACGAGGCTTCCATGTCCTGGTCATTGAATATCGGCAAGGTGGCGGGCACCGTGGTGCGCGTCCACCTCACCTTTCTGCTGTTTCTCGCCTGGATCTTCGCCGCCGGCTACGCCTCCGGCGGCGGCGCCGCCGCCTGGGACAGCCTCGTCTTCATGGTGCTGCTGTTCCTGTGCGTGCTGCTGCACGAGTTCGGCCATATCTTCACCGCGCGCGCCTTCGGCGTGCCGACACCTTATGTGACGCTGCTGCCGATCGGTGGCGTGGCGCAACTCGAACGCATTCCGGAGGAGCCGTGGGAGGAATTCCTCATCGCCATCGCCGGACCGCTGGTGAATGTCGTCATCACCATCGTGCTCGTGCTATTCGCCGGCGCCCATCTGCAATCGAGCGCTGCGGCCGCGGTCGACAACATGCAGATCCCGCTGCTCGACCGGCTGGCGGCGGTAAACCTGTTCCTCGCGCTGTTCAACATGATCCCGGCCTTCCCGATGGACGGCGGGCGCGTGCTGCGCGCGCTGCTGGCGAGCCGGTTCGGCTATGTGCGCGCGACCGAAATCGCCGCCGCAATCGGCCAGTTCGTCGCCTTCGCGCTCGGCTTCATCGGGCTGATGGTCAACCCGATCCTGATCTTCATCGCGATCTTCGTTTATCTCGCCGCCACCTCGGAAGCACACATGGTGGCGCTGCGCGCCGCCTCGCGCGGCGTGCCGGTGAGCTACGCCATGATGAAGCAGTTCGCCACGCTGCCGCCGCAGGCGCATTTGGACGAGGCGGTGCAGACCTTGCTGCAAACCGGCCAGGGCGAATTCCCAGTGGTGGACGGCGCCGGCAAGCCGGTCGGCGTGCTCGGCCGCGGCGATCTCATCCGCGCCATCAAGACGCTCGGGCCGGATGCCCGCGTCGCCGACGCCATGACGGCGGAGCTGCCGACCGTCAGCCACCGCCGCTGCCTGGAGGACGCCTTCAAGCTGCTGCTGGAGACATCGGCGCCGGCGGTTGGGGTCACCGATGCCACCGGCAAGCTGGTCGGGCTGGTCACCAGCGAAACCATCGCCGGAATGATGATGCTGCAGCACGCCCTGCCCAACGGCGTGCAGATCGGGCCCTGGAGCCGGCCGGCGGGGGTTTAACCTCGTTCTGCCGGCGAACCAGCCGGCAGTTGCTTCCGGCGGTTTCGTGACTATATTGCGCTGCAATAGCGTCGCGGGCCCCGCAGGATTGCTAGCTGGCAATCCTGTCGCTTTTTGGGAATGGATTTCGTTCGGAAATCCTATGCAGGCCCGCGATTGGTTTCAGGAATTCTCATGAATCTTCGTAACATCGCCATCATCGCGCACGTCGATCATGGCAAAACCACCCTGGTCGACCGGCTGCTGCAGCAGTCCGGCTCCTACCGCGAGAACCAGCGCGTGGTCGAACGCGCCATGGATTCCAACGACCTCGAGCGCGAGCGCGGCATCACCATCCTGGCCAAGGCGGCTTCGGTGGTTTGGAAAGACACCCGCATCAACATCGTCGATACGCCCGGCCATGCCGATTTCGGCGGCGAAGTCGAACGCATCCTCAATATGGTCGACGGCGCGCTGGTGTTGGTCGACGCCGCCGAAGGCCCGCTGCCGCAAACGAAGTTCGTGGTCTCCAAGGCACTGAAGATGGGTCTCAAGCCCATCGTCGTCATCAACAAGGTGGACCGTTCCGACGCGCGGCCGAGCCAAGTGGTCAACGAAGTGTTCGACCTGTTCGCGGCGCTCGACGCCACCGAGGAGCAACTCGATTTTCCGATTCTCTACGGCTCGGCCAAGCAGGGCTGGATGGCGACCAGCCTGGAAGGCTCGCACGACGACGGCATGCAGCCGCTGTTCGATCTCGTGCTCAGCCACGTCAAGCCGCCGGTGGTGGAAAGCGGGCCGTTCCGCCTGCTCGGCACCATTCTGGAAGCCAATCCCTATCTCGGCCGTCTCGTCACCGGCCGCATCACCTCCGGTTCGGCGAAACCCAACCAGTCGGTGAAGGTTCTCGATCATGACGGCAAGCTGATCGAGACCGGCCGCATCACCAAGGTGCTGGCATTCCGCGGAATTGAGCGCGTGCCGGTGGATGAGGCGGAAGCGGGCGATATCGTCGCCATCGCCGGACTGCCGAATGCCACCGTCGCGATGACGATCTGCGATCCGGCGGTGGAAACGCCGATTCCGGCGCAGCCGATCGATCCGCCGACGCTGGCGATGATTTTCCGCGTCAACGATTCCCCGCTTGCCGGCACCGAGGGCAGCAAGGTCACCGGCCGCATGATCCGCGACCGGCTGCTGCGCGAGGCGGAAGGCAATGTGGCGCTGCGCGTGCGCGAATCCGACGAGAAGGATTCCATGGAAGTCGCCGGCCGCGGCGAATTGCAGCTCGGCATCCTGATCGAGACCATGCGGCGCGAGGGCTTCGAGCTTTCGGTGTCGCGGCCGAAGGTGCTG
>JGI20191J14862_1000392_pt1 | contig 15065 bp, 17 predicted proteins | sample NGESurdeep092012_7_FD_14862 | JGI IMG/M metagenome (IMG submission 14862)
TCCGTGGGTAACAGTACTACCGTCATTGCGCGTCGGGAATCAACGTGAATACTACGAATGCCAAGGCGGATGTCTCGCTGGGCCTCACCGAAGCTCAGCCGAGCTAACTCTGGGTGGATCGACGCCGCGCCGCCGCTGACAACGGGCAGCGCAGATCGAACCGTATACCTCTGCGATCACACCACCCAACTGGCTATTCACTGAGCCCTTAAGGTTGCGCTGAGACTCGCACGCCAGATCGTCGAGTGTGAGAAGTCCGATGAGTTTACCATCGTCACCGACCACTGGCAGTCGACGGACGCGGTTTTGGGCCATTACCCTTGCGGCGTCATCTATGTCGTCCGTAGGGCGGCAGGATACTACGCGCCGNGCCATGGCGCTTTCCACTCGCAGGGCGTNCAAAGGTGCACCTTGGGTGTAAGCCGCCATGCAGATGTCACGATCGGTCAGTAAGCCGACCGGCTTGAGCTGATCGTCCACCACCGGGACCGACCCACAGACGTCTTCCCACATGATCTGCGCTGCGTCGTTAAGTGAATCGTTTAGGTGGCAGGTTCTGACGCTATGCCTCATCATTCTTTGGACTTCCATGTCAGGTCTCCTCAGCGGTTCGCGAATTAAGGTTTCGATCATCAAGCGCGTCGTCGAGCCTTTAGACGGCCGTCTTTGTTGATTCCGTCTGCTTTTCCAGATCGGCGAGCCGTTCCTTCAATGCTTTGTCCCGAGACCACCGCGCAGTAACATCGTGAATCACTGCACCCGCGCTGATGATGATCTGCTGACACAGCCGTCCTTCCGAGACCGTCATGTCTATGCTCCTCATTCGGTTTCCGAATCAAAAGTCTCAATTTCGACCACAGCTATTTCTTGCGAGGAAGAACCATCCAGATTTCTGTGTCCGAGGACGCCTTCATGTGCTGACTGCGAGTGAAGTTCGGCGTCGGATTTGTTGACTATCGTCCGCGTTATCGTACCGCTGTTGTGACCAGTCGATTGTGAAGTTTTCAGCGATAGCCTGGATGAACCTCCTCTTGCCCTCTAATACTTCTCGGCGCCCGCTAATCTTCTGCTTTGACGGAAAGCTTGCATTCATGGGCAATTGAGTTGCTGCTGTTCGGTTAGGGGCACCATCCCGCTTCTTGGTCATTAAGATGCAGGTACAATACATCTGTAAGGATGGGCATCGGTCAGGTGTAGTAGGAGATGAAAGGGCGATTTGCTTCATAAGAAGATCGAACGACAGTTGGTATGAGACATCAGCTTGATTCTCCACTCGACGGCGGGTGAGATCATGGCGTCTCTGGGGGCTGTCCCGTCAGCCCGTTGCCTCGCGGATCATCACCAACATCATCTTGAATCGCTCGACCGCCTTCAGAGCGTGGGGCACGTTGGCCGGCATCAGGATCATCTCATCCTTGCCGAGGCGGTGGGGCACGCCGCCAACGGTTATCGCGGCCACACCGTCCAGCACCTGGACGAGGGCGTCGAATGGCGCCGTGTGCTCGCTGAGGCCCTGGTCCTTGTCGAAGGCAAATAGCGTCACCGTGCCGGTCTTCTTCTTGACGATCTCCCGGCTCACGACCGCCCCGGCCTGGTACGCCACCAACTCTAGCGCATTGCCCGCCGTGAACTTCTGCGCGGTCTTTTCGTCTTGAGGGTTCGTCGTCATGTCGTTTCCTCCTGCTGTTGTCATTGCGGTGCTCTTGCCGCATCCCTGGGGCGCGGGCACACGTTCAGGCGCTGCCGTACTCGTCCTTCAGGCGATGGCAGCATGGCCGGATACGCCTCATGCTTGCCTTCACGCTCGACAATGCCATGCGCCGAGAGCACGGGGACGGGCATCTGGTTCGCTATCTGTTCGTAATATTTCGATCTGAGATTCATCGTGCGCCAAGAACGCTTGGGCAATCTCGCCCAGCGCGGCGTTGCCGCCATGTTCTGAAAGGGCCTTGACCAACACCGGTTGATAGATATGCGACATCCGCATCCTGCTGCTGATGAAATCCGCCAGTTCTGCTGCCTTCATGTTCGCGCTCTCGGTCAACGGAATTAATTGAAAGCTCCATCTGATGAGGTCCTACCTCGGCTGACGATCCTCGCAGTTCATGCCGAGGCGAGCGGCTGGTGAATCTTGCGTTCACCGCGCTCCTGAGATCGCGCAGGACCAAACAGACGGCGCGCCAATTGGCTTCTCCGCAGCAGAAGGTCGGCCAGTGTGTAACGGTCCAGAGCCGTGATGAACGCCTGAAACGCCTCGTCGAGAATGTTGGGCAGACCGCAGGCGCCAGTAATCACGCACTTGTTGCCGGTTCGAAAGCATTCGACTGGCTTGAATGGGCCTTCCATATGCCGGACCACTGCGCCGATGATAATGTCCTTGGGATCCTTTGCCAGCGTGAAACCCCCTCCCTTGCCGCGATATGTCCGGACAAAGCCGCCTTGCGCCAGCCCGTGCACCACCTTCATCAGATGGTTTTCGGAGATCCCGTAATGTTCCGCAACTTCGGATATCAGGCAGAGCTTTTCCTGACATAGGCCGGCAAACACCAGCACTCGCAGTGCGTAATCTGTGTAGTAAGTCAGTTCCATGAAGTCCCCCGCGACTCCTTCCCCTCGTCCAACCCGATGCGCGTCATTCGTTCGAGCACCTCCCGCAGCACTACTGCCTGATTGTGCGTCTCATCTTTGGCTCCGTACACGAGGGTAACGGTATTCTTCACCGCGAGCTCGGCCAATTCCCTCAGCATGCTCCGTGCGTTGGCTGACCTCAGTTCCTGCCGGTAACGCTTGCGGAACTCCTCCCAACGTGCCGGATCGTGGTTGAAGAATTTGCGGAGCTCATTACTCGGCCCCAGCTCCCTCATCCATTGGCTGACTCGCACCACTTTTTTCGTCACCCCGCGCGGCCATACGCGATCGACCAGCACACGCGTACCGTCCTCAAGTACCGGAACCTCGTAGGCGCGCTTTATCCTGATCATAGCTGGCATCCTCCAGCATGTCTTGCCGCGGCCCTTTCGTTCAACGGTAAGAACTTACGCGCTTGGAGAAAGGGCCGTGCGTGCAGGATATTTCCCAATGGGCACCGTTGGACGATGAGCGCTCCCTTCATTGCGAGATCGGATCGCAATCAGGGCCATGAGCGCGATCAGCGCGGCGATTTATACCGGGTCTAAGCACGTTCGCATCGATTGGATCTTCTGATTGCCCCTGGGTGGCAGCTCGATCGCGAGTCGCGTTTGTTGACTAGCCTCTAGAGATGTATTTATAATGCCTCTATTCGAAATGCAAGCTGGCCTGAACAGCCCGGATTGAAAGATATCGCTATGGCAACATTGGGCGTCTTCGATAAAAGATGTTTTCAGTCGGAAGACAAGGTCATCGCGCTCGAGTCGGATCTCGATCGCCAGTGTTGCTTCAATTTCTTTTCTAGATTGCAGGGATCTCTGGTTATGCGTGTTTCCCAGAGTGGGCGAGTTTCTCGCTGGCTGACATACGGTCGTAGCGCGTCATCTCCGATCGCATCTTATTGGCGGGTGTTCGTACCGGCTGTCTCATTGCTGGCATTGACCGCAGCCGCCTGTAATCCCTCAGTGCGGCCGATGAACACGTTTGCGCCGGAATCGGACCTGGCGCAGTGGATCCTCGGTCTCTACCTTCAGGTCACGGCGTGGGACACGCTGATCTTCCTGATTGTGCTGGTCGCGCTTTTCCTGGCCCTGTTTGTTTTCTCAACTCGTGTTGGCGAGGCCGCGCCGCCCGCGTCGGCAAGCTCTGATCTGCGGCTCGAGGTAGCCTGGACGGTGGGTCCCGCGCTGATCCTGCTGTTCATTGCGATTCCCACGGTACGCGTCATCTTCCGCACCCAGCCGCCGGCGCCGCCTGCGGGGTCGCTGATTATAGAAGTTGTCGCCCATCAATGGTGGTGGGAGTTCGACTATCCCGCGCTTGGCATCAAGACTGCAAATGAGTTGCATGTGCCGATCGATCGTTCGCTGCGGCTCGAGCTTCACTCCGCCGACGTGATTCACAGCTTCTGGGTGCCGGAACTCGGCGGCAAGCGCGACGTCGTACCAGGTCAAACAAATGAAATCACCTTTGTGGCGAACGTGCCGGGCGAATATCTCGGCCAATGCGCCGAGTTCTGCGGTCTGTCGCACGCCAACATGCGTTTCAAGGTTTTTGTGGAACCGCCAACGGAGTTTTCCTCATGGACCCGCCATCAGCTTTCAGGAGCGCTTGCACTGGGGGCAACGAATGGATCGGTCAGCCATGCTTCGGAAATAGCCGAAGGCCAACGGATCTTCGCCAACAGCCCGTGCACGACCTGCCACATGATCGCCGGCATTTCAGCGGGCACAATCGCCCCCAACCTAACCCACTTTGGCAGCCGCACGTCACTAGCGGGCGCGACTTTCGACAACACAACTGAGAACCTCGCAAAGTGGATCAACGATCCGCAAGCGCTCAAGCCGGGCGCCAAGATGCCCGCGCTCGGCGTTCGCGGAGATCAACTCTCAGACCTCGTCGCTTACCTGGAGAGCCTCAAGTAGGAGACTGCCCGTGTCTGCACAACCACAAAGCATTTCAACGCGCGAGGATGCCAACTACCTAGCCGGTCCGCTGTGGGGCTGGCTGGTAACTGTCGACCACAAACGGGTTGCGATGATGTACGGGTTGAGTGCGCTTGTGCTCATGGCGGTCGGCGGTCTAGAGGCGATGTTGATACGCACCCAGCTGGCCTTTCCGAACGGCACTGTACTTTCGCCACAGGCCTACAACGAAATCTTCACCATGCACGGCACCACGATGATCTTCCTAGTCGTCATGCCGCTGGAGATAGGATTTTTCGCCAACTTCTTCGTGCCGCTGCAGATCGGCGCGCGCGACGTTGCCTTTCCCCGCCTCAATGCCCTAAGCTTCTGGGTCTTCCTGACCGGCGCGATCCTGCTGCATCTGAGCTGGCTGTGGGGCGGCCTGCCCGACGCCGGATGGTTCGGCTACGCCAACCTCACCGAGCGTTACTTCTCGCCCGGCACCAACCTCGATTTCTGGGTGGTCGGTCTGCTGATTCTCGGCATCTCGACGATCCTGAGTGCCCTCAACTTCTTCGTCACAATCATCAACCTGCGCTCGCCAGGAATGACCTTTATGCGCATGTCGATGTTCACTTGGGCGATCCTGGTCACTTCGGTTCTGATCCTGCTCGCGTTTCCCGCGCTCACCGTCGGGCTTATCTTCCTTTTGATGGATCGTTTCTTCGACACTAATTTCTACCGCGTCGCGGCGGGGGGCTCGCCAATCCTCTGGCAGCACTTGTTCTGGTTGTTCGGCCATCCCGAGGTTTACGTTATGGCGTTGCCAGCTTTCGGGATCGAGTCAGAGGTCATACCTGTCTTCTCGCGCAAGCCTCTGTTCGGTTACCCAATGATGGCCTACTCGCTGGCCCTCATCGCGTTTTTGTCATACGGCGTATGGGGCCATCATATGTTCGCAACCGGGATGGGGCCGGTGGCGGACAGCGCCTTTGCGATCACCTCGATGCTGATCGCGATTCCGACTGGCATCAAGATCTTCAGTTGGATAGCAACTATATGGGGCGGCTCACTGCGCTTCACCACTGCCTTCCTATTCGCCCTTGGCATGATCCTGGAGTTCACGATTGGCGGCCTCAGCGGCATCATGCACGCGAGCGCCCCGATAGATTTGCAGCAGACAGACTCCTACTTCATAGTCGCGCACCTGCATTACGTGCTGTTCGGCGGCGCGATGTTCGGGATCCTGGCCGGTTTTTACTTCTGGTGGCCGAAGATCAGCGGCCGGTTGCTCAACGAGCGCATTGGCAAGTGGCATTTCTGGCTCACCGTGATCGGCTTCAACGTTACCTTCTTCCCCATGCACTTCGTGGGTGCGTGGGGGATGCCGCGGCGAATTTACACTTACGGTCCCAACCTCGGATGGAACGGCCTCAATCTGCTCGAGACGGTCGGGGCGTTCATCCTCGGGTTCGCGTTTCTGCTCTTCTACATCAACATCATCTGGACCGCCCGGCGCGGTAAGCTGGCGGGCAACGACCCGTGGGATGGCCGCAGTCTTGAATGGACGACGACTTCGCCACCACCGATGTACAATTTCGCGCGCATCCCGGCCGTCAACGGCCGCGACACCTTCTGGATTCGGAAGTACGGGCGCGCCGGTTCGCGCGGCGTTGCATTGCTCGTTTCGGGACAACACCCGCCTGAGGTTACAGAGCCCGGCACCGAACCGATCCATATGCCCGCGCCTTCGATTTTCCCACTGCTACTCGCGGCTGGCATCTTCGTCATGGGCATGGGTGCAATCGTCGATTGGTGGCGAATCTCTATACTCGGTGCCGCCGAGGTGTTGCTCGCCGCAGTCGCCATGGGCTTCGAATACGACTCCTACGCCGAGGAGAAGGTGGTCGCGGCCGATCCTGCCGCTGTCGAAGTCCCCGGCGATCATCGCAAGGTTGGCATCTGGACATTCCTGGGGTCCGAGTGTGTATTCTTCGCCTGCCTGATCGCGACTTACCTGGTGTACGAAGGACGCTCCGTTAGCGGACCAGCAGCCGGGCAGGTGCTCAACGTTCCGCTGACCTCGTTCAGCACTCTCGTGCTGTTGACGAGCAGTCTGTTGATGGTGTTGGCGCTCGCGGCAATTCAGCGGGATGACCGCCACTGGACGCCGGTCTGGCTGTTCGCCACGGCAGGTTTCGGAATTGTCTTTCTGCTCGGCCAGGTTTACGAGTTCACCCACCTCTACATGGTCGATCACCTCGCTCTCCAGACCAATCTCTTCAGCCAGACCTTCTTTACCTTGGTCGGCTTTCACGGCGCACACGTCGCGATTGGCGTGGTTTGGCTACTCGCCTTGGGCGTCGCCAGCCTGATGAACCGGCTGCCCAAATCGCGCGCCCTGTCGGTGGAACTTTGCGGCCTCTACTGGCATTTCGTCGATGTAGTGTGGATCGTGATTTTCACGCTGGTTTATCTGATGGAGGCGGTAGGTCGCGCATGAGCGACGAAACTATTCAAGCCCCTCCAGCCAGCCCTGGCGTAGCGGTCTACCTGATAGTCTTTTCCTTCTTAATGCTGTTGACCGCCATGGAACTGACCGTCTTCTATGTCGAAGCGCTCAAACCCGTCCTGGTACCGCTTCTTCTGGTACTCGCAGCGGCAAAGTTTGCTTTGGTTGCGATGTTCTACATGCACCTGCACTATGACAAATGGGCGCTGAGCGTGGTGTTCTTTTTCCCATTCGTGATTGCGACCGTAGTGTTGATTTCGCTGCTACTGCTCTTCGTCTACCTTCAGCACCATCCAGGATAGTTCGAAGAGGAGCAAGGTCCGCGGGGAAATCCAAATGTTTGATCATCCAAGCGTCATTCTCGGAGTTGTGATCCTCGCATCGCTCTACGCGTTCGGCGCCTGGTGGATCGGCGGGCGCTTGCGGACTCGACAGATAATCGCCTTCGCTTGCGCACTGTTTGTCGTCTTGATCGCGCACGGGCCCATTGACGAACTCACGGACGAGCGGTTGTTCTTCGTCCACATGTTCCAACATTTTCTGCAGACCCTGGTGATTCCCCCACTGCTGCTGCTGGGCACGCCAGACTGGATGCTTCGACCGTGGCTCATGAGCCGTGCAGTCCGACCATTCGCGCGCTTTTTTACTCGACCCGTCATCACCTTCGCGCTTTTCAGCGGCTTGCTGGTGACAGTCCACGAGCCGTCCGTCTTTGATCGTATGTGTCGCGATGAGTCCGTCCACATCATCATCCACATGCTTTTCATGATCACCGGTACGCTGCTCTGGTGGCCGTTACTTAGCCCGATGCCCGAGATGCCGCGTCTCTCATATCCGGGCCAGAGTATCTATCTCTTCCTGCTGCTGATCCCGATGTCGGCCGTCGCCGCACCGCTCACACTTGCGACTACTGTGATCTATCCGTGGTACGCTCAGGCTCCCCATCCGTGGGGGCTGTCTCCGATTAGCGATCAGGTACTGGGAGGATTGGTGATGTGGGTGGGCGAGAGCCTTTACCTCATGTGTGTGTTCAGCGCGATCTTTTTCCGCTGGGGGGGCCGCGACGATCGCGATCGTCCTGTGATTCCCGGCACCCTTCTCAAAGTAGTGCCACCGCACCACCACCCCGCGCTCTAGCGCGCCGCGAGGCCCCGCCCGACCATGGCGGTCCCCGGCGAGGAGGCGGGAGCGCGGTTATCCTGCTCATCGCAGAAAAATTCCCAAGAATGTTTTTCCAGCCATGGCTGCCCCTTGACCTGCGGTTAAAGATGTATTTAGAATGCTTTTATTAGACGTAAACCACAGGACCGACCGCGGCGGGACTCCATGGCAACAATCCGCACCGTCTTCGAAAACCGAAGATTAGAACGAGGTATGGAGCTCGGCCCTGTCTTGACAGGCGGAAATTACGATTGCGCGTTGCGCCATCAACCAAGGTCGGCAACACCTTAACGCTGGCTAGCGGAGGTACTTCAAATGGCAGCCAAAGAGCAATTCGCTCAACTTTTCAAGGACGAGCACCGCGGTATCCGTGATGCGTTACTCAACCTGATTCAGGCCTTTCGAAATCGCGATCCTCTAAACGTGCGCCTCTTTCTGAATCAGGTCGCGGTCCTCTCAGGGCCGCACTTCCGCTATGAAGAGGAAGCCTTTTATCCGGCACTGGTTGAGGTTCTTGATCAGGAGCAGGTCGACAAACTTCTCGCCGATCACGATGGCGCTATCGAGACGGCGCGCCGCCTTTCCGAGCTTGCGCAAAAAGACGCGCTGACGAAAGAGGAGGCGCTGAGTGGCGCCAAACATGCGCGTAGCCTTTTGCCTCATGTCTTCGAGTGCGACGGGCTTTCGATTATCGCTGAACTTTTGCCCGAAATGGCGATGAACGAGGTGCTCGACGTGCGGGTTCGGTCGCTCGGCGAAAACCTGGACTTGCTGCGCTGGGCGGACAAAGCCCGGAGCCGCCCACTGGCTCACCAGACCCTCTGAAATTTAGGTCCGACCAGGGGAGGCAAAGGGCGATGAATCCGGAACTTGAACTCAAAGTTTCTGACCTTACGGCGGCGGAGCAGCGGGAACGAATGTTCTCCGCTTTTAACCGCCTCGCTGCGGGCCAAACTCTCGAACTTCTGTTAAGCGTGCCTGCGGCGGAAGTGGCCGGCCTCTTAGCCGAGTTTCAGGACCGCTACGGGCAGGGCTTCGATTGGTGGCCAGTTGACAACAGATTCGGTGCGTTCCGGGTGCTGATCGCCAAGCGCGCCACAGAGCCGCGCACGATAAGCGGTTTTCTTGGCGCCGACCATCATCGGTTGACCGAATGCTGGGAGGAATTCCTCGAGGCAGTAAAGACGTGCGAGCTCCATTACGAAACCTTGTTCCCCACGGGAAAGGGACATCGGGTTGCAGCAGTAGACCGGCTTTCAGAATTCATCTTTGGGTTGCGCCGTCACATCCGGATGGAAGAAGATCACTTCTTCCCGCTTTTCGAGGATCGAAGCCGGATACCCGCAGCTTCCGGGCCCACGGCCATGATGCGCGCGGAGCATCAAGAGATCGAAGCAACCCTGAGGGTGGTGGAGAAATTTCTCGACGCTGGTGACTGCGCGACGGTTATCCAGACCATCGAAGGCCAACCAGTCCATCCGTCATCGCTATTCCACAGTCACGACGCCAAGGAAGAGCGGATGCTGTATCCCATGGCGGACCAACTATTCACACAGCAAGAAAAAGAAGATCTCTGCCGGAAGATGCAGGCCGTATAATCGAAACCACGCCGGTTTCATCAGAAGCCTTTGCGAACAAACGGCAAGAGCGAACTATCGACAAGCCAGAGGTAGCTGAGAAGTGGCGTTACCGAAGAATTGTTGCGTAGTGGACTCTAGATGAAGCGGAAATCACTTACCAAAAAGGTGATCGTTCTCGGTGCCGGCATGTCGGACCTTACCGCCGCATACCAGCTCGTGCAGGCCGGACATGACGTGACGGTGTTGGAGGCGCGCATGCGCCCGGGTGGCCGTGTCCAAACCTGGTCCGATCCGTTTGCGGACGGGCTCTACACCGAAGCGGGGGTGGCCGCCATCATTCCCGTCGAGCCCGACCTGGTGCTTCGCTATCTCAGACTGTTCAACATCGCGCTCGCGCCATTGGAACCGAGGGATCTCCCGAACCTTCACTATTTCCGGGGAGTGAGAGTCACCGACTCAGGCGAGGCTGTCGTTCCCTGGCCGCTCGATCTGAGAAATGAAGAAAGATCGACTGATGGTGAAAACCAGCCATTTGAGCCGAGTTCCCGCTGACCGAGGCTTTGTTGGATGAACGAACACGTTACGCGCGAGATTCTGTGGAATGTACCCACCGCGTTCATCGTCCTGATGTACGCCCTCCTGGCAGTCCTCTTGGCCGGGTTCGTTTTCGCGGGCGTCTACTGGTATCGACGCGTTCAACTCGGCGGAACTGAAGAGCGCTTCGATCAGTTGGCGCGAAGGACGTGGCTCGCGCTACGCGGCGCAGTCGGTCAGGGCTATGTCGTGCGTGAGGTGTGGGGCTGGATGCACTATGCCTTTTATGTCGGCTTTGTCGGTCTGTTCATCGGGACGTGCATCGTCTTCGTGAACAGCGACGTTCGCTACTTCGCCGGACTGGTCGGGCTGCCGTTCTACTTCTACTTCGGCGACTTCTACCTGTTCTTCAAAGCAGCGATGGATACGTTCTTCTTGGTGCTAGTCGTCGGGGTTACCGCTGCGGCGGCGCGACGAGCGATCGCGAAGCCCGCAGTGCTTGATGGACCGCCCGCGCAGAAAATGCTCGACAACCTCGAGAACCGGCTCGGCTACTGGTATCCGCTCCTGATGCTAGTAGTCGTGGCCATAACGGGCCTGATGCTGGAGGGCGCACGCATCAACGCGACACGCCCGCCGTTTACCGAATGGGCATACATTGGTCGCCAGCTCGCAAGAATCGAGGGCGCCCTGGGGGCAGGCGCGACGTTTCATCGATGGTTGTGGCTGACCCACATGTTACTCGTGTATGGTCTGCTGTTCGCGTTTCCATTCTCGAAGCTCCGCCACTTTCTCATCGGACCGATGAATCTGTTTTTTCGGGACCTTGGCCCGCACGGACGGCTCGTCCCCATTCGGGACTTCGAAACTGCGGAATCGTTCGGTGTCTCGCGGATCGAGCAATATACCTGGAAGCAATTGCTCGATATGGCGGCGTGTCTCGAATGCGGCCGATGCACGATCAACTGTCCGACTGCCACCACGGGGAAGGCGCTCAATCCCAAGTACCTCGTGATCGAGCAGCGCGAGCATCTCCTGGCGACGGCTCTCGCGTTGCTCGCTGCGAAATACGGCGCCAACGGCTCCGGCGGCAGGATCCTTCAAGCGGCGAAGTCGGGGGTCGACATGATCCGCGATGTTGCCACCGAGCAAGCGGTATGGGATTGCACAAATTGCGGATGGTGCGAAGAGGGATGTCCAGTCGGAATCGAACACATCCGAAGGATCGACGATATGCGGCGCCATCTCGTGATGATGGAGAGCCGCTTTCCTCCCGAGGCGGTCGCGGCATTCAGAGGGATCGAGACGCAAGGTAATCCGTGCGGGCTCGCGCATGACAAGCGTAGGCATTCCTCTAATGGCGGAGCTCGGAGATTCGACAGAGCTGGATGTGCTCTATTGGGTAGGCTGCGCCGGTTCTTATGACGACCGTAATCAAAAGGTCAGCCGCGCCTTCGCCAGCCTGATGAAACAGGCAGGCGTAAGGTTCGCCATTCTGGGAACTGAGGAGGCTTGCACCGGCGACCCTGCGCGACGTCTCGGGAACGAATACCTCTATGCAACGATTGCCGCACCAAATATCGAGACTCTCAATCGATACAAGCCGCGGCGCATCGTCACGCAATGCCCGCACTGCTACCACAACCTCAAGAAGGAATATCCAGACTTCGGTGCCAGCGGCTATGAAGTGCTGCACTCCGCGGAATTCATCGAGGAACTGCGGCGCGCAAAGCGGCTCGACTTCAAGAGGCCGTTGCCGCAGCGAATCACCTACCACGACCCGTGTTTCATGGCCCGGCATGATCGAAAATGGTCGGCCGCGCGCACTGTGCTGGGCGCGATCCCAAGCGCGCAGATTTCAGATGTCGCTCAATCGAAGAACCGGACCTATTGCTGCGGAGCCGGAGGAGGCTGCTTTTGGAAAGAGGAAGTCGGAGGAACCCGAATCAACGAGTGCCGATTGAGCCAACTGACCGAGGCCAAGCCGGAAACAATTGCCGTGGGATGCCCATTCTGTCTGACGATGCTCGAAGATGCGGTAAAATCGCGCTCGCTCGGCGTCGGAATTCGAGTTCGCGATCTGTCGGAACTAGTGGCCGAAGCAACGAAACCCTGCACACAAAAAGCGTGAGTCTCCTCTCGATCTCATCCGCCGAAAGTGAGGGAAGCGATGACCGATTCAACATTTGTTCTCAGAATCAAGCGTCAGGATAATCCGAAGAGTTCGCCCTATTGGGAAGAGTTCGAACTCCCATATAAGGCGCATCACAACATCGTGTCGATGCTGATGGAGATTCGGCGCAACCCGGTCAATCGGCAGGCCAAACGGACAATGCCGGTCGTATTCGACGCAAACTGTCTCGAGGAAGTGTGCGGCGCATGCACGATGCTCGTGAATGGCCGCGTCCGACAGGCATGCAGCGCACTAGCGCAAGACCTGCCGCCCATCACCACGCTCGAACCGATGTCGAAATTCCCGCTGATTCGCGATCTCTGGGTCGACCGCTCGATCATGTTCGATTACCTCAAGCGCGCCAAAAGCTGGGTGCCGATTGACGGTACGTACGACCTGGGCCCGGGGCCGCGAATCAGCGCCGAGGTTCAGCAGTTCGCCTACGTATTCTCGCGATGCATGACGTGCGGCTGTTGTCTTGAGGCGTGCCCGCAGGTCAACAGCCATTCGAAATACATGGGCCCGCAGGTCATCGGGCAGGTCTTCCTGATGGGTCAGCATCCGACCAGCGCGATGAATCAGGACGAGCGTCTCGAAGCTCTTATGGGCATCGGTGGACTCATGGATTGCGGGAACTCTCAGAATTGCGACGAGGTGTGCCCGAAGGGAATTCCGCTCACCTATGCGATCGCTTCATTGAACTGGGACGCGACCAAGAAATGGCTTCGGAATATCAGCCGCGAGGAAAAGCTCGCTGTAGAGAAACTGGCCTACAAACTGCCGAAACACTAATGGCGCCGGCTCCTGGTAGAGACACAATCGAGGCTAGGAGAAACGGCACGCTGGCGAGCTTGATTACGCTGCGCGCTGACACTTTGGCGACCTGCGCTCGCGGAGGGCTAGGCGCCACCATCGTTCTTCTGCCAACCGAGCTGCCGCCTTCCGGTTTCCGAAATCATTTGCGGGACCAGGCGGGTCCCACACTACTGCCACGTCCACTTTTTCGACATCCTCTATCTGGCTCTGGATGACTTCACGCACCTGCTCGGTGAGATACGAGTGCATGGGACACGCAGGCGTAGTCACGGTCATCACGATCTTTACACAACGGTCTGCGATCTCCGCGCTGTAGACCAGCCCCAGATCCACGATGTTGACACCAACCTCGGAGGCGACGACTTGATGCAGTGCGCGCAGAACTTCGGCTTCGGTCATGTGCCTTGTTCCTCGTGGAGTGGTGCTTCCAACGAGGCGGAGCGTCGCGCGTTCAGCCTGCGCGACGTCCAATCCGGACGCGCCACACTTCCGGACCTTCTTCGAGGTAGCTCCAGGAGAACTGATTCCTGTGTTCGGCCTCGAACTGATAGTAAAGCGGCTTGGGATCGTGATCGTTGATCAGCACGAACGCCTCACCAGGTTTGAGGCCCTCGAAGCTCTGAAAGATCAGCGTATGACGATCGCGGGGGGCGCTATCCCGAACATCGAGCGACCGGTCCGATGTCGCAGTCTTGCCCTCGGCGTAGTCGGCGTGAATCGCTTCGTGCACGCGCCGCTGCTCTGTCTCGTCGACGTGCGCCTCGATCAGAGGCACGTAGACCCTCTCCTCCTTAGCCAGGTGAAGCTCGAAAATCGCGTCCAGACGCAACGCGAGATCTCGCAGTCGCCCAAGCAGCTGCGCCCGATCGGTATCGCGCGAGGTTTCCAGTTCGTGCGCGGTTTGCTCGATGCGACTGATGTAGCTGGTGATGAATTCGTGATCGATTTCCATCGTCGCTGTGGGCCTACCATGTTGCCGTACGAGCGGGTCGACCATCGGATATAAATGACGCTCCTCGCTGCGCGCATGGGGAAGCACGTCGCCTTTGAGAAAAGCCACAAACGCACGACGTTCCGACTGTTCGTCGCCGCCAACGCCCCGCGCATGGGCGCTCAAGGTTCCCGCCAGTGATCGGTGATGTGTTCGAATCGCATCAGTGAGTTTATTCATGGCATCCTTCTGCTCCAAAGCTCGCCGGAATGTGGTGAGCGCCAAGCTGCGCTCCCGGGTATCTGGGAACATGCAATCCGTCTTGACGATTGCTCCATAAGATGTATTATATATATATCTTTATGAGGGAGTCAACGATTATGCGAACCCGCGGGAAATCATTGGAGCGGACCGGTGAAACAAGCGTGACCGACGGGGCCTTGCGTCTCGACCTCAGTCATAAGTGGTACGTGTCGGCCCGAAACTGTGCGCTCCAAGCGTACGAACCGCTGCCGCCAATCGGCACAATCGAGCTGGTTTCGGATCGCCCACTCACCTTGCTGTTCACAGAATTCCAGCGGATATACCGGCATGGCTTTTATTGGTGGCCTCTCGAAAATGGGCCCGACATTTGGCGAGTGATGCTGGCCAAACCGGCCGTGTGGGCGAAGGATTCATGTGGCTCCTTTCTGAACGCGGACCAGCGAAGGCTGTCTACGCTCTGGCGAGATCTGTTGAAGAACGTCGAGTTGTGCTGCTTCGATCGAATCCGCCGGCGCGCTGCAGAATTCTCGCTCGGCCTTCGCCGGCGCATCCGGCTGGA
>JGI20191J14862_1000393_pt1 | contig 15034 bp, 15 predicted proteins | sample NGESurdeep092012_7_FD_14862 | JGI IMG/M metagenome (IMG submission 14862)
CCGCCGCGCGCATCGAGGAAGAGGTCGTGGTCACCGACAAAGGCTGCCGCGTGATCTCGCTGTTCCCGGCCGAGGAATTGCCGATCGCGCATCGGTATTGAGAGACGGCTGCAGCCTCTGCTTCACCTCTCCCATGGGGAGAGGTCGGCGCACGAAGTGCGCCGGGTGAGGGAAAATTGACTATCGAGAGTCACTTGCCCCCTCACCCAACTCTCTCCCCAGCCGAAGTCGGATTTATCCGATTTCGGCCAGTCTAAAATGCCGAACTCGGGTAAACCCGAGTTCGGGTGGGAGAGGGAGTCCGGCGGCATTCGTGGTACCGGCGCTAGCTTTTCCCGCCCAGGTCCTTCTGCGCCAGCATCGCCGCCGGCAGCGCGATGCTCATGGAATCCACCATCGAGGTCGGGATCAGGATGGTGGCGCCGCGCTCCTTGGTGGTCTCGTAGATGATGTTCATGGCGCGCAGATGCAACGCGGCCGGCTCGCCGGCATAGGTGCGCGCCGCGTCGACGAACTTTTGCGCAATCGCCGCCTCGGCGGAGCCGAGGATCACGCGCGCTTCCTTCTCGCGCTCGGCCTGCGCCTGGCGCGACATGGCGTCCTGCAATGCCTCCGGAATGGCGACGTCGCGGATCTCCACCGAGTTGACCGAGATGCCCCAGTCGGCGGTCTTGCGCGCGATCTCGCTACGCAGCACCTCGTCCGCCGCCTTGCGCTCGGCCAGCAGCGCCGACAGCAGCGAGGAGCCGATCATCTCGCGCAAAGAAGTCTGCGCCACCCGGTCGATGGCCTGGCGGTAGTCGGTGATGTTGAGCGCGGCGCGCTGGGCGTCATGCACGTGCCAGAAGATGACGGCATCGACATTGACCGGAACCGTGTCGCGGGTGAGCGCCTGCTCGGCGTTGAACTGCGTGGTCTGGATGCGCTCGTCGATGACGGCGGCGATGGCGTCGATGACCGGGATGATCATGAACAGCCCCGGCCCCTTCACGCTCGACAATTTGCCGGCGCGCAGGATCACGAAGCGCTCCCAGTTGTTCGCCATCTTGAGCGAGAATAACGTGAGCGCCGCCAGGATGAAGAAGACGGCTCCGGCCTGCGGCATTTGCGCCATGACCAAAAGGGCGCCGATGGCGCCGAGAACGACGGTGACGAGCAGCGTGATGGGATTCATGGGTCAAGGCCTCCGTATTTGAAAAATAACGTGGCGTAGCGGGCACTATGCGCCGGTGCCTGACCGCAAGATAGTAGCTCGAATGAACGGCGCGAGGCCGTCTGGCGCGATCGTTCAGGCCGGGGCTTTTTCCCGCAAATGCGGGAAGCGCTCGCTCAGCAAGGAGCCGGGATAAAAAGTCGGTTTGAACGCCGGATGCGCGCGGATGTTATCGAACCAGGTGGCGATGCGCGGCAGATCCTGCCAACCGGGCAGGCCGAGATCGTCCATGCGCACCAGCGCCGGCATCACCGCCACGTCGGCGAGCGTGATCTTTTTGCCGAGCAGCCACGGCCCGCCGCTGTTTTCGATTTCGGCGTCCATGCGCTCATAGGTGCGGCGCAGGCGGGTGAGCGCCGCGTCCATTTCAGACTTCGAAAATCCGGTCTGCCCCATGGCCAACATGAATTCCCGGCGCAGCGGCTTGCTCTCCGCCATCGCCACGAAAGCCGCGCGGCTCATATTCTGGAAGCTGGGCAGGAAGGCGAGGTTGAAGGTCGGCACCCGCACCGCCGCCGCCGGCATCTCGTCGATGAAATGCATCAGCGCGCGCATGTGGGCGCGCTCGACCGCGGATTCCGGCGTGAAGCTTACCTGCGGCGCAACCTCGTCGAGATATTCGGTGATGACGGTGGAGTCGATCACGATCGCGCCGTCGTGGTCGAGGGTGGGCACCACCCCATTCGGATTGAGCTTGAGATAGTTGGGCTTGAGCTGGTCGCCTTCGAGCAGATTCAGCTTCACTTCGTCGAACGGAATTTTTTTAGCGTTGAACACAAAGCGAACCCGCTGGCTGCAGGTCGATTGCGGCGCGTTGTAGAGCTTGAAGGTCATGCGCGTTTCCTGGTTTTCGCCGTTTCTCATACGAATAGTGCGTTATTCGGGCGGAACAAATCCAGCGATGAATTTATGAGCAATTTACTTGTGATATATGCGCGCGACAGGTTGAGTGGACCTCGTGCGCAGCCGCCGTTTTCCTCCCTTTTGGCTTTAACGGCGGCGTGAATCCTCCACCTTATGCACACAGGGCCCCAGCGATGGGGCCCTTTTTTTAGTGCGCGCAGTGTCGATGCTGCGAGACGCTCGCGCTTTCCCTCTCCCCGCAATCGCGGGGAGAAGGCAGAAAGCAATCACTCCAGCCCGGTCGGCACGTTCTTGTTTTCCGGCGTGAGCTTCATGCCGGCGGCGAGCGCCATGGTTTCGGCCAGCGCAGCGAAGTCCTTCTGGATGTATTCCTCCGGATTTTTTTGCAGCATGGCTGCGCCGAAATGGGTTTGCAGCACCTCGCGCGTCGCCGCGGTGACCGGCATCGGCACGTCCCATTCGCGGCCGAGCGCGAGCCCGAGATCGAGATCCTTGCGCAGCAACTCCGGCGTAAAGGTCGTGGTCCAGTCGAGATTGACCAGCGCCGGCGTCTTGTACTTGGTGAACATCGAGCCCATCACGCCGTTGTTCATGAACGCCAGGAACGCGTGGCGCGGCACGCCCATCTTGTTGGCGAGCAGCGTGATCTCGATCAGGTTCTCGATCACCACGCCGAGCATGACNTTGTGNGCGATCTTGCAGATGCGCGCGAGCTCGCCGTCGCCCACGTAGGAGACACCCTGCGGCGCGAACACCTCGATCAGCGGCATCGCCACTTTGGCGTCGGCCTCGGGACCCGACACCACGGACGACAGTTTGCCGGCCTTGATCACCTTGGCGTTGCCGGATACCGGCGCGGCCAGGAAGCTTACGCCGCGTTCGGTCAGCCGCTTGCGGATGGCGGCGGATTCCTCGACCGAGATCGACGAGCAATCGACCAGCATCTTCGGCTTCTTGGCGCCGCTGAGCAGGCCATCTTTGCCGAAGACGACTTGTTCGACGTCCTTGCCGGTGGAGACGATAGCGAACACCACGTCGCAACCGGCGAGATCGACCGGCTTGTCGACGATNTTGCCGCCTTTGGCGGCCAACGGCTCGGCCTTGGCGCGGGTACGGTTCCAGATCGTCACATCATGGCCGGCCTTAAGCAGGCGCTCGGCCATCGGCGTGCCCATGCGGCCGACCCCGATCCAGCCGATCTTTGGTGCATTCTTCGACATCACGAAACTCCCGTTAAAACCCTGCCGCGGCACCCCGGCCGTGCCGGGCGTTTAGCCGGTCTGGACACAATTCGCCAGCGTGAAACCGTTGCCCACGCATGCCGGCCCGGTGGGCCTGATCCCGACGCCGCGCATGCTTGTGGTACCGGTTGAATGGGCATTATCCTGCCCCGCAAGGACGCAAAAAAGGCCGGTNGATTAAGGCCGCCGCTCGAAGGCCCCCNCCAAGGGNCCGGCGCCAGCGGCAACGGGAGGAGTTTTCAGCGCCGCGATGCAGGATGCCGTCACCACCATAGAAGTGGCAGGCGCGCCGCAACGGCCGGCGAGCGCCGGCCGCGAGCGCTGGCGCGGAATCGCGCGCAATGCGTTTCCGTTCGCGGTGGTCGGCACCCTCTGGGAGATCGTCGCCTGGGCCGGCGTNTTCCCGCACCGGCTGTTTCCGACGCTGGAGGAAGTGGCNCTGTCCTTCGTCGAGCTCACGGTCTCCGGCATCCTTCCGCATCACGCCATCGAGACCGTGATCCGCCTGCTCTCCGGCTTCACGCTCGCCGCGGTGTTCGGCGTGACCATCGGCGTGCTGATGGGGCGCTCGCGCCGGGCCGAGGACATCTTCCTGCCGCTGGTGAGCATCTGCGCGCCGATCCCCGGCCTCGCCTATGCGCCGCTGTTTTTGCTTTGGTTCGGGCTCGGCAACTTCTCCGCCGTGCTGCTGGTCGGCTTCGTGGCGGCGTTTCCGATCATCTTCAATAGTTGGACCGGGGTGAAGGCGGTGAAGGAAATCTGGGTGCGCTCGGCGCAATCCATGGGCGCCGACGACCGGCGGCTGTTCAGCCACGTGATCCTGCCGGGCGCGCTGCCCTACATCCTGACCGGCCTGCGGCTCGGCCTGGCGCAGGCCTGGCGTATTCTGGTCGCGGTGGAGATGCTCGCCGCCGTGCCCTGGGGCCTCGGCTGGCTGATCTTCGGCGCGCGCGAATTCCTCAACACCGACGTCATGATGGCGGGCATCGCGGTGATCGGCATCATCGGTCTGACGCTGGAGAAATTCGTATTCGAGAAGATCGAGCACTACACCGTCGTGCGCTGGGGAATGATCACCTCATGACCGAGAACGGACAAACCATCCGCTCGCTCGTGCGCGCCGCCATCACGCTGGCCGCGGCGGCGGCGGTCTACGAGGCGGCGGCGCGCAGCGGCTATTTCGCGCCGGCGCTGCTGCCGACGCTGCCGATCATCGCGCATACTTTGTTCGCGATGCTCGCCGACGGCAGCATCATCGAGCACGCCGCCTTCACGCTGTACCGGGTGATGTTCGGATTCTCGCTCGCCGTGGTGGTCGGCCTGCCGCTCGGCATCCTGATGGCGCGCTTCCGGCGCATCGAGCACTTTTGCCTGCCGCTGGTGAGCGCGCTGATGCCGATCCCCTCGTTCGCGCTGGTGCCGCTGTTCATGCTCTGGTTCGGCATCGGCAATCTGACCACGATCCTGATCGTGTTCTACGCCGCCACCTTCCCGATGCTGTTCAACACCTGGTCGGGGGTGCGCTCGGTCAATCCGATCTGGTTGCGCGCGGCAGGCGCCATGGGCGCCGACGAGAATTCGCTATTCTGGAAGGTGATCATTCCCGGCGCCTCGCCCTTCATCATCACCGGCATGCGGCAAGCATTTTTGCGCGCGTGGATCGCGGTGGTGGGCGCCGAAATGATCGCGGCCTCCGACTGGGGGCTCGGCTGGGTGATCTTCGACGCCAAGGAATTCCTCAACACCGACATCATGCTGGCCTCGTTGGTCGTCATCGGCGGCATCGGCTTCGTGTTCGAGCGCGTGGTGTTCGGTTCGCTCGAGCGCGCGACGGTGTTGCGCTGGGGCATGACGCGCACGGCCAAGGGATAAAACGGATGAGTGAAGTGTCTGCGACCGATCCGGTGCTCTGGAGCGTCGACGAGCGCGGCGTCGCGCGCGTCACCCTCAATCGTCCCGAGGTCTACAACGCCTATAACGGCGACATGATCGCCGCGCTGCTGAAGGCGTACGACGCACTCGGTGGAAAATCCTTGCGCGCGGTGGTGATCGCCGGCAAGGGACGCAATTTTCAGGCCGGCGCCGACATCAATTGGCTCGACGCGGTGCGGCGCTCGTCGCCGCAAGAAAACTTGCGCGCCTCGCGCATGACCGCGCAAGCGGTGCAGCGGCTCAATCTGCTGCCCGTGCCAACGGTTGCGCTGGTGCAAGGCGCCTGCTTCGGCGGCGGCACCGGCATCGTTGCCGCCTGCGACATCGTGATCGCCGCCGATAACGCAAAGTTCTCGATCGCCGAAGTGCGCATCGGGGTCGCCGGCACTATCATCATCCCGCAGCTCAACGACGCCATCGGCCTGCGCCAGGTGCGGCGCTATGCGCTCACCGGCGAACGCTTCGACGCTAAGGAGGCCCACCGCATCGGGCTGGTGCACGAGATCGTGCCGCTGGCCGAGTTGGAAGCCGCCGGCGAGCGCATCGTCGATGAGCTGCTGACCAATGGGCCGCAGGCCGTCGCCCAGACCAAGATCTGCGCGTTGCGCTCGGCCTGGAGCCATCTCGACGACGCGGCGTTCAGCGCCCTGATCGAAAGTCATGCCGCCAAACGTCAATCGGACGAGGCCGCGGAAGGATTTGCCGCGTTCCGCGAGAAACGCCCGGCGCTCTATAACGCCGCAAGAAAGACAAAAGGCTAAAGGCGGAAACAAAGAATGCTCCCGATTGAAATTCGCGACGTGACGCTCACCTACGACACGCCCGGCGGCAAGGTGCCCGGCGTCAAGGACGTCAGCTTCAACATCGACGCCTCGGAGTTCCTCTGCATCGTCGGCCCGTCCGGCTGCGGCAAATCGACCTTGCTCAACATGATCGCCGGATTCCTGGCGCCGGCCTCGGGCGAAATCCGCATCGGCGGCAAGGCGGTCACCGGCCACGGCATGGACCGCGGCGTGGTGTTTCAGGATTTCGCCCAGCTGTTCCCCTGGCGCACCGCGCTCGGCAATGTCTCGTTCGGGCTGGAAATGAAGGGCGTTCCCAAGCAGGAGCGCGAAACCATCGCGCGCGAGCAGTTGCGGCTGGTCAAGCTGGAGAAGTTCACCGGCTCGTTCCCGCATCACCTGTCCGGCGGCATGCAGCAGCGGGTCGCCATCGCCCGCGCGCTGGCGTACAATCCGGCGGTGCTGTTGATGGACGAGCCGTTCGCGGCGCTCGACGCGCTGACGCGCGACGAGATGCAGCGGCTGCTCGCGGAGGTGTGGCGGGAAACCCGCAAGACAGTGATTTATGTAACGCACAATGTCGCGGAAGCGGTCTATCTGGCGGATCGCGTGGTGGTGATGACGCCGCATCCCGGAACGGTTAAAGCCGTGATCAAGATTCCGCTGCCGCGCCCGCGCGACCCGCTCAGCGTCGAATTCGTCGAATGCCAGAAGGAATTGTTGCGCTATCTCGGCCATGACGCGAACCCGAGCGAGACGGAAAAATCGGCGGTCAACGGGAAGTTAAAAACAGTCGCATGATCCCGAAAAAGCCTGTCCCGGACTTGATCCGGGATGGGAACCGGTTTTCGGATAAGATCATGCGCAAGTAAATAGAGGGAGGATGAGCATGGCACTTCTGCAAAAGGGAATCACCCGGCGCCATGCGCTGGCGGCCACCGGCGCCGGCGTGCTGGCGGCGGGGTTCGGCGTGCGCGGCGCCAGCGCGGCGCTGGAGACGGTGCGGCAGGGCTACCAGACCAACATGTGGGGCATGCCGACCTACTACCTGCTGCGCTCCGGCTTGCTGGAGAAGCACGGCGTCAAGTTCGAGGAATTCGCGGTGCCGTCGGGCAACCTCACCATGCAGCAGATGGTGGCGCGCCAGGTCGACATGGGCACCTATGCCGGACCTTCATTTGCCATCGGCAGCGACAAAGGCGGCCTGGTCGCCATTGCCATGATCGAATATGTCGGCAAGACCGCGCGCGTGATGGCGCGCAAGGATCTCGGCATCACCAAGGTCGAGCAGCTGCGCGGCAAGAACGTCGCCAACCAGAGCGGTTCGTCCACCGGCAACATCTTCGTCGACCAGATCGCGGCCGGCGCCGGCCTGCACAAGGGCGACTACCAGGAAATCCGCATGGATGTGAACAACATGGTGGCCGCCATGGCGGCCAAGACCGTGGACGCCATGGTCAATGTCGAGCCTTACAACGCGATCGCGGAAGCCGACGGCCTCGCCAATACGCTGGTGGACTTCTACAGCTTCGACAAGCTGCCGGTGTTCATGGCGGCCACGCCCGAATTCGTGGAGAAGAGCCCGGCCACCGTGGTCGCCTATCTCAAGGCATGGCTCGACGTGGCGAAGGACTTCAAGGAGCAACCGAAAAAGGTCGCCGACACGATCTACTCGTTCTACACCTCGAAGGGCTACAAGATGGCGCCCGACACCTTCGCCAAGGCGATCGCGTGCGTCGAGGTCGCTCCCGGCTGGCCGGCCGACATCAAGCCCTATATGCAGAAGCAGGCGGAAATCCTGCTCAAGGAAAAGAAGATCAAGGCAATCCCCGACTGGAACAAGGCCTTGCGCGAGGAATTCCTCAAGCAGGCCAGCGCCTAACGCGTTTTCAACCCACCGCGAGGCCGGCGCGCCCGCGCCGGCCTTTCCACGACAACCGCCAGCACCGGAGACCTGAATGCCCGCCGCAAGCAATCCGCTTACCCAGACCGGGGAACCCATCACCTGGAATTTCAAGCTGCTCGCGCAGAACGATCTTGGCGGCTTCGGCGGCATGGGCGAAGGCATGGCGGTGCAGATCGCCAAGGACGGCCGCCGCATCATCTGGCTGGCGCATGAGAGCGCGCCGAAGAATTTCACCGGGGTCGATGTGTCCGATCCACGCCATCCGAAGGTGGTGGTGCAGACCGCGCTGCCGCAGGCGCACATGCGCTCGAATTCGCTGGAAATGACCGGCGATATCCTGGCGGTGGCCTATCAGACGCAGAAAACCGGACAGCAGCCAGCCGGCCTGGAGCTGTTCGACGTGTCGGTGCCGGAGAAGCCGCGCTCGATTTCGTTCTTCGACTGCTCGGGCGCGACCTCGCGCGGCGTGCATCAATTGTGGTTCTGCGACGGCGAATACGTCCACATGGCGTCAGGTGCGCCTGACTTCAAGCCGAGCCATCCGCTCGACGACCAGTTCTACCGCTGCATCGACGTGCGCAATCCGTCCAAGCCGGTCGAAGTCGGCCGCTGGTGGATGCCGGGCACCAGCGCCACCGATAACGTCGCGCCGCCGCCGCGCCACCCGCTCGACAAGGGCTACCGCGCGCACAACACCAACGTCTATCCGGACCGGCCGGACCGGCTCTACCTCTGCTACATCGACGGCGGCATGTTCGTGATGGACATCAAGGACAAGGCCAATCCGAAGGTGATCTCGCACTGGACCAATTCGCCGCCCTATACNGGCTTCATGCACACGGCGGTGCCGCTGTTCGATCGAAATCTCATGCTGGTCACCGACGAGTCGACCGAGAANAGCGCCAAGGACTGGCCGAAGCTGATCTGGCTGCTGGACATGCGCGACGAGACGCGTCCGATCTCGATCGCCACCTGCCCGCTGCCGCCGGTCGACGCCTATGCCAATCGCGGCGGCCGTTTCGGCGCGCACAACATCCATGAGAATACCCCGGTGCCGACCGCCTGGAAGTCCGACCAGATCGTGCTCGGCACTTTCTTCAACGGCGGCCTGCGTGCCTATGATATTTCCAATCCGTATCAGCCCAAGGAAGTCGCCGCCTTCGTTCCGCCGGCGCCGAAGGGCTCACCGGTCGGCGCCATTCAGCTCAACGACGTGTATGTGGACGAGCGCCAGATCGTTTACACCATGGATCGCTTCAGCGGCGGGCTGTACACGCTGGAGATGGATTTTTGATCTTCCCTCGCCCCGCAATGCGGGGCGAGATAAAGTGAGCCATGAACGAGCTCTTCCCCTCGCCGGCCGCTGGGATGTTCGGGCGCCGGCTCAAGCGCGAGCAGGGCCATCGCATTCCGGTGACCGTGATCACCGGCTTCCTGGGCGCCGGCAAGACTACGCTGCTGCGTAGATTTCTTGGCACACCGGAGGGGAAAGGCACCGCGGTGGTGGTCAACGAATTCGGCGCCACCGGCATCGACGACGTTCTCGTACGATCAAGCGCCGACGAAACCGTGCTGCTCGGCAATGGCTGCCTGTGCTGCATCGCGCGCAGCGATCTACAGCTAGCCCTGCGCCGCCTGGTGGTGGAGCGCGAGCGCGGCGAATTACCTGACTTCAAGCGCATCGTGATCGAGACCAGCGGGCTGGCCGATCCGTCACCGATCCTGCAAACTTTTGCCACCGACCGCGCGCTGGGTGAGCTGTTCCATGTCGAGGCGGTAGTCACCGTGGTCGACGCGGAAACCGGCGGCGATACGCTCGGCTGGTCGTCGGAGGCGCGCAAACAGGTGATCCTGGCCGACCGGCTGGTGGTGACCAAGACCGACATCGCCGGCGAAGGCGCCGCCGCCGCGCTCGCCGCGCAACTGCGGGCGCTCAATCCGGGCGCCGAGATATTGGAAGCGGTGAACGGCGAGCTCGATCCCAGCCGGCTGACCGAACCGGCCAACGATCAGCGCAACGCCTTCGTGGCCGAGGCCGCTCACTCGGACGGCATCGGCAGTTTCGTGATCACGCAAGACCAGCCGATGCCGTGGCCGGCCTTCGCCAAAGCCATGGACACGCTGATGGCATTACGCGGATCGGATCTGTTGCGCGTGAAGGGCTTCCTCGACGTGGAAGGCTGCAGCGGCCCGGTGGTGGTGCAATTCGTGCAGCACCTCGCACATCCGCCGGTCGAGCTGACGAGCTGGCCCGACGGCAACCGGCAAAGCCGCGTGGTGTTCATCACCCGGAATATTTCGGAGCGGCAGGTGCGCGACCTGTTCGCGGCGGTGCGCGCGCTGGTTTGACTACTCGCGATCCCGCCCAGCGATTTCCGCCTGCCAGGGCGCCACGCGGTGTTCGACCCAGCCGATCAGCCCGTTCAGACCGACCGCCATCAGCATCAGGATGATGATCGGCACGAACATGGTGGCGGTGTCGAAATTATTGGCGGAATTGATGATCACCGCGCCCAGCCCCGAGATGGTGGTGAAGAATTCCGCGATCACCATCGCCACCACCGCGCGGCCGACCGCCAGGCGGATGCCGGCCATGATGTAGGGCAGAGTCGCCGGCAGGATGATGCGGCGCAGGATGACGAAATTGGGCGCCACGAACGACTTGCCGACTTCGATCAGCGTCTTCGGCACCGCGGTGACGCCGAGCCAGGTGTTGATGCAGATCGGGAATAGCGACATCAGGAACACCACCGCGACCTTGACCTTGAAGCCGAGGCCCAGCCACAAAATTAAAAGCGGCACCAACGCGACCAGTGGCATTGCGTAACCGGCGGTGATGTAGATGCCGAACGCCGCCTCCGCCGTGCGGAAGCGGCCGACGATGAGGCCGACCGGAACGCCGATCACGATGGCCAGCCCATAGCCGACGAAGAAGGGTTGCAGGCTCTCGAGCAGCGCCGACCACAATTCCCCGCTGAGCAGCAGCTCCCAGAACGCCACCGCGATCGCCGACGGATAAGAGCCGAACACCGGATTGATCTGGCGGCCAAAAATCTCCCATAGCACCAGCAGGCCGACGACCGAGGCGAGCGTGATCGCCCAGCGCGGCAGCGGGCGCCGCTCGCCCGCATCAGCGCCCGCGGGCGCAGCGGTCTTGTTTTCTATGTTGGCGATCTCGACCATGATTGTTTAATGCACCGCCGGCGCATCATGCAGCATGCGCCAGACCTTGTAGCGGGTTTCGGCGAATTCGGGGCTGCCGCGCACAATGGCGAGATCGGGGCGAGGACGCTTGAGCGGCACCTCCACGATTTCCTGCACGTGGCCGTTTATCATGACGACGATGCGATCGGCGATCAGCACCGCTTCGTCGAGGTCGTGGGTGACGAACAGGATGGTCTTCCTGGTGCGGGCGTGGATTTCTAGAAGCTCGGCCTGCATGGATTCGCGCGTCTGCGCGTCGAGCGCGCCGAACGGCTCGTCCATCAGCAGCACGGATGGGTCGATGGCGAGCGCGCGGGCGATGCCGACGCGCTGCTTCATGCCGCCGGAGAGCTGATGCGGGCGGCGGTTATGCGAATCGGCGAGGCCTACCAGGTCGAGATATTTTTTGGCGGTCTCGCGCAAAAGCGCGCCGCGCATGCCCTTCATCTCCAGCCCGAACATGACGTTCTGCATGGCGGACAGCCAGGGCAGCAGTTCGGCGTGCTGGAACACCATGCCGCGGTCGTGGCCGCAGCCGTGCACCTCGCGGCCGTCCACGGTGACGCGCCCGCCGTTCGCCGGATCGAGCCCCATGGCGACGCGCAAGGCCGTGGTCTTGCCGCAGCCGCTCGGCCCGATCAGCGCCACGATCTCGCCGTCGCGCACGGTGAAGCTGACACGCTCGAGCGCCTGCACGTGATGCAGCTCGCCGTCCACGCGCAAGCTGAAGCGCTTGGATACGTCGACGAAACTCACCTCACCCATGCGGGTCTCCGGTTACTTTTTCGTTTGCGCACGATCTTATCCAAAAACCGGTTCCCACTTTTCGGGATCATGCGCTGCGCTCAATCACTTGCCGACCAGATTGAGCGCCTTCTCGCGATAGTCCGGCGCGGTCACGATTTTGATGTCGAGCGGTTTGGGGAGCTTGCCGGACTTCACCATTTGCTCTTGGATCCATTGGATCTTCTCGGCCGGTAGCGGCAAAGTCGGATCGACCGCCTTGTGCTCGATCGCGTCGTCATACACGAAAGCCGGGCGCGGGTCGTCGGGCTTGGCGTGTATGATTTCGCGGGTCAATGCGACAGTGGCGTCCCGATTCGAAAGCGCGAAACGCAGCGCGTTCATTTCGGCGGTAAGAAACTTGACCGCGTCGTCGCCGCGCTCGGCCAGCTTCTTGGCGGTGGAGATAATGCAGACGCGCAGGAAATTCGGCACGGCGTCGCGGCCGGCGACCAGCAGATGGATATTCTTCGGTGCCACCGGCTGATATTCGTTCGACACCACCGCGGCATCGACGATGCCGCCGATGAGCGCCTGGTAGCGGTCGTGGTCGCTGCCGATGGCGGCCAGCTTGACGTCGGTATCCGACACGCCGAATTTCGCCAACGCCGAACGGGCCAGCATGTCGGGCATGGAATTGGGCGCCGAGACTGCGATCGACTTGCCCTTCAGGTCCGCGATCTTGGCAATGTTCTGCTTGGCGTAGATGCCGTGCGGCACCACGATCCAGTGGCAGCCGAGGATTTTCGCATCGGCGCCCTTGGAATCGGCTGCGAACACGCCTTGTGGCCCGCCCTCGAAGCTGTCGACCTCGCCGGCGATCAACGCCTTGAGCGCGATCTGGTCATCCTTGAACTGCGAAATCTCGAGCTTGAGGCCCTGCTTGGCGGCAAAATCGCGCGTCGACACCATCAAGAAGATGCCGGCGTCGGCCTTGGCGTTGAGCAGGCCGTGCTTCCATACCTTTTCCTGCGCGGCGGCCGGTTGCGACAGCAGGCCGATCGTTGCGGCGGCCAAAATGGCGGCGAGCGCAATGGGCCGGGTGCGGGCGATGGTCATAATGCGGGTCCTCCCTGTCTCACGAGCCTTTTGCGCGGCCCTTTAGCGTTTGTTCTCCCCGGCTATCTTACCATCAATTTTATGCACAAGGACGTTTGCAAACTCAGCGTGCGTTGAAATTTTCACTGTCGTCCCCGCTTTCGCGGGGACGACAGCTCAAATTACACCACCGCCAGCCGCTTAACGCCGTCGCGCGCCGCCTTGATGATTTCCGGCACGGCGGATTCGTTGCCGGGCGCCATGATGTGGACGCCGGCGACATGCGGGATGCCGGCGAGCTCGGCAACCAGATCGAGACAGATGCAATGGTCGCGCCGAACAGCTTTTCCTTGATCCAGCGCGCCGATTTGGCCGAGCGCAGCGGCGCGATGCCGACGATAAGCGACAGCTTGTCGGCGATGCCGTGCTCGGTTAGCCGCGCCATGTAGCGGCGGACCACGCCGGCATCCATGCAAAACTGCGTCTGCACGAATTGCGCGCCGGCGTCGATCTTGGCTTGCAGCCCTTTCGGCTCCCAGCCGGGCTTTGGGTCAATCGGATTGTCGGCAGCGCCGAGGAAGAAATCGGCGCGGCCGGTCACCTTGCGGCCGGACGGCAGTTCGCCGGTGTCGCGCAACCGGCGCGCCGTCTGCAACAGCGANCGCGGATCGAGATCGAACACCGGCTTGGCGTCGGGCTGGTCGCCGGCACTGGGGTCGTCGCCGCGCAGCATTAACAAGTTATGCACGCCCGAGGCGGCGGCGCTGAGCAGATCGCTCTGCAAGGCGATGCGGTTGCGGTCGCGGCAGGTGAGCTGCAGGACCGGCTCGATCCCGGCCTGCACCAGCATGGCCGCCGCCGTCACCGCGCCGAGATGCGGACGCGCGCCGGCGCCATCAGTGATATTCACCGCGTCGGCCAGGCCCTTGAGCGGTAGCGCCTTAGCGAGCAACTCATTGCGGTCGGCCGACACCGGCGGCGTGACTTCCGCGGTGATCACAAAGCGTTTGGCGCGCAGTCTGTCTTGCAGGGTCATAAGAGNCTGATCCATACGGTCTTAATCCGTGCCCTGNCTAACATCTTGCTTGCGCATGATCTTATCCGAAAACCGGTNCCCACTTTTCGGGATCATGCGCTGTCGCAAAATCCAGTGGACCTGGCAAGCACAAGAATGAGACAGTTAGACATGTTTCAAGCGGCGAAATCCCTCGACGACGCGCTGGCAGCCATAACCGACGGCTGCATGCTGGTGGTGCCGCGCGAGGTCTCGGGCGTGCCGATGGCGGCGACCCGCGCACTGATCCGCCGCGGCGTCAAGCGGCTTCATCTGGTGGCGCTGCCGACCTCCAGCCTGCAGGCGGATTTGCTGATCGGNGCTGCTTGCGTCGCCACGCTGGAGACTTCCGCGGTGAGCCTGGGCGAGTTCGGCCCGGCGCCGCGCTTTACCGCCGCGGTGATTTCGGGCGCGATCAAGATGATGGACGCCACCTGCCCGGCGCTGCATGCCGCGTTGCAGGCGGCGGAAAAGGGCGTGCCGTTCATGCCGCTGCGCGGGCTGATCGGATCTGACGTCTTGAAATACCGCGACGACTGGAAGGTGATCGACAGCCCGTTTGCCAACAGTGATCCGATCGTGCTGCTGCCGGCGATTAAGCCGGACGTGGCGCTGCTGCATGCGCCGATGGCCGACCGCTTCGGCAATGTCTGGATCGGCCGCCAACGCGAACTCGCCACCATGGCGCATGCGGCGGACAAGACCATCGTGACGGTCGAGAAGATTCACGACTGCAATCTGCTCGACGATCCCGTGCTTGCCGCCGGCACGCTGCCGGGCTTCTATGTCGAGAGCATCGCGGTGGCCGAGCGCGGCGCCTGGCCGCTGCCGCTGCCTGATTATTACGCCGCCGACGCCGAGCATTTGGCGGAATATGCCCGCATGGCGGCGACTCCGGAAGGATTCGCGGATTATCTCATGCGGTATGTGTATGTGTATGAGAAGAGAGCGGTGTGAGTTGTTTTGCGTTCCCTCCCCCCTTGTGGGGGAGGGACAGGGTGGGGGGTAAGCAGCAAA
>JGI20191J14862_1000394_pt1 | contig 15012 bp, 13 predicted proteins | sample NGESurdeep092012_7_FD_14862 | JGI IMG/M metagenome (IMG submission 14862)
GGCGCCGTCTGCCGCCACTTGAAGATTGCCGGTCGGGTTACGTTCTTCACGATCTCTTCAGACTACCAGCCACCCCCGCCAAAGTTGCAACACATCCAATACTTCCGATATTTCTCAGGGAACTGCCTCTCTATGGTCACAAGGAGATCGTCCGTCTGGTACATCTTTACCCTTCCTGCCTTTCGAATGTCCGCCGCACTTCGGCATCCAGCGCCATCTGACGGCTCTTCACCCACGGCGAGTAATGCTTTTCGCAGACTTTAATCGAATTCCCTAAAAGCTTCGCCACGTTCTCCAAGCTCACTCCTTTTTCCAATAATCGAACGGCGAAACTGTCCCTGAATCTGTGCGCGTGCCCCTTAATGCCCGCGAGCTTGAAGAGCCGCGAGAGCGTCCGCTGCCAATCGGCAACGGCCGATTTTGGCAAACCAAGGCCGCTCCAAAACGGCATATGCGGCAACCCTTCGACGACTTGCAGCACTTCATCCGGCAACGGCACCCACACGGCTTGGCCTGTCTTCTGCGTATAAATTTGGAGATTTCCGGCGGAAATCTTGTCCATCGTGAGACAGACCACGTCCCGAATCCGCAGTCCCGTGTGCATGAGAATCAGCACAAACGCCTGGACGCGCTCTCTCCGTCCCCGAGGGCGGTCCGGATACAGTTCGAGCGCATCCCGGATCTTCTCCACCTCGTCCGCGCTAAACGGCAATGTCGGCACCGAGGTCATCTTTGGCGGTTTCAAAAATACGGCCCGATTATCGTTCGACCATTTGCGCTGCGCGCAGAACCTGAAGAACGTCCGCATCCGCTCGATTTTCTTCCGAGCCGATATTCCCGCGAGCTTCCACGACTCTCGATACGTGGCGATCTCCTGCACCGAGAGCGAATCCACGGGACGCAGACCCCACCGCGCGACCATCTCGCGCTGGAGGAGCCGATATTTCCCTACCGTTTCAGGCGCGAGCTGCCGAGCCGCGCAGTCCGCCATGAAATACCCGAAGGCATCTATGACCGACTGGCTTCCGCCGTCAATCCGGGCTTCCCAATCGCGGACTATCTTCTGCGCCGCTTCCCAATTCCGGATGCCGAGCGATTTCCGCATCGGCTTCCCGTGCAGCGACCCCGACACCCAGATCGGACAAGTGCAATCCCGCCGTTTCGTCTTGCCGCATTTCGTTGCCGAATGACGCCGCGACAGGTTGAGCATGGGCGGAATTTAGCAAATTCGCGTACAAAAATCACACAGAACTCAGCGGAAACGAAAGAACCCTTGAATCTCAAGGGTTTTTCTGGTGGAGGCGGGGGGAATTGAACCCCCGTCCGAAGGCCTTCCGGCGACGGCCACTACACGCTTAGTCTGCGAATTTTAGCTCGCGTCCGAAACGCCCACAGACGGGCTTTCCTGACGCCAGCCGGCTGAATTTTCGGGTCGCCGCCCAGCCGGTGAACTGCGGTTCCCTAGCCCACTAAATGACGCCCCGACCCGCTGCCATGGGCGAGCAGCGGCGGGACGCTAGCGGCCCTTAGGCCGCCAGAGCGTAACCGTTATTGTCTGCGGGTAAATTTCGCAGTCTGCCAGTTTTACGGGTCGACAGCACCCGGCGTGCGACCATGGCCATATTGTCTTCGTCGAATCCAGTTCGCCCCCACAGATAGTGGGTTTTCGATACGAGGCCAGTCGAAACGGTTACATATTCAATCTAAGGCTCGAGCGCCGCCTTCGCAACCATGCCTGCTTGCCCCCTTATCTGCGTCGGCGCCTGCGGATAGACTCGCCCTGCAATGGCGCGCGACACCCGCAACGGCAAACCGCCTGGCGACGGATTCGAACTGGTCGCTGATAACCGCAAGGCGCGGCACGATTTCTTCATCGAGGAGACGCTCGAGGCCGGCTTGGCGCTCACCGGCACGGAAGTCAAATCGCTGCGGGCGCATCGCGCAAATCTGCGCGACAGTTACGCGCGCATCAAAAACGGCGAGGCGTTCCTCGAGAGCGTCCATATCGGCGCCTACGCTCCCGCGGGCCAATTCAGCCACAAGGAAACTCGCGCGCGAAAACTCCTGATGCATCGCCGCGAGATCGATCGCCTGTGGGGCCGCGTGCGCGAGAAGGGCTATTCGATCGTCCCGCTGAAACTATACTTCAAAAACGGCCGCGCCAAGGTTGAGCTGGGACTCGCCAAGGGCAAGCACTCCTACGATAAACGCGCCGAGATCGCGCGCAAGACNTCCGAGCGCGAAATCGAGCGCGCGCTGAAAGGACGCAACCGCTAGCGCGCGGCCTCGCTCGCCGCGAGTTGGCGTAATTCCGCAATCAGGCTCTGGAAGCCGGCGACGCTCGCCGACAGTTCCGCTGCCGTAGTGCCGANGCTTCCCAGCACGCTCGCCGCGGTGNCGTGAAATCGCGCCGGCTTGATCGCGAATCGCCGCGATTCGGCTAACGCGCCTTTCTCATTGAGAAAAAATCTGCGATTCAGCGCGTACAGTACAATCGTCATGAAGGCCGCCGCACGAAACAGGCATCCCGCGACGTACATCACGTCCGCGCGCTCGGCCGGTTTCGCGGCGATCGAAATTTCGAATTCCGCGTCAAACAGATGCTCCCAGAGCTGCCGTCGAGAATGGATTCGCGCCATCGTAATAAATCCCAAGATCGACATCTGAGCGTTCGTCGGCAGTACCGCGCGCGCGCGATCCGCCAATCACGATCGCCAGGACGCCCTCGATCTTTGCGATGCAGTTCGCGACTTCGGTGCTAGCTGACGGCGGACGTGTCGGTGCCCACCGCACCCAGCAAAGCCTGCAGTCTTGCGATGCGCCTGCCCAGCGGAGGATGCGTCGAAAACAGGTTGGCAAAGAATCCTTCGCTGTCTTCGCGGATTCCTTCGCGAGGATTGACGATGAACAGATGCGCGGTGCCTGCGGTGCCCTGTTTTAGCGGCGACTCGACTTTCGCGATGTGCTCCAGTGCGCGCAGCAGCGCGCGCGGGTTGCGCGTGAACTCAACCGACGACGCATCCGCGAGGTATTCGCGCTGCCGCGACACCGCCATCGCAAGCAATTGCGAGAAGATCGGCGCTACCGCAGCCAGCACGATCACCGCGATCGTGATCAGTACCGCCGCCTGATTGTCGCGATCGTTACTGCTCCTGCCGCGCGCGCCGAATCCGCCGAAGAACATCCAGCGGTAAACGAAATCCGAAAGCATCGCGATTCCACCGACCATCACCGCGATCATCATCATCGTGCGGATGTCGTAGTCGGCGACGTGCGACATCTCATGCCCGATCACTCCCTGCAACTCTTCCCGATCCATCTGATCGACCAGTCCCTGGGTGACGCAAATCACCGAATGCGCCGGGTCGCGCCCGGTCGCGAACGCATTCGGCGACGGATCGTCGATGAGATACGGCTTGGGGACGGGCATCCGCGCCGCGGTCGCCATTTCGTTGATCACGTCGAGCACAATCTGATGCTTTGCCGTGTCGGGCGTGAGCGGGCGGGCATGAACCGAGAGCAGCACCAGCGACGCGCCGCTGTAATATGACACTATCGATTGCACGGCGGCGAAGACCAGCGCGGCAATCGTCAGCATCGGGAAGCCGATCAGATGTCCATCGACAATCGCAACGTCGCGTGCCGCAAAATCAAGGCCAAGCCCAAGCGCTCCGAACAGCGCCATGAACGCGACGACCAGTATCGCGGTCTCGCGGCGATTGGTCGCTTCGAGACCCCTGAAGTTGCTTGATGCCATCGAGCATGCCCGCCCGCGACGCGTGAGCTCAGGCGCGCGGCGGCGTCATCGAAAGGTCAACCTTGGGGACAGCCTGCTCTTCCGGAGCGCCTTTGAAATATTCCGCGGCCTTGAAACCGAAATTGCTGGCGATGAGATTCGTCGGGAAGGTTTGGATGCGCGTGTTCAGATCGAGCACGACGTCGTTGTACGCCTGTCGCGCGAACGCGATTTGATTTTCCGTGGTCGTCAGCTCTTCCTGAAGTTTGAGCACGTTCTCGTCGGCCTTTAACTGCGGATAGTTCTCCATCACCGCCAGCATTTTACCCAGCCCGGCAGTGATCTGGGTCTCCGCGGCCATGCGCGAGGCCTGGTCCGGCGCGCTGACAGCCTTGGCGCGCGCCTCGACGACCTGCGTGAGCGTGTCGCGCTCGAACTGCATATAGCCTTTGACGGCTTCGATGAGATTTGGAATCAGATCATGACGGCGTTTCAGTTGTACATCGATCTGCCGCCACGAATTATCTACTTGGTTGNGCAGACTGACTAATCGATTGTATGCAAAGACTACCCACGCGACGATAGCCACTACGATAATCAGAAACGCCATCTGCTATTCCTCAATACGTCAGGATCCAGTTTTCGGTAATGGCAGGTCTCCGCTGCGGGCCAGCGCCGCGCGAATGAAACGCGAGCGGACCTGCTCTCGGGCGAGTATCCGCTGCGCCGGCGGCAGCGCCTGCAGCGTGCGGAAGACCGCGTTGAGGAAATGCGCGCCGCGCCCGGCCCCCTCGTCGAAGAGGAGCTGCGCGAGCCGGCCGCGCTCGATCACCATGCGCAGCGTGCGCTCGAGCGTGTCCCGCGGGATGTAGGGCGGCTTCCCATCGCGCTGCATGCGCATCGCATGCTTGCGGCAGGCGTCGGCGCACAGACCGCAGCCGATACATCGATCGTCGTCGACGAGCGGGTGCAGCTCGTTGGTGCGCCGCGCCTGGCTGCGCTCGGGACGCATCGTGATCGCGCCGACCGGGCACGCCCGCGCACATCGCGAGCATCCGGCGCACTTGTCGGGATCGGAGTGCGGCTTGAAGCCGCTCGGGTTAACCCCGTGCAGATCGTACCGGTTGATCGACTGAAGCTGGGTGCAGCAGCATGCGCAGCAACTGCAGATGTAGGTCGGCTGCTGGAGGACGTTGTCGGCGATATGGACCAGTCCGCGGGCGCGCGCGGCGGCGAGCAGGTCGAGCGCCTCCGAACGCCCGATGGCGCGGCCGAAGTTGCGGCGGATGACGAAGTCCGCGCCGGCGTTGAGCGACATGCAAGTCTCCTGCGGCGCGTCGCAGGCTTTGTCGAGATGTTCGGCCTTGTGGCGGCAGTAGCATAGCGACACGGAGCGGGATTGCGCGTCGGAAACGATCGCGGTCGCGCGCTCATAGTCCAGCACCTCGGGGACCTCGTCATCGAGACCCGACTCGTGGACCAGCGCGCGCCCAATCACGGTCTCTTCGCCAAAGACCTCGCGCACGAACGTGTCATCGCCGTGAATGTAGGCGTCGAGCGCCTCGGCCATGCGCTTCTTCGGGATCGAGTCCTTCGCGCGCATCATCGAGAACTCGAAGAACCCGGCCATCGGCGGCGCCAGCACGTACTTGGTGTCGCCGGTCTCGGGATGGACGAGGTCGAGCACCACGCCGCGGTCACAGAGCGCATCCAGGCGCGGCTTGAGCGCCTGGGGGGCGAGGTTGAGACGCTTGGCAATCCCGTCAAGCCCGGTGGGCATGACCGGCAGCCGCGAGGCGAGTTCCGCCTCCTCGGGGCTGTACAGGATCTCGAGGATTTCCTTCCAGCCATTCCAGGCGCGCGGGTCGCGCGGCTCCGGGAGCGCGGCCTGGGTAGCCTCCAGGCGGCGCACGAACGCGCGGTACTCCTGCTTAAGATGGCCGAGGTGCCCCATCCGAACCTCCCGTCAGACCGTTAAACCGGGATTTCCATTTTGACTCCCCGATTCCAACTCGCCGTATAGACCCAATGGCCTCGCGCTACAAGGCTTTAGCCGATTTTGGTCCATGGTGTTTCCAGCGGCGCCGGGAGGGGGGCCGGTTTGGCGGTCTTCGAGACGGTCGCAATCTCTTGCGCGAATCGCGCCGCCATCTTGCTATCGCCGTTGCGTTCGGCGATTTTCATACCCTCATCCAGCTCTTTGAGCGCCCGTGGAATCTCCTCCCTTGCCGAGAACACACCAACCTTTCGAAAGATGCGGGCGTAGAGCGCTCCTTTTTCGGCGGCATTCATGACGGCGAATGCAAGCAACGAAAACGAAACTCGCGACACGATTCTGGACGGACGTATCGCGCTGATCCAGCCCAGGCACGGTTACCGCTTCTCGGTCGAGGCGATTTTGCTCGGCCGCTTTGCGCGCGCGAGTACGCGCGAGCGAGTGCTTGAGTTGGGCGCGGGATGCGGCGTCGTATCGATCATGATAGCCGCCCTTTATCGGCCGCGCCAAGTCGTTGCGATCGAGATCCAGCCTCCCCTGGCGGCGATGATCGCCCGTAGCGCCGCGATTAACGGCCTCGCGTCGGTGAACGCGGTTTGTGCCGACCTTCGGAGCAAAAGAATTGCCGGAGTCGAGTCCGCGAGTTTCGACCTGGTCGTCGCGAATCCTCCCTATCGCGCAGCCGCTGCCGGCCGCGAAAATCCCGACCACGGGCGCCGCTTGGCGCGCGGCGAAAGCGCCGCGGTGCTGGGGGATTTCGTCGCGGCGGCGCGTCGCTACGCGCGCCGCGGCGGGCGCGTTGCGTTCGTTTTCACCGCACGCAGAAGCGCCGAGCTGATTTCCGCGATGCGCTCGAATCAACTCGAGCCCAAGCGGATCCGGTTCGTGCATCCGCGGATTGCGGCGCCGGCGTCGGTGATGTTGGTCGAGGCCCGTGCCGGCGGCGGAATCGAAGTAACTATCGAGCCGCCGTTGATTCTCTACGAACGTCCGGGGATATACACCAGCGAAGCGCGCGCAATACTCAGTTCGGCCTGACTGAGTAATAGTATATTCGAAATTGTACTATTACTTCGCCGTCAGGAAGTCGCTCGCTTGATCCGCGACGTAGCCAGGCTTTTCCATCGGCAAGAAATGGCCCGCGTCCGCCACATCGATCACGCGTCCATTCTTGAGCTGCTTCGCGACCTTTCCGGACAACGCCACGCCGGGCGAATCGCCGCGCGCGCCGAACATTATCAACAGCGGCGCCGTGCAGCGGAGAATTCGCCCGAGCCCGTCGAAATCGCGCGATGTCTCGTAGAATTTTGCCTCGACCTCGGGCGCGCACTTGAGTTCGCGCCTGCCATCGCTGGTCGGGCGCGTACCGAACCGGCAATAGTCGCGGAGAATATCCTTCTGCCAGGTGCTATAGGGCGGCTTGTTTTCGAAGCTCGAGAACATCGCCTCGACGCTGTCGAAAATGCGCCTGCGTTTCAGCGTCCGCTCGATGAACGGATTGCGCCATCCGAGTTCCGGCGCGGTCGCCGACTCGAAGATGACCGGCTCGATCAGGACTGCGCGTGAGATCAGGTCCGGGCGCTCGCAAGCAAGCGAGCCGATCGCCGTCGCGCCGGCAGAATGGCCGACCGCCCGGACACCAGACCAGCCCATCGCAGTTATAAACCCTTCGAGGTCCCGCATCGTCGAGTCCCAGCTATAGTCGCCGTCGGGTGGCGCCGAACTGTCGCCGTGGCCGCGCTGATCGTAGCTGTACACGTGACCGATCGCTCGCAGCGGCTCTGCGAGCGGCCGGTAGATGCGGCCGAGAAATCCGGTCGCGTGCAGAATCACGATTGGCGCGCCGTCGCCGCCCCAGTCCAGCGTATGCATCCGGATGCCGTTGACGTTCACGAAGCTCGACGCCGGTTCACTGAGGTTCGAGTCGATGCCGTTGGGTTCGATGTTTGTCACCCCTCAAGGTTGCGAGGAACTACACTCGCGAAGGATTCAGTATTCACTGGTCGGCTTTGTTCTCGATCGCCGCCGACTCCCGATCGACAGCTTTGGCTTCGGGAGAGCGGATGTCTTCGAGTGTAATCGTCTTGAACAGGTCGTTGCGCACGGCGCCCATCTTCGCCAGCACGCGGTCGACGCGCGGATCGCCGCCGCCGGCGCCCTGATCGAACTCGACGGATTTGAGCGCGTCCGCCAGGACCACCGTCGAAGACTCGCGCGCCAGAAACAGCCCCTGATTCAGCGGACCGGCGCTCGAATCAGCCTCGATTACAAAGCCTCCCGCCTTGAGCCCGTCAAGAATCGGGATAATTGCGGCTTCCGATACGAACAGTTCGCGGGCGAGCGTCCACGACGTAACTTCGTCACCGCCGTGATAGGCGCGATCCGCCAGGCGGATCAGGATGTGCATCGTCGCTGCATACAGAAAATCCGGCGACATCGGCCCCAGCATCGGTGGCAGGTCACCGCGTTGCACCGCCGCGGTCAGTTCGGCGCCGAACAGAATCACCGCCCACGCGATGTAGATCCAGACCAGGAAAATCGGCAGCGTCGCCATCGCGCCGTAGATTGCCCGATAGTTGGCGACACCCACCTGGAAGCGCACGTATCCCCACTGCGCGAGCTGAAACAGCACCGCGGTCACAAACGAACCGATCAGCGCGGGAACATATTTGACTTTGGTGTAGGGGAAAAAGACGAACAGGAAAAAGAATCCGGCCCACACGAACAAGTACGGCAGTAGTTGGGTGATAAATGGAAAGTGCGAAATCCGCACCGAGAAAACCGCGGTCACGCCGAGCGCCGCCACGATCAGGAACGGCACCGTGAACAGCACGCTCAAGTAGTCGGAGAACTTGCGAAAATAACTGCGGCTCTGCGGCACGTTGAAGATCGTGTTGAGCGCCTGCTCGACCGTGCCCATCGTGGAAATAACCGTGATCAGCAGAAACGCGCCGCCCGCCGAACCCAATGCTGCCGCGTTTACGTTCTCGACGTAGCCCATCAACTGCGACGACGATGGGCCGAGTCCCAGGTATTGCTCGACCAGTGGACGCAATCGTTGCGCGCCGCCGAATCCTTTAACCGCGGAAAATGCGAGCGCAAGAATTGGTACGATCGACAGCGCGACCGTGAAAGTCAGCGCGGACGCGCGCAGCAGATCGTTGTTGCTGATGAATCCTTCGACCGCGTGGTTCAGGACGTGCCAGACGTGAAGCGCGGTTGTATGCCGCGATACCCTGGTTTTGAGGTCTAGCGTCTTGCTCTCGAGCCAGCTGGGGGTGCGCCGCGTCACGTCTGTTTACAGGATTGCGCCGCCGCCGATTTGCCCGCACTTCACGAATCGATTGTCAGGGCATGACTTGCGCGATGTCAAGCGTACGGCCGCGCGGCGCGTTGCGCGCCCATGCGCTTTGCGATTAGCTCATCGTTCATGGCTCGGCTGGCAGCGCACGGAAAATACCTCCTCGACGGCGCGCAAAAATTCTACCTTCGCGGCGTTTCGTACGGGCCGTTTGCTGCGAATTCCCGCGGCGAAAGGTATCCCGAGCCCGAGCGCGCGGCAGCCGACTTCGCCCTGATGAACAGGCTGGGCGCCAATCTGATTCGTCTCTACGTTCCACCGCCGCCGTGGATGGTCGAGGAGGCGCAGAAGGCCGGACTGCGCATGATGCTCGGCATCCCGTGGCCGTTTCACATGGCGTTTTTGGATTCGCCCGACATGATGCGCGAAATCCGCGACACGATCCGCAAGACGGTTCTCGACACGCGCGAATTCGGCGAGACCATCGCAGCCTACAGCATCGGCAACGAGATTCGATCGGATATCGTGCGCTGGCACGGGCCGCGCGCCGTCAGCCGCTTCCTCGCCGAACTCCGCGACCTCGGAAAGCAGATCGATCCCGGCGCGCTTTTCACCTATTCGAACTATCCCTCAGCCGAATATCTCGATCTGAGTTTTCTCGATTTCATTTCGTTCAATGTGTATCTGCATCGCGAGGAAGACTTCCGCCGCTACCTGACTCATCTGATGGGACAAGCCGGCGAACTGCCGCTGGTGCTCAGCGAAACCGGCATGGATACGGTTCGCGAAGGCGAGGATCATCAGGCCGAACTCCTTTCATGGCAGTGCCGTGCGGCATTCGAGCTCGGATTGTCCGGCTTCATCGTGTTCGCGTTCACCGACGAATGGCACACCGGCGGCGCCGAGATTACCGACTGGGCATTTGGACTGACCCGCCGCGATCGCTCGCCCAAACTCGCCTTCGATGCGGTCGCCAAAGTTTTCGGCGACAATCTGCCGCCACCGCTTGCGGCCGCTCCCAAAGCGACCGTGGTGGTGGCCGCCTACAACGCGGCGTCGACGCTTGGCGAATGTCTCTCCTCGATTCGNGAGCTCAACTATCCGGANTACGAAACAATCGTCATCGATGACGGATCGACCGATTCGACTTCTGAAATCGCCAGCCGCGCCGGAGTCCGCGCGATTCGCATCGAGCACAATGGTCTCGCCACCGCGCGCAACGCAGGCGTCGGCGCCGCATCCAACGAAAGCGAAATCGTCGCGTTCATCGATGCCGACGCGCGTGCCGATCGCGACTGGCTGTATCATCTGGTCGAGACGATCGAGCGCCGCGATGCGGCCGCGGCGGCCGGCCCGAATTTCGCCCCCGCTCCTTCCTCCGCTCGAGCCACCGCGATGGCAGCCGCGCCCGGACTGCCGCGCGAGGTGCGTGCCGGCGACGATCGCCTCGCGCAACTGTGCGGATGCAACATGGCGATTACCAAAGCCGCGCTGCTGAAGGTCGGTGGCTTCGATCCGATGTTTACCACCGCCGGCGACGACGTGGATCTTTCCTGGCGCCTTGCGGCGTCGGCTGAAACGCTCGCGTACGCTCCCGGAGCAGTCGTGATTCACGAGCGGCGTGCGACTCTCTCCGCTTATCTGCGTCAGCAACGCGGCTACGGCGCCGCCGAAGGCTTGCTGCTGCGCAAATATCCGCTGCGGATCGCAGGCCAGGACGGGATCTACGCGGGGCCGTCCTGGATCGGCTCGATCTTCGGCGGCGCGCGCGTCTATTACGGCGCTTTCGGCCGCGGCCTTTTTCAGACCGTGTATTCGGCGGGCAGCTCGCACGCCGACTTGCCGCTGACCATTCAATGGGTCGGGTTGTCGCTGATTTTTCTGGTGCTCGGCGAGTTCAATCGGCTGCTGGGCGTGCTCGGCGCCGGTGGGATCGCGCTCTCGATGCTGGCCGCGGCGGCGGCCGCAGCGTCTGCCCCCTTGCCGCGCGCGCATCGCGGCCCGGCCGCGCGAATCTATCTCTGGATCGTCAATCTGCTCGGCCCTGCCGTTCGCAGTCTTGCGCGCGAGCGCGTCAAATGGCGATTCGAGCCCGCGACTGCCGGCGGAGATTACAATGGTCCGGTTAAATTAAACGACCAGGTCGAGTTCGCTATGTCAGACGGCGCCGTGCGAATCGATTCCGCGACGATACTTGCCGCCATCCGCGAAGCATTGGTTCGCCGCGGCGTTGCAGTGGCCGAGACCGACGGCTTCCAGTCCTACGATCTCGAGATCGTCGTTGCGCCGATGATTCGCGTGCCGATAAACGCGTTGCTCCAGAGCGACGGGAGCATCGCGCTGCTCTGGCGTCTTCGATCGGCGCCGCGCCGGGCGCTGATNGCCGCGGCTATCACGCTGCTGGTTTTGCTGGCCGCGGGATCCTCAGTGCGTGAGGGAATCGGCGGTGTAATATGCGCCGCAATCGCAGTCGGGCTGTTGGCGATCGATCGCGCGCGGCGTATTCCCGCGATCATCAAAGTCTGCGCCGCCGAAGTAGCTGGATCGCTTGGAATCTCAATGGCAAAGCGCTCGGAAGGCGAAACGTGATGCGCACGCTGGAACTTTACGGCCACGTTATTCGCAGGATGCGTCCGCATCTGGGCCGTCTCGCGATCGCAATCGGCGGTGTGCTGCTTGCCTCGGCAACCGAGGTGCTCAAGCCGTGGCCGCTCAAGATTGTGATCGACAACGTGCTGCGCGGCGTGCCGATGGTGAGCAAATGGATTCCACCGATGCCGCGCGCCGAGCTGCTGGCGGCCGCGTGCGTCAGCCTCGTCATCTTGTACGCGCTGCTCGGCCTGCTCAACGTCATGACGAACTACGTCACCGTTTCGATCGGCCAGCGGATGGTCAACGAGCTGCGCGCGCGCCTGTTCGATCACTTGCAAAGCCTTTCGCTGTCGTTCCATCGCCGGCGTGAAGTCGGCGACCTGATGGTACGCATCACCTACGACACCTATTCGATTCAGACGATCGCCATGAACGGATTCTTCCCGGTGTTGTCGTCGCTGATTCTGCTGGGTGGGATGTTCGTTGTGATGATCAGGATGGACGCGACGCTGACGCTCGTGGCGCTCGCGATAGTACCGCTCCTGATTCTGTTGATCGTGTCAATTAGCGGTCGCATCGACGAGATCGCGGGCGGCGCGCGAATCAAGGAAAGCCGCCTGTTCACCGTCGCGCAGAGCGCGCTCGCCGCGATTCACGTTGTGCAGGCCTTCACGCGAGAGGGCGAGTCGTACCGCGAGTTCGTCGAGTCGAGCAGCGAGAGTCTGGAGGCGACCCTGCGCCTGTACACTCTGCAAACGATTTACGCCGGCGCGGTTGGCGTGTTGATCGCGTGCGGCACGGCGATCGTGATTTACCTCGGCGCGCGGCACGTCCTCGACGGGCGGCTCACGATCGGCGACCTGATCGTTTTCACGACTTACCTCGCCTCGCTCTACGGTCCGGTGAACCAGATTTCCCAAACTTACGGACAGATCGAAGGCGCGAAGGCGGGACTCAGGCGATGCCTCGAATTGCTCGCAATCGATCCCGAAATCAAGGACCGGGCGGGCGCGAAGTCGCTTGGCCGCGCGCGCGGCGAGATCGAATTCGACAATGTCGTGTTCGGCTACGACCCAGGGCGAACCGTGCTCAAGGGGATCAGTTTCAAGGCCGCACCGGGCGAGACCATCGCGATCGTCGGTCCGAGCGGCTCCGGAAAAACCACAATGGCCAGCCTGCTCGCGCGCTTTTACGAACCACAGAGCGGCGCGATCAAGATTGACGGCAGCGATACCCGCTACCTCACGCTCGATTCGATCCGCGGGAACATCGCGATGGTCCTGCAGCCGCCGCTCGTGCTCGGCGATACGATGCGCGTCAACGTCGCGTTCGGAAAGCCGGCGGTTGACGACGCGAAAGTGCTCTGCGCGATCGAAATGGCGCGGCTCGGAGCCGTGCTCGCCAAGTTGCCGGCCGGCCTGAACGAAGTGTTGGGGCAGGGCGGACACAGCCTTTCCCAGGGGGAGGCGCAGCGCGTCACGATCGCACGCGCGTTGCTGAAGGACGCCCCGATTTTAATCATGGATGAACCGACCAGCGCGCTGGATTCTGAAACCGAATCGATGGTGCTCGCCGCGGTGCGCGAGGCGATGCGCGGACGGACCACGCTGGTGATCGCGCACCGGCTCTCGACGGTTCAGAACGCCGATCGAATACTCGTGCTGCGCGACGGGGTAATTGCCGAGCAGGGAACATTCAACGAGTTACTGGCTCGAGGCGGTTTCTTCAGCTACCTCTACAACATTCAGGCGTGGAGCCGCGAAGCCGCCGGCTGAAGGCGCCGCGCATTTACCGAGAAGATAGATGCTTACAATTGGTCTCACTGGTGGAATCGGTTCGGGCAAGAGCACCGTCGCGAANATCCTCGGCGAATTCGGTGCGCCGATCCTCGACGCCGACAAAATCGCGCACACCACTTANGCTCCCGGCGGTCCCGCCTACGACGCAGTCGTCGCGGCCTTCGGCGCGGATATTGTTGCTCCCGATCGCATGATCGATCGCAAGAAACTCGGTGCCATCGTGTTTGGAAAACCCGAGCAACTTAAGAAACTGACGTCGATCGTATGGCCCGCCACGTTCGAGAGCATCCGCCGCAACGTCGCCGAATTGCGCGCGAGCGGTACGAAGATGCCGATCGTTGTCGAGGCTGCGATTCTGATCGAGGCAAATTGGCAACCGCTGTTTGACGAAATCTGGCTGGTGCGCGCCTCGCGTGAGCAAGTGGTCGCCCGAATCGAGCGCCAACGCGGGCTGAAACCGGCTGAAACCGAGGCGCGAATCCGCGCGCAGTTGCCCGACGAGCAACGCGCGAAGCATGCCAGCCTCGTGATCGAGAACAATGGATCGCTCGACGAGTTGCGCAACCTGCTGAAATCGGTGTGGTCCGATGCGCTCAAGCGAAACGGTTAGGCACGAAGCGCCGCCAGCACCACGAACGTAACGACTTCAACCAGCGCACATCCGCCCGCCAGCATGTAACCCGAGGCCCCGCCCATGCGGCGACTGAGCACCAGACGCATCGCAAGAATGGTCAGTGCCAGCGCGACGATCACCGCCAGCCCGAGGTTTTGATACAGCCCCATCGTGAGTCCCAGCGCGACCGCGCTGGAGACAGAAAACTCGCGAAACGAAATACCGCCTTCATACGGGATGCCGAGGCCCCAATGCTCCAGCGGTTTCAGCCCGTAGCCGATCGGAACGATCGCCCATCGCGACAGCATCATCGCCATTACAATCGCCGCCGCCCGTCCCGCGTCGTCGGTGATTCGCGACAAGCACCAAATCTCGAATGCGAACGCTACGATCGATGCGCCCGCGCCGACCGGTCCGATTCGCGCCAGTCCGGTCGAGGCTGGCCGTGTGCCGCGCCGAAGCACTTCCACCGTGTCTGCTACTGCGCGATTTGCCAGCCCCAGCGACAGCCCCGCTGCTATTATCAGCACGACGAACGAGCGTCCGACCGGTCCGGATACCAAGCCGGCGGTTCGATCGGCAATTGCGAGAATTACGCCGAGGACAAACCCGACAATCGGGAAATAGACCATCGCGCGCGAGCGCTGCGCGGCGGTGCCCTGCGATCTTTCGTCGAGGATTGGCCACAGTGTCAGCGTCGCGGCTGCCAGCACGGCTTCGAACAGCAGTTCGCGCGCACTTGGAAGACTCGTATCGCTCGCCGATTCCATCGCGACCCCGGTTGAATATACGAAATCTGACTAATCACTCTCCCCGTAACCTGTTCTAACAGGGACGAAGTTCCGCATCTTCATCTTAGTACCGGGTGCAGGGGTCACCCCTGGCCGTGGCGACGGCAGCGCAGTATTAAGCCGTTGGCAGGGGCCGCGCCCGCCAACGGCGGGCGGCCTTAACATTGGGTGCAGGGGTCACCCC